>JGI24707J26582_10000142_pt1 | contig 48840 bp, 47 predicted proteins | sample BioPla1DNA1_FD_26582 | JGI IMG/M metagenome (IMG submission 26582)
TGTCTATTGTCGGGGCAGGAATGATGACCAACCCAGGTGTTGCCGCAAGAATGTTTGAGGCCCTGAGCGAAGAAAAAATTCCAGTGTATGTGGTTTCAACTTCGGAAATCAAGGTATCCTGCCTGGTTCCCCGTTCCCGTTATCAGGATGCGGTGAGGGCCTGTCACAGAAAATTTGAATTAGATCTAGGAAATTAGCTTGCCTTTTGGGTGAGATCATGATATCATTTTTATTGCGTCGGGGCGTGGCGCAGCTTGGCTAGCGCGCTACCTTGGGGTGGTAGAGGTCGCAAGTTCAAATCTTGTCGCCCCGACCATGTTTTAACTTTGAAACCTACAGCGGTATGTTGTAGGTTTTTTTAACAGGGAGGGGATACATTTGCGCAAGGTATTTCTGTACGTAGTGTTTTCCATCCTGGTTTTATCTCCAGTGGGGGCAGCCTCCACTTACATAGCTGTAGAGGTGCCGGAGCTGCAAAATGCTGCTGTACTTCCAACTGATCTCTACGGCAGCAACGAAGCCTCCTTGCTTCTTGGACAAGGGCACAAACTCTCCATTTATTCAGACGGCACTGTCTTGCCGCTCCTTGACGGCATTTCCGGCCGGGTTACCGCCATTGCGGCGGGGGACATCAACGGAGACTTTAGAAACGAACTGGTGGTAGCCACTGACAGCGGCGGGGCGCTCTATTTTTTTGCAGAAAGAAACGCACTCTGGGAGCGGCACGGTCAGACTCAGTACCTTTGGGACACCATAACCCGCCTGGAAATTCACGATTTTGACAGCGACGGCTGGGGCGACCTCTTGGTTCTGACAGAAAAGGGCCAAGTCCATGTGCTGCTCTCCTCTGAAGGAACGCTCGTTCCTTTTTGGAAAAGCGACCCGGCGGAGGTCGTTGTCGGTGTAGAAATCCTTGATCTGGATCAGGACGGCTATCCAGAACTAATATATGCACTTCAATCAGGTTACATTGGTATACTGACCTTGGATGGTCAAGGGTTCGCTACCCTTTGGGAAAACTATCCCTGGGGTTTGGTCGAGAGTCTGGTGGTTTTGCCAGATCAGCCCTCTCCGGAATGGCTCGTTGTTACCAGCCAGAAGATGCTGTACGGCTGGCGCTTTCGGGGCGGGGAAATAACATCGAGCAGACTGTTTGAAGGCAGCGAGCTGGGAGAGCACCTCTTCTATTTTCCTGGTGAGGGTTTATTAAGCCTCTCAAGTAAAACAGGAGTTTCGTTATTCCAGTTGCAGTCATCTTCAGTGACAGAAAAATGGACGGTGCCGGGGCTTTGGCAACCACGCTTTCTTTTACCAGGGAGCCCCTTATCTACAGGCCTTAGATGGTACCTATTTCAGGATTGAGCAGGGCAATGCCGCCTGGCGGGTTTTTTTGCACAATAAAGATGTGACAGAATCGGTGCCTCTGATCAAACATAATGAAATTTTTTATTATTCCCTGTCTGATGTGGCAGTACTTTTTGGTTTAATGGAGGTTCCTGAGAATAGATGGCGCTATGTGGCGGATCATCATGAGATCATCTTGGATCCTCACGAGAATCTGGTTAAGTTTGACAACCTGGTTATTCCAATTAACAACCCTGTTTTAGAAAAAGACGGACTGCCTTATGTGTCAGCTGAGGTGTTTCCCCTGTTCGGGTGGAGGGTGGAGCTTGATACAGCTAGGCAACATGTGATCTTTCAGCAAAATTGGGGTTGGTGGTTATAGCTTTTATCCGCATGAGGCAGGAAAAACCGGCGATCTTGTTGAATGTTAGGCGTGGAATAAAATTAACTTAGGAATATCTATACACTAAGGTTCACTAAGAGGAGGAGAATTTGTGAAGGAATACGGAACCGAGTTCTTACGGAACGTGGCCTTATTAGGTCATGGCGGTGCGGGAAAAACCTCCCTAGCGGAAGCCATGCTCTATGTAGCCAAGGGTATTAATCGTTTAGGTAAAGTTGATGACGGGACAACAGTTATGGACTTTGATCCAGAAGAGACTCGTCGTCAAATCTCCATTAATACTGCCTTGGCACCGGCGGAATGGAAGAATCACAAAGTCAATATTCTAGACGCACCAGGATATTTTGACTTTGTTGGTGATGTTATAGCAGCCCTTACAGTAGCAGACTCGAGTCTTTTGGTAGTTTGTGCCTCGTCCGGGGTAGAGGTTGGCACTGAAAAAAGCTGGGAATACCTCGAACAATCCGGATTGGCAAGGGCCGTTTTTGTAAACAAAATGGACCGTGAAAACGCCAATTTCAGACGAGTTGTGGATCAGCTGAGGGAATTTTTTGGTCCTAAGCTCGTTCCGATTCAGCTGCCCATTGGTGAAGCTGAGTCTTTTTCGGGTATTGTTGACTTAGTGCAAATGAAAGCATTTTTAAAGGATGGAGATTCTGTCAAAGAAGCTCCCATTCCTGAAGATATGATGGATGCAGTAGAAGCTGCCCGGGAAGAGATGATTGAGGCTGCATCGGTTTCCGATGATGAGCTCATGATGAAATACCTCGAAGGCGAAGCGTTAACAGATGACGAGATCAAACATGCTGTAAGTTTGGGAACCCAAAATGGTGAGATGGTGCCTATTCTCTGTGGCAGTGCCCAGTCTACGTTTGGCGTTAGCGCCCTGCTGGATTATGTTGTCCAGGGTATGCCCTCGCCAGCGCACCGCACCATTACCGGCACCGATGCTGACGGTAATGAGGTGTCCATCAGCACAGATGATCAGAACCTTTCTGCCCTCGTTTACAAGACAATGGCCGACCCTTATGTTGGCAAGCTGACTCTGTTTAGAGTGTTCTCCGGAACGCTGCGTTCTGACAGCACCGCTTTTAATGTGCGCACAGGTAAAGACGAAAGAGTTGGCCAACTGTTTTTGATTTCCGGTAAGGATCAAATTCCAGTCAGCAAGATCGGACCTGGCGACTTAGGCGCGGTGGCTAAGCTTCAGGATACAACCACAAATGACACCTTGTCTTCTAAGGATAAGAAGATCAGCATCAAACCCATTGCCTTCCCCAAACCAACCATGAGCATGGCTATCCAGCCTAAGGCCAAGGGTGATGAGGATAAGATCGGGTCTGGACTCAGCCGTTTAGCGGAAGAAGATCCAACCTTTACAGTTGAAAAGAGCGTCTACACCGGCCAAAACCTGGTCAGCGGCATGGGAGAACTGCACCTGGAGATCATGTGCAGCCGCTTGCAGAAAAAATTCGGTGTTGAAGTTGAACTAGAAGATCCTGATGTTCCTTACCGGGAGACTATTCGGGGAACTTCCGATGTCGAAGGTAAGCACAAGAAGCAGTCCGGCGGGCGCGGTCAGTTTGGCCATGTCTTCCTGAAGCTGTCACCTGGTGATCCTGAGCATGAGGATCGCCTGGAGTTCGTTGATGATATCTTTGGCGGAGCTGTGCCCCGTAACTTCATTCCTGCCGTAGAAAAAGGCTTGCGCGAAATTCTGGATGAAGGCCCCTTNGCCGGCTATCCTGTGGAAAATGTGCGGGTATCACTTTATGACGGCTCCTATCATGCGGTAGACTCATCTGAAATGGCCTTTAAGATCGCTGCAGGCATGGCCTTTAGAAAAGGGTTCTTAGAAGCCAGTCCTGTTCTGCTTGAGCCCATCATGAATGTGGAGATTACAGTCCCAGAAGCCTTTATGGGAGATGTAATGGGCGACATGAACAAGAAACGCGGTCGCATCTTAGGTATGGAACCCACAGGTCGTATGCAGGTAATTCGTGCCCAGGTTCCCATGGCAGAAATGTTCAAATATGCTATCGACCTGCGTTCCATGACACAGGGACGGGGCTCCTTTACTTCGGAGTTCAGTCATTACGAAGAAGTGCCGGCCAATATAGCTGAACAGGTAATTGNAGCAAAGAAGAAGCAAGATGAGTAGTTTTTTGGATTACGGTATGCAGTCCCGTTAGGGGCTGCATATTTTTTTATTCCAAGCATAGGGTGTATGGGGTGATTGGAATGACCAGGAATGCCAACGGTACAAAAGGCTTTGCTCTGCAGCCAATAGCTGTCTTGCAGGGGTTTATCGCATCTCAGTTTTTCCTGCTCTTGATATCGGTTGTTTTGGCATTCGCAGTATACTTTTCCCCGTGGAAGGCCAGTCCGAAACTGCTGCATGTCTTGGCCCATGCAGCAGTTTTTGCAGGGGCAGTCTGGGCCGGGTTGCGCTGTCAGATGAAGGCATGGCTCCATGGGATATTAGTCGGGGTGCTTGCTTTTGTAGTCTTTAGTGTGGTGGGGTACGGCGGAGTGCCTCTAAGCACCTGGCTCTGGTGGCGCAGATTTCTGAAAATGGGATTTGTGGCCATGCTTGGTGGAATATTGGGAGGTTTGTCCAGGNGCTCCTGATTGAGCCAGAAAATTTTTCTGGACACAAGGACTCTTTCTCTCCTTAGCGAAAGTAGTAATATGTCGAATTTTCGCTGATGGAGGAATGAATTTGCGCGTCACAGACACTTTTAAAAATTACTTAGCAGTGACTCTGGTAGTAATGATAACCATCCTATTGAGCAGCACGGCCGGGGGACAGGCCAGCGTCGGGGCTGACTTTGACTTTGCCGAACTGATCAGGGAGACAATAGTCTATGGCAGTATCACAAGAGACACGCCGGCCTATGATGATTATGCCAGCGGGCGCAGGCAGATTGGCGAGTTCAAGGAAGGCGAAGTTGTAGAAATCGTGCGGGATAGGGCTTTTGCCTGGTATTTGGTGAAATCGGAAGATGGTCAACAAGGCTGGGTTTCCGCTGACAGCCTCTCGATTCCCGGTGATCCCGAGACCAATATGGAACAGTTACCCCAAGCAGTGCTGGAGGCCTTTGTAAACACAGGCGGTTTAAGTTCTAAGACGGATCACCTCGTATGGGTGGATCTAGATCGCCAGTTGACTCATGTTTTTACAGGAAAGGAAGGGGCATGGAGCCTGAAACGGACGATGCCCAGCTCAACCGGGAAGAATATTTCACCTACCTTGCGAGGCAGGCACGAGATTGCAGAGCGAGGCACTTGGTTTTTCTCCCCCTTCTTAGGACGGGGCGGAAAGTACTGGGTGCAGTTTTCTGGGCCCTACATGTTTCACTCCTTGCCTATGGACGAGGATCGCAATATTGTTGACTATACTCTGCTGGAGAGGCGCTCTGCCGGATGCATTCGCTTATCGATGGAGGATTCTGAGTGGTTTTATTCCTTTATCAAGCGAGGGTCAACTGTTTATGTAAACTGATCACTATTACCCCATCGTCTAGGATGGGGTTTTCAATAATCTTGAAAGGATTGTAGATAGGTATGACCCTTCAGAAACGAGTTGGAGCTTTACATCTTCCTCTCCTCAGTTCAATGTTCAGGTTTGCCCTGCCGATTATGGCTATGAATCTTTTGCAGCTGCTTTTTAATGCGGCAGATATGATTGTTGTGGGACGCTTTGACGGCAGTCTGGCCTTGGCCGCAGTCGGTGCAACAGGTTCTTTGATCAGCCTGATCGTCAACTTATTTATGGGTCTGTCGGTTGGGACAGCCGTGATCGTGGCGCAGGAATACGGGGCCCGCAGGGTGGAGAGCATACGCCAATCGGTTCATACCTCCATTGCAATTAGCATAATTGCCGGGATATTTGTAGCGATCTTAGGCATCGTACTGAGCACACCTATGTTGGAGCTGATGGGCACTCCCGGCGACATCATCGATCTTTCAACCTTGTATATGAGAATCTTCTTTTTGGGAGTTCCCGCCAGTATGGTCTATAATTTTGGAGCCGCCATCCTGCGTGCGGTCGGTGACAGCAAACGGCCAATGTACTTTTTGACTGTGTCTGGTGTAGTCAACGTAGTCCTAAATTTTGTTTTTGTAGCCGCCTTCCGCTGGGGAGTAGGGGGTGTGGCCTGGTCCACAGTGATCTCACAGTACTTGACCATGGCCTTAATCATGACTTCCCTAACCAGGCACGAAGGAGCTTTGCGTTTTAGTTGGAAGCGTTTGCGCATCGATGGTATAAAGTTGCGGTCAATTGTTCGTATTGGACTTCCTGCCGGCCTGCAGAGCCTGCTTTTTTCTATCTCTAATGTACTCATTCAATCTGCAGTGAACTCCTTTGGCTCCGTCATGGTCGCGGCCAGTGCTGCCTCGGGCAATGTGGAAAATCTTGTGGGCACCACCATGAATTCTTATTACAACGCTGCCATTACCTATACCGGCCAGAGCATGGGGGCTGAAGATTATGACCAGATTGATGAGATTGCAAAGATTTCCACTGTGTTTGTCTTTGCTACTTGGATTGTACTAGGCGGTGCAGTTGTACTCTTTGGCCGGCCTTTACTTGGCCTGTACACCAAAGATGCTGCCGTACTGGATTTAGGCATGCAGCGCATCAAAATAATGATGGCTGTCTATTTTTCCTGTGGAATTATGAACGTTTTCCCAGGCCTAACCAGAGCGATGGGCTATTCTATCCTTCCCATGCTCTCCACTTTGGTGGGGGCCTGCATAATGCGCATAGTCTGGCTGGTCACCGTTTTTAAGTGGTATCCCACGATGTTAGTGCTCTTTATGGCCTATCCTGTCACATGGACTTTGGCAGGCATTGGACAGGTGGTTAGCTTCTTCTATGCACGTCATCAAGTGCGAAAAAAGGCCCTTGACAAAGCAGCGTGGACTGTCGATGCTTGATTGCAGCCGTCAATAATGCCCTTGACAGTTCCTCCTCTGTCTGGTTTAATGTAAGAAAATCAAAGAGAACGACAATGAAGAGGAGAGTCCATAAACAGGGTCTTCTAAGCGAGCTGGGGGAGGTGGGAGCCTAGCAGGAAACTTTTATGGACGGACACCTTGGAGTTGCCATCTGATCAAAAGGATGGGCCGGTTTCCACCGTTACCTGGACTAAAGATAACTCTTGCTTAGGGTTTGAATTTGGGTGGCACCACGAGCTTCTCGTCCCATAGGGACGAGATTTTTTTATAAGCAGAGTTAACTAGGGTGGCACCGCGTCCATCACGCCCCTAGCCGATTAGGCTAGGGGCTATTTCTATTCGAAAGGAAGATCGAGTTGAAACGAGTGCTTGTGGAAGAACTACAAAATTGTCTGGGCCAGACTGTGACAGTTGAGGGCTGGGTCCTTCGCATGCGGCGCCTCAGTAAAGTGACATTTTTGCTCCTCCGTGATCGCAGCGGGGTTGTTCAAGCAGTGTTAGATCCCCAGTTGCTCAAGGGACAGTCCCTCACTGCAGAAAGCGTGGTGAAAATTCGAGGTGTGGTTCAGGCAGAACCCCGATCTAAGCAGGGCTATGAGTTGGCAGCGCAGGAAATCGAGGTCATGGCTCTGGCAGATCAGCTTCCCTTTAACATCAATGGGGAGGAACTGAATGTTCCCCTCGATCTTGCCCTGGATCATCGGGTCTTGAGTCTCAGGCATACCAAAACCAATGCGGTGTTTAGGATTCAAGCTGCTTTGGTTCAGGCCTTTCAAGAGTTTCTCAATGGCCATGGCTTTGTTCAGGTGTTTACTCCGAAACTTGTGGCCAGCGGTACTGAAGGGGGTACTGAACTCTTTGCAGTCGAATACTTTGAGGAGACAGCCTATCTGGCCCAAAGTCCCCAATTTTACAAGCAGATGCTGGTTGGGGCAGGGTTCGAGCGCGTTTATGAGATCGGCCAGGTCTACAGGGCGGAGAAGCATGCTACGACCCGACATCTAAACGAGTATGTAAGTCTGGACTTGGAGATGGGTTTTATAGAAAGCGAGCACGACATCATGGATCTGCAAAATCAGCTCTTGGCTTCTATGTTTGCTGCGGTAGAAATGAATTGCCCCAAAGAGCTGAAGGTTCTCGGGGTACAGCTGCCCGAAGTGCCGCAGATCCCCAGGGTTAGCTTGGAGGAGGCCCTCGGCATTTTGCAGAGGGAATACGGGAAGATGCACCAAGACTCAGATTTGGATCCTGAAGGAGAAAGGCTCCTCAGTCAGTACGTTCTGGAACAAACAGGCAGCGAGTTTGTCTATGTAACCGACTATCCGTGGACGAAGCGGCCCATGTATACTATGCCCAAGGGAGAGGAGCTGACTGCCAGTTTTGACCTGATGTTTCGAGGCTTGGAAATAACTACAGGAGGACAGCGGATTCATCGCCACGAAGCCTTGACTGCTAACATGCGGAGGAAAGGTCTGGACCCAGAAGACTTTACATCATATCTGGGCAGTTTTACTCTGGGGATGCCGCCCCATGGGGGTCTGGCTATAGGCTTAGAACGGCTTACTGCACAGATTATCGGCTTGGGAAATGTGCGTGAAGCAAGTCTGTTTCCCAGGGATCGCCATCGCCTGGAACCGTAGCACCTGGTAGAATCCCGGGGCTGTCAAAACACAAGTGCAAAAAGGACAGCGACTAGGACGGCAGGAAGCATGTTGCCTAACCTCAATTTGGTTAGCCCCAGCATGTTGAGGGCAATTCCGATGATTAAAATGCCTCCGGTGGCAGTCAATTCAGCTAGAACCTGACTGCTAAGGAAGGGAGTAAGGAAGGTTGCCAAGAGTGCAATTCCTCCCTGATAGAGGAAGACCGGGATGGCAGAAAAAGCAACGCCAATTCCCAGGGAGGCAGAGAAGAAAATGGCGGTGACTCCGTCGATCAGAGACTTGGCATACAGAACCTGATGATCTCCGGTCAGCCCGCTGTTGAGACTGCCAATCACTGCCATGGCGCCGATGCAATAGGTGAGAGTGGCGACCAAAAATCCTTGTGTAAAATCAGCTGCCCCGTCCTGCCGCTTACTGCGTCTGAGCCCCTGCAACTTGTTACCAAGCAGGTTGAGCCCGGCTTCAACATTCAATATCTCCCCGATAATGCTGCCGAAGGCCAGGGAAGCGATGGGAATCAGTATATTGCTGCTCTTTAGCCCCATGGAGATGCCAATGATCAAGACCGCCAAGGCGAGGGCCTGCATTACTGTCTGACGTACTCGTTTTGGAAGGCGGACAGCCCGCCCAAGGAGAGCGCCGCCAACGATAGCGATCACATTAACTGCCGAACCCAACAAAGCCACTGGCATTACCTCCGTAAATCAACTTGTACTTAAGAGTTCTGCTACTACAGGAACTTCCCTTCCTTTCCAGGGAGGGAATCCCAGGCTGGAGGAAGAATACGACAGCATTGCTGTAAGTTTTCACNGGAAGACAGGGTGATGTGATCGCGGATCATGCACTATTGCGTGCTTCCTTGCTGATAAAGGCACTGGGCCGTGATTTCGAGTTAAGAGATGCCGCCGGCAGCGAAGCACTGGCATTTTTGGTTCTTGACGAAGTTCTAAATGTACCGGGGATGTCCGCTCGAGCGTGTTTGGACGCGTACTTGCGCTTAATCAAAATAGCGATTGCAATAGGAGGAATGGTATGAGTTTGTTAAACGATTTCAGATTGTCAGTGCTGGAAGGGAATCTTAGTGTTTACGGCATTTATGTTTATCAAGATGGAGAGATCCTTGCAGCGCATCGTTTTCGCAGTGATGACAGGGAAAACCTGTATTCGGCCTCCAAGACCTTTGCTGCAGTAGGTGTAGGTATTGCAGAGGAAGAGGGACGTTTTCGCCTGTCAGATTATGTACTTGACTTTTTCCCTGAGCTCAAGGATTTGGCCCAGCCCGGATCAGAGAAAATCACCGTCGAGCATCTGTTGCAAATGAGTTCTGGACATATGTTTGAAGACTTTGAACTCTACAGATCCAAAGAACTGGCTGAGCTCTTTTTCAGTACAGAAATGAAAGCGGAGGCAGGGTCGGGCTTTTATTACGAAAATCTCTGCACATACATGCTTGGGCGTGTTGTGGAAAAGGTAAGCGGTCAAACCATGCGGGAATATCTCATGCCACGACTCTTTGACAAGCTGGAAATTTGGAATCCCCAGTGGAGCAACTGTCCCCAGGGACATACATTTTGCGCCAGCGGCCTCTATCTGACCACTGAGGAGTTGTCCCGCCTTGGAATCATGCTTCTGCAAAGCGGTGTCTACAAGGACCAGCAGATTGTTTCAGCTGATTACGTCAGGCGCATGCATGGAAAGTGGGCGGATACAAGTTCCAATCTAGATCCGGAGAATAATGGGGGCTATGGCTACCAAGTCTGGAAGTGTACACCGCCAAACACGTATCGCGCCGATGGCATGTATGGTCAGCTGTCTGTAGTTTTAGAAGACTACCAAGCAGTGATAACTGCTACTTCCCATAATGAGCATAACCACATGAACATACTGCGGGCCATGTGGAATGATATTCTGCCCAAACTATAGACGGCTGCTATGGAAAGTTTGCTGCAGGAACTGAAGGGAACCCTCGATGCCGGATGTTATGGTGTACTGGAGCAAATTGCAGGCTATATTGATGCGCACTATGTTATGGATGTTCTTTTTGATGGGGTAGATGAGATTAAGTTCAGGCGAAGCGGCAGAACTCTCCTGACAGTTTATGTCCGGGGAGAGTCTCTAACAGCTTTAGTCATCTTCGGGCAGCGCGAGGGGCAGTTTTTTGCCAAGGCCCGGGAGAAACATGCCGCTGGATTCAGCGGCGCTGAATATGATCTCTTTCTGCGGGCCTTTGACAATAAGACGCGGCTCGATCGCCTTAAGAGGCTGCAAGAACTGCAAACCTCCAGAGTCCCCTAAACCGGTGAAACAGCCGATTCGGCCAGCCCTTTCTCAAAGGCTTCTTGGTCGAAAAGGGAGTGTTCTAAGAAAATCTCGCCTCCGTCAGCGCCTAGGAGCTTGCCAATGTTGCGCAAAAGAAAGGTCCACAGCGCAAAGGTTGGCCGCATGTCATGAATGCTTTCTATGTCGTTGTAGGACTTTTCCCGCTTAATCCAAGCCTTGAAGCACTCAAACTTCTCCTTCGAAGTCAGCTCTTTGTCGATGAGGTTGTACAAGAGCCAGCCTAGATCTAAGAACTGCAGTTTACAGCGGACCCCATCCTGCTGCTGTGGCAGGGCATCGATTTCTTTGCCCTGCACTAACTGGGCAAATGCTCCCATCAAATCTACCCCGGCATAATAAGCTAGGATAGCACCGGGAGCAATGCGGGGATTGCAGTCGATTAGGTATAGTTTTCCAGTTGTCTCCTCTTCCATGTAGTCAAAGCTGATAAAGCCCGTCCAGTTAAAGTGCTTGATCAGCCTGGCGTCGAAAAGATCCGCCTCTGGCGACGTGACTGTTTCGCGGTAGGAACTTGTTCCGCCCGAAGTAGGAACAGTACGTAGAGCGCGAAATACAACCCGTCCTTTGATTTCCCCGTTTACAGCCAGATTCACGGTGGAAACAAGCCTGCCGGTAATGTACTGCTGAACAATGGGGAGCTGTTCCTCCAGTCCGTACTTCTTGACAATTTGCCCATATTCCCAGACCGCCTTCTTGGGATCTAAGACAACTTTCTGTCCATGAGCATTGCAGGCGACGCGGGGTTTAATAACGACTGCTGAATCAAGTTCTTCCAGCAAGCGGAATGCGCCTTTCAAAGAATCTGGAGCTTGGGTAACAGGCATGCGGACATCTGCCTCTGCGGCATACTCCCGCATGGCGTGCTTGTTATGGGCACGGGTGATGTCCTGATAGGACATGGAGACCATGTTTGTGTACTTCTCGATTGTATCCTTGTAATAGGACATTAAGAAACCGTCTTCCAAAACAGGAACATACAAGTCGTATCGCTCCCGTCTTAACTCGTCAATCACAGTCTTAGCGTAACCGTGAGGATCGTGGAGCAGGGAGGGAGCAAGTATTCTCTTGCTGACTCCGTTAGAATACGATGCGAAACTGCGGGAATATGAGTCTATTACCGTAACTTTATAACCTAAGGCGTGCAGGCGCCGGACCATAAACAGACCTGTTGGTGTGTTAGCCAATGTTATTAATGCTTTCAAGTTGCTTGCCTCCCATAGATGGACAATCTATAATTGAACTAAGTATAACACTTTGATAATAGCATATGTAGCCCAAGATTCATAGCGGTTTTGAGAAATAGACAATAGTTAGAATGAGGGTGGACAAATTGTATGTGCGGGCAGCTACCGCGGAAGATAATGCCAGATTGATTGCCATAGAGCAGCTTACGCCCCAAGGCGATCAGATTAAGCTTGTCAGTGAGCGGCAAGATTATTTTATCCGTGCTAAGAAGTTCAAAGATCCGATCCTGTTAGTTGCAGAAGACGACAGCCGAAGGGATATTTTAGGCGTGATGGGCGTTGGTCCAGTTACGGTTAGACTGCGCGGTGAAGTGGTTCGAGGCGGGTTAATTTTTGACTGGCGTTCAAATCCACTGACGCAGACCGGACTTCCCCGCCACATGCTCAGGCTGTGGCAAGCAGTACAAAAGGAGATAAAGAGTCAGGAGCTGGACTTTATCTTTGGCTATGTAAAGGAGGACAATGAACGTTCAGTGGGCATTCTACGCAAGTACGGAGCTAAGCAGGTGGAGAGCAAAGAGTTTCTGACTATGCCCGTTCACGCCAGATTCAGCAAAGACCCAATTCGGGTGAGCAAAGTGGAATTTGGCAAGGCAGTTGATGCGGTGCAAGAACACACATTGCTTAAGCGCAGCTTTGGCAACCAGGACTTTTTCCTGGAGATGCCCAGATCAGCCCAGATGAAGGAGTTGTACATGTTCGGCAAGTTTTCTTACGGTAACTCATCTTTGAAGGTTTGGGACACCAATGCAGATTACACCCAGCGGGTATTGAATATGCCTTTACTGTACAAAGTTGCACGGCCCATCCTTGGTGCTGGATCTAAATTCTTGTCAGTGCCCCATATTCCGAACATTGGCGATGCAATCAGAGTATGGCAGCTTTATGATCTGATTATTGATCAGCCGGAAGATCTTTTCCATATCCTGGAACGGGTTCGCCAGGCGGCCAGGGAGAATAATGTTCACTACTTAGTGACCTGTATGAATGCGAAGGACAGGGGGTATGGGCAAATAGCCAAAAAGGCGTGGGTCCGCTTGAAATACCACTTGTTCTTTATACCCATAAACGATCTTCCCATACCCGAAGCACCCACCTACTTCGATGTCACCTACCTTTGATTGCTCACCATTTCTCCAAATATGAGGTGAACAATTTGAATCTTTTGCGTGCATTTTACCGGAGTGATGGTCTGAACTTAGCAGGTAAGACCATTAGCCGCGCAGCAGTCCGGGCGGTGATCCTCGACGGTGATCAGATTTTGCTGGTCTACTCGCCTGTGAACCATGACTACAAGTTCCCCGGCGGAGGAGTAGAGGAAGACGAGAACCATGTAGAGGCTCTGTCCCGGGAGATTCGAGAAGAATGCGGCTTGATCCTAGAGAAAGTCCAGGGTGAATTTGGTTTGGTGGTGGAATACTCAAAGCCCCGCGAGGAGGGCTTCGATGTATTTAAGCATCTTTCCTACTATTATCTCTGCAGTGTTCAATCCCGTTTTATGGGCCAAAAGTTGGATCGATATGAGTGGGAGCTTGGTTTTCGCCCGAAGTGGGTGCCCTTGCTCGACGCCCTCGAGAGAAATCGGTCTGTATTAAAGGGACATTTTGGTGAGCCTCCACGCTGGACGAGGAGAGACACCTATGTGCTTAGAAAATTGGTTGAGACACACCTAACAGACGGAGTGAGAGAGAGATGAGAATATTTCANGTCGACTCGTTCACCACTGAATTGTTTAAGGGAAATCCTGCAGCAGTCTGCATGTTTGTGGGTGATGAGCCTGATACTTGGATGCAGAATATTGCGGCAGAAATGAATCTCTCGGAGACAGCCTTTCTAAAAAAGATGAAAGGCGGTTACGAGCTGCGTTGGTTTACTCCTGCGACTGAGGTTGATTTATGTGGACATGCTACGTTAGCGGCAGCCCACATTCTCTGGGAAACAGGAGAGTTGGATGCTGCCGTTGAGGCTAGGTTTTACACAAAAAGCGGCCTGCTAAAGGCGGTCAAGAATGGAAATTGGATACAGCTTGATTTCCCTGTGGAAGAAGATGAAGAGGCAGAGCCTCCCCAGGAGCTGCTCGATGGACTTGGAGTACCATTTTTGTATGTGGGCAAAAACCGCATAGACTATCTAGTTGAAGTTGAATCGGAGCAAGTTTTGAGAATGCTGCGTCCCGCTAAAGAGAAACTTTCGAAGTTGGCCAATAGAGGTGTTATTGTGACCTGCAGGTCAGAGGATGGCAGATACGACTTTATGTCCCGTTTCTTCGCCCCTGCCCTGGGCATAGACGAAGATCCAGTCACAGGGTCTGCCCATTGCTGCCTAGGTCCCTATTGGAAAAGAAAGTTAGGCCAGGATCAGTTCACAGCTTATCAGGCTTCGGCCCGAGGCGGCATGCTAAGACTCAAGGTGACTGACAGAGTATACATCAGTGGGCAAGCAACAACGGTCTTTAGCGGTGAAATCAGATCGCAGGGATAGCTGCCGGGCTTGAATCGGCCATTCAGTAGATCTGGATGGCTGCGTTTTTTCCGGTGTAGGATGAAATGTGCTTCACAGCGGAATCTCCCTTGACAAACTAACGATCGCTAGTTATACTTTGGGTTGATGTCAGAGAATGGAAACCGCGCCATATATCTTAGGGGTAAGAACAGGAGAGTCGCTGCTTCAGCGATAGTTGTTAATGTCTGAGAATGGCCAAGTATGTCATAGCGGAAAGGGAGAAACGCCATGGAAATCAGAGAACTGCAGAAAATCTCAGATGAACTTGAGAGACTATCTGCCTTGTATGAGATTTTTGATGAGTCCGCGCGATTGGAGTCAAAGGCTGCAAATATCGAGTTTATTACATCTGTGAAGTATATTGAGGCTGCCTTACAGCCGGGTATGAGAATCCTAGATTTGGGGGCTGGAACCGGAAGATACAGTCTCTATTTAGCCCAGCAGGGCTACGAGGTGACAGCCGTTGAGCCTGTGGAAAAGCATGTCCAAGCAATTGAGAAGGCGCGTACGGACAGTATGAACCTAACAGTGGTCAAAGGCGATGCCCTGGGCATACTAAGATCCTTGGCCAGCGAGTCCTTTGACATAATTTTATGTTTCGGGCCCCTGTATCATATTGAAAAATCTGCAGAACGGGCTGCATGTGTCCGAGAGACCCGCAGGGTCTGCTCAAAACACGGCAGAATGTATTTTGCATTCATTAACAACGACATGGTTATTACCACAGAAACCATGCTTTATAATCCTGCCTTTATAGAAACGGGCCGCTATAATAAAGATACGTTCAAGGTCGAGGACTTCCCGTTTGTCTTCTACACTGTCTCAGGCGCGAGGGAGTTTTTGGAGCAGGCTGGCGTGACAATTGAAAAAGAAGTTGCCTCAGACGGAATGAGCGAACTCTTAGGTGAGAAAATAAATCAATTGAGCGAAGATACCTACAGGCAGTGGGTGAAGTATCATCTCTACCTTTGCGAGAAGCCAGAATTTTTAGGCTCAAGCAATCACCTGCTGTTCATTGCAAAAAAATAGCTGTACAGAATTAATCCTTGCTCCTAAGTAGGCATTGCTGGCGACAGGAGCAAATAACCTTATGTGACATGACCGTGCGAACTGTTAAGCAAAGGAGAGTTGCAGTGCAGCAAAGAGCTATACGCTTACAGCTATACCGTGAGCCCTAAGAGGGGACGACGCTGATATCAGTGCGAATCAACATACACCTACCGGTGGGACGTGATTAAAACCGCGTCACAGTGGCCGATACAAATAAACAAAGTCGGTCGTGGTTCGGATTCGGGAATGAAAAAAGTCCTGATGAAGCAGGAACTGGAAGTAATCGCTATTATAAAAAGCGGCGGTGAATGGGTCACTGGTTGTTTCAAGCCTGACACCTGGCTTTGNCCAGGAAGAGAAAACGGAACCCTCTCCTTGATTTGATCCAATTCAAATCAAGGGGGTCCGGTATGACCAGAGCGATTCAAAATGTTGGGTTTATCTGCATGCAATGCGGGAAAGAAGTCTTGCCCTTAACCAATGGCAGTTATCGAAATCATTGTCCTCGCTGCTTATACTCTAAGCACGTCGATGAAAGACCAGGGGACAGACGCAATCTATGCCATGGATTGATGAAACCAATAGGTCTTAGATTCAACTCCAAAAAGGGATATCAACTGATTCACAAGTGTACTCGCTGCGGTGAGATTAAGGTCAATAAAGCAGCGCAAAACACTGCTCAGCCAGATAATCTGGACGAACTGATCAAGCTATAGAGCTTTTTTGGCAAGTCTCACGCACGGTCAAAGTCGCATAAGTCACTTTACAGACAGCTCGGGCCTTAGCAACATGCAAGGGGGATCGAGGCTGTAAGAAAGGCGGCAGATATGAAACTAGGACTGATTATTAATCCTATTGCAGGAATGGGCGGAAGAGTCGGTTTGAAAGGTACTGATGGGGAAGAAGTCTTACAGCAGGCCATCAGCTTAGGCGCAGTTCCTGAAGCAAATGCTAAAGCCGGGCAGGCGCTGGCAGAGCTTTTGCCGCTCCAATCCAGAGTTAAAATCTACACCTACCCAGGGGCAATGGGAGAGGATTTAGCAAAAGAGTTAGGCTTTCAAACAGTTGTATTGGGCGCAGTCGGAAACCGGACAACAGCAGAAGATACTGTGGCAGCAGCCAAAANAATGCTGGAGGAGCAGGTTGACTTGCTCTGCTTTGCAGGCGGGGACGGCACAGCCCGTAACGTTGCGGCAGTGATTAAGACAACTCTTCCTGTCATTGGCATTCCAGCTGGAGTGAAGATCCATTCGGGAGTTTTTGCCAGTCACCCCCAGGCCGCAGGGAAGCTTGCCTTCAAGTTTTTCTCCGGTGAAGAGCTGGAGTTGATGGATGGGGAAGTTATGGACATTGACGAAGAGGCTTTCCGATCAGGAGTGGTCACAACTAGGCTTTATGGGGTAATGAAAATACCACTGGCTCCCGAGTTTATCCAAATGACAAAATCTGGAGGTAGTCAAATACCAGAGCGGGAGATTCTAATAGGTATTGCAGAACGAATTGTAGACGAGATGAAGTCTAACCCCGAGACGATTTACATTATTGGTTCAGGCAGCTCACTTGGTCCGATTATGGAGCTTTTGGATCTGCCCAATACCTTGCTGGGGATTGATGTGGTGTGCAATCAAGAGTTGGTTGGTAGAGACGTGAATGAAAAGGAAATCCATGATCTGATTCATGGCCGGTCTGCAAAAATAGTTGTCACAGTCATTGGCAACCAGGGTTATGTCTTTGGCCGCGGCAATCAACAAATTAGTGCCGAGGTGATCAGACAGGTCGGTAAAAACAATATTCAAATTGTGGCAACTCGCAATAAGATCGACGCTTTACAAGGACGCCCTCTCCTCGTTGACACAGGGGATCAGGAGGTTAACTCCTGGTTTAACGGTTACACCAGAGTGATCACCAGCTATGGTTCGGAGATGGCTGCGAAAATTAGAGGCTTAGCGTAAGGCTTGGGGGGCTGGCAAGTAAAACTCTGCCGGCAGTATGATACGGAACATAACATTTGCCAATAAAGTCAAGAAAAAAGGAGGAACCAGGGCAGATGTTAAAGAATTAAACGATAAGCATATACTTAATCAAGTCTGAACAGTGGCGGAGGCTGCCCGTGCCGTACTTGTTCTTTGACACCCATGAAAAGTTTGCACTTCGAGGAATCTATGGCGTTTTGATCTTTTTTGGTGCTCCGGCGTCGTAAGTTGCTAGGGGCGCCTTTTTTTATAATTTTTGCTTGGAAGGTAGGTGCTTGCGTGAACATACTTTTCGAACTCGTCAAGGAAAACACCAAAGCAGTGGTGCCGATAGCCTTGATTGTGGTACTGTTGAATTATACCTTGGTACCACTTGGTTTGCCCCTCATATTACGATTTCTCGCAGGCGCAGTTCTCATCATTTTTGGCCTTTCTCTATTTCTCCTTGGTGTAGAAATAGGCATAACGCCAATGGGAAGTCTAACAGGGTCTTCCTTGGTTAAGACGAACAAGCTCTCTCTAGTTCTATTGGCAGGTCTGGCCCTTGGTTTTTCGATTTCCATTGCCGAGCCTGGTCTCATGGTCCTTGCTCAGCAGGTCGATTTTGTTACCCTAGGTGCTATTTCCTCGCCTTTGCTGTTGGTGGTCGTGTCAATTGGACTGGCCATTTTGGTTGCCTTTGGTTTTCTCCGAGTTTTTTTCAACATCTCGCTTAAGGTTTTCTTGCTGGCCTGTTATATCCTCATTTTCATACTTGCTTTCTTTACCCAGCCCGAATTTCTGGCCATAGCGTTTGATGCATCCGGTGCGACCACAGGCATATTGGCTGTACCTTTTCTTCTGGCCCTGGCAGTTGGTATTGCCAGGCTTCGTAAAGACAGTAAAGCTTCTGAGGAAGACAGTTTTGGTTTAGTTGCAATTGCCTCGGTAGGTGCTATAATGGCAGTTATGGTTCTAAATATTATAATCGGGACTAGAGAGTACACAGTGGCTACGCTAGAACCGATTCAGGTTGAAAGTGTGCGGATTCTGCAACCATTCTTGGGGTTTATACCTGGGGCAGTTTATGAGAGTTTTGTCAGCCTTTTGCCCCTGACTGTAGGGCTGTTTTTGCTGCAAAAGATTCTGTTTAAGCTGGATAGAAAGCCTTTTGAGCGCTTAGTTAAGGGATTTTTGTATGCATTTATTGGACTAATTATCTTTCTGATAGGAGTAAATGGCGGATTTATGGAGGTCAGTGCCGAATTGGGGTTGCGTCTTGCTATGTTGGACAACAAGGTGTGGCTTGTGTTAACAGCTTTCTTCCTTGGTTTTTTTACTATATTGGCAGAACCGGCTGTTTTCGTGTTAACCCACCAAATAGAAGATGTAACCAGCGGGTATGTTAAACGCAGGGCAGTAGGTCTGGCCCTTTCCATTGGGGTGGGCTTTGCGGTAGCTTTGGCAACCATTCGTATAGTCCTGCCTGCAGTGCAGCTTTGGCATGTCCTGCTGCCTGGGTATATAGTCGCGATCAGCATGATGTACTTTGTACCGACTCTGTTTGTAGGGATTGCTTTTGATGCTGGCGGAGTAGCAACTGGACCTATGACCGCCACGTTTATTCTCGCATTCGTCCAGGGTGCTGCAAGCGCTTTCCCCGGAGCGAACTTACTGCGAGATGGGTTCGGTATGATCGCTTTAGTGGCAATGGCCCCAATCCTAACATTGCAGGTTCTTGGTTTCATTTTCCAGGCTAGATCCCAGAAACAAGGAGTTGATAGTGATGCACAAGCGTGAGCAGCCAGTGAAACGATATGATCTAATCTGTGTCATTGTAAATTTCGGATTGGGAAGCAAAGTGTTACGCCATGCCAGACAAAATGGTGTAACNGGCGGCACAATTTTTCTCGGGAGGGGAACAGTCGAAAACAGGTGGCTGAGACTTCTGGAGCTTACGGATATTCGAAAAGAAATCGTGCTCATGGTATGCGAAGAATCTGTCAGCAGCATTGCTCTTGATGCAATCGACCAAAAGCTCCACTTCAGCAAGCCGAACCACGGCATAGCATTTAAGATGCCCCTTAGTGCAGTGGTCGGCATGGCAGGTGCTCCAACTGAGTTTAAACCCGAAAACGGAGGTAGAGAAAGCGTGCATAAGGCCATTTTTGTGATTGTTGATAAAGGTAAAGGTGAGGCCGTAATGGATGTAGCTAGAGAAGCGGGGGCCAGAGGAGGCACGATTATCAACGCGCGCGGCTCCGGGATTCACGAAACAGCTACGTTCCTAAACATGGAGATTGAGCCGGAGAAAGAGATCGTGCTGATGTTAGTCGCAACAGCGTTGTACGACAAAATCATTGACGCCATCAGAGACAAACTCAAAATCGATGAGCCAGGTCAAGGAATACTCTTTGTGCAAGAAGTCAAAGAAACCTATGGTCTAGTCAACGCCTAAAGACTGCAAACCTGAAGCCTGAAGGCAGACTGACCAGCAACACTAATTAAAGCCGCAGTGCCCTCAACCGGAAGGAGCGGAGGAAGGCACGCGGCTTTTTCTTCATAGCAGTTAGGCAGATGTTTGGATCGTTTGCATCAACTTTCTGCGCCTAGATTTCTAAACGATGTGAGCCGAAGCAGGGCTTATTGTTTTTTTGTTGAAAAATAGCGTTAGACTCAAGGAAATAGGGGGATTCGGATGGCTGTGATTATTAAAACGTATAGACAGCAAGTTCCGGCGATGCGGTTTATTGGCAAAAAGTATTTTGATGGAGATAGGGTTAATGGATCCTTTGCTGAAAAATGGTGTGAGTGGTTTGATAAAGGATGGTTTGCACAAATTCAGGGCAGCTTCGATGCCAAGGCCCTGTATGAAGACGGAGATGCAACAATTGGGCTGATGCGCTGGAAGGAAGGGGAACCCTTCGAGTATTGGATTGGCGCTTTCTGTCCCATCGGGACTATTGTGCCTGAGGGTTTTCTCTCCGTGGACTTTCCTCCGGCAACCCTTGGTGTAGCATGGGTCTACGGTAAGGAACAAGAGGTTTTTGGCCAAGAATACGAGTGCGCTGAGGCCCTGAAAAAGCAGGGAGTAGAAATTATCAGTGATGAACAAGGGGCCTATTGGTTCTTTGAGAGGTATGTCTGTCCCAGGTTTACCACGCCCGATGCAGATGGTAACGTAATTTTGGACATCTGCCAGTATATTGCCTAGAGTGGTAAGTGCCAGAGGTTTCCGAGACGGAAGGGAGAAGCAACGTGATTTTGTCTGACAAAAAGATTCGAGAGTTACTGGACCAAGGTACACTGATTATTGAACCTTTGGAGGATGATCAGATCAGCCAGGAGCGGGCGCGGGTCGGCAAGCAAATCCAGCCCGCCAGTGTCGATCTGCGTTTGGGAACGCATTTTCTCAAACTCGATGAACACAATATACCCTACATCGATCTTGAGAATCCGGCTAAGTATATATCCTACGAAAAGGATGAAATTATTCTGCCTCCCCACTCNTTTATGCTTGCTACAACGATGGAATATGTTAAGCTGCCCAACAACCTCACGGCCTTTGTGGAAGGACGCAGTTCAATCGGGCGTATGGGGCTGTTTATTCAGAACGCAGGGTGGGTAGATCCAGGGTTCGAGGGAGAAATCACTTTGGAACTGTATAATGCTAATCAGCTTCCAATCAGGCTCAAGTCAGGCCGGAGAGTCTGTCAGCTGGTGTTTGCCCAGATGGATCAGGCAGCCTTTTATCCCTATCAAGGCAAGTACCAAGGCCAGAGGGATGCAACCGGAAGCCAAGTTTACTTAGACAGCGAGAATAGATTGGAGAAGGACTGCAATTAAGCTAATTTACGGCACTACTAACCAGGCGAAGGTGCAGCATATGCAAGATATGCTGCTGGGACTAAACATTGATATAGTTGGCATGGATCATGCCGTACCATTACCGATTGACATTGAGGAGACAGGGAATAATCCCCTGGAAAATGCACGTATCAAAGCGCTCAGTTACTTCAATTACCTGCACTCTCCTGTCTTTTCTTGTGATTCCGGTCTATATATCGAAGGGCTGGGTGCCCAGGAACAGCCGGGTGTCCACATACGCAGGGTAGAGGGAAAGGAACTCACCGATGAGCAGATGATAAGCCACTATTCCAGGCTTGTCGCCCGTTTGGGCGGCAGAGTGAAGGCAAGATACAGGAACGCGATTTGCCTGGCGATTGATTCGCATACGATACTCGAGTATGACGGTGACGATATAGCCTCTGAAGAGTTTTTCATAGTCTCCATACCTCATCTGANGAGAGTGGAGGGGTTTCCATTAGACTCCCTTTCTATACACTGTGAAACCCAAAAGTATTACTTCGATCTCGCAGAAGACTATCAGGTTGGAAAACATAGTCTGGTACAGGCAAATGGATTTAGACGCTTTTTTCAGAATGCGATCATGGCGCACGGCTAACATGTCATGGAGGGAGACAAATGGCCAATTTTTCAGCGGAGAACTTTCAATTGCCTTTGGAATCTGCGGGTGTCCGCAAAGGTGCAAACACTCCTGGCTAGGGATCAAGTAATGGATACATTTCGCAAGATCAAGGAAGAACAAGAGAAGGGGAGGTACTGCGGACTTAGTTTGAAGTACTTCTTTGGCGTCGCGAGCCTCACTTCGGATGAATTTACGGGGAATTGTATCAGCTGAATGCGGAGGATCGGTGGGAGGGAGCGGCCTGCAGACTAATTTTGGAGGCCACTGGAAAGATCATGCCTAGCTTAGAGGTTTCATGTTGCCCAATGGGCAAGAGAAAGGAGAAAGACATTGAAGGTTTCAGTCTTGGGCTGCGGTAGATGGGGCACCTTTCTAGCATGGCACGCCTCAACTGTTGAACATGAAGTAATCTTGTGGGGCAGGGAGGACTCGGCCAATTTTAAGCGCCTAGAATCGGAAGGGCGCAACGAGTATTTAGCCCTCCCTGAACAGGTTAAGCTTTGCAGTTCGCTAGAACAAGCATTAGAAAGCGACTACATTATCGTTTCCATCAGTTCGCAAAATCTCAGGGAGTTTACCCGTGAGATAAATTACCACGCACCAGTGGGCAAGAACTTCATTCTTTGTATGAAGGGTATNGAAGCCAATACGGGAAAGCGGCTTTCTCAGGTGTTCAATGAAGAGTTTGCCCATCCTGCCTCGGTTGCCATCTGGGTGGGTCCCGGTCATGTGCAGGACTTTGTAGCGGGAATTCCCAACTGCATGGTTATTGGCTCTGAAGATATCGAGTATACCAAAGGGATCGTTGAGACTCTTGGAAGTGACTTGATTCGTTTCTATTACGGACAAGATATGATTGGCAATGAAATCGGCGCAGCTGCAAAAAACGTCATGGGTATAGCCGCCGGCATGCTGGACGGCTTAAGCTGCAGTAGTCTCAAAGGTGCCTTAATGGCCAGAGGGGCCCGGGAAATTTCCCGCTTGGTGAGGGCTATGGGAGGAAATGAGCTAACGGTCTACGGGCTGAGCCATCTTGGTGATTATGAAGCCACTTTGTTTTCAGCCCATAGCCACAACAGGAGATTTGGCAAGTTATTTGTTTCAGGACAGAGGTTTGAAAAACTAGCTGAAGGTGTGGAGACAGTAAGGGCCCTACGTTTTCTTTCTCAGCTCCACGATGTGGAACTGCCGATCTGCAACGCAATCCATTCTATAATATTCGAAGGTAAGAACGCCAAANATGTGCTTCTTGACTTATTCTTAAGACCCGTCAAATTCGANTTTTGAGCTGCCGGGGGGTTCTATGGATGAAAGGGATAGAAAGTTATTTCATTCACTATGTCTGCCCCATATGGTATAATATAAATTGGTGCTGATTATGCTAGAGAAAGGCAGCGTGATTAGTTGAACATACTGGTTAGTTATTTGCGTGACAACACCCAAGCTGTTGTCCCCATCGTTATTATCGTTCTGTTACTTAACTTCACTTTGGTTCAGTTGGCGACACATGTCGTTCTACGGTTCTTAGTGGGTGCCCTCACCTTGATAGTTGGACTTTCGATCCTGCTTATTGGTGTGGAAATTGGCATCACACCCATGGGGACTCGAACTGGCTCTGGTTTGGTTAAGACTAATAAACTTTGGCTGTTCCTGTTAGGCGGGGGTCTGCTTGGATTCTTTGTCTCCATGGCTGAACCTGGCCTATTGGTGTTGGTCAATCAGATTGAATATGTTACAGCGGGAGGCATAAAGGCATCCACGCTGTTAGCATGGGTACCTGTCGGATTTGCGATAATGATTGCTTTGGGCTTTGCCAGGGTTTTTTTGGGTCTGTCTATTAAAGCCTTCTTTGCTGTGGGTTATGGATTAGTTCTGTTGTTAGCGTGGTTTACGTCGCGAACCTCATCGGAATTTTTGGCAATTGCATTTGACTCTTCAGGATCTATTACCGGTATCCTGGTTGTTCCGTTTATTATGGCATTGGCTGTAGGAATCTCCAGCATGCGAAAAGACAGTAAGCAAGCGGAGGAAGACAGTTTCGGCCTGATCGGCGCAGGAGCCATAGGACCCATCCTTGCTGTGATGATTTTGAATATGCTGACACCGGCACAAGAATATCCTGTGATCAGTTTGGAACCAGCTGCTACAGAAGCAGGCTCTATTATGGGCCCGTTTTGGAGCATTTTACCAACTTCTCTAAAAGACAGCGCAGTTGCCCTATTACCATTGGTCCTTTCCCTCTTTGTTCTGCAGCGCATACTGCTAAAGTTCGACAAACGGCAGTTTTCCAGAATTCTGAAGGGATTTGTCTATACACTGCTTGGAACATTTCTCTTCTTCATGGGGGTAAATGGCGGCTTTATGGAAGTCGGCAGCCAACTGGGCTATCTGCTCGCATCTCTGGATAACAAATTCTGGCTCTTGTTAGTTTCCTTCCTGCTTGGCTTCGTGACTATCCTAGCCGAGCCTTCTGTGCATGTCTTGACGCATCAAATTGAAGAGGTGACCAGCGGGTATGTTAAGCGTAAAGCTGTGGCCGCGTCCCTTTCAATCGGTGTGGGAAGTGCCATTTTGCTGTCGGCAATCCGCATTCTGGTCCCTTGGCTGACTTTATGGCATATCCTGTTACCAGGTTATCTCATTGCAATTGTTATGATTTACTTTTCACCCAACCTCTTTGTGGGAATCGGCTTTGATGCTGGCAGCGTGGCTACAGGACCTTTGACAACAACTTTTATCCTAGCTTTCACTCAGGGTGCCGCGAGCGCTTTTCCAGGGGCAGATCTTTTGCGCGATGGATTAGGTATGATCGCACTGGTGGCTATGATGGGCATTATTACGTTGACGGGTCTCGGTGTTGTCTTTGGGGTGAAGTCGAAAAAGCGAGGGGTTGAAGCAGATGTCGCAGGCGAATCCTGAAACAACCGCCTATGAGTTACTCTATGTGATTGTCAATCACGGTCTAGGCAGCAAAGTCCTGGGCATGGCCAAAGACAATGGTGTCTCCGGCGGAACCATTATGTTAGGTCGAGGCACAGTTCACAACCGCTTGTTGAGACTTTTAGAACTGAGCGATATCAGAAAAGAGATAGTTCTGATGGTTGCCGAACAACAATTAGCACGGGAAACTCTTCAATTCATTGACTCTAAACTAGAATTGAGCAGGCCCAATCATGGTATTGGCTTTACTATGCCGGTTGGAGCATTTATCGGCACTGGTACTGGGAATCCGGACTATGCGTTTGATGCTGAAGACGGAGGTGTCAGGAGCATGCATAGGGCTATTTTTATTATTGTGGACAAGGGTAAGGGCGAACAGGTTATGGACGTTGCTAAATCTGTCGGTGCCCGGGGAGGAACAATCATTAATGCTCGCGGCTCAAGCACTCACGAAACCATAAGACTGCTTAACATGGAAATTGAACCGGAAAAAGAGATTGTATTGATCTTAACTAGGTCAGAGTCGACGGCGGGAATAGTGAGGGCTGTCCGTGAAAATCTGAAGATCGATGAACCAGGAAATGGCATTATCTTCGTTCAGACAGTAAGTGAAACATATGGTATCCTAGACGCATAAGCCTCACACCTGCAAACATAAAATGAACGCCGAATAGTATAATGATAAGGCACAGGCTTACATGGTCAAAGGAGGTAAGGTGCATGCTACTCGAGTTGATTGGAGCCATTGTTGTTATTTGGATGCTTATCCATCTGTTGGGTAAGATCACCCCTTAGCAAGTACATGATGTTTGGAAACGCTTGCTTGCCTGGCGATCCAGGCAGCATCGGAGAGATACCTCAAGGCATCTCTCCTTTATTCTTTTGATGAGGAGAAGGACCATGGGAGAGAAATCAAAACGCATCTGGGCCTTTATAAGCAAGGATTTCTATGAGTCCGTAAAAAACCGCACTTTGTTCATTGCGGTTGTACTTCCAGTTGTGGCATCATTTCTCTTTGGCGCACTGGACAGTGTTCAAACGCCGAAGGAATTCTCGGTTGCCATTTATGACGAGGCTGGTACAGACTTTGCCCAATTTGTGACCTACACTGCCCTCAATTTCAAAGTAGAAGCGGCAGACAGTATGGAACAGGGACAGGCATTGGTAAAAAGCGGTGACGTTCATGGTTTTATTCTAGTGCGAAGTGAAGATGAATTCTCAGTCTTTCTAGACAGTGGACGGCCCGTGCATTACTTTGCCCTCAGTGAGCAGATCGAACAGTTGGTCGAACTGTACTTAGGCCTCCATCCCCGTTATGATCTGGAGATCAGGGCGCTAGGCGAGACTAACGTGAGCCGTTCGGTACTGCCGGTCTGGATCACTGTCACGATGAGCATGATAGGCGTGATGGTTATCTCAGGCGTATTCGCGGAAGAAAAGGACACGAAAACACTCGAAGCAATTGGAGTGTCACCGGCAGGTTACGGCGAGCTGCTGCTAGGCAAGGGCCTATTTGGAGTGCTGCTCAGCTTGGGAACAGTTGTAATTATGCTAGTGCTCAACCGTGTCTTTGCACTAGGTTTTTCAGGTGCGTTGGCGCTAGGGATCCTTACTCTGGTCGGTGCAGCCTGTTTTACTGCGATTGGCCTTTTGATCGGTGTTTTAGCCAGTGGTCAATCAACCGCACGTTCAGTTGCAACTGTAGTTTACTTTCCCTTGCTGTTTCCTGCTTTGACAGCAGAACTCTCGGCATTTACCCGCCTATTGGCCAACTTCTTCCCCACATTCCATCTCTTTTCTGCGCTAGAAGCAGTCTTGCTCCATGGGCAGGGAGTGGTCGGCATCTTGCTTCAGCTCCTGCTTTTAGCGGCCTTCTCTCTGGTTCTTTGGGGAGTTACATTACTAGCTTATAGAAAGATGGTGCATTCCTATGATTAGGCGACTATCCCTGGCACTTTTGATCGGTTTAACAGCCGTCATAGGCGGTGCGGCCTCCTCTGATAACTCGTCTTTTCTGCAAGTGCAGAACTTTGTTGTCCAAATCTATAACGACTATGCTGCACAAAGTTTTTCTGCAGTCCATGGTGCTATGCATCCGCAGATCAGAGAGAGTGTCTCTGAAACTGAATATGTAGAATTTCAGCGCCAGCACTTTGCCAAGCTGAACTTAGAGTTAAGCGATATTGAAGTAGGCGAGGTGACTGTACAGCCTAGATTGCCCCGTACAATTCGAGACCTGGTGGTCCAGGAGGAAAACATTGAGGTTTTTGGAGTGGAGATCAGTTACAGAGTGCGGCTGGAAAGTGGAGTGAAGCTGAATCAGAACATTTCTAAGACTGTATACGTAGCACTGGTTGAGCCTGGAAGCGCCCAGGAGTCGGTATATTTGCTCTGGGATCCAAGCTCAATGCAGGAAGAGGAGATTGGCGATGGCAGTCATTGATGTGCAAAACCTTACCAAACGTTTTGGCCAGTTTGTAGCCGTTGACCGGATCAACTTCTCGGTAGCCGCCGGGGAGGTGTTTGGGTTTTTGGGGCCTAACGGGGCGGGGAAGACATCTACGATCCGAATTCTAACGGGCTTAAGCAGGGCAACAGATGGACATTGCCGTGTACTCGGTCAAGAAATGAGCCCTGAGAACAAGGAAGTCCGCCGCAAAATCGGTGTTGTCTTCGAGGAGCCAAACCTCTATACCCGCTTGACCGGACGGCAGAACCTGGAGTTCTTTGCTACCTTGTACGGGGTGAAAAAGCAGAGGGTTAGCGAGCTGTTACAAGAGTTCCAACTGGGAGAAGCAGAAGGCAAGGCTGTGGCCCATTACTCTAAGGGGATGAAACAGCGCCTTTTGATTTGTCGCGCCCTGCTTTCCGATCCGGATCTGCTGATCTTAGATGAACCGACCAGCGGCTTGGATCTGGCCTCAGTGGAGCTGATCAGGGGACACATTCACTCCCTTGCCAGGCAGGGAAAGACGGTGTTTATGAGCACCCACTCCCTGGAAGAAGCAGATGAACTGTGCGGTCGGGTTGCCTTTGTAAATCATGGGAAGATCATCGCCGAAGGCGATCCTGCAGCACTGAAGCTGCGTTTTGGTCAGGACTACCTCAAGGTTGATCTCATACCATCTCTGCCGTTGGCTGAGTTTTGGCAGATGGTAGAGTCGATTCAGCCCATCAAAACTGAACAGGATGGGAAAGTGATCTCTGTCATAGTAGGTTTGAGTTCAGACAGGCTCGGATATGAGATCGATCAGTTGCGCTCTGCAGGACGAATTCTGCGCGTTCACTCCCAGGAAGCCTCTTTACGCGAGGTCTTTAAGTCGGTGCTCGGATAAACTTTCAACCTGTCCTACTTCAGAAAGGATTACAAGAAAACCCAGCGAAATGTATGAGAGGGCTTTAGCTGTTAATCTAGGTGAAAAAATAATTTTATAGGGAGAATGATATGGAGAGCTTTACGATACCANTAAACCAGGTCCAGCCCAGTCAACTGTACATCAGCGAAGTGAAGCTGAAAAAGGTTAGGACCTTCTTAGAGAACACTGATCTCAGCGCCCTTGATCCCCTGCCAGTGAAAAAAATCGGAGATGCTATCTTTTTTACCGATGGACATACCAGGGCGCTGGCTTTGATGGAGCGGGGAATCAAGGAAATCAGGGCACATTGGGATCACGATGAGTTGGACTGGCTCCAATACCTGATTTGTGTTGCCTGGTGTGACGAAGCAGACCTGCGGGAAATTACCGACTTGAGGGAGAGAGTGGTTGATCACTCTACATACAGACGCCTATGGTACAAGCGTTGTGATGCCATGCAAAAGGAGGTTAAGCAAGGGCATTATCCAGGCGTCTACACGCAGCAGATCATCAATCCTGATGAAAAATCACAGATCACTGAGTCGGTGCTGCGAGCCCTGCCCGATTGGTTTGGCATCGAAGAAGCGCTGCAGAACTATGTGCGGAGAGCGGCAGAGACAGAGTTTGTCGCTGTCAAAGTGGGCAGCCGGCCTGTAGGATTCATCAGCTTAACTGATCACAATGAGTTTACGAGCGAGATCTATTGTATGGGAATATATGAAGAGGTTCATCATCGCGGTCTGGGCAGGCGACTTGTACAGGCCGCCGAGAAAATGTTGCGGGAGCAAGGAAAGAAGTTTCTCACAGTCAAAACACTCGGTGACAGTTGCGCCAGTGCAGAATATGAGCGTACCAAGGCTTTTTATCGCTCTGTTGGATTTTTCCCCCTAGAAGAATCAACGGGAATTTGGGCTGGTACCCCATGCCTGCTCATGGTTAAGCCACTCTAAAGGACAGCGGGGTACCGAAAATTCAGCATCCGGGGCACTAAGCCTTAACTTCTCTCCCAGCGCTTCTGGTCAACTCTTTAGCGCGCCATGCCCCTCGCCTGAAAAAGGCCAAAGTGATCAGCGATCCTAGGGTCCAGGAAATCAAAAGTGAAATGAATACCGATTCGGGTCTGCCTGTGGGATGGACTTCACTGCGGGTTAGATAGGCCAGTCCATAGGCCACCGGTACCCTCAGACCTACTGTGGTGATTAAGGAAATCCACATGGGGGTCATAGTGTCTCCTGCACCGCGCATTACACCGGACAGGCACTGGGTGACTGCAACAGCGATGTAACCGACGGCCAAGATACGCAGCATGCGCACGCTGAAAGTGACGAGTTCAGGAGTGTCGGTAAACACCCTCATCAAGTGGTGACCGAAGAAGAGGAGCAGGATCGTAATTGCAGTGGATACGCCAACTGCAATGGCCGTTCCATGCTTGGTACCTTCATCTACTCGATCGAGGCGCTTGGCGCCAACATTTTGGCCGGTGAAGGTAGTCATGGCATTGCCAAAAGAGAAGTTTGGCATCATCGCAAAGCCGTCCACACGCATAATGATCACATTCGCGGCAATAACCATCTCACCAAAGCTATTGGTTAATGACTGTACCGTAATCATGGCCAGGGAAAAAATGGCCTGCGTCAACCCGGAGGGCAGCCCAAGCTTAATTATCTTCCTAGACAGTTCAGGATCAATTTTCAGCATGGACCAGTTCAGATCGAAGTGTTCTTTCATGTTCAAAAGTTTCATTAAGCATAGAATTGCAGAAACGGCCTGGGCTATTACAGTTGCTAGAGCTACACCTGGGACCCCCATGTTAAAATAGGCCACAAATACGATGTCTAAGATGATATTGAGTACGGTAGAGACCAGCAGGAAGATCAGGGCTGATACGGAATCGCCCAGTCCACGGAGGGCGCCTGCGAGAATGTTGTAGTAGGAAAATCCGGCACTACCCAGAAAGAAGATGTTCAGGTAGCCTGTACACCAATCAATGATCGACGGGGGCGTGTTTAACAGCTCTAAAAGGGGGCGGCTCAACAGCGGGCCAACCACCATGATGATGATCGAGGTAAAGGCGGTCAGGATAATACAGGTACCAATAGTCCGGGACAGGTTCTCCCGATCTTTTGCTCCAAAGTACTGGGAAACCATGATTCCTGCACCTACTGCAATACCTACAAAGAGGACGAGGAGCAGGTTCAAGATGGGGCCGGCACTGCCCACCGCTGCCAGGGCATTATCGCCAATGTAACGGCCAACAATGATGGAGTCGGCTGTATTGTAAAACTGCTGAGCAACGTTACCCAGCAACAGGGGGATTGTAAACTCAACAATTCGCTTCCACGGCGTGCCCTGGGTCATATCTCTAGCAGCAAATAGTTCTTTGATTCTGGCCATAAACAACCTCCTTAATATACTGCATAAACAAATAGAAGCCTGCTAGAGGCCATCGGCTGCAGGCACTAATTCGATCCTAATCCGGTTTATGGGTTCTGTCAATACTTAGGTCTCTGAAAAGTCAAAGGACAGGGGAGTAGGCATTATATGGAAGTTTTGCCAGTTCGACATGGGCAGTCCCAGGCCGATTTGGAAGAGCCCCATGACACATTCGCCGAAACTTCTGGTCGAGGTTCATGTATGAGGATCTAGAGACCAATGCTATACATGGATAGCATTGGTCTCTCATGGAGGCATGCTTAACATGCTGTTTCACTCCTTCCTTGCTCTACCCATGGTCAGCGGCCTTACTATTAGTACCTTCGATACTGGTATTCATCTTTGGAGCGTCACAGCGAGGGAACGGAGAATAGTTTTACAAACCGCCTAGAACACTTGCGACACATTTGAGGAGGTAGTCAGCTTGAACTCGATTGGCAGAGTATTTATGGAGAAGACGAAGTATCAGTATCTGGAAGAGTCAGACCAAGACCTGGGTTTGCCCCAGCCGCCCTTGGAACTTAGCTGCCCTGAGGGTGCCGAGGTAGTTAGTTTACCGAAAATAGAGCAGATTAAGACACAAAGCCTAGATTTGACTGAGGCAATAAACCGGCGGGAAACCTGTAGAAAGTACCGCAGGGAAGCACTGACCATAGATGAGCTTGCGTATTTGCTGTGGTGCACACAAGGGGTGAAACGCGTAACGTCACGTCCTGTCACCCTGCGGACGGTGCCTTCTGCAGGCGCCCGGCACGCCTTTGAAACCTTCCTTCTGATTAATAATGTAGAAGGCCTCCAACCGGGACTGTACAAATATGTGGCATTGGAGCATAAGCTAAGGGTGGTTAATCTGAAGGCAGGATTAGCGGAGAGTATTGTGCAAATTACCGGCAATCAAAAGTTTATTGCAGACAGTGCGGTCACATTTATTTGGACTGCTTCCATCTACAGAATGAAGTGGAGATACGGCGAGCGCAGTTACCGCTATATCCATTTAGATGCAGGCCATGTTGGCCAAAATCTATACTTAGCCGCACAGACAGTGGGCAGCGGTGTCTGTGCAATTGCCGCTTTCGACGATGATGCACTAAATGACCTGTTGGGGTTGGATGGTGACGAACAGTTTGCCGTTTATCTCGCTACGGTGGGTAAAGTTTGAGACGGAGGTGCACTTTGGGAGACAGGAATTTTCAGTTGGAACAGAGATGGCTTGACTTTGTCTACGAAAAAATTGATGAACAATTGGCGCATCAGACGCAGCAGACACTCGATTACAGAGGGCACATGAGGGAGATTCGCACTTCGCTCTGGGAAGAACACGGCATCAGTACTGCCAGTGCAAATCGCATGATGGACGTAGCCCAGCAAATAGCGGAGCTTAGGCATGGTGCAACTTCGTTTGGGATTCAGCATCGGCTGCTCAAGCAGCTCCAAGAGGCGGAGAAGGCGCCTTACTTTGGACGCATCGACTTCCATGAGGAAGGCCTGCCCCACCGGGAGACATTGTATATCGGAATTCGTTCCCTTATTGACGAAGAGACCAGCTTTCCCTTGGTTTATGACTGGCGCGCACCTGTTTCCAGCATGTTTTATGACTATGGTCTAGGTTCCGCCCAGTACGAAGGTCCAGGCGGCATATACCGCGGAGATATCTCGCTGAAAAGGCAGTACCGGATCAAGAATCGCAAACTGATCTACATGTTTGATAATGAACTTACAATTGACGATGAGGTTCTCCAAGAAGCGCTGGGGCGGCAGGCCAGCGAAAAGATGCGCACTATTGTCAACACAATTCAGAGGGAACAAAACAAGGCCATTCGCAACGACCGCGATGAGCTGCTCTTAGTTGAAGGTCCGGCTGGGAGCGGGAAGACTTCTGTTGCCCTGCACCGCGTGGCTTACCTGCTGTATCGCTACAGGGACAGCATGCAATCCCAGAATATAGTCATTTTCTCACCCAACCGCATATTTAATGATTATATCTCCCATGTCCTGCCTGAACTGGGCGAAGAGAATGTTTTCCAGACAACATTCCAGGACTTTGCTGAGCCTTTCTTGGGCTGGGAATGGGATATCGAAACTCAGTCAACGTGTTTGGAGAAGTTGTTGGACGCAGAGGGCGAAACTCGGGAGGAGCGCTTGGAGGCTATGGCCTTCAAGTCGTCCCCTGACTTTCAGGCCATTCTCGATAATTTGGTTGAGCTAATTGTTTGCGCAAAATGCGATTTTTTCGATGTTAGGATCGGCAAGACGCTTGTTATTTCAGCTGAGGAACAAAGGAAGCTGTTTTGTGACAATTACAGCTACCTTCCGGTTCAAAAACGCCTGGCGAAAATAGAACAGCGCATCATGTTCCTGTTAAGGCCCCTCAAAAAGAAGCTGATCAGGGCGGAACTGAAAAGAGCAGGCCAGGCAGTGAGCCTTGAAGGGGAATCATGGTGGGATATGGCCAGGAAAGCTGTGGGCAAGGTCAACTCTAGTCTGAAGCCTATATTGACTAAACTGCGCAGCCATTTGCAGATCAACAGTACTGACTGGTATCGGCGTTTGTGGACAGACGGCGACCTTTGGCGCCAGGTTGCGGGCAGCCTGGAGCAGCCCCAGGCAGGAGGTAGAAGCATAGCCGTCTTAGATAGAGGGTTGATTTCCTTTGAGGATTCCGTTCCTTTATCATATCTCAAAGGTGAACTTGAGGGGTACCCGGTTAAGCGGAACATCCGGCATGTTGTTGTCGATGAGGTGCAAGACTACGCCCCGATGCAGCTGCAGATCCTCGTTAGAACTTTTCCGCGGGCCAGATTTACGTTTGTGGGGGATGTATATCAGTCACTGAACCCCTACGTGTGGCGGGCTGAGCACACTCTAGAGGAAGTATTCGCTGAAATTAACTTTAGGACCGTTAGGCTGAAGAAGAGTTACCGTTCCACCCAGGAGATCTTCCATTTCTGCAACGGGCTCTTGGGGGAAAGAATCAAGGCTGAGACCGTCCTGCGCCAAGGGTTGAAACCTACCGTGCACATAGTGGCTGAGGGGGACAGGATGGAGAGGCTCTCTGACCTAATTCTCGCCCACAAGGGAAGTTTTGAAACCATAGCCGTAGTCTGCGAGACAGTTCAGGAGTGCCAGCACATTACTGCACACTTGAACAAGCTCGATCCAGCTCTCGATTTGTCTTTGATGCTTGACGAGAAATCCGAGTTCAAGGCGGGGGTAAGCGTTTTACCTGTATTTTTGGCCAAAGGGTTGGAGTTCGACGCTGTCATTGTTCCAGATGCCAGTGCCGGAAAGTATGGGGAAGAGTACCAAAGGCGTTTACTGTATGTGGCATGCAGCAGAGCCCTCCACAGTCTGAATCTGATAAACAGCGACAGCGAACCGCTCTCCCCCTTCATTTTAGCTATGGAGCCTGAACTTTACGTTGTTGAGTAACAGGCTATTCTGTGCTATAATAACATAGAAGAAAAATTTACACATGGAGGAAGGCAATGTTCAACTAGTCAATATGGGGAAATTAATGGCCATGGAAACTAAACCTCGCTTGAGGTTCGTTTGTGGTCGCCATATTGAGCAGATGAACAGCCGACAATCGATCATAGATTGTCAGAATTGAAGCCAATCATTGGTTTTTCTTCCCATGTTTTCTTGCGTGGACAGGAAGCACAATTTATCTGCTCGTTATCGGGCAGATTTTTTTATGGCGACCCTCTTTGGAGGTGAGTGCTAATGCTAATTTTGAAAGATGTAACCTTAACGTTGACTCGTGATCTGCGCACCTTAGTCGAAGATTTCAGCTTTTCCCTGCAGCCCGGCATGAAAGTGGCACTAATTGGGGAGGAAGGCAATGGCAAGTCCACATTGCTGAAAGCCATTGCCGAACCGGAAACTCTGCATAGCTACATGGAGATCCAAGGGGAGATTATCACGAGTGGGGAAATCATCGGCTACCTTCCCCAAGTACTGACACAAGATACATTACAACAAACTACAAGAGCCTATTTCGACCAGCATGTTGATTTCAATCACTTCGACTACACTGACTATTACAGACTGCTGGAGGAGATGGGCTTTCCCGAAGACAGGATCTCCGAGAGCGTCTTGCTAGGCAGCTTATCCGGAGGGGAGAAGATTAAGTTCCAGCTCCTGTGTGAGCTGCTCAAAAGGCCGACTCTGCTGTTGCTCGATGAACCCAGCAATGACTTTGATGTAAAGTCCGTACAGTGGCTCGAACATTTTATCAGTGAACTGAAAATTCCTGTCATGTTTGTCTCCCACGATGAGCTTCTGCTCGAACGCTGTGCCAATACAATTATTCACCTGGAGCAGCTTATGCGCAAGCGCAAGCCTCAACACACCATAGCGCGCCTTAGCTATGCCCAGTATGTGGAGAACAGAGAAGATCGTATTATCAGGCAAACTCAGTTGGCCAGGAAGGAAAAGGAAGAATACGACAAGAAAATGGAGCGTTACCGTCAAATCTACCAACGGGTTCACTATGAGCAGAAGACGGTGTCCCGCCAAGCGCCTTCGGCTGCCAAGAACCTCAAGGACAAAATGCATGCTGTAAAAGCGATGGGCCGCCGCTTCGAGAAGGAAAAGGAACAGCTGGCCAGACGGCCTGACTTTGAGGAGGCCATTGCAGTCCGTTTTGAAGACTCGATAGCGGTCCCTCATGGCAAAGTGATCCTTGAACTTACCTTAGAGACTCTTCAGGCAGGAGAAACCATACTCAGCCGCGATGTGAGACTGCGGGTAACGGGGCCTGAAAAGGTCTGCATTATAGGTGCTAATGGGGCTGGAAAGACCACATTGCTCCGGCACATCCTGGCTGAGCTGCAAAAACGGAATGTAATGTGCGGCTACATGCCTCAGGAATACTCTGAAATGATGAATCCCGAGCAAAATGCCATAGAGTTTCTCACAGTGACCGGAACGAAAGAGGAGCACACCAAGATACGCACCTATCTGGGCAGCCTGAACTTTATCCCAGAGGAGATGCACCATCCTATTTTGGATCTCTCAGGAGGGCAGCGGGCTAAACTCTACTTTGCCAAGATGATTTTGGCAGAAGCAGAGGTATTGGTCCTAGACGAACCAACCCGCAATCTATCGCCCCTTTCGGGTCCTGAGATTCGTGATGCCCTGCGAGCTTTTGGCGGAACCATCATTGCGGTTTCCCACGACCGCAAATTTATCAGGGAAGTTTTTGAACGAGTGATCTGCCTTGATGAAGGAGGGCTGAAGGAGATCCCCGCAGCGAGCTGGTATAACGAATCATCGTAGAGGGATAATAGAGGCACATCCTACTGGTTGGGAGGGTTTCTCCTGATTATCCAAAGTTCTCTTGGCCTGGAACAGGTGCAAAGCAGAATCACTGAAGTACTGAAATCCAGCGGAGGCGCCGCAGATGTCCTGAACTATGTGGTGTCAGCACGGGGCAAGGGATTGCGTCCTTCGCTGGTTTTTCTAACTTTTGATTTGTGCGGCGGCACTAGATTTGGCGAAGCCGTCGATTGCGCCACTGGAGTCGAACTGGTGCACATGGCTTCCCTCATCCATGACGATATAATCGATGGCAGTGAGCTGCGACGTGGCAGAGCGACTGTCTACCGCAAATTTGGAACTCAAGTTGCGGTCTTGGCAGGTGATCATCTCTTTGCTGCAGCATTTAACCTCTTTGCCCTGTGTAGAGAGAACAGAGTGTCCCAGGTGATGACAAGGGTAATCCAGGAGATGTGCGCGGGAGAAATAAATCAGTTACTGTCCCCTGCCGCTACAGAGTCTGATTACCTGGATTACATACACAAGAAGACTGCCTGCCTTATCGGGGGCTGTTGCCGTTTAGGTGCTATTTTAGCAGGGGTAGAGCAAAGGGAGGGAGATCGTTTACAGGCTTTAGGTGAAAATATCGGCCTTGCTTTTCAGTTAACTGACGACGTCCTTGACTATCGAGGAGTTGGATCTGTCATGGGGAAGGATGGAGGGAGGGACTTTGCAGAACGGCTCTGGACCCTACCGACAATTAGGGCCTTTGGGCGCGGGCTGATTCCAGGGAATTGGTTCTTGTCAGATTTTGACTCCATCCGGTTTATCCTGGAGAAAAGAGGTATCTTAAATGAAGTCTGGCAGCTGGCCGCCTCTTATATTCAAATGGCAGCAGATGTCCTTGACCATTATCCGGATTCCGCTTCCAAACGGGGACTAGAGAGTCTCTTAACCCAGTTGGTCAACCGCCGGTCGTAATCAGATAACTCCCACCCTGCGCAGGACGGCGCAGAGGCGGAGCAAATTCCGGCCCCATCTATCTTCCGCCATAAGTCGAATGGTACTTTCCAGTGCCTGCATGCGGACCTTGGGATCGGAACCGTAAAGTGCAATGAGCCCGTCTACTACGGTTCTGTGAAAGCCTGCTTGGGGAAGGCTTTTAGCCATAGATTTGCTTGTCTGGGCAAATCTGCTCAAAGAACGATCCCTGGTCTTTTGGTCCGGATAAAAGCTGACAAAATTTAAGTCACCTTCAATTTCATCTTCTTCCAGATCGATCAAATAGTCGAGTAGAATGTGGAGACCCTGAATCCAGGGGAAATAGGCCTGTAGTAGGGGTTCAGGATTACTGCCTGAAGAATTGTGACCTAGGGCGAAGAGCAGGAAGATGCCCAAGGTTGAGCCGCAGGCTGCAGCCCACTCATACCACTCCAGCTCTGAAGCTGAGTTTCGTTTCACCCAGTCCCGCAAAAAATGGGCACCGCCCACAGGCACATGCTTCAGCACCTGCAATTCGCAGTACCTCTCAGCAAGTTTCAGCGTAAATGGTTGGTATAACTTATAATTTGGAACTTGACCAAGCAGCTTCTGACAGGTTTGCACAAGGCGGGGCAGGTAGATTGTTTCAGCATAAGGGTAGAGCTGGTAGTAATCATGGAGAGCGGCCCCTGGCGTGAGTGCATCGTAGATGCTCATATGTAACAGACGAAAAGCTTTAGGGTCGCTAACATTTAAGCGATCGCAAAGATTGTCCAGATAGTCGCTGATGGTCTGAAAGGCAACGATGAGGCGCAGGGTGTCTTCTAGATCGGTCCCGGGGTAATGGGCGTATACTGAACCGCCAAGGCAGTGGAAAGCCTTGCGTTCAAGGCTGGACAGGGCCTGGGAACGGAGGGGATCTGTTAACTGACCGGCGAGGCAGGCCCAGCCCTGCAGCTCCTTTTTGACAAGGGGCAGTGTTGAAATAAATCGGCGTAATAATACCCGCGGTTGAATGCAGTGCACAAAGAATCTCCCCCTTGGCACTAGCTTTCCCAATTCCCGAGGTTATAAAAAAACCAGGCACCGCTGCCTGGTATCCATTATTAAAAAAAGTGGCAGGGGAGACAGGAATCGAACCCGCAGCACCCGGTTTTGGAGACCGGTGCTCTACCAATTGAGCTACTCCCCTGCGAGCCAATATAATAATAGCACAGGAACTGAATTTGGTCAACCAGTTTTCGGGAGGATTTCCCATGCGGCTGTCTAAGTAACTAGTTTGGAAGACATAATAAAGGAGTGAAACATGTGGCTAAGGAAATTCTAGGAAAAGTACCTGTAGGTATTTCGAACCGCCATATTCATCTATCCCAGCAAGATCTTGAAACACTTTTTGGGGAAGGTTATGAACTGACTGTGAGAGGTGATTTGTCACAGACAGGGCAGTTTGCCGCTGAAGAAACAGTCACAATTGAAGGTCCCAAATCTTCTATAGCTAAGGTGCGCATTCTCGGACCTACCCGTAAAGAGACTCAGATAGAAGTATCCCGTACTGATTCGTTTGCGTTGGGCTTGAAACCGCCCGTGCGCGATTCGGGCCTGTTAGACGATTCTCCAGGTGTGACCGTAATTGGTCCCAAGGGCAAGGTAGAGCTCGATCAGGGTGTGATTCTTGCCCAGCGTCATATTCATATGAACGAAGAGGATGCAAAACGGTTTGGAGTCAAGGATAAGGAGATGGTATCGGTACGTGTCGGAGGCGAGCGCGGTGTGGTTTTTGAAAATGTGCTCGTTCGGGTACGCAACGACTTTGTTCTCGAAATGCATATCGATACAGATGAAGCTAATGCTGCTGTCCTGAATAATGGTGAGCTGGTTGAAGTCTTTCGCAGTTAAATAAAGGAGGCGGCATGAATGGAGCTGCAAAAAATAGCTAATGTCGTCAGGGGTTTGTCGGCAGATGCGGTGCAGAAGGCTAATTCCGGACATCCGGGAGCACCTTTGGGCTTGGCTGACCTCGGCACAGTGCTTTATTTTGATTTTCTGAAACATAATCCTGCCAACTCCAGTTGGGCCAATCGCGACCGCTTCATCCTATCTGGCGGTCACGGTTCCATGTTGCTGTATTCTCTCCTGCATCTATCGGGATACCAAGTCTCTATGGATGATTTGAAGAATTTTCGACAGCTTGGTTCCAATACTCCCGGCCATCCCGAATATGGGGACACAGATGGAGTAGAAACCACTACCGGCCCACTAGGTCAGGGTATCGCTAATGCAGTCGGAATGGCTATCGGCGAGAGAATGGCCGCTGCCCGCTTCAATCGGCCGGGGCTGGAGATCGTTGATCATTATACCTACGTTCTGGCAGGTGACGGAGACTTAATGGAGGGAGTCAGTGCAGAAGCATCCTCCTTCGCTGGCCATCTCGGGTTAGGCAAACTAATTCTTATCTATGACTCTAACCAAATTACGATTGAAGGTTCTACTGATTTGGCCTTCAGTGAATCTGTCCGGGAACGGTATCAGGCCTACGGATGGGAAGTATTAGAGGCAGACGGGCACAATATCCCTGAATTCCAACGGGTTTTGGCTCAAGCAAGGGAAAATCAGACCCAGCCTACGCTAATCATTGCCCATACCCAAATTGCCAAGGGGGCACCGACCAAAGTCGGTACTGCAGCATCCCATGGGGCGCCCCTTGGCGACGATGAGGTTGCCGGATTAAAGGCAGCGCTAGGTCTCCCTGCTGATCATGACTTTTTTGTTCCCGAAGAGCTTAAGAGCCTTCCGGAGCAGATGATCCAGAAAGGTCAGGCGCTTGAGGCAGAGTGGAATCAACTTTTTGAACAGTGGGCGAAGGAGAACCCTCAGCTTGCTGAAGAATGGAACACCTGGCTGGATGGGACACTGCCGAACCTGGAGGAGATCTTATCCATGTTTGAACCCGGGTCAAAAATGGCTACCAGAGTCGCAAGCGGTCAGGTTCTCAACGCCATTGCCCAGAAGGTTCCCAACCTGGTGGGCGGATCGGCAGATTTGGCCCCTTCGAACAACAGCTTCTTGCATGGGGAAGGAGTTATCAGTGCCCAGGATTTCAGCGGACGCAACTTTGCCTTTGGCGTTCGCGAACACGGCATGGCGGCCGTTCTAAACGGTTTGGCCCTTTATGGACACTTTAGGGTCTTTGGGGCAACGTTCCTGGTTTTTTCTGATTATATGAGGCCAAGTATGCGCCTGGCTGCCCTGATGAAGCTGCCCGTAGTTTACATTTTGACCCACGACTCGGCCTATGTCGGTGAAGATGGGCCGACACACCAGCCCATAGAGCAGACTGAGTCCCTCAGGCTCATTCCCAACCTCCACGTCTACCGGCCCGCAGATGCTGAAGAAACAGCTTGGAGCTGGGTTGAAGCGATGAAGCGCAAGGATGGCCCCAGTGCCCTGGTGTTAACGCGCCAAGGCCTGCCTACTCTGGAGAAACCCAAGGATTGGGACTTTACCAGAGGCGGGTATATCTTGCGGCCCGAAGGAGAGGACTTGGCACTTGTCTTGGTTGCTGCAGGCAGCGAAGTCAGTCTGGCCGTTGATGTGGCTGAGAAGATTGAAGAGGAAGGTTTCGGTGTGCGGGTTGTTTCTGTACCCAACCGAGAAGTCTATCTCAGTCAGGACGCAATGTATCGCAGCAAAGTAATTCCGGCCGATGTTCCTACTCTAGCCATAGAGCTAGGGGTTGGCATAGGCTGGCATGCTATCAATCCTGACGGGCGAGTTTATGTGTACGATGTCAATCGTTTTGGCGCCAGCGGTCCTGGACCAGAAGTGGCAGACTACCTTGGCTACAATGTAGAAGCAATCGAAAAGCATATTCAGAGCATCATAAAAAAATAATCTGTTAAAGCAGCAGGATATGGAGAAGTTCTCCATATCCTGCTCTGCATATTAAGGAGTAAAAGTTAGTAATCTCTCTGAGAGTACATCCCTCCTGTCTGGAACTGTCCGGAACCCTGGGTCGGAAACTGGCTCCGGTAGCCTGAGTATTTCTGATGGTGTTCTGCAATGTGGCTGGGCTGTTCAGGATGGAGCGAATACCAGCCCTTTTCAAACATTAGGTTGAATACATCTCGGCAGGCATGGTGGGTTTCGTTCAGTATGTGTAGAACGTCATTGTACAGTTCTTGGTGACTTGTCTCCCGCACAAAGACATTAAATCCGTCTGTGAGCCACTTTTCAGTAGCCAAAAGGTCATTGATCCGATCTCTGTCGTTGAAGTCCGCCCCCTTGTCAAAAGAGGCAGACGGGTTCTTGATGGTTGGCGTAGACGAGCCGCTATATTGCTGCTGATAGCTGCCATAAGAGCCGCGATTGTTGTGCATGCTGTTCCTCCTGACTAATTGTGAAAATGTGGGTAACTCTGGTCTTCATAGTACTGTTGCTGATCGGTGGAAAGATGGTTCAGCAGAATATTGTAGTGTCTTTGATGCATCTGACAGAGCTGCTCTGCCTGATACTTGACTTGATTGTCTGAGCATTGAGAAGCAAAGCTGTGAGCTTTCTTGGCAGCTAGAAGCTCCCAAGAGAGAGCATCCGTCAAATAAGCNTCATCCTTAGTAGACAAAATAGGGGGAGGCTGACTCCTTCGCTGTTGCTGCTGTTGATTTCGATACATGGTAAACCTCCTTTGCGGAACTTTTCGCTATTAGACTACCCATCTTTATTACAATTAAACTCCCAAAACATATTCTTGCGAGAAGGAGATTTTCGTGAAAAGGAGAATAATACCTAGCGGCTACCTTATATTTATGCTATGCTGGAATTGGTGATGCTAGAATCAAGGAGGTAAAGATCATGAGTGAATTGATTGACAACCGCAAACACAGGCAGGAGACTTTGAAGGGAATCATTCGCGATCTCCATGCTGATGCAAACATTGAGGATATCAAAGATCGCTTCGGTGAACTTCTGGATCAGGTCGGTGCAGCGGAGATAGCCGACATTGAACAAGCCCTGATTAATGAAGGATTACCGGTTGAAGAGGTACAGAAACTCTGCGATGTTCATGTGGCTGTGTTCAAAGAGTCCCTGGACAAGCAATTCGATGCCGTTGTGGCCAAGACAGAGCAAATGAGCCATGTATCCAAAGCTCTCGATCCATTGCGGGAGGAAAACAAGGTTATTTCCAAGTTGGTCACAGAGGTTGAGGAAATTCTGACTGAGATCAGTGAAGCAGAATCTGGGTCGGACATTGAATCCCTGCTGGCTAAGTGGAAGGACAAACACAATGAACTGCTTAAAGTTGATCAACATTACTCCAAGAAGGAAAACATCCTCTTCCCGTATTTGGAACGCTACGGTATCAGCGGACCTTCGTCGGTGATGTGGGGAACACATGATGAGATTCGTGCGATGCTGAAAGACGTCACTCAGGTTATTGCCAATGCGGAAGGAAAACCCGCCAGTCCCCAGTTGTCAGTGGAAATTGGCAATTTGGTTCTGCCTGCCCTAAACGGTATATCCGAGATGGTTTACAAGGAAGAAAACATCCTGTTCCCGCTGTGCATGGAGACCTTCACTGAAGACGAATGGAAAGAAATTACTATCCAGTTTGACGATCCCATGGCTACCACCTATCGGAAGCGGGATAGCATTGCCTCCGCAGCACTGTCTGGCATCGGTCTCCAAGGAATCGATCTGGATGTTGGAGTGTTAACTCCAGAACAAATCAATCTTGTATTAACCCATTTGCCTATTGACATTACCTTTGTCAATGAAGAGGACGAAGTTGCTTACTTCTCGTTGGGGAAAGAACGTTTCTTTGAACGGACCAGGGCAGTCATTGGCCGTAAAGTCCAGTTCTGCCATCCGCCAGGGAGCATGGGCGTTGTAGAACAGATCTTGGATGATTTCAAGAGCGGACGCAAGGATTCTGCAGAGTTCTGGATCAACGCGCAAGGTACAATGCTGCATATCCGCTACTTTGCTGTGCGCGACAACAAGGGTACTTACAGAGGTACTCTGGAAGTTACCCAGAACATTACTGAGATCCAAAAGCTCACCGGTGAAAAGCGGATTTATGATTACGAACAATAGATAAGTATCAGATCTCTCCTGGTTCCCTTGGCGAACAGGAGGGATTTTCCTTTCTTGGGAGAAACTCATATTAACAAGAGTGACTGAGGAAGGACTGAGAAAGATTCCTGATCGTCTGGTTTTTGTCGACGTAGAAACCACTGGTCTGGACAGCAAGAAGGACCGGATCATTGAAATTTTTATGCTCTCCCTGAGTAAAAATGGGGAAGTTAAAGAATATGAGACGCTGATCAATCCTGGGCGGCCCCTGCCGGATATCATCACCGAAATCACAGGCCTTACAGACAGCGACCTGGCCGGCGCCCCTGCCGAAGGAGAGGTGGCAGCTGAGATCAGAGAGTTTGTAGGCTTGGGCACCCCTGTAGCACACAATCTCCCCTTTGACCTGAGGTTTTTGAATGCCTTATTCAAACGTAACAACCTGCTGGAGCTGGGAACAGGTGGTGTAGACACCCTAGCCATCAGTCGTGCTCTGTTTCCGAAGTTGTGCGTCTATCCTGAGGGGGGCGGCAGCCATCGTCTAAGCAACCTGATGTATCACTTTGGCCTGCAAGCTTCATATGCCAATGCCCATAGGGCAAGGGATGATGTGATGCTTTTAGTGGAGGTTTTTCGCAGCCTGCAGGCATATGCTTCGGGGAACAGCGGACTTAGCTATCCCGAAGCGGCCACCCATGGCTGTCCTAACTGCGGTTCTGCCATGCAAGTAACATACTCTGAAGGCCAGACAGTTCTAACGTGCAAAAAGCAACCTGCCTGCGCAGTAAAGTTAGTAGTTTAGGTCTTGACAGATACCCCCAGGGGGTATATAATCAATCTGGATTAAGAACAAAGGAGGCTGTTCAGAATGCCAATGACATTAACGGATCAAAACTTTAAAAGTGAAATTCTAGAGCATAAGGGTGTTGCTTTTGTAGACTTTTGGGCCGCTTGGTGCGGACCATGCCGAATGATAGCTCCTGCCATCGAGGCCTTAGCCAAGGACTATGAAGGGAAAGCACGCATCGCCAAGCTCGATGTAGACGCCAATCAGTCCACTGCTGCTCAATACGAAATTCTCAGCATCCCCACCATGATTATTTTTAAGGACGGCCAGCCGGTTGACCGACTAGTCGGAGTCATGCCCAAGGAAATGCTTGCCCAAAGGCTTGACAAGTGGATTGCTTGACAACAACGATTAAATAGGTTATGATATTAATCAGTGACGCGGGGTGGAGCAGTCTGGTAGCTCGTCGGGCTCATAACCCGAAGGTTGTCGGTTCAAATCCGGCCCCCGCAACCATAAAAATGCCAAGACCGGTTCTAGACCGGTCTTTTCTGTGGTAGCGTTAAGTTTGGAGGTCATGAAAATGCCATTGCCTGTCATGGCAGCAATCATTCAAAGAGGCAATGAAGTTCTGCTTTGCCAACGCAAAGAAGGAGCCCTTGCGGGAAAATGGGAGTTCCCAGGGGGCAAAATAGAGGACGGTGAAACGCCGGAAGAGTGCCTGGTTCGGGAAATCCAAGAAGAGCTGGGGATTACAATTGAAGTACACGATATTTTCCAGGCTGTGCACTGCCATTATGACCATGGTGATTTCCTAGTTATTGGCTATTTAGCTGGCCATATCAACGGAGAGATAACCCTGCACGTTCATTCTGACTGTGCTTGGGTAGATTGTCGTGACCTAGTGAAATATGATCTGGCGGCTGCCAACATTCCCATTGCCCAACGGTTAAAAGAAAAGTGCAATGCCGCCCGGGCCAGCATGGGTTCCGACGGTGGGACCAATTAGGCCTTCCACGATGTTTGCCGGGGCTAACTCGTCCTGCACCAGCTCTATGAGTTCGGGAACGGTTTCGGCACCCCAGGTGTGGACAATGGCAACACGCTTTTGTGAAAAATCTATATGTGCTTCTTTAGCCTTGCTAACCATGGTTTGCAGGGCTTTTTTTGCAGAACGGACCTTTTCTGCAACCTCGATTGTCCCTTCCGAGGTAACCTGAAGGATTGGTTTGACGTTTAGGACAGACCCGACAAACCCCTGGGTCTTGGTAAGGCGTCCCCCTTTGACGAGGTGGGTGAGGGAGTCGATGGTAAAATAGGCTCCGGATTCTGCCCGCTGCTGCTCGAGCTGCTGTAAAATTTCATCGATGGTGTGACCTGCCTGAATCATCTCGCCGGCAGTAATCAAAAGTAGTGTTTCACCGATAGAGGCGGACTTAGAGTCAAAGACATGGATCTGGTCGGTGCCTAAAAGATCCTTGGCCAAGACGGCGCTTTGAAGGGTACCGCTTAGTTTTACCGACAAACCTATATAAAGAATTGTGTATCCCTGCTCCACATAGGGTTTAAAGGCTTCCACAAAGTCATTGGGATTAGCCTGATTAGTAGAAGGCAGCTCCTTTGACTCCTGGAGCTTTACCCAGAACTCAGCGCGGGAAAGCGTGACCCCGTCTTTATACTCCGTGTCTCCGAAAATAACACTCAAAGGTACAACATCAATGTCGTAGCGCTCTCGATAGATCTGGGGAAGATCTGCTGCGCTGTCAGTGAAAAGTTTTATCTTAGTATCCAATGTTTTCATCCTCCTAAAAGAGCTTCTTCTATTTTCGGCATAACAGGCGGCATACCTTCAGACCTAATTTAAGACCTGGTGCTAAGAGTCCGGCAACAACAATGGCGACATACTTCCTATATGTATATGTTTGCTCGAATTGACTTTCCCTAGCTGCCTGGGTATAATAAAAAAGGGTAAAGACTGGGAAAAGGGATAGTACCTTCGCCGCTCTGGCCTAGAGAGTCGATAGGATGGTGGAATATCGACGCAGATGCGAGGGGAATGGGCCTTGGAGTTGCTGAGCTGAAACCAAAGTAGGCTCAGTCGGATTTCCTCCGTTACAGGATCTAAGCGGATTGCCGGCAGGCGATCAATTAGGGTGGTACCGCGGCTTAGTCGTCCCTTTTTGGGGCTTTTTTTTATACAAAAAAACCCAACCAGGGGGTTCCTGATTGGGAGGAAGTTAGAGCGGAATAGATCCGACACCGTTCAAAATGTGATCAGGCCTATATGGAAACAGGTTGGGTGTATGTTCATTCGATACTCCGGAGAGCACCAGAACAGTCTCGATTTCTGACTCAATGCCTGCAATGATGTCTGTATCCATACGATCTCCAATGATTACGGTACTTGAGACATCGGTTCCAAGGCGTTTTTGGGCCTGCCGCATCATGAGTGGATTTGGTTTTCCCACAAAATACGCTTTTCTGAAGGTCGCAAGTTCAATAGGTGCTATGAGAGCTCTACAGGCGGGAGCAATGCCCGTTTCAGTGGGACCGGTCAGGTCGGGGTTGGTACCAATGAGCAAAGCCCCTTTGGACACCAACTGTACCGCCTTTTCCATATGGTTATAGTTGTAGCTGCGTGTTTCGCCCACAACGACATAATCTGGGTTCACATCATTCATTGTGAAACCTACGTCGTAGAGCGCTTTAACCAGACCAGGCTCACCGATCACATAAGCGCTTCCATTTGGCTTTTGACTGGCCAAAAAGGATGCTGTTGCCAAGGCGCTGGTATAAAAGTGATCTTCTGTAACATAAAGCCCCATACGTTCGAGCTTTTCCTGTAACTCTCGGGGACTGCGTTCGCTGCTGTTGGTCAGAAAAAGAAACTGCTTATCGTGATCATGCAGCCATTGTACAAACTCTTTAGCGCCGTCTAAAAGGCGATTTCCATGATAGATTACCCCATCCATATCAATAATATAACCGCGTTTGTCTTTGATTGAATGCATAGCGCACCTCCTCTGCAGATAATGATTACTTACCCTTGATAGGTTCGCCTTTGAGTGAAAAAAACCTTCTACAGTGGATATACGGCAAGCAGGAAGACTGGAAAATTGAAAGGATGATTCTAATGACTACTGAACGCATTGATTACGGCTCATTTGAAGCTGCCATGGCTAAGAGCAGAATTTTAGAAAAGGAACTGGAGAACAACCCGGAAAAACACAAGATGTTGACCGGTGATCGGCCGACGGGAAGATTGCATGTCGGGCACTACTTCGGCTCCCTGCAAAATAGAGTGCGGCTGCACAAACTCGGGGTGCCTACCTTTATTGTTATTGCTGACTACCAAGTCTTAACTGATCGGGACACCTTTGCAGGGATAGCAGAGAATGTACATCAGTTAACCATCGATTATCTAGCTGCTGGGATTGACCCCACAGACGGCAGGACTTTCATCTTTCCCCACAGCCATGTACCGGAATTGAACCAATTGTTACTGCCATTCTTGACTCTTGTCACCAATGCCGAGCTCGATCGGAATCCTACGGTCAAAGAAGAAATTCTAGCGTCGGGACAAAAGAACATCAATGCCGGCATGTACACTTATCCAGTTCACCAGGCAGCTGACATTCTGTTTTGCAAGGGAACAGTAGTGCCGGTGGGCAAGGATCAACTGCCTCACCTGGAACTGACCCGGGTTATTGCTCGGCGTTTTAATCATCGCTTTGCCGAGGGGAATCCAGTCTTTCCCGAACCCCAGCCCCTTTTGAGCGAAGCACCTATCATTTTGGGTCTCGATGGTGACCAGAAAATGAGCAAGAGCAGAAACAATGCTATTATGCTCAGTGCCGACGAGGACGAAACTGCTAGGTTGATCAAACGGGCTAAAACAGACTCTGACCGCGTGATTACCTATGATCCGGATAATCGTCCGGAAGTGTCTAATCTGCTTATGCTGATCTCACTGTCCACTGGGCGGAAACCAGAAGAGATTGCCGCTGAAATAGGGGACGGCGGGGGAGGGCAGCTGAAAAAGATGCTGACCGAATCTCTGAATGAATACTTTAGACCTCTGCGCGCAAGACGCAAAGAACTGGAAAAAGATCCTGGTTATATCAGGCAAGTGCTGAAGGAAGGCATCCAAGCAGCCCGGGATGAGGCTATCACGACACTGAATGAGGTACGTGAAGTAATGAACATGGGACTATAGTGAGTTAGAGACGCGAAGCTGGGACTATCAGCCTAAACCTCCAGCTAAACGAAGNGGATTGATTGTGGCAGCCTGGATTTTTGTAGTCTGTTCCATACTGCCCACCATATTGTTGTGCCCTTAGTCNGATTGGTCGGNGTCATCTCTGGCATTATTCTGGCTGCCTCTCTCAAAGCAGGGCAAGAGTGCACGGCAGGATCATCCTTGCTATCTATGCCGGAATACTTGTTTGGAGCATTGTTATGGCGATTATTGGCACCTAGCAGGAACGAAAAGCTGAAGAAAGGGGGCAGCTATCCAATTATCACAGGATTCTCAGGACACCATGGGTTAAGGAAGAATATGCCGGCGACNAGACGACCCTCCAGAACTGTACCAAGCAGGATTCCATCGTGCTAAACCTTCAGCGAGCGATAGAAGCAAAGATCGACATCGCTATGCATATTGATATTTTCGCTCAGGAAAAATGGGGCTTACCGCAAAACAGTCGAGACGCTTTTCATCTGCTCCACGAAAGGCGAATTATCGACAAAGAGCTACTTGGCGGGCTCAGTGCCATGATCGGATTCCACAACATTGCTNTCCATGACTATCAGCAGATCAATTTGTCCATTCTGCAAAAAGTTGTAGAACATCATCTAGAGGATTTTACAAACTTTATTCAGGCAGTCAGGCATATGTTTTTGAGATAATCATGTTGGTTGCGGGGGCCGGATTTGAACCGACAACCTTCGTAGAGACGAGACAGGGGATCGATTATGATAGTGGAAATTGAACGAACCGAACAGATAATCGATTTTGCCTGGGAGCTTAGCAGGGACAGCCGCAGTGCTACATATCCCAGGG
>JGI24707J26582_10000143_pt1 | contig 48838 bp, 40 predicted proteins | sample BioPla1DNA1_FD_26582 | JGI IMG/M metagenome (IMG submission 26582)
ATAGCTCAGCGGTAGAGCATCCGGCTGTTAACCGGAGGGTCGTAGGTTCGAATCCTACTCGGGGAGCCAACTTTTAAAATAATAAATAAGTAGATGTAGATGTAGATTTGATTTTTCTAACATCTAATTTTCAACTAAAGGGGTATAGTTCAGTTGGTAGAACGTCGGTCTCCAAAACCGGATGTCGAGGGTTCGAGTCCTTCTGCCCCTGTCATAATTTGGCCCAGTGGCTCAGTTGGTTAGAGCGCCGGCCTGTCACGCCGGAGGTCGAGGGTTCGAGTCCCTTCTGGGTCGTCATTTTAAACATTAACAAAAGTGATGTTGTCATTTTCAACATCCAACATCTAACTTTTTCTAGGGCGCATAGCTCAGCTGGGAGAGCACCTGCCTTACAAGCAGGGGGTCATAGGTTCGAGCCCTATTGCGCCCACCATTTAAAGAAGTAGGAAGCTAGAAGAGTTTTTTAAATGAATAATATTTTATTTTTACGGCGGAGTAGCTCAGTTGGCTAGAGCATACGGTTCATACCCGTAGTGTCGGCGGTTCAAGTCCGTCCTCCGCTATTAAAAAAAGTCGGTAGAATTTAATCTACCGACTTTTATTTGATTTAGGTAACATGATTTTAAATCTTGTTTCATGTTCATCTGATTCAACTGATATTATGCCTTTGTGTTTTTCAATAATGTTTTTAATATTATAAAGGCCAAATCCTCTAAGGTTTTCTTCATTATTTTTAGTAGAGAAGCCTTTATCGAAAATGATATCTGTATCTGAGATAGGAGTATTATTATTTTCATTACTAGCTTCTACATATATATGGTCATCATCGCCTGAAATTTCAAAGTAAATATATCTTTTTTCTTCAGGGATATCTTCTAAGAATTCAATGGCATTATTGATAAGATTGTTTAATACGGTTGAAATTTCAGTTAATGTCATATTTGTATATGTAATTTTATCAGTAATGTGTACATCAAATTCAATGTTTTTTTCTTCAGCAATAGCTATTTTAGTAAAGAGAAGTCCTGACACTACAGGTTCATCTGTTGCCATAATATTTGAAGTTCCTTGTATTGTAATATTTAAGTTTTCGATATAATTTTTCGCTGTTTCTAATCTATTAATATCTTTTATTTGTACAAGTCCATATAATACGTTAATATGATTAATAAATTCATGTCTTTGACATTTTAAATGTGTAACTAATTCTTTAATATATTCAATATATATATTTTGATCTTCTAATTGAATTTCTTTAATAGCCACGGAAACTATATATTTATTTAATCTATATATGGTAAATATTAATGATATAAAAGTAATACTAAAAAATAAATAAACTATTCCTTGATAAGCAGATATGTAGCTATTAAGAACAATTAAAAACATAGCAAGTATACTGATTATCGAAAATAATGAAGATGTTAGTATATTGCTTTTTTTACTCAGGTAAGCTTTGTTATGTAAACTAAAGTTTTTCTTATGCACTATTAATGCTATGATAAAAAAGGTAATTTGGTTTATAAATGTTGTTATTACTTTGATAAAATCATATTTATAAAATTCATCACGAGGTATTTTTAAAACAGAAAGACAAAATATTAAAAACAATACTTCAAGGACAATTTTCATTGATATTGCTAAAAGGCTGCTAAAAGATGATAAAATAAAATCTACATTTAACAACAAATTGCTAATAATGATTGTAGCTATTGTAAATATTATACTTTGAAGATGAAATGGGAAAAGTTGAGTAATTATATAATAACTTATTCCATGAAGTAAGGTAAGTAATAAAAGTCTAGAACCAGTTATTTTATTTTTCAATCCACATAATGTAATTATAATTAGGTATATTGAGAGCCCTTCAAGAAATTGAAGCAGGAAAAAGGTAAACATTAATACACTCCTAACTTGTTAAATTAATATACAAATATGGGAATTTGTAATTATATATTGAAAAATGTTGAAAAATGACTTAGTTATAGTTAATATATATATATTAATATTATATTGTGAACATTATATAATAAATTAAAAAATATTTAAACTTTTTTTGAAACAATTATGAAACTTTTATTAAAATTCATAATTTATTGCTTTGAGATTTTTCTATTATTTATACAAAACATTGTTATTAATTTTAAAATAGAACAGTTAATGTAAAAAGTAACTGAAAAAGTTATTTTTTCTTTATAAAAAATGGGAGGAAAGTCAATGAGAGTTGGAATAGGTTATGATGTACATAAACTTACAAAAAATAGAAAACTAATTTTAGGGGGAATCGAGATTCCATATGAGGTGGGCCTTGCAGGTCATTCTGATGCAGATGTACTTGTTCATGCTATAATGGATGCTCTTTTAGGTGCAGCTGCTAAAGGAGATATTGGGAAGCTTTTTCCTGATAATAGTGAAGAATATAAAGATATATCCAGTATGATTTTATTAAAGAAAGTTAGGGATTTATTGAATGAAGAAGGTTATAGTATAGAAAATATTGATTCAACCATAGTAGCACAAAAGCCTAAGTTAGCATCATATATTGATGATATGAGGAAAAGTATTGCCAAAGCTTTAAATATTGATATACAACAAATAAATATAAAAGCCACAACTGAAGAAGGTTTAGGTTTTACAGGAGAAGGAAAAGGAATAGCTGCATATGCTATTTGTTCGTTAAAAAATGAACCTTCTTTCCCATTGAAATAGGATTATTACAGTGATACAATTTACTTACTATACATTTAAACAATTTCACTTATTCTAAAAAGGGTGATTTTTATGACAATTTTAGTTGTGGATGATGCTGGATTTGCTAGAAATGTATTAGTAAGTATGATTGTGGAAATGGGCTACCAAGTAATTGGAGAAGCTCTTAATGGGGAAGATGCAGTAAAAAAGGCAAAAGAACTAAAACCTGATGTAATTGCTATGGATATTATTATGCCTAAAATGAACGGAATTGAAGCAGTCAAAGAAATAGTAAAAGATAATCCTGAGGCGTATATTATTATGTGCTCAGCTATGGGACAAAGAAATATGGTTATTCAGTCAATAGTCGCAGGAGCAAAAGATTTTATAGTAAAACCTATTAATAAAGAAAGGCTAGCAGATTCATTGGATAAATGTAAAAAACAATTGAACTGTTAGAATTAGAGGTGACAATTATGCCTAAAGAAGAATTGGATTGTCTCTTAGAAGAAGTACTGTCGATTAATAACCGCTCAAAAGAAAGTAGAAATAGCAATAATTATTTAATACAAGGAAGCTATACTGGAAAAATATCCATATTAAAAGATGAGTTTAATAGGATGCTTAATATAATATATGAGCAAGAAGCTCAAATTAGAGAAGACAGAATTGAAATTGGAAAGTATTTCAAACAAATTGGTTATAAAGATAATGAGTTATATATTAGGCAGTCTGAATTAGAAAAAGCACATTCACAATTAAAGGAATATACCAAGGAAATCGAAAATATTAACTCTGAATTAAATAGGAAGGTTGAAGAATTAAAGAATTTATTTTATTTTAGTCAAGAAGTAACATCTAGGTTTGAAAAATATGACTTACTTAAAATTGCATTAAAAGATATAGTCCCTTTTATTGATAGTTCATTTGGAGCCGCTTTTATTTGCAATGAAAAAGGATTGAAGCTTGTAGATACTTATTATAAGGATTCAAATGTTTTTTTAAAAGTAAATGCAGAAATCAATAGATTCTTAAATAAAAATTATTTTGTTTATGATGTTCCTATAGATAAAGTAGAAATTTACTCTGATATTATAAAAAATATCAAAATAAAAAACATAATTGGGGATAATTTATCCCAAGAATTTAAATCTCTAGCCATAGCACCAATTGTTAATAAAGATAATGAAGTGATGGCGGTTATATTTTTATTAGGTGACTATTTTGATTACAGCGAAAAGTATTTACTAAGTTGTTATACTAATGTATTAAGAATTGCCTTTGAAAATGCCAGATTATATAATGATATAAATAAAATGTTTATTGATACGGTAAAAGTACTAGCAAATGCAATAGAAGTAAAAGATAGATATACTAAAGGCCATATAGACAGAGTTACGGATTACTCTGTAGCAATTGCTAAAAAAATGAACTTTGATAAAACTAATTTAGAAAAAATTAAAATTGCAGCAGCCCTTCACGATATAGGCAAAATAGGCATTCCTGATGAAATATTAAACAAACCTTCAAATCTTACCAAAGAGGAGTTAGATATAGTTAAAGAACATCCATTAAAGGGTTATGAGATAATAAAGGATATACCAGCTCTAAAAGATATTAGCATTCATGTTAAACAGCATCATGAAAGAATTGATGGCACGGGATATCCAGAAGGATTAAGAAACAAAGAAATATCTTTAGAAGCTAGAATTATTTCTGTAGCAGATGCTTTTGATGCAATGACTTCAGATAGGCCTTACCGCAAGGGCATGAGTTTTAATACAGCTGTTAAGGTATTGTTAGATAATAGGGGAAGTCAATTTGATGAATATGTTGTAAATGTATTTTTATCATGTTTACAAGAAATTAAGTAAATATAGACTATTCTATCATATAAAAATAGAATTGATTATTGCTTTAGAAATCTGTTATAATATCAAGAAGTATAATGCATAAATACGATGAAGGGAAGAGTAATTTATATGCCTTTACAGAGAAGAACCGTATTAGCTGAGAACGGTTTTAAAGAAGCATATAGGTGAAGTGCATCCTGGAGTTAAATAGATGAAATTAAGTAGTTTATTTCGGCGGCATACCGTTATATGCATAGAGGGAAAGCACAAGCTTTAAGCAGAGTGGAACCGCGGATTAACTTCGTCTCTGAATTGAGATGGAGTTTTTTATTGGTTGAAAGGGGATTGGTCATGATGGGCTTTATAAAAGAAGAAATTAGAGTTATAAAAGAAAGAGATCCTGCAATAAAGAAAACTATAGAGGTCTTTTTATATCCTAGTTTCTATTCTATTTTATCTCATAGAATAGCTCATTGGTTTTATAAACGTAAAAGATATTTTATAGCAAGATTAATATCCCAAATATCGAGAGGATTTACGGGAATAGAAATACATCCTGGAGCAAAAATTGGTAAGGGATTATTTATAGACCATGGGATGGGAGTAGTAATTGGAGAAACTTGTGAAATAGGCGACAATGTTACAATTTACCAAGGAGTTACTTTAGGAGGTACAGGAAAGGAAAAAGGAAAAAGACATCCTACTATTGGTAATAATGTAATGATTGGAGCAGGGGCAAAGGTTTTAGGTCCTTTTAAAATAGGAGATAATTCTAGAATTGGAGCAGGTTCAGTAGTACTAAGCGAAATTCCTGAAAATTGTACTTGTGTAGGAATTCCTGCAAGAATTGTAAAAAGAGCTAAGCAAAAGGTAGATCCATGTCAGTCCTTAGATCAGGTTAAATTACCAGATCCAGTACAAATGGAACTATGCAAACTTCAGGTAAAAATAAAGGAATTAGAGAAAAAGATAGAAGAATTTGAAAAGGGAGGAAAAATGGACAATGAAGATATATAATACTCTAACAAGGAAAAAAGAAGAATTTGTTCCTATAAACCCTGGAGAAGTAAGGATGTACGTTTGTGGTCCTACAGTATATAATTATATTCATATTGGAAATGCAAGACCTTATATAATATTTGATACTGTAAGAAGATATTTTGAGTACAAAGGTTATAAAGTAAATTATGTTCAAAATTTTACAGACGTGGATGATAAAATTATAAAAAAAGCCAATGAAGAAAACAAAACAACAACAGAAATAGTAGAAAAGTATATTGCTGAAACTTTAAAAGATGCTGATGGATTAAACATTAAAAGGGCTACAGTTCATCCAAGAGTAACTGAAGAAATGTCTGAAATAATAGCCCTTATTGAAATATTAATCGAAAAAGGTTTTGCTTATGAAATAAATGGGACTGTTTATTTTAATACTCAAGCCTATAAAGCATATGGAAAGCTATCTAAGAAAAATCAAGATGAATTGGAAGCAGGAGCAAGAATTGAAGTAGACGAAGATAAAAAACATCCTATGGATTTTGTTTTATGGAAACCAAAAAAAGAAGGAGAACCTTATTGGGAAAGTCCTTGGGGGCAAGGACGCCCAGGTTGGCATATAGAATGTTCTGCTATGGCAAAAAAATATTTGGGCGATACTATAGATATTCATGCAGGAGGAGAAGATTTAATTTTCCCTCATCATGAAAATGAGATTGCCCAAAGTGAAGCGGCTACAGGCAAAAACTTTGCGAAATATTGGATGCACAATGGCTTTATTAATGTAGACAATAAAAAAATGTCAAAATCTAAGGGAAACTTTTTTACTTTAAGAGAAGTAGCACAAGAATTTCCTTATGAAGTTATTCGCTTTTTTATGTTAAGTGCTCATTATAGAAGTCCGATTAATTTTAGCAGAGAACTTATGCAGTCAGCTCAAAGTGGTCTTGAAAGAATTAAAAATGCCATAATCAACTTAGACCATTTAATTAATCATGCTAAAGAAGAAAAAATGACTGAAAAAGAAATTATACTATCAAAAGGGCTTGAGAATTTTGAAAACAAATTTGTAGAAGCAATGGAAGATGATTTTAATACAGCCGATGCTATATCTGTAATATTCGAGCTTGTTAAGTTTGCTAATGTTAATATAGATAACAATTCTTCTAAGGAATTTGCCTTGGCTATAAAAAATAAAATCTTAAGTTTATTAAATATTCTAGGCTTATTAGAAAAACAAGAAGATATTAAAGAAGATGTCTTAGAGGAAGAAATAGAAGAGCTTATAATGAAGCGTCAAGAAGCTAGAAAAGCCAAGAACTGGGCTTTAGCTGATGAAATAAGAGATAACTTGAAACAAAGAGGTATTATTTTAGAAGATACTCCCCAAGGAGTAAAATGGAAAAGACAAATGTAATTTTACAAAAGAACGGAGATTAATATGGAAGATCAATCAATTACTAGTAAATTATTAAATACTCTTAATGAGCAAGTCAAAAATAATGATGTCAAACCAAGGGAGTATTCGCCCTTGGTTTTGGCGTATATTGGAGATGCAGTATTTGAGATATTTATTAGAACAGCAGTTGTTATTAAGGGGAATGCTTCAGTTAATAAACTTAATAAAACTGTCAGAGAATATGTAAAGGCTTCTGGTCAAGCTGAAATTTATGATAAGATTAAATCGTATTTAACCGAAGAAGAAGAAAGCATATTTAAAAGAGGTAGAAATGCGAAGTCAGTAACTGTCCCAAAGAATGCTCTTTTATCAGATTATAAGCATGCTACGGGCTTAGAAGCTCTTTTGGGTTATTTGTATCTGGATGGACAGATAGAAAGACTTCAATATTTAATTAAACTAGGTATAGAAAAAGACTAAAAGACATGGAGGTTGCACAAAATGTCGAAAGAGACAAAGACTTTTATTAAGGGGGCAATTATCCTTTCAATAGGGGGAGTAATTGCAAAAATATTAAGTGCATTTTTTAGAATTCCATTAACTCATATGATTGAAGATACAGGACTAGGATATTATCAAATGCCTTATCCTATTTATACTTTTATGATTGCTATTGCATATACGGGAATTCCTTCTACTGTATCAAAAATTATTTCTGAAAAATTAGTTCATAAAAAATATGGTGAAGCACATAAGGTATTTCAATATACATTTATTGTATTATTTTTCACAGGAATATTTGCATCCTTATTTTTATTTTTAGCTTCAGATTGGCTAATCAAGGTACAAGGCTGGGTTCCTGAAGCAAAATATTCTTTATGGGGTCTAGCACTTAGTCCAGTTTTTATTGCTATAATGGGTGCTTTTAGAGGATATTTTCAAGGTATGCAAAATATGATACCTACTGCAACATCACAAATAAGTGAAAGTTTTGCAAGGGTAGTGTTTGGTTTAGGATTGGCATATTATTTTATTACTAGTAATTATGGAATAGCAGTTGCTGCAGGGGGTGCATCTTTTGGTGCTACTGCAGGTGGAATATTAGGCTCTATTGTTTTATTAATATATTATTTAGTAAAAAGAAAAGAAATTATAAAAAGAATAGATGAAACTAAAGAAAATAATCAAAAGATAGATTTTTTACCTACGGCATCAAAAATTTTATTTATTGCTTTTCCTGTTTCTGTAGGAGCAGCTGTTAACTCAGTTATGAATTGGGTGGATTCATCATTAGTAGTAAGAAGACTTTTATATGCAGGATTAACAGAAATAGAAGCATCCAATCTTTATGGGCAAATTGGAAAGGCACAAACTTTTGTAAATGTTCCCCTAACTTTTAGTATGGCTTTGGTAGTGGGGATAGTACCAAGTATTGCAGAAGCAATAGAAAAAAGAAACAATCAGGAAGTTCACGATAAAATAGAATGGGGAACAAGATTTGCCATGCTGCTTGGCCTTCCTTCAGCTGCAGGATTAGGAATTTTGGCACAACCTATTATGACTTTGGTTTATAGGCAATATGACAAAGGAGCAAGTGTTCTTGCACTAATGAGTATAAGCTTAGTATTTATCATATTAGGGCAAGCATATACAGGAGTTTTACAAGGGATGGGCAAATTCTATATTCCGGTTGTTAATCTGTGTATAGCAGCTATAGCAAAAGCAGTTGTTAATTATATACTTGTTGCAGGCCCATTAGGGGTTAATGGTGCGGCAATAGGTTCAATTATAGGATATGGAGTATTTGCAATTTTAAATTATATATTCGTTACGAAATATTCAGGCTTTAAAATTAATACTAGTTATGTAATATTAAAACCTTTATTGTCAACACTAATTATGGGAGGAGCAACTTATGCTTCCTATAATCTCCTTAGAATTGCTACGGGTAACACCATTTCAAGCTTAGGAGCTGTTTGCGTTGGAGTTGTAGTGTATTCAGCCATGCTTTTAATTACTGGTGCGATAGCCGAAGCGGATTTTTATATGATTCCAAAAGGAGATAAGATCCTAGCTTTATTAAAGAAAGCAAAATTTATTAGAAGTCAAGAATAAGCATCTTTTAATAAAATTAACTTACTTTCTTACTTCTATATACTATCTGTATACTATCTGTAAAAAGAGAGGAGTTTTTTCATGAAAAGCTACAAAGAAGATAAAAACTTACAGCTAGAAGGAAGAAATGCTGTATTAGAAGCATTAAAATCTGAAAGAGATATCGATAGAATATTAGTTCAACAAGGAAGTAAGGAAGGTTCTATAAAGAAAATAATTGCTGAAGCAAAAGAAAGAAAAATTGTAATCCAAAATGTCGCAAAAACAAAATTAGATGAAATATCTGAAACAAAAAAACATCAAGGAGTTATTGCCTTTGTTTCAGCTCATAATTATGTAGATTTAGAGGATATCCTAAAAATTGCTGAAGAAAAAGGAGAAGAACCTTTTTTAATTATTTTAGATTCTATTAAGGATCCTCATAATTTAGGGGCAATCATAAGAACTGCTAATATCACAGGTGCCCATGGTGTAATTATTCCCAAAAGAAGAGCAGTAGGCTTAACAGCAACAGTAGCAAAGGCTTCTGCTGGAGCTATAGAATATACTCCCGTTGCAAAAGTAACTAATATAGCGGCTACAATAGATAAGCTTAAATCCCTCGGAATATGGATTGCTTGTGCAGATATGGACGGAGAAATAATGTATAATACAGACTTAACTGGTGCTATTGCTTTAGTAATTGGTAGCGAAGGAGAAGGAGTAAGCAGGATTGTAAAAGAAAAATGTGACTACATTGTTAAGGTCCCAATGTATGGCCAAATTTCTTCGTTAAATGCATCTGTAGCAGCAGGAATACTAATGTATGAGGTAATAAGACAAAAGACTAACAAAAAATAACTTTGCTTTAAATGGATATATTTTACAGTTACTCTTAACAAAATACTTTTATTGTGATATACTTATAAGTACAGCCTAAAAAGGACAATTAGTTTAGAAAAAAGTATTTATTATTAGACTTATACACCATTACTTTTGTCTTGGACAAGTTAATGAAATGATAAATTATGGGAAAACACCAAAACACTAAAATATGCAAACGGGGGCGGTACAGTGAGATTGAATCTTAAAAAAACCAGCACAATCTTATCATATGACGAAATGGAAGATGAAGCTATCGTAGACTTAATAAGAGACGGGGATAATGATGCAATGGACTACCTGATCAACAAATATAAAAATTACGTTCGTGCAAAAGCAAGGACTTATTTTTTAATTGGTGCTGACAGGGAAGATATTATTCAAGAAGGAATGATAGGCTTATATAAAGCTATAAGAGATTATGAAGAAGAAAAAATTTCTTCATTTCGTGCCTTTGCAGAATTATGTATAACCCGTCAAATTATTACAGCAATAAAAGCGGCAACTCGCCAAAAACATATTCCATTGAACTCATATGTTTCCCTTCATAAACCAGTTTTTAATGATGGCAGTGAAAGGACAACCCTAATGGATGTAATTATAGGAGGGAAAATTGCTAATCCCGAAGAACTTCTTATTGGACAAGAAAACTTAGAGTTTATTGAACAACGGATGGGAGAAATATTAAGCAATTTAGAATGCCAAGTATTATCCCTCTACCTTCAAGGCAAAGCTTATTACGAAATAGCAGAAGAAATGAATAGAGATATAAAATCCATTGATAACGCACTACAAAGAGTAAAAAAGAAATTAGAAAAATTTCTAAAAAATAAAAAAGACCATTAAAAAAAACATCAGTATTATAATACTGATGTTTTTTACTATATTTTCAATTACAATTTATCTAAAGACAGATAATTTATTTTAATTTATTATAAACTCAGCAGCCAGATAATAATTATCAAAATCCCCTGTGTCCTTAGAGTTTAATATAGATTTAATAATACGATATTCACCAGCATCTAAATTTCCATAAAGCCAGTTCCAATCAACAGGCCATTGTCTAACAGAGGAAGAAGATAATTCATAAGCAATATCTTCAAATCCGTAGTCACTGTCTAAAATTACAGGGACTTGATACCACCTTTTATTAACTTTCTTTTCTAAAATGAAATCTGAACTAAAGATACAATCCTTATCAGAATTATTTTCAAGAATTAAAGTTAAGCTCTTGGAAGATAAAGTTCCTTCTTTAACAGTCATACTTACTCCATTTAGATTATTGACAGTTTCATGTATTGAAGCTTCCCATTTAGCACCTTCATCCAATTCATTATTAACGCCAGTATCATCTTCCTTCTTAATCGGATCTATACTTTTAGATATTTCACAGCCTGATAATAATATAAAAGCTAAAATCATAAAAATCATTAAAGAAAAATATCTTTTCATACAATCACTCTCCTATTAATTAGACGGTAAAAAGAATCAATAGTTTCCTAAATAATCTTAAAAAATACTTCAAAAAAATAAGCAGTTTATTCTTAGATATAATATAATTAATTTATCCTTTATAAGAATAAATAAGCCTATACAAATAATAAAAAATGCCAAGATTAAACTAAAGAAAAAGCCTCTAAAATGCTTGACTTAAAAGAAGAAACATGATAATATATCTAAGCGTTAAGCAAGAATTAATTAAAATGCTGCTATGGCTCAGTAGGTAGAGCGTCGCCTTGGTAAGGCGGAGGTCACGGGTTCGAATCCCGTTAGCAGCTTAGGTATAATCAAGGGTTCTGGCAATTGGCCAGAACCCTTGATTGCTTTCTAATCCAATTATAATACCTCTAAGTATGCCATTTATGTAATCATATTTATGTTAATGGCCAGCCCTTTATTTTAATTAACAATATAAATATAAATCATAGAAATTTATATTAGATTTATAGAATAATTTAAAAATAATTATTTAATCAATAATTCCGATGTGATATAATTATCAACATGGTAATTTTTGATAATTAGAAAAGCAAGATATTTGGTAAGGTGGTATTTACAATGAAAAACACACTATTATATGGATTATTAACTTCTATAATAGCTTTAATAGTTTCCTTATCTTTCATTCTTTTGTTTGATAGTTTTTTGTTTTCAGTATACATTTTTTTCATTGTGCCTGGTTTTGCTATGATTTTTGGATATTATGTTTCCAAAGGTTTGGCTTATGGAATGGTAAAAAGAAATATTATATACTCATATAAAATTCATTTATTATTAATTTTATATGCTATTATATTTTATTTTTTAATATATTATTTAGCATATCATCTAGCTAGAATAGATGAGGGATATTTAGTATTTAGCTTATCAGGAGATCATATTAGCAATTACGTAGTAGAAGGATATGGAAGAATAGATTTTAAAAACTTTATGAAATTGATTTTGAATTCCTATTCAGTAACTAAATATGTTTCTTTTAATAGGGCGATTACTATTGATTCATCCTACTTTTTGTACGATACAGCTTCTCAGTTTCAAGGGACATATAGTTTAAGTCAAAATTATCTTTTTATATACCTGATAATTGATTTAATAGGAATTATTGTGGGTGGATTTTCATCTGGATTAAACCTTAAGGAGATAAAATGGTGTAAAGAGTGTAAAAAATATCACAAGAAAAAATTGATAGCTAGATTTGAAAGAAGTCTATTTGAGAAAAATATACTTGATAATCTTGTTCAAGATATGACCATAAATAAGCTACTAAGACTAAATTATATAGAGGAAAGATTTAAGAAAGATTTGTTTTCAAAAGAATCCTATGTAGATATTTATGCTGAATACTGTCCTGAATGTAAGAATTCAGATATTTTTCTTAGATATTATTTTAAGGACTTTTTAAAATATGAATTTGATGTTAGAAAAACAAAAACCTTTAGAGATATAGATGTTTCTTCATTTATTTAACTAAACTAATTGTTTTTTTGTAACCACTGCATTTTAGTATGATTATTATGACTTTTATAAAAAAATGAAGAAAGTTTTATGAAAAATGAGTAAGGATGAAAAGGATTTTTATGGTGTCTTTTGTATTATTGAAGGTGCTTTAGCTAGTTTTGTATTAATAGGAAGCAATAGCAGTTAGTTTAAATAATTGCGAGCATGTTAACAAGTAAATCATAACCATCATTTTATGGTGGTTATGATTTTTTGTTTTAGAGTAAAAAAATAAGAAAAATTCATTTTGAACTTTCATAAAGATAGAAATTATAATAAGTCAAATAAAATACACTCTAAGAAAGATAATATGAATGAAATAAAGCATTTAAATTTTGAAATGAAATATTTCAAGGTGTATTTTATTAAAGAAGGATTAGTAATTTATAAAGTGTAAAAAGGAGGTAGGAAGATGGGAAGTTATCAAATTGAATGGAGAGGAAATGAATTCACTAACTTTTCTTCTAGGGAAGAAAATATCCCTCTTATAATTGTCAATCATATAGTGGACGGAACGGCAGAAAGTTGTGACAGTTGGTTTAGATCGAGTACAAACAAACAATCCTCAGCACATTTTTTAGTAACATTCAAAGGAGAAATCAAGCAATATGTACGAATTGAGGATATGGCCTGGGCTAATGGTTTAAAATTATACGATATTCCAAAAGCTGAAAGTGCACTGGTAAGAAGCATGAAAATGAATCCTAATTTATATTCTGTTTCTATAGAGCATGAGGGAACGACGGGTCAATTAACTGAAGAACAATTTCAGGCAACTTTGTGGCTGCACCGTTATATACAGGATTATATAAGGAATAAATGGGGACATGAAATTCCTATGGATAGAGAACATATACTAGGACACTTTGAAATAGATCCCCTTAGAAAAGCTAATTGCCCAGGAAAGGATTTTCCTTGGGAGAAGCTTATAAAAGAATTGCAAAAGAAGTCCCAAGCAAAATCTGAACAAAAGTGGAGATATGAAGGGGTGGAATTTTTGCATAAGCAAGGAATACTTAATGATTTAAAGGGATGGAAGGAGAAAATTTGTGAACCTATGCCTGTTTGGGCAGTATGCTTATTAATGAAAAGGATGATTCTAAAGGATGAAGAAAAAAATATAAAAACAGATACAGTTAATTAAAAGGTGTATCTGCATTGTTAAGGTGATTTGTTTGATTATAAATTTTTTATCTTTAGACATAAAATTAAATATATAAGGAATACAATGACCGTGGACAAATATGAAAAAAAGAGATATTTTTCTAATGTAATATATTTTATCAATTGCATATTTTTAGGATTGAGGTTATAATATTCACTAGATTATTTTTTGGAGGGCTGAAAATGAAAAATAAAATAATTGCTATATTATTAATATCAATATTTGCATTAAGTTTAGTAGGGTGTTCAAAAAATGGCCCAGAACAAGCAGTTATTGAATTATTTGATGCAATGAAAAATACAGATTTAGAAAAACTTAGTGAAATATTAGATTCAGATTCAAGTGAAATTGCAGAACAAGACACTTTCTTGAAACTTATTAAGAAAAGTAATGAAACATTAACTTATAAAATAGGTGAAGTAACTATTGATGGAGATACAGCAGTTGTAAAAGTATCATGCACATATGGTGATGTAAATAAAATTTTTGAGCTAGCAATGTCTAATTATTTTGTTAAGGCTATGGAAGCATCTTTTAGTGGAGAAGAAGTATCGGATGAATATTTTGAAAAAATTCTAGATGAAGAGATTATTGCTGCTTTAGAGACAACAACTACTGAAGAATATTCTACTGAACTAACTGTAGATTGTATAAAAAAAGATGGTAAATGGGCTATTGATACAAATAAAGATAATAAAGAGTTAGCAAATGTCTTTACAGGAAATCTATTAAAGTCAATCGAAAGCATGGTTAGTTCTATGGAAAGTTCATTTGATGAATAAATTGTTATTTATATATATAAATAAACGCTTGCAATTCTTTTTTAAAAGAGTTCAAGCGTTATTTTTGTTCAATCTAATGAAATAAAAAATGAGGAAGAGATAAATCAAATTTATTTTATATAAAAGTTTGTTTTTTAGTAAATCCCTTTCACAAGAAGATGCAATTAAGTTGATAACTAATCATAACAAAATAGAACCAAAATAGCAAAAGGCATTTGATAAAATATCAAATGCCTTTAATTTTTGTCTTAAGAAAGAAGTGCACGGTCATTAGCAAATTCTTCGCCACTAGCTTTACCAAAACGTTGTAAAAGATCTTCAACAGTAAGGTTTTTCTTTTCTTCACCTTTAATATCTAAGATTATTTTACCGTCATGCATCATAATTAAACGGTTTCCATGCTTTATAGCATCCTTCATATTATGAGTAATCATTAAAGTAGTAAGATTATTTTCTGCTATAAGCTTATCTGTTTGTTCTAGTACTTTTTGTGCAGTTTTTGGGTCAAGGGCGGCAGTATGTTCATCTAAAAGCAAGAGCTTAGGTTTTTTAAGAGTTGCCATTAAAAGAGTTAAAGCTTGCCTTTGTCCTCCTGAAAGAAGCCCTACTTTAGTAGTTAACCTGTCTTCTAAGCCTAAATCTAAGGTCTTTAATAATTCTTTATATAATTCTCTTTCTTTATTTTTAATTCCCCATCTTAAAGTACGTTTTAGTCCTCTTCTATAAGCTAGGGCTAAGTTTTCTTCTATACCCATATTAGAAGCTGTACCCATCATAGGATCTTGAAAGACCCGGCCAAGGAAGGATGCCCGTTTATGTTCTGGAAGTTTCGTTACATCTATACCATCAATAATAATAGTTCCTTGGTCAACAGGATATACACCAGCAATGACATTTAAAAGAGTAGATTTTCCAGCTCCATTTCCACCTATTAAGGTAACAAAATCTCCTTCTTCAAGGGTTAGGTTTACGCCTTCTAAGGCTAATTTTTCATTAACTGTTCCTGGATTAAATACTTTGTATATATTATTTACGGACAGCATCATTTTCCCCTCCCTTAAAGAATTTATTTACAAATTGGTTATTTGCTGGTTGAAGAGAACTTTTAATAGTAGGTAATGCCAAAGCAATTGCAACAGTTATTGCTGTAAAGAGTTTTAAGTCGTTTGCTGGCATACCAAGTTTTAGTACCAAAGCAATAATGATACGGTAAGTGATTGCTCCTAGTACTAAAGAAAGTAAACGGCTAAAGAAGTTCCTTTTTCCAAAGAGCACTTCACCAATAATTACAGATGCCAAGCCAATAACTATAGAACCAGTACCCATTTGGACATCTGCGAAGCTTTGGCTTTGAGCAATTAAGGCACCACTTATAGCAACTAAACCGTTACTTATAACAAGACCTAAAATTTTCATAGTATTGGTATTAATACCTTGGGCACGAACCATTTTGGGATTATTACCTGTAGCACGGATGGCGGAACCAAGTTCCGTTCCAAAAAACCAATACAAAAGAAATATAAGAAGCAAAACAAAGATTAAGCCCAAAGCTATTACGGAATTTGTTTCGTTTAAACCAAGTTTTTGAAAGATAGTATAAACAGTGTCCATCCGTAAAAGCGAAATATTAGCTTTTCCCATAACCCTTAGATTAATGGAGTATAGAGCAATCATAGTTAAAATTCCTGACAAAAGAGCAGGAATTTTTAATTTTGTGTGCAAGATGCCTGTTGTAAAGCCTGCAGCTAAGCCTCCAATTAAAGCCATTCCAGTAGCTAGGTAAGGATTGACTCCGGTGCTGATAGCAGAAGCTGCTATAGCAGCACCAAGAGGAAGGCTTCCTTCAACAGTAAGATCGGCAATATCCAAAATTCTATAGGTAATATATACCCCTATGGTCATAATCGCCCATAAAAGTCCTAGGGAAACAGCACCTAAAATTATCTGCAACATATTTATTCCCCCATTTCTTTAGCTTATAAAATCTCGTAATTAATTATTCTTTAACAACATATTCTTTAAGGTCATCTGGAATTTCAATTTCAATTTCTTCAGCTACAGCACCATTTATTGAAAAATCAAACTTAGTAGCAGACTCAATTGGCATAGTAGCAGGATTGGCTTCACCATTTAATACTTTAACAGCCATTAAACCAGTTTGGTAACCTAAGTCATAATAATTAATACCTAAGGTAGCAAGACCTCCATTTGCAACCATACCTGATTCTCCACATACCACTGGAGTTTTTGATTCTGCAGTTACACCGTGAACTACTGGCATAGCTGATGCAAAAGTATTATCCGTAGGTATATAAATAGCATCACATTGGTTTACTATGGATTGAGTTGCTTGTTGTACATCATTTGAGTTTGTTACTGTAACTTCCACATGAGAAAGTCCAAGGCCTTCTATAACTTCTTTTGCAATATTTGCTTGTACTATGGAGTTCTCTTCACTTGAAGTATAAAGAAGTCCAATTGTTTTAGCATTAGGAGCTAATTTTACAAGTAATTCAATTTGTTCTTTAATTGGGTTCATATCTGTAGTACCAGTAACATTGCCACCAGGAGCATCAATAGAATCAACTAATTTAGCAGCTTCATAATCTGTAACTGCTGTTGCAAGAATTGGGATTTCTGTAGTTTTACCAGCAATAGATTGAGCTGCTGGAGTAGCAATAGCAAGTACCAAGTCTACCTTATTGCTTACAAAACGGTCACTTATTGTAGAAAGATTACTTTGGTCACCTTGAGCATTTTGATAGTCGATAGTAAGGTTTTCCCCTTCCTTATAGCCATTGTCACTAAGAGCAGCTATAAATCCTTCTCTGGCAGAATCCAGGGCAACGTGATCCATATACTGGATAATGCCCACACTGACACCATCAGAATTTGTTCCATTTGAACCAGAATTAGTAGAAGTGTTTGGTTTTGTACATCCTACTGCAATAATTGATGTAGATAATAAAATAGCTAAAATACTAGTTAATTTTCTCATTTAAATTCCTCCTTATTTAATTATCTTTTAAAAGTTCAAGTAAATAAAAACGCCACCTGTAAACCTACAGGGGCGATTATTTGTCGCGGTACCACCTTGCTTTGTTGTTTGCACAACCTTATTATAGGCAACAATCATTGCCCTTCCGTGATAACGGTCGGATTCCGATACAGCCTACTGGGTATTTTAATAAAATACCTTTCAGTGTACAGCTCCTAAGACGAATTCGCAGTACGCATAATCCTACTTTCTTCACACCAACCGAAAGCTCTCTGAAGGATTTTCATTACTGTTACTAGCTCTTAATCATAGCCTTTATATAATTTTTTTCAATTTTACCCTAGAAAACTGCCCTTGTCAATGATTTAATTTAAGAATTTGAGTAGCCAAAAATTACATTAATTTATGAAATTGCATTATATCAAGCTTAAACAGCATTAAATAGATAAAAAAACTTGGTTATATATATTATATTTAAAAAAAATAAAAATATAATAGTTATCTAGAAAAATTATAAAATTTTAATAAGTTTATGATAAAATTAAAAAATAAGAACTTTAGTTAATAATATAAATTTAATAAAAAAGTGATTGTTATTGTATTTATGACACTTTATTGGTACATTTTTCATGCAAATAAACAAGAGCATTTTAAATAAGTATTAGCTTGTTTAATGCAGTAGAAAATATCATATCAGTATGCAGAAAGGATTAAAAGTTATGAGATTAGTAGAAATAAAGAGCAATAAAAATTTTTTTCTGCAAGTATAAATCAACAGTATTATTACGAATACTTTAAAAAATGAACTTTGAAGAAATTCAAGAAAAAAATAGTATTCACAATACAGATATTTATTCCTATCATGCTTGTGAATCCGTACATATTCCAAAAAACATGACTCCAGAAGAGTTAACAAATCTTACTGAGGTTTATATTATGAACTCTATAACATAAAGAATATAATTAAAAGAATCCTGTTGACAAGAACACTTGTTACAAGGCTAATGAATTTTGCGGTCAATCTTTTTTATCACAGCCAAATAAAGAAAGGAGCTGTTCCCAATATTATATAGAAAAAATTGAACAAAGATAGACATTCTATGTCCAACTTAAACACCACTCTTGTTTTATACTTAAATTAACAAATAAAAAAAAGGAGTGGTGTTAGTGTATATTCATTTAGAGAAAGTACCATGGTATTCATTTTTTACAATAGCAGAAGAAGAATACGGATTTAGAATTTTAAATTCAGAAGAAGTTGACCTCATGACTCAGTATATCTATGTTAATTAAAAAATGCGTGTAAAATAATAAATATATTCATTAGTAATATGCTCATTATTTAATTATAGAGATATAATATAAAAAAAATAGGGGCAATTTTAGCCCCAACTTTATTTATATATAAAGCATAAAGTATAAATTATAAATTATAATACTAGACTATTTAACATTACAATAAATTAACTAACAAGTCAATAGAATTTTAAAAAAAAATCTATTGTAAAAATTATGAAAAATAAAATTTATTATACATATTTCACACACTAGTAGGCTAAAAAGAATAAGATTAATTATATTAAGTTATCCTAATAATATGTACAATTAATAATTTCTATGGTATAATATAATCATTATTAATTAATTATGTTTATTGATTACACTAAGGAGGATGATATAAATGGAAAATTATGATGTAATACTTGATTACTTCAAAAAAGCCGATAAACCAGTTAATGCTGGATTAGTTGCTTCTGAAACTGGTATTGAAAGAAAAGAAGTAGATAAGGTAATGAAAAAGCTCAAAGAAGAAGGGAAGATAGTTTCCACAAAACGTTGTTATTGGGAAATAAGTAATAGCTAAGCTTCTCATTTAATATATTACTTTTTAAAATTGCCGGCAAAACTTTTTAGTTTGCTGGCTAATTTTTTTAAGTCCCGGAAATTGGATGCTATTTTAAAATTGAAAAAAGCTATGTTTATTGTTATCATACTATTGCAGGTTACCAAGAATTATAGGATTTGTAAATAGATTTTTGATATAAATAGATATAAAACAAAGGATTTGAAATCTATGGAAAGAAAATTAGTGATAGGGATATTGGCCAATGTGGATGCAGGTAAAACTACATTATCAGAAAGTATCTTATATTTAAGTGGTAAAATAGGAAAACTGGGCAGGGTAGATAAGCAGAATACTTATCTTGATACAGATGCTATTGAAAAGAGTAGGGGAATTACTATTTTTTCAAAGCAAGCTATTTTTGAAATTGGAACTAGTAAAGTTACCCTTCTTGATACGCCGGGACATGTAGATTTTTCTATGGAAATGGAGCGGACCCTTCAAGTTTTGGATTATGCCATATTGCTAGTGAGTGCTGCTGATGGGGTTAAAAGCCATACACAAACCCTTTGGCGGCTATTAAAAATTTATGATATTCCTACTTTTATTTTTGTCAATAAGATGGACCAAGATGGAGCAGATAAAAAAGAGTTAATAAAAGCCCTTAAAAGTCAATTAACTGATAAGTGTATATCCTTTGAAAAAGACTCTGGGGAAGGCTTTTTTGAGGAAGTCGCTGTTTGTAGCGAGGATTTATTAGAAGTTTATTTAAATACAGGGCATATACAAAAGGATATGATTAAAGAAAAAATTAAAGAGCGCAAAATCTTCCCTTGTTTTTTTGGTTCTGCCTTAAAATTAGAAGGTGTAAAAGATTTCATAGAAAAAATGATAGATTATACCTTAGTAGTTTCTTATCCTAAAGAGTTTGCTGCCAAAGTTTTTAAAATCACCAGGGATGAGCAAGGAAACCGTTTAACTCATATGAAGATTACTGGAGGTAAGTTAAAGGTAAGGGATTTAATTAAAGGGCAGGGATGGGAGGAAAAAGTAAATCAAATCCGTATTTATTCAGGCAAAACTTTTGAAGCTGTTGGAGAAGCTTGTGCTGGTACAGTATGTGCGGTAACAGGCTTAACACAAACAAGGGCAGGAGAAGGGTTAGGTCTTGAAAAAGATTTTAGTAAGCCTGTTTTAGAGCCTTTATTATCTTATAGGATTATACTCCCTAAAGCTTATTCTCCAAGAGAAGTGCTGCCAAAGTTTTGGGAGCTTGAAGAGGAAAATCCAGAACTACATATTGTCTGGAATGAAGCCCTAGAAGAAATTCAAGCCCAAGTGATGGGGGAAGTTCAAATTGAAGTTTTACAAAGTCTGATAAAAAAGAGATTTGATATAGATGTATCTTTTGACGATGGCCGTATTGTTTATAAAGAAACTATTGCAAATACCGTTGAAGGAGTTGGACATTTTGAGCCTTTAGGTCATTATGCGGAAGTTCACTTGCTGCTAGAATCAGGAGAGCCTGGAAGCGGTTTGCAGTTTGAAACAAATTGTAGTGAAGATCTTTTGGCAAGAAATTGGCAAAGGCTTATCCTAACGCATTTACAAGAAAAAGATCATAAAGGAGTATTAACAGGTTCTTCTATTACGGATATGAAAATTACCTTGGTGTCTGGTCGTGCTCACAATAAGCATACTGAGGGCGGAGATTTTAGGCAGGCAACTTATCGTGCCCTGCGTCAAGGTTTAAAAGAAGCAAAGTCTATACTACTTGAACCCTTTTATAGTTTTCAAATGGAACTGCCTACAAAAATGGTAGGACGAGCTATGACTGATGTTGAAAAAATGTACGGAACTTGTGAAATATTAAAAGCAAACGATGAAGTAACTATCTTAAAAGGCAGTGCTCCTGTAGCCACTATGAGAAATTATCAAAAAGAGTTAACTTCTCATACAAAAGGATTTGGTAAATTATTTTGTACTTTTAAGGGCTATGAGCCTTGTCATAATGCAGAAGAAGTCATAGAAAAAATAAATTATGACTCAGAGTCTGACATGGAAAATCCTACAGGATCAATATTTTACTCTCATGGAGCAGGTTTTTATGTTAGCTGGGATAAGGTAAAAGACTATATGCATCTTGAAAGTTATCTTCAACTCCGAAAAGAACAGGAAGAAAAAGAGCCTCAAATAAAAAAGCAATCAGCTAGTGAAGTTATTAGTTTAGAAGAAATTGATAGCATTTTAGCCAAGACTGTATCTAATAAAGGGAAGGATCACAAGTGGAAGAAATCAAAGTCTTCTGTTGAACGTTATTATGAATCCTTAAGTAAAGAAGATGGATTAAAAAGAAAACTGCCAGAGAATAAAAAACCAACATATCTTCTTGTGGATGGTTATAATATGATTTATAGCTGGAGTGAGCTTAAAGAACTTGCAGATGAGAAAATGGATAGTGCAAGAACTAAGCTTTTAGATATTTTAAGCAATTATAAGGCTATTAAAAAGTGTAATATTATTGTAGTATTTGATGCTTATAGAGTAAAGGGACATAGAGAAGAAATGATTGATTATAACAATATTCATGTGGTATTTACTAAAGAAGCTCAGACAGCAGACCAATATATTGAAAAGTTTTCTTATGATTATAGTAAAGAATATAATATTGTAGTTGCCACATCAGATTATTTACAACAAATTATTGTAAGAGGCAGTGGCAGTACTTTGATGTCTGCTAGAGAATTAAAGCTAGAAGTTGAAAATGCTCATAAAAATCATATAGAAGGATACTTAGATTCACAAGCAGCTAGTTCTGCTTCTTTAGAGGATTCTATATCTAAAGAAACAAAGTCCCAAATGGAAGCTATTAAAAAACCATCAGATAATCAATAAAAAAGGAACTTGTAAAAAGGCTTTAATTTTTAATAAATTGAGTCACAAATTTCAAGTCATATTGCAAAATAAAAGTCGGCTTTTAGTCAATTAGCTAAAAGCCGACTTTTGTTTCTTAGAGTTAATCGTCAATATCAACTAGTAAAAAATACAATTCAAATCAATTATATGAATTTATTACAATACAATCGTAATTTTACCATATTTTTTTTATTTTGAAGATAAATTATTATATTGTTGTATAGGTTAAAGCAATATGGACAAAGGGGGATATTTATGAAAAAAAGAGTAGTTTCTTTGTTTCTAGCATGTTTACTGATTTTTAGTGTGGTAGGTTGTTCAAGTTCTGGGCCTATTAAAGACGATACTGTATCTTCTACAGCTACAGGAGAAAATGGAGCAAAAGAACCAGTTACATTAACAGTTTGGATTATGCCCAATAGTGGTGAGCCTGAGAAGGATTTTATGGATACAATTCAACCGTTTTTGGATGAAAATCCTAATATAACTGTAATACCTACAGTAATTGACTGGGGTTCTGCTTGGACCAAGGTTACCACTGCAGCCACCAGTGGAGAAGCCCCAGACATTACTCAGTTAGGTACAACATGGGTAGCAGCGGTAGCTTCTATGGATGCTTTAGCTGATTTAAGTCCTTATTACGATGAGTTTGGAGGAGTAGATGCTTTCTTACCTGCGACCTTGCCAACTACAACTATAGTAGGAAGTGAAGAGAGATATGCAGTACCATGGTTTGTTGATTCTAGAGCACTTTTTTATAGAAAAGATGCTTGTGAAAAAGCAGGTGTAAATCCTGAAACAGATTTTGCTACATGGGATAGCTTTAAAGAAGCATTAAGGAAATTGAATGGAGTAGAGATAGATGGAAAGAAAATGGCTGCTCTAGGTATGCCAGGAAAGAATGACTGGAATGTTGTACATAACTTTTCTTGGTGGATTTGGGGAGCAGGAGGAGATTATGTAGCTTCTGATCTTAAGACTTCTGCTATTAATTCTCCAGAATCCTTTGAAGGAGTTAAATTCTATACAGAACTTGCCATAGAAGGTTTAATGTCTATGCCAAGCTTAGAAAAGAATTCTGCAGAGATTGAAGGAATGTTTAATGCAGGAGAATTTGCAACGATTTTTTCTGGCGGTTATTTTGCTAAAACTATAAAAGATAATGCCCAGAAAGAGCCAGAAACATCTATCCTTGATAAGGTCGGGGTAGCTATGGTTCCAGAAGGACCTCAAGGAAGACATTCTTTCTTTGGAGGAAGTACTTTAGCAGTTTATAAAACAACTAAACATATGGATGAAGCAGTAGAATTAATTAAATTCTTATCATCCAAAGAGGCACAAGTTGAATATTCAAAAAGACATGGAAATCTTCCAGCAACAAAAGAAGCTTATGATGACCCATATATCGCTGAAGATCCAATGTTATCAGTATTTAAAGAACAAGCTAAATATGGTAGATCATATCCTTCTATTCCTGGATGGGCTCCATCTGAAGGTTTATTACAAAAAGGCTTAAGTAATGTATGGGATAATGTTATGGGTGTAAACGGGCCATATGATCCTGAAAAAACACAGCTAGAATTAGATGCAGCCGCAGCAGATGCCAATGCAGTATATCAATCGAATTAAATAAAGTGAATACTAGTGCAGAGAAAAATCTCTGCACTGATTTTTAATATTAAACTAGAGTAGGGAGATTTATATGAAAATAGAGACAGCAAACAGCAAAAAAGTAGTAAAAAAAACTAAAAAACTTAACACATTAAAATCTGAAATTAAGAAAAATAAATTTGCTTATAAATTGGTTTTACCTGCAATTATAGCAATGATAATTATTCATTTTATACCTATGATACAAGGAATTTATATGTCCTTTTTGAAGTTAAACCAATTCACTTTAAATCAGTTTTTAAAGGCACCTTTTGTAGGACTGGAAAACTACTATACTGTGTTATTTGATAAAAGCAGTACAATGCGGTCGGGCTTTTTAGATGCTCTAAGAAATACTATTATTTATGCTGTTTTAGTAAATCTACTTGTACTAGTATTTGGAATGATATCAGCTTTGTTAGTAAATAGAAAATTTAAATTTAGGGGTTTAGCGAGAACTTTGTTATTAACTCCTTGGGTCGTTCCATCATATGTAGTAGGAATGTTGTGGGGCTTTATGTGGCAGCAAGATACAGGAATTATTAATAGGATATTAGTTGATTGGTTACATATATTGCCTAATAAGCCATTTTGGATTAGTGGCCCTAATACTTTATGGGCAATAATAATCCCTACGGTATGGAGAAGTACCCCTTTTGTCATGATAATGCTTTTAGCTGGCCTTCAAAATATTCCAGAAGATTATTATGAAGCAGCAGAGATTGATGGAGCGAAATCAGTTCAAAAGTTTAGACATATCACACTACCTTTACTTAGACCAATTATTGCAGTTAATCTACTTCATGGAATGATTACTCATATTTATTCTTTTAATATTGTAGCAATGATGTTTGGTCATGGAGCGGGATTCCCAGGCAAATGGGGAGATTTGTTGATGACTAATATTAACCGAAATTCTTTTGGTATATGGCAATTGGGTACTGGTGCAGCTGCAACAGTTGTAGTAATGATTATTGTGTTAACTATTGTAGCTATTTGGTACAAAGTATTTAAAGATGATTTGGTGGTGGAAGAATGAAAAAAAGCTATATGGCAAATTTGAGAAGAAAGAAAAAAATCCAAGATATTGCTGCTAACATACTACTTTTTATTATAGTCATTTTTACTGTGTTTCCAATTGTATGGATGTTCATCAGTTCTCTTATGACGCAAAATGATATAACAGCTGGCAAATTAACAGATATAACCCATTGGGAAAACTATATTGAAATGTGGCAGAATATAAACTTTTTTAAATACTTTAAGAATAGCTTGATTATATGTAGTATAACAACCATTATTGCCCTTTGCATAGCAACTTTTGCAGGATATTCAATAGCAAGGTTTAGATTTCCAGGGGCAGGATTATTCGGCACGGCAGTACTATCTACGCAAATGATTCCAGGTATTATGTTTTTACTACCTCTTTTTATGATGTTTACAAAAATACAAAAAAGTATTGGGATTAGTATTGTAAACACTTATCATGGAATAATTATCACATACTCAGCATTTTTTATTCCATTTAGTATTTGGATACTACGAGGTTTCTTTGCAAGTATTCCAAAAGAATTAGAAGAAGCTGCACAAATAGATGGTTGCAGCCCATTTGGTGCATTTTTTAGGATTATTTTACCTTTATCAAGTACAGGGATTATTGCTACAGGCATATATATCTTTTTAATGGCTTGGGATGAGCTTTTATTTGCTTGGGTTTTAGCAACAACTCCTGATGTGGCTACAATACCAGTGGGTATTAGATTATATGTAGGAAATTATCAAAACAGATATGATCTTTTGATGGCTGCTGGAGTAGTGTCTACAATTCCAATATTAATTATGTTCTTTAGCTTGCAAAAGAAATTTATTAGTGGGATAACAGCCGGAGCAGTAAAAGGATAAGATGTTAGCTGTATCAGCTAACATCTTATCTAAACCATCTTAGTAGTATTCAAAGCACTATTAATGGAAAAGGGTGANCTACCAGATGTTTTATAAAAATCTTAAAATTGGAACCAAGCTCAATCTATCTTTTGCGGTCCTAATTATAGTCCCTTTGTCTATAATAGGATTCTTATCTTATAATAAAATGTCATCTTCATTAATTGAGCAAAATAGAAATAATTTACTAGAACTTATGAAACAAACAAGTAAAAGTATTGATATTGCTTTTATGGAAATTGATAGAAATATGATTGCTTTATCAAGGAATGAACAAATAGGAAGTTTAGTAGAAAATTATAGCAAACTCGATGATTCTCAAAAAATAAGGTCCAGACATCAAATTCAACAATTAATGAATGATACCATAAATGCAAGAGTAGATATTGTAGATATATATATAATTACAAATGATAATGAGATTTTTTCTTCTGGAGTAAGAGCAATGAAGCAAGATTTTGATCTACTATCTTCTTATGCAGTTACAAAATTTGAGGAAAGCAAGAAAAATTCGCTATGGATTGATACATATGAAACAGACAATGATGCTACAGGGGGAATTTCCAAGCGAATACTGACAGTATTTAAGAATATGTATGTTACTACTTCTCTAAAAAGTGTAGGAACTTTAATGGCTAATGTAAAAGAACTATATTTGTATGAGTTAGTTAAAGATATTAAAATGGATTACGACGGGTATTTTTTCATTATAGGAAAAGACAAAAATATAGTTATGGATCCTAGAGATTTAAATAAGAATGGAGAAATATTAGAAGATAAATATCTTGATAGGGTTTTAAAAGAAGAAACATCTTGGTTTATTGAAGAAATAAATGGGGAAGAATTATTAGTTACCTTTAGCAAGTGTAAAAATATGGATTGGATTGTTGTAGGACTAACTCCTGTAAAAAATATAACTGCCCCTGTAACCTATATGGGAGTTGAATTATTATTAATTGGCATAGTATGCTTAATTATATCATTTTTTGCTGCAATTTTAATTACAAGAGATATTACAAAGCCGATGAAAAAGCTTATAAAACAAATTGAGAAAGTTAAAGAAGGTCATTTAAATATTAACTATAAAGTAGGGAGATGGGACGAAATAGGAGTTTTAGGCAGATGTTTTAGGGATATGACAGAAAGTCTAAAAAATTTGATTTTAGAAATTAAGAAAATGTCAGGTGGAACATATAAATTATCTCAGGAATTATCAGCTACAAGCCAAGAAAACTATGCTACAATTGAAGAGTTTTCAGATACAATTCGCAATATTGAAGAGGAAACACTTTCTCAAACAAAAGGAATAGAAACATGCAGTCAGGTTGCATTTAGTCTATCCAATAAAATAGAAGATATCATTGATAGTTTTAACCAAATGAATCAAAAAATATATGAAGTAAAGGTATCTAGTGAAAAGGGTAAAGAGTCTGTAGGCTCTTTAAATAAAAAGGCTGAAAACTTAAAAGAAATGATAGAAAATATTTCGGCAGTTGTGGAGAGGTTAAAAAATGAATCTAATGAGATATCTGTGATTACGACTACAATAAAATATATAGCAGAACAAATTGACCTTTTAGCACTTAATGCAGCAGTAGAAGCGGCAAGAGCTGGTTCATACGGAAAAGGTTTTAGTGTAGTAGCAGATGAAGTAAAAAAATTAGCGGAACAGACAAGTGAATCTGCTCAGTATATAGATGAAAAGCTTAACCATATGAGTATGAGTATTGAGAATGTAAGAAATGTAGTAACAAGTACAGAAAAGTTTACAGTAGAACATGATATTGCTGTAAAAGACACATCAGAAAAATTTGAGTTAATTGATAAATCAATGGATTATGTTGTAGTGGAGATTGATGGTGTAAAAGAATTAATATCAAAAATTGATAGTTCTAGAGAAGAGATAGTTGAGTTGATGGAAGAACTAAGCAATAGTTCTAAAGAGAATTTAATGAGTACACAAAATCTAACAGCTGCTTCAAATGAAGAAGTAGAGCTTAATAAACATTTGGTAGAATTAGCTGAGGAACTAAGAAATTTATCAGCAATGGTAGAAGAAAAGGTAGCAGTATTTAGACTATAAAGATTATGCAAATAAAAGTAAATATACTAATCTTATGCTTGCTTAAATAAAATAGAGGCTTCGGCCTCTGATTTTTTGCCGAAGTCATAAAGGGCAGATTAGCATATATTGAAAAAGAATCCCATATAAGTTAAAATTATATTACAGAATATTAAAACAATATTTACAATATATATCGGAGGGGGATAAAAATCAACACTCTAAAACAAAGGCTTATAAAGATTATAGTTTGTTTTCTTGTTTTAATATGTGTTTTTGTGTCATCTTGTAGTATAAATAATAATGTAGATGAAACTGTGCAAGAATTTAATAAAGAACCCATACATATTGAAATCTGGAGCATTTGGGGTAACAATGATATTTTGGCAGGTAAGGCATTACAGAACCTAGTAAACGATTATATGAAGCGCCATCCGCAAGTTCAGATAACTATAACAACTACCACAACAGAAACTTATAAATCCAAACTACCCTCAGCACTAGCTGTTAATGAAGGGCCTGATATTTTTTTTGTTTGGGGACATGGATTTTCTGAACCTATAGTAAAGTCAGGTAAAGCAGTGGATTTAACACCTTACGTGCAAGAACTGGAAAAACATGCTCTAAAGAATACTTTTGATGCATTTACTTATGAAGATAAAATATATGGCTTACCGCTATTTGGTTGGATGATGGGTTTGTATTGTAACACAGAAATGTTTAACAGATATAATATAAAGATTCCAGAAACTTATTCTGAATTAGTAGAAGCCGTAAAAGAGTTTAGAGAACATGATATAACTCCTATGGCTTTACCTGGAAGGGAACTTTGGGCAATTTCCTTTTATTATATGGCATTGGCTGAAAGAGAAGCAGGACTGGACAAAATACAAGAAATTGCAGCAGGTAAGGAAACTTTTGATGATATTGCCATGGTCAATGCAGCAATTAAGTTAAAGGAATTAAAAGACCTAGGTGCTTTTTCTGATGATTATTATCGTTTACTAAGTTATGAAGCAGATTCGCTTTTTATGGAAGGAATTGTTCCTATGCATTTAAATGGTAGCTGGATGGCAGGTACTATAGACGATGAGAAATTTTCCAAAATTAAAGATAACGTAAAGGTGATTTCTTTTCCTGTTGTAGTAGAAGAGCACGGAATTGATGAAGGTATAGGGGGCTATGTTGATACTTTTATGATTAATGCTCAAAGTAAAAACAAAGAAGAAGCTTTGAAGTTATATCTGGATATTATGCCAAAGTTAAGTAGGGAATTAACTCAAATTGGAATGGGCTTGCCAGCTTGGGACGATGTGGAGATCAGCAAGGATAAGACAATTCATCAATTTATTGAAATATATCCAAAATCGGGATACCATGCTGCATACGATCAGATATTACCTCAAAAAGTAAAGGAAGTACATTTAGCTTATCTGCAAGACTTATTAGAAGGCAGGATTACACCAGAAGAATATGTTAGTATTCAGGCAGAAGAAATGAAAAAATATAAAAATATTGATTAATAAAAAGCCATCCTTTCTAGGATAGGCTTTTGTTATGATAATTTTTTGCTGTAAAATCATAATTATATAGGCTATTGATATTATTAAAATTGATTTAAAATAATAGCATGAAGTCATATTTTAAATATTTATATATAGGGAGGGGAATATGATGTTAGAACTAAAGGCAAGAGATGTTATACAAAATGCGGAAGAATTCCTTAGACTTGAGTTTAACAATATTTTACAAGACAATTATATAACTGATGCCTTATTTATGGATGGTTCATATAAAAAAGTAATAGGTATAACAAATTTACCTATTAAGTTACCACTATTGATAGAAATGTTTAAAATTAAGGAATTAACAAATTACATAGAGCAATTGGAAAGACTTGAAGGTTCTATTCTTTTTCTATTAGATTCATATCAAAATGACTTAATACTATTTGTAAAAGCAAAAGACAATATAACAGAGACTTATATTCCTCAAAATATTAAGTCTAAAATTTTAGAGCTTGTTTCTAGTATGAAAGATGGGGCAGGAATTATTAATGAAGCAGGTGAGCATGTTTTTGATTTAAATGTACATTCCCCGGGACCGCACTTTTATGTGAATTTATTATTAGGCAACAGAATGGGCTATGGTAATCCTCTTCAAACCACGCCGAAAAGTGTTGTGGATGGATTAGGTAGAGGAAGCTTTAGAGCACATTCTGCTACACAAGTTTTAGCTACAAGGTGGGATATGTTGCAAGAAGAAAATGGATTTCCTGCTAATAGGCAATTTTATATTCTTGAAGATGGTCAGCAAATTTTTTACTCGGCAGCTCCATCTGACAAAAATATTTTATCTGCTAAGTGTACACACTCTCAAAATTTTACAAGAATTAATTATACCACTCACTGTGGACTGGAAATAGAGAGACTAATTTTCTTAATTCCTCAAGAGGATAAAATGCCTTTGGCAGTAGAAACCCAACAGATAAAAATCAAAAACTTAACACAAAAGCCTAGAAGCTTAAAGATTGTCTATACGGGAATGTTTGGCTCAGCTACTCCTCATGCACTGATGGAAGACGTACTTTATAGTAATATAATCATGCAGTTTAAAACAATTACCAATGAGGAAGGCAAGTTACTTGTAATTGCTCCAGATTATTATCCGGAATATACAAAAGAGGATCATAGGTTTCATAGTACTGTGATTCATAATAAGGGAAAGGTTGAATACCCAATTGAATTTTGCACTAATTACTATGAATTTGTAGGGAATGGCTCTTTAGAAAAACCCCAGGGAGTATTTAAGTTAACCAATAAGCTTAGTAGGAAAGGACCGGGCTTTTTTGCCGTAGGAGCTAAAGTTAACTTAGATAAGGAAGAGGTTTGTATATTGGATAATTTCACTGGATTAGTTTCAAGTAAAGTTAATCCTGATTTTGATGATGACACCTTTAAGGATGAAATTAAGAATTTTTTAGATATGTATAGTCAAGAAGGCAAAGTTTTAGAAGCATTAAATAAACAAAAGGAATTCTATAATGCCTATAAGGGCTATCTTCAAGTAAATACGCAAGATAAGGATTTCAATATTTACGTGAATAATAACCTGCCTTTTCAAGTTTTATATCAAACTTTTGTATCTCGTTCTTTTGGACAAACCCAAAAAGGATATAGAGAAATTGGATTTAGAGAAATTCAAGATATTTTCACTTCAATGCATTATTTTATTAGCATGGGTGCAAAAGATTTTGTAAAAGACTTGATTAAAGAATGGTGTAATAAAGTTTTTGAATTTGGCTATACTTATCACAATTTCTTTTGGCTTGGCAAAGAAGCAGGTAAGTGGTCCGATGATGGTTTATGGCTAATTCAAGCAATTTATCGTTATATTAATTTGACTGGAGATATTGATTTTTTAGAAGAAGAATGTGAGATAGCAGGAACAATGCCTGTAGAAAAAAGAACTGTTTATGATACTGTAAAGTCCATTTTAAAATATTCTGGTGAGATTTCGGTCGGTAAACATCAAATACCGTTATTAGACTTTGCTGATTGGAATGATTGTTTAAAATTAGACCCAGATTATATGGACGGATTAACAAAAGAGAAAATATTTAAAGGAGAAATTCCTAATAGCAAAGATATTAAGCAAATTATTAATAATTATTCTGAAAGCATAATGAATGGTTTTTTATTAAAAACTGCTCTTGATCACATGATTTATTTAACAAGGGAGAAAGGAGATAAAGATTATACAGAAAAACTAATTAGCTTGTCTAATCGCTTATATGACAATTTGCAAAAATATGCATGGAAAGAGGACTTCTTTGCAAGAGTGTTATTTAATAGATTTACTAATGGTGAGTTTTCGTATTTGGGTGCAAAAGGGGACGGATTATCAGCAGACCCCAATATTGATGGAACATATTTTCTAAATTCCTTTAGCTGGTCTATATTAAGTGATACAGCAACTGAAAAGCAAATAGAAATCATGTTAGAACTTGTAGAATCTGTACTTAAAACACCTTATGGTCTGCGCCTAATGAGTCCTACGGATTTAGGAAAGGTAGCTAAGGGTACAGCTACAGGAGAGTATTTTTTAGGAGATAGAGAAAATGGTGGTGTATTTAAACATGCTTGTATGATGGCAACTGCTGCAATGTTTAAAGCTGCCAAAGAAGTAACTAATCCTGTTCTTGCAGAAAAACTAAGCAGGTTGGCATATTGGACAGTTGATTTAGTTTTACCTTATAAAACAATGGAGCATCCTTTTGAAACTTGTGGAAACCCAAGATTTTGTACTCAATATAATAATAGTGAGACAGGTGAAAATATTGGACCAATCCTTAGTGGAACATCAACCTGGCTAACTTTAACTCTTATATCTGCTCTTGGAATAGAGCATAAGGTTAATGGAATAGAGATTAATCCAATATTAGAGACAAAAGAAGAAAAGACAAGTTTTGTTTTAAACACAGGAAAAGCAAGATATAACTTCAAAATCAGTAAACCCAAAGGCTTTTTTAGAATAAAAGAGGGTAACTATAAATTATTATTAGATTCTAAAGAACTAAAGGGGAATGTGCTCCCAGATTTTAATGATGGGAAGGAACACTTTGTTGAAATATTGTTTTATGAGAAATAATGATAAGATTTTAGCTATAAAACATAATTTTTTCATATTTATTCTTAATGTGATTTCATATATCATTATTATTAGCTAATATATCTTAGAAACGGGGATAATATAAAAGTTTTAAATGGGGATTTTAACTTTTTATTTTTAGTTTAAACTATTATAAGTTAGCTGGAGGTTGAAAATGAATTTAAAAAAATCTGCCGAGCAAGTTAAAGTTGATTATAGTGAAACTAGTAGGGGGACAGAAGAGTGGAAGCTAGTTTGGAGTGATGAATTTGATGGTTCGGAAATCAATATGAATTATTGGAGCTTTGATCGTCCTGATAATGGTAGATATAATGGAGAAATACAATCCTATACAAATAAAAATGCATATGTAAAAGATGGGAAACTTATAATTGAGGCAAGGAAAGAAGATATTACAGAGCCAGATGGAAAAACATATAATTACACCTCATCAAAGCTAATTACAAAAGGGAAACAAAAATGGACTTATGGCAAATTCGAAATAAGAGCAAAAATGCCTACAGGTAAAGGTATATGGCCTGCTATTTGGATGATGCCTGAAGATGAGATGTATTATGGAAGATGGCCTGTATGTGGGGAAATTGATATTATGGAATTATTGGGAGATACACCTAATAAGCTTTATGGAACTATGCATTTTGGTGAACCTCACAAAGAATCTCAAGGAGTGTATTTCTTGCCTGAAGGTGAAAATTTTGGAGAAGGATTCCACGTTTATTGCATTGAATGGGAACCTGGTGAAATTCGTTGGTATATTGACGGCAAGTTATATCACAAGGAAAATGAATGGTATTCCAAAAATCTAAATAAAACTGATGCCTACAATTATCCTGCACCATTTAACCAAGATTTTTTCTTGATTTTAAATATATCTGTTGGTGGTGGATGGCCCGGAAATCCAGATGAAACTACTGTTTTTCCACAACAAATGGTAGTAGATTATGTAAGGGTATACCAAAAGGATAAATACTAACCTCAAATAAGCTGAATAAAAGTATATAGAAATAAATTAATTCATTTGTTTTAAAGCTATAAGTATGATATACAAGTACTTATTTAAATAATATATGTAAATAGTAATTTAGATTTACATTTTAAGAGGGATGCTGGATTTTGTATAACAATACTAAATTCAACGCCCTCTTTTGTATATATACAAAACACCCAAGTTTATTAGATTATTTTATTTTTTAAAGATATTATAATGCAAATATGTTAAAATTGTAATTAATAAAAATGTTCTTTCAATTTTATGCAGTGAGTATATTTTCTTAGTACTTCTCACATCTTAGGGGGAGATATAATATGTTTAAAGTTATGATAGTTGATGACGAGCCAATTATTAGAACAGGATTAAAGCATGTAGTGGATTGGGGAGAACTGGGCTTTAAAATAGTTAGCGAGGCAAAAAATGGTCTTGATGCCTTAAAAAAACTAGAAGAAGAGCCTGTAGATTTGATTATTACAGACATTAAAATGCCGCAAATGGATGGAATAGAGCTATTAGAAGTTTTAAGGGAGAAAAATAATGATGTGAGTGTTGTGTTATTAAGTGGTTTTGCGGAATTTGCTTATGCACAGAAAGGTTTATCCCTTGGTGCGATTGACTATCTATTAAAACCCATGGATCCAACTAATATTAAAGAAGTATTAGAAAAAGTATATAAAAAATTTACTAATGATAAAATGATTAAAGAGCAAACTGAATATCTTAATAAAAAATTAGAGTTGACCAGGTCTTTTTCTAGGGAGAAAGTAATCAACGATATAATTCACGGGAAAAACCTAGGCAAACTTTGGCTATTAGTAGAGGAATATGATATTCCATTAATAAATAATTTAGTCCAAGTAGCAATATTAGAACTAGATGATTTTGAAGAACAAGGAGAAGACTGGATTTTAAACGGAGAGTATGAAAGTATCGTTGAAAAAATACAAGTTATAATAAAACAAGAATTAGAAGACGAAGATTATATAAATAGTATTATTAGTGAAGGTGGTTTAGGGAGCATTAATATAATAATTCAACCCAAAAAGATTACAAATAAAGAGCAGTTAGACGAAATGGTATCAGAAGTTTTAGATAAAGTTTTACACAGAATAAATAAGGAGAAAGAACTTAGAGTTACTATTGGGGTTGGGAAAGTTTATGAAGACGTAGAATTAACTTATTTAAGCTATTTTAATGCAAAGGAGAGTTTAAAACACAAATATGTTTTAGGAAGGAATAAGATAATACATATAATGCAGTTGGATTCCCTTGAACAAAATAAATTTATTTATCCTTTAGAAGAGGAAAAGATTCTTATTTCATATATACTTCTTGGAGACGGTAAATCGACAAAATTTTTAGAAGAGCTATTAGAACAAATTATAAGAAACAATTGCTATGAATTATATAAAATAAGTCTTTGTTTTACTCAAATGGCAACAAATATCTATAAAGCTGTTCAAGAAAAGTATAGCTATATAAGTGAAATATATAATTTAACGCAAGTAAAAGACTTAGGTTTTTTAAGATATAAGGATATTGAAAAAATAAAAACTCATTTTATTAACAATGTAAGCGAATTAATCAATGTTATTAAAAAATATGGCTTAAATAATAATAGTACGATAGTTAATATGGCTTGTGAATATGTTTTAGAAAACATTGATGAAAAAATCACATTAGCTTCAATTTCTGATTATCTTCACATAAGCAAAAACTATTTTTGTACATTGTTCAAGCAAGAGACAGGAGAGAATTTTTTAGACTATCTTACTAAGGCTAAAATAGATCGGGCAAAGGTATTATTAAAGGAGGATAATTATAAGATATATGAAATAAGTGACTTATTAGGATATAAAGAAAAGGGATACTTTAGTAAGTTATTTAAGAAATATACAGGATTTACTCCTGCGGATTATAAAAAGAACTGTAGATATAAAGATACTAGAGGGGGAGTATGTTGAAATATGATTTTTATCCAAGGATGGGAATCCGGGCTAAGTTAAACATTGGATATATGACAATGATGATTGTATTGGTATCTGTAAGTTTTATAATGTATTTTAGAATAAATACAAAACAAGTAGAAAGAAAGATGTTTAAAACTGACCAGCAGCAAGTGTTTTTAATAAAAACTACGATTGAAAATATTATTAGCAGAGTTGATATGATATCAGCAGATATTTCACTAAATCCTAGTGTTCAGAAAGCATTAATAGAAAGGGATAAGCAATCTTATTATATTTATGAACGAGAAATTAATGAATATTTAAATAGTACTATTAATAGAGATGTTGATATTGCTTCAATCTATATTATTGATAAAAATAATTATATTTATCATGTAGATAGAGAACAAAAAGAAGAACGCTTTCCAAAGGATTTTTTGGAATTTATTGATACTGAAGAATTGACATTGTTAAATGGACAATCAAAATGGACCATTCAGGAAAATTTGTTTATTCAGGATGGTAAAAACTATATGACAGTTTCTAGGGCCATAAATAGCAGAGAAGACTTTCAGACCATTGGATATGTTGTTATGACGGTAAGAAATAATGTATTAGAAGGTATATATAATAAATTTTCCAGCAATGATATGTATTCATATATGATAGAAGATAATAAAAAGAATCCTATTATTTTTCCTTATGATGATACAACGGAAGAAATGAAGAATACATTATCTATTATACCTTACACAGTTGATGAATATTATAAAAAACAAATTGGAAAGTTAAAACACTACTTTATTAAAGTTCCCATAGAATCAAATGATTGGAGTTTATGTTGTGTTTTTATATATGATAATAATTTTAAACATATTGAATTAATTTTTATATTTTTGATTTTACTTAATGGTATTCTTTCAATTATAGGAAGCAGGATAATTAATTCAGTTATATTAAAACCTTTAGAATCAATATCTAGTTCTATCAATAAAATTCGAGATGGTGATTTAACAACTCGGTTTGAAATAACTAATAGCAATGATGAGATAAATCAACTTAGTACAGCTTTAAATACCATGATGGATCAGATTAATTTACTTTTAGAAAGGCTAAACCAAGAGCATGAAACACAAAGAAAATTAGAGTTTGATTTATTAGTAAATCAAATCAAACCTCATTTTTTATATAATACTCTTAATGCTGTAAGTGCATACATTAGTATAGGTAAAAAAGAAGAAGCATTTCATATTTTAAGAACTCTAGCAACATATTATAGATTTTGTTTAAGTAGTGGTAAAGACATAATACCTATTAGAGATGAGTTAGATTTATTAAAAAACTATGTGGATATTATGAGTATTCGAATGAACAAATTATTCGAGGTTAAATATGAGATTGATGATACTGTGTTAGATTGTACAATTCCAAAGCTTACTCTCCAACCCTTAGTAGAAAATTCTATAAATCACGGTATTAGCAATTTAGAAAAATCCTTAAATATAAAATGTATGATAAAAAAATTAGAAGATAAAAACTTAATTCTTGTTATTGTAGAAGATAATGGAGCTGGAATGTCACAAAAAACAATTCAAAAGATATTAAAAGGAGAGGAAATTAATGAGACATCAGGATTTGGTTTAAAAAGTATTATACAAAGAATAAGTATTTATTATAAAGTCAAAGACATTGACGATATTATTAAAATAGAAAGTGTTGAAAATGAATATACAAAAGTATACTTATATATTCCTATTAAAAGATAGGAAGGGTTTTTTATTTTTAGTGAAAAATTTTTAATACAATATAAATTATTAATAGACAGGGATAGGATATATGAAAAATAATTATATTAATAAAATCAATGAAGCAGAAATGCTTTGCTTTGATAATAAAATAATAGATTATCATTTTTTGTTTAATTCTCTTGAAACGATTAACTCTTTGGCGTTATCTATAGGTGCAAGTGAAATATGTAAACTAACCCTTGCTTTAGCAAATATGATTCGCTTTATTATAAATGATAATCAAACAAGCATTATACTTAAGGATGAAATGGACTTTGTAAATGAATATTTAACGATTCAGTCAATTCGCTTTAATGAAAATTTAACTTTTGAGATTAATAGTAGTCATTCAATGACTAAAACAATTTGTCCGAAATTTTTAATTCAAGCAATAGTAAGCAGAGTTATCTACTATTATATTGAAAAAAATGATATGCCTAGCCATATAAAAATAACTGTAGAACAGATAAGCAATTTGGTAGCTGTTATAATAGAGAATAATTTAAAAGAACCCCTATGTTGTGTATTTAGCAAAAAAGAATTAGAATTATTAAAAAAACAAATATTAGAAATTACGAAATTAAGTAAATTTGATAAAAGATATGATATTGAAATTATTGACTGTAATAAAACAGGAATTACTGTTAAAGTTGAATTAGAAGCCTAAAAGCAAGAAATCTTTATTTGTAATATTTTAAGATAATAGCAGAATGTTTTAGGAGGAAATGGATATGAATACTGATAAAAAGTATGGCTGGCACTTTATCGATGATAATGGTAGTTTTTCTTTAGATGAGCCCCATAAAAATAGCTACTTATATTTTCCTTTGGCAAATGATGTAGGCATGATGTCTTCAATAACTCCTTCATTAAATGGAGATATTAAAGCAGGTCAAAATGAATTTCTTATGCTTCCTGTTTCTCCAGAAGATTTACATAACACAAAGTCAGCAAGAAATTTCTGGATCTATATTAAAGATGAAGGCCCTTGGTCAGTGGCGGGAAATTCAGCTAAACAAGTATTAGATACTTTTGAAGCTGATAAAGCTGAAGAAGTTAAATTAGAAGCAGGTTTTTTATGGCATAAGCTAATTAGGGAAAATAAAAAAATTGGAATTAAAGCAGAGATTATAAATTTTGTTCCTGTAACAAAGGACAAGCTTGAACTTATGGCAGTAACTATCAAAAATACAGGGGATAGTCAAAAGCAAATTACGCCTACAGCAGCAATCCCTATCTTTGGAAGGTCGGCAGATAATCTAAGAGATCATCGCCATGTTACTTCTTTGCTTCATAGGATATATACAATAGAAAGTGGTATAGAAGTTCAGCCTACCTTATCCTTTGATGAAAGAGGACATAAAGAAAACAAAGTAACTTATGGTGTAGTGGCTTGGGATGATGCAGGCAGTAAACCTTTAGGAAGTTTTCCTCTTGTAGAAGATTTTATAGGCGAAGGTGGCTCTTTAGAATGGCCTGAAGTTATTGTAAAGAATAAAGATTCTTTTATTTATGAAGGAAGTTTTATAGAAGGATATGAAGCTATAGGAGCTCTTCGTTTTAAGGATGAAATTCTTAAGCCCGGAGAAGAAAAAACATATATTATTGCAATTTATATAGAAAATGATAAGGGTAAAGGAGAAGAGCTTGCAAATAAATACTGTAGCAAGGAAGGATTTTATCAACATTTAAATCAAAATATTGATTATTGGAAAAGCAAGCTTGAAGTATTGCAATTTTATTCTAATGACAAAGAATTTGATTTATGGATGAAATGGGTTACTATTCAGCCAATTTTAAGAAGAATATATGGATGTTCTTTTTTACCTCATCATGATTATGGAAGAGGGGGAAGAGGTTGGCGAGATCTTTGGCAGGACTGCCTGGCTCTTTTGATGATGGAGCCTAAAGAAGTCCGACATTTATTAATCAACAATTATGGAGGAGTTCGAATTGATGGCAGTAATGCCACCATTATTGGTACAAAGCCTGGAGAATTTATTGCTGACAGAAACAATATCTGCAGGATATGGATGGACCATGGTGCCTGGCCATGGATTACAACAAAACTTTATATTGATTACAGCGGGGATTTAGATTTTTTATTAGAAGAGCAAACATATTTTAAGGATTCCCAGGCGGCAAGATCTACTAAAATCGATGAATTATGGGACAAGTACCAGGGTAACATTTTAAAAATGCATAAAGGAGAAATATATAAAGGAACGATTTTAGAACATATTATTCTCCAACATTTAACACCTTTTTATAATGTGGGGGAACACAATAATATCCGTTTAGAGGGAGCCGACTGGAATGACGCCTTTGATATGGCAGCCCAAAATGGCGAAAGCGTTGCCTTTACTGCCTTATATGGAAACAATCTGGCTGAAATCAGTGACATGATTTTAATATTAAAGGAAAAGAAAAAGATTAATACAATAGAACTGGCTCAGGAAATGCTTATCTTACTGGATACGATGATAAAGCCTGTAAATTATGATTCTGTTGAAGAGAAGAAAGAACTGTTAAAAAGGTATTTTGATGCCTGCAAGCATACAATTTCCGGAGAAAAAGTAAAAGTGGATTTAACAGCTTTGGCAAGGGATTTGAAAGAAAAAGCCAATTGGATCAAAGAGCATATCAGAAAGAAAGAATTTATAACAAATGTGGAAGGTTATAAGTGGTTTAATGGTTATTACGATAACCACGGAAGAAGGGTTGAAGGAGATTTTCCTGAAGGAGTGAGGATGACTTTAACAGGACAGGTTTTTACCCTTATGGGAGATATCGCAACCGGGGAACAAGTCAAAGAAGTTGTTAAAGCTTGTGACAGATACCTGAAGAATCCTAAGATTGGTGGCTACAGATTAAATACAAATTTTAAAGAACTCAAAAAAGATTTAGGAAGAGCTTTTGGCTTTGCTTTCGGACATAAAGAAAATGGAGCAATGTTTAGCCATATGGCAGTAATGTATTCTAATGCTTTGTATAAAAGAGGATTTTCCAGAGAAGCTTATGAAGTCATTCAACTTATCTATAATCAGAGCAAAAACTTTGAAGAAAGTAGGATTTATCCTGGTATTCCTGAATATATCAATGAAAAGGGCCGGGGTATGTATCATTATCTTACAGGCTCTGCAAGCTGGTTATTGCTGACGGTCTTAACACAAATTTATGGTGTAAGAGGAGATTTGGGCAATTTAAGGCTTAAGCCGCAACTAAGAAGGGAACAATTTAATTATTTAAGCGAAGCAGCAGTTTTGACAAGCTTTGCAGATAGAATTTTAAAAATTACATATGTCAATACAAATGGTTTAGAAGCAGGTAAATATCAAATTAAAAGAGTATGGATTAATCAGGGCGAACAAAAGCTGACCGAGCCAAAATCAGACTATTTAATCAAAAGAGAAGTTATTGAGGCTTTGGATAAGGATAAGATCCATGATATAAGGGTTGAACTTGGGTAATTACAAGATATTTTTAATAAAATCATCTTTTATCAGTATTAATGATAAGAGATGATTTTTTTGATTAGATATAAAATAATTAAAATTTTCTAGAATAGTTATTGANAGTTATTACCTATGAGAATATAATAAACCTTAAGTATAAACACTAAACTCAGAGTTTAAATTTTAAGACAAAGATATCAAAATACTCTATTAGTAATAAATAAAAGATAATAGTATAAGAAGGAGAATGATATGAAGGTAAGTAAGAAAGAAGCCCTAGCAAAATTTCATAGAGACAATATAATACGTGCATCAGAAAAACTATTCTTAAAAAATGGGATAGAAAATACTTCAATGGATGATATTGCAAAAGAAGCTGGATACAGTAAAGCTACCTTATATGTTTACTTTAAGAATAAAGATGAAATTATTGGTGCTATTACATTATTAGGAATGAAAATGTTTCTAGATCATGTTAGAAAATGTATTTCTGAACAAAAAGATTTTAGAGCACAGTATTTTGCCTTATGCTATGCCTTAGTGGATTTTAAAAACGAACACCCATTTCATTTTGACAGTGTTTTTGCGGAAATTAATGTAGATTTAGAGCTAGAAGAAACACCTAAAGTTTATCATGAAATATATGAAGTAGGAGAAGAGATTAATAATGAAATATCTAAAATGTTTCAAGAAGGTGTTAAAGAAGGGCTTGTAAGAAATGATATAAAGTTACCTTTAGCTTCTTTTATTTTTTGGGCTAGTATTTTTGGAATAATTCGTATGTCGCAGGAAAAGAATAAATATCTTGCAAAAAGTCTGGGGATTTCTTCAAAAGACTTTTTACAATGTAGTTTTGAATTGCTTTATCAGTCGATAAGAAGCTAATGGAAAAAATATTTTAGAAAGGAGTGCTGAATGTATTTAAAGACAAATACATTCAATTAGAGTGTTATGATTAAAAAAAATAAAAGTATGTTATTAATCTTTGTGCTTGTATTAGTTGTATGTCTTGCTATCTTAGTTTTTTATTTAAATAAACTTAATAATTATAAAGAAAAGGTTGCCAATACTCAAATTACTAATATTAATTTTAGAGAAATCTCTGACGGGGTTTATATAGGCTATTACGACGTGGATTTTATTTATGCAAAAGTAGAAGTTACAGTTAAAGAAGGCAAAATAATTGATATTGTGCTCCTAGAACATAAAAATGATAAAGGTAAAGAGGCTGAAAGAATTATTGAAGATATTAAAGCTGCTCAAAGTTTAAATGTTGATGCAGTATCTGGGGCAACAAATTCAAGTGTTGTAATTAAAAAGGCCATAGAAAATGCCCTTATTAATGCTAGTAACTAGCTTTTTATATGAATTTATAAATTATTGAAGAAAGGAAAAGGTATAATGGATAAGTTGCATAGTACAGCAAATGCCATGAGATATTTTGAAGCAATAGAAAAAAGAATTTCTAGAAGGACTTATCTAAATGAGAATATTGAGCCTGACAAGTTGAAAAAAATCAATGAATATATTTGCAATTATAATAAGCTATCAGGTCTTTCTATCCAATTCATTGAAGATGCTAGTAAAGGATTTAATGGTTTAATAAAAAGCTACGGAATGTTTCATGGTGTTAAAAGTATTATTGCTCTTGTGGGAAAAACATCAGATCCTTATCTAAAAGAAAAGGCTGGATATTTTGGAGAATTACTTGTATTGGAAGCAGTACTTCTTGGACTTGGTACTTGTTTTGTAGGAGATAGTTATGATAAAAAGAACTGTCCTTGTAAAATTGAAGAGGATGAATCATTAGTTTGTGTTATTACAATTGGTCCTGTTGATGATAAGCCTAGTTTAAAAGAGAAATTAGTTTATCGTATGACACATAGGAATACTGTTAAAGCAGAAAATCTTTATGAATCAGAAGGGGAAGTTCCTTCTTGGTTTTTAAATGGAATAAAGGCAGTACAACTTGCTCCTTCAGCTTTAAACCGTCATCCTGTAAAATTTGTTTATAAATCTGGTAATACTTATGCATTTGTTGAGGAAACTAATAAGTTTGATCTTGTAGATTTGGGGATTGCAAAGCTACATTTTGAGATAGGAGCAGGAGGAAAATTTGCGCCTGGTAATTATGGTACTTATTCAAAATAATTGATAAAAAAAACGGTCTTAAGGTCGTTTTTTATTTAACTTTTTCACAGGTATTTTAAGAAATTATTTTATTGACTAAATATTTAGAATGACTTATTATAAGGATATTATATTTTTGCTAAAGAGAGGTATTTAGAAATGTTCTTTGAAAGCTTTATGATTAGATTTGACCTTTTATTTATTTTTTTAAGATTTATTTTTATAGAAGCCTTTATTTTTAGCATACTACTATTTACAATATCAAAATTGAAAAAAAAGAGCATTGGAGAATTTAAAGTTTTTTTAAAGGATATAGCATATTTCTTTATTGCTAGATCTGCTGCATATTTAATAATTGCTGTTGCTTTAGATATTTTTAATTTGTTGGCAATGTTTATATTTAGAAAAGTAGTTTTCGAGTATTATTTAATGATTCCAATTGAAATAGGAATAATCGTATTACCTGGACTTTTTATTACTTCTGCATTTACCATTGTAGCTTTAATTGCAAGTAATTTAGGAAAAGAATTTTTTAAGAAGTTAAAGATATGGATTTTAGGAGGAACATCATTGATCATTGGAATTTGCTTTTCATTCATGGCAGTTATTTCGCTTCTTTAATGATTTAAAAAGCAAGATGGTTAAGTTTAGAAGTTTGATTTTTATACTTAGTTTATTATGATAAAATACTGTTATCTTTAAGATCTAAAATTTTGAAATTAAAAAGGTGTGAATTATGTGGCGTTAACCACATATCACACCTTTTTAATTTCTTATTAAGTAGTCAAAGGCACTTAAAGCTGCAGTAGCTCCTGAGCCCATAGATATTACAATTTGCTTATAGGGACTGTCTGTGCAATCTCCTGCAGCAAAGACTCCAGGGATATTTGTAGATCCATTTTTATCTACTACAATTTCTTTTAGCTTATTGAGTGTTAGTGTTTCTTCTAGCCAGTCTGTATTGGGGATAAGACCAATTTGGACAAATACACCTTCTAAGGGGATATGTTTAAGGGCCCCAGTATCTCTTTCTATATAGCTAATTCCATCTACTTTACTGGTGCCGGTGATTTTTTGTGTTTGTACATTCTTTAAAACAGTTACATTAGGCAGTTTATAAAGAATTTCTTGCAAAATGGCATCTGCTTTTAATTCTGGCAAAAATTCAAGAACGGTTACATGGTTTACAATGCCAGCTAAATCTATGGCTGCTTCAATACCAGCATTGCCTCCGCCAATAACTGCTACATTTTTACCTTCAAACAAAGGGCCATCACAGTGGGGGCAGTAAGCGACTCCCTTGTTTCTAAATTCTTCTTCTCCAGGAACTCCAACTTTTCTTGGTCGAGCCCCTGTTGCAATTATGACGCTTTTGCTTTTTAAAAGAGCANCGTTTTCTAATTCAATTTCGATAAATTCATTTTTCCTTAGAGACTTTGCCTTGTAAGGTTTTATTATATCTATATTGTAACTTTTAACATGCTCTTCTAAGCTAGCAGCCAATTTTGGACCTTCAGTATGTTTTACACTTATGAAGTTTTCAATAGACATAGTATCAAGGACTTGACCACCAAATCTTTCTGCAACAATAGCTGTATGAAGCCCCTTTCTAGCTGTATAAATTGCAGCACTTGCTCCAGCAGGACCTCCTCCTATGACTAGCACATCAAAAACATCCTTATCATTTAACTTTGAAGAATCAGGATTGCTGCCTATTTTAGCGAGAATCTCTTCAAGGGTCATACGTCCGCTGAATATAAATTCACCGTTTAGATAAGTTGAGGGGACTGCCATAATATCTTTACTTTCTACTTCTTCTTTGAAAGTCCCTCCGTCTATCATGGTATGACTTATATTTGGATTTAAAATACTCATTAAGTTAAGGGCCTGAACAACCTCAGGACAATTATTACATGATAAGCTTACATATGTTTCAAAATGATATTCCCCTTTTAAATCNTTAATTCTATCAATAACTTCTTGTTCAAGCTTTGGGGCTCTTCCGCTTACTTGCAAAAGAGCTAAGACCAAAGATGTAAATTCATGGCCTAAAGGAATACCGGCAAAGGTNACGCCGGTATCCTCATTTACTTTATTAATACTAAAACTAGGGGTTCTGGGTAGAACTGTTTCTTCGACTTTAATCTTAGGGGACATGGAAGCTATTTCATTTACTAATACGAGCATGTCTTGAGAGTTAGTATCAGAGCCAGCACTAACTTTAATTAAAATCTCATTTTCCATTAACTGAAGGTATTGGTCTAATTGATTTTTGATATCTGGCTCTAGTAGCATATTATTCACCTCATTGATTATTAAATTTTTCCTACAAGGTCAAGACTTGGTTTAAGAGTCTTAGAACCTTCTTCCCATTTAGCTGGGCAAACTTCTCCTGGATTATTTCTAACATATTGTGCTGCTTTGATTTTTCTAATTAAAGTTTTTGCATCACGGCCAATACCGCCAGCATTAATCTCTACTGCTTGGATGACACCGTCAGGATCAATAATAAAGGTGCCACGGTCTGCAATACCTTCTTCTTCAATCAACACATCAAAATTCCTGGAAAGGGTATGAGAGGGGTCACCTATCATAGGATAAGTAATTTTTTTGATGGTTTCTGAGCTGTCATGCCATGCTTTATGTGTAAAATGAGTATCTGTTGAAACAGAATATACTTCAACGCCTAATGATTTAAAGGTTTCGTAATTATCTTGTAAATCTTCTAATTCAGTAGGACATACGAAGGTAAAGTCTGCAGGATAAAAACAAACTACGCTCCATTTTCCTTTAAAATTTTCTTCAGTAACTTCGATAAAATCTCCGTTATGAAAAGCTTGAGCTTTAAATGGTTTTACTTCTGTTCCTATTAATGACATAATAAATACCTCCTATATTTTAAAAATTATTATTAACTTTAATTGATAAAAAAATGCAATTAATAATTATTATTAATTAATATTTATTATACATTCAAAAAAATATTTGTCAACGCATTTTTAAAAAATTATCAAAAAAAATTTTTATATTAATAAATAGTTAGAATACTAATTTACTTGACAGTAGATTTAAGTAAATAATTTTTATTTTAATAAATCTATACTGAACAAACTAGAATTTGGTATACTATGGATAGATACTATTCTAAAGAAAAAATAAGTATGAATCATACAAAAGGAGGAAATCTGATGATACCAACACCACACATTGAGTCAAAAGACAAAAATGAAATAGCTAAGACTGTATTAATGCCAGGAGATCCTTTGCGAGCAAAGTTTATTGCAGATACTTTCTTATCTGATGTAAAACAATTTAATAGTGTAAGAAATGTTTTAGGTTTTACGGGAAATTATAAAGGAAGAAAAATTTCTGTTATGGCAAGTGGAATGGGTATGCCAAGCATGGGAATCTATTCTTATGAACTTTATAAGTTTTATGATGTAGAAAATATTATTAGAATTGGCTCTTGTGGAGGTTATACTCCAGAATTAAAACTTTATGATGTAATCTTAGTAAAAGATGCATGGAGTGAATCTAGTTATGCTAAGGTTCAAGGCGGCTATGATAAAGATATCATTGAAGGAAGTCCCCAATTAAATGAAAGGCTTAAAAAATATGCGGATGAATTAGGTATTCCAATTCGTCTAGAAAGAATTCATTCTTCAGATGTTTTTTATAGAGAAAATTCCGATGAGTATAAAGAAATTAATAAAAAATACGGCTGTACAGCTGTTGAAATGGAAGCCTTTGCATTATTCCATAATGCAAAGGTACTTGGAAAAAATGCAGCTTGTCTATTAACAGTATCTGATAATTTAGTAACCAAAGAAGCAACGACTTCTTATGAACGCCAAAATGCATTTACGAATATGATGAAAATTGCTCTGGAAATGGCGGAGTAAAAAAAGATAAATAAGGAGGAAAAACACTTTAAAGAAATTACTATTAATATTTATAATAATTTGATTTTATGTAATTTATGGGGTATAATAATGATGTGTGAAACATTAAATAATTAGCATTTGGGGGTATTTTATGAAAACATTTGAATATGAAAGTTCTATATTTAAAGCTTCATTTATCCCTATTATTATAGGGCTTACTTTTCTTATATTTATTCCTATTGGATTAAGTATATTTTTTATTTCATTTATATCTGGGGTATTTCTAGATTATTCAACGCAGGTAGTATTAGAAGCATTAGAAGAACTGTTCTTTTTTATTAATATTATTGGAGATGTTGATATAATTACATATGTTTTAGTTGGAACTGCGGTAATTTTTATTCCTATATTCCTTATTTCATTTTATCCACGTCATTACAGAATAAGACGGTCATATATTTATGCTATTGATTATGAAAATAATAATCTATATTCATTTCAACATGCTTTAGCATCAAATGAACCAATGCATTTTATTGGTAGGCATTCGAGTATTAATAATCATCCTTTTGGTAAGANAGTAACTTTAGCACACAATATTAACAATTTAATAAATACAATAAATACACTTAAAGAAATTGCCGAAGATAATNCTATGAATCGTCCTATAGTTGCTACATGGTATTTTGAGGATTTTAAAATTAAAAAGAAAAACAAAAAAGGCTTATGGCTAATAGCTAATGTTATAAATTTAAATAAAGATAATGATAAAAAGAAAAGAAAGAAATTTTTTATTTCCAGCAAATACAATGATTACGAAGAACTTTGTTCTTTTATCGAAAGCAAGGCGGTGAATAGTTTATGAATACAAAAACAAGTATAAAGGATATAAAAGCAAGTTATTTAAGACTAGCTACTGTTGGATATGTTTTGACTATTATAGTAATTACCNTCTTTTTAACAGTTAGGGGAATAAGCCTTGCTGGAAAATTTCATAATGAATATATGGAACAAGCTCATAAGCGTAGTCAAGCTAGCTTAAAGATACTAGAAAAAATGGGACTTGAACCAAGGATTGATGAGGAGTCAGATGGAATAGAGTTCTTCTTAGAATATCATGATAGTGAAGAATATGAATATGCCCCTTACTATCAAGATATTTTACCTCTTATAAAGCAAAATTACCTACCAGATACAGCTNTTAGTTATTCAGAAAAGTTTATTTTGTATGGTACAGATACTAATTTAGGAAGAGTTTCTATCAAGTGTGTGGATATTAATAAAGACGATGGCGAGTATTTTTACAGATTATTAAATCATCTAAATGATGTTTATGGCTGCAAAGTTATAGAAAAAGATTTATTTGATCAAATAATTCAAGAATATATTGAAAAGCAAAGAGATCGAAAGATAGCTTTTGAAGTTGATAAATATGAAGTGATTTATAGAATGGAAGGCTATAAAAATCATGAATTTAGTATTTCCATTAGTAAAAAAATCGATTACTAACGACATGGTACCATATTCATGGTACCTATTATTATTTGGTATTAAGAAGTTTGTCATGTGTTTATTTCTTGATAATTTTAATTATTGCAGGACATATTTCAATAGATATAGAGAATCCAATATAGTTGCTTGGATTTACTTTTGCAAATACTCCTGTTATTATATTTAATAAAAAGATTATTTTAAACATACT
>JGI24707J26582_10000144_pt1 | contig 48792 bp, 48 predicted proteins | sample BioPla1DNA1_FD_26582 | JGI IMG/M metagenome (IMG submission 26582)
CCCCCGAAATGGCAGCGGAGACATTAAAAAAGGTAATAATTAAGAAAAGATAAATAATATTTTGGAGGATAATATGCAAAAATCAGGGTTAAATATATTATTTGTTATTTCAGAAGCGGCCCCTTTTGCTGTAACAGGCGGTTTAGGTGATTTTGGAGGTACATTGCCTCTTGAAATTGCTTCTCTAGGATGCGATATTCGTATTGTAATGCCAAAGTATAGAAGTATTAAGAATGAATTTATAAATTCTATGGAATATGTAACAGATTATCCTGTTAATTTGGATTGGCGAAAACAGACAGTTATAGTTAGAAAACTGGATTTGAATTATAAAAATAAAACAGAGGTTCCCAGTTATTTTATCGATAATGCCTATTATTTTGATAGAGAACAGATGTATAGCAACCCTGATGATGCCGAAAGATTTGCTTTTTTTTGTAGGGCGGTACTTGAAATGCTCCCAAAGATTGACTTTAAACCGGATATAATTCATTGTAATGACTGGGAGTGTGGTCCTATATGTATTTTATTAAGGGAACAATACAAATCTATGGAGTTTTACAAAGATATAAAAACTGTCTTTACCATACATAATTTGCAATGGCAAGGGAATTTTCCAAGAGACACCTTAAGTATATTAGGTTTGGGGGAAGAATTTTATAATCCTGATAGCTTGGAGTTTTATGGGAGTGTTAATTATATGAAGGCAGGTATTCTATACAGTGACCTATTAACAACTGTTAGCCCAACCTACGCAAAAGAAATACGAACGCCCGAATATGGTCATGGTTTAGATGGAGTCATAAGAAAAAGACAAAAGGATTTGCGCGGTATAATAAATGGGATAAGTTATAGAGTTTATAATCCTGAGACTGATATGGATATATATAAGAGGTACACCCACCATTTTATAGGAGGAAAAAAAGAAAATAAACGAGAATTCCAAAAGGAAATAGGATTAGAAATAAGGGATGACATTCCATTAGTAGGGATGGTTTCACCCCTATCAGACAAAAAAGGCTTCGATTTAATAGAGGAAAGTATAGAGGAAATCATAAAAATGGACCTCCAGCTGGTTATCCTAGGGACTGGGGATCCAATTTATGAAGATTTGCTTCGATCAATTGAAAAAAAGTTTCCATATAAAATGAGAGCAATTATTACTTATAATCTAGAAGTAGCAAAAAAAATATTTGCTTCAACGGATATTTTTTTGATGCCTTCTAAATTTGAGGCTTGTGGTTTAAATCAAATGATTGCCTTAAGATATGGTGCTATACCATTAGTTCGGGAAACGGGGGGATTGATAGATACAGTAGAGCCCTTCAATCATCAATATCTTAAAGGAAATGGATTTGTATTTAAAGAGCATTGTAAAAGGTCAATGATTTTCGCTCTTAACGAGGCCATAGCACTTTATGAAAAGGATAAGGAAACTTGGAACAAATTGGTTGAAAGGGCAATGAATCAAGACTTCTCTTGGACAGCATCTGCTAAAAAGTATGTCGAATTATATAATGAATTAGCTTAAGATATAAGATAATGATATTTTTTATCTAGATGAGTAAAATTTATCTAGATTTTTTTATGACTTGTGTTATGATAATATATATAAAAATCATTATTATGGATGTACATTTATATGTTTATATTCCTAAAATGTTTCTTGTTATTACCACATCCAAACGGTATAAATAAGGAGTGGATTAAGTGATTTCAAATTATAATATAAAAGAAGATGAATTGGTTTTTAGCCTAGATATTGGTACAAGAACAGTAATGGGTATTTTGGGTTTCCAGAAAAACACAGACTTTGTTGTAATTGCTACTGCAACAGTGGAACATGAATCAAGGGCCATGATTGATGGACAGGTTCATGACATATCTAAGGTGGCTAATGCTGTTTTAAAGGTTAAAAATTCCCTAGAAAAGAAGGTAGGAATAGAATTAAAGGAAGTGGCTATTGCTGCTGCGGGAAGGGTTTTAAAGACATATTTAACTAAGGTATGGCAAGACCTAGATGAAGAGAAAGAAATTCAAAAAGATACAATTAAAGGTTTGGAACTCAAAGGAATAGATGATGCACAATTAAAATTAAAAGAAGACTTAAACAATGCCGACATAGAGTACTTCTGTGTGGGTTATTCTGTAGTGAATTATTATCTTAATGATTACATTATTACTAATTTGGAAGGGCATAAAGCAAAAAAAATAGGTGCCGATGTATTAGCCACATTTTTACCCAAAATCGTTGTGGATAGCCTTTATGCAGTTATGGAGAAGGTTGGATTAGAGGTAGCAAATCTAACGCTAGAGCCAATTGCGGCTATAAATGTTGCCATACCTGAAAACCTGAGGTTGTTAAACTTGGCATTGGTGGATATAGGAGCAGGGACATCTGATATTGCCATTACAAGAGAGGGAACAGTGATAGGATACGGCATGATACCTATTGCAGGTGATGAGATAACGGAAAAAATTATACACAAGTACTTAGTTGATTTTCAGACTGCTGAAAAAATAAAATTTCAAACTGAAAATAAAAAAGAAATCTCATTTCTAGATATATTAGGATTGCCTCACACAGTTTCCTGTGATGAAGTATTAGAGATTATTGAACCGGCGGTCAACCGTCTAGCAGAAGAAATCTCTACAAAGATTTATGCAGTTAATGGGAATAAACCTCCTAATGCGGTTTTCTGTGTAGGTGGTGGAAGTCAAACATATGGACTTACAGAGAAAATAGCTGATAATTTGAAAATACCAAGGGAAAGAGTAGCGGTTCGAGGAGGAAAGTCATTAATTAATGTTGTTTATGAATGCGAACCTTTGGAGTATCCCGATGTTATTACTCCCATAGGAATTTGTGTTACATCTATTATACAAAAGGGTTATGATTTCATTGAGGTAAAGGTTAATAAGGAAGTAGTTAAACTTCTTAATACAAAGAAATTAACCCTTATGGATGCAGGTCTGCAAAAAGGTTTTGACCATACCAATCTATTAGGTAGAAAAGGCGATTCAATTATTTTTAGATTAAACAGACAAAGAAAAAAGGTATGGGGTGAGTCGGCTATACCGGCAGAGCTATATATTAATGGAAAAGAGGCTAGTTTAGATACTCTCATTCATTCTGGAGACGATATATTGATACAAGCTGCAGTTAATGGTAATAAGGCCATAGCCTTCATTAAGGATTATATAAGTGAAATCAATCCTAAACAAGTTAAAGTTAATGAAATGGACATGGAGCTTCCGGTTACATGTATTTTAAATGGGCAAGTAGTAGATAAAGATACCCAAATACATAATGATGATGAAGTCGAAATACTCGAAGTAGATACTATTAGAGATTTAGCTAAATATGCGGATATTTCCCTTGAAAATAAAATAATCTTTGCAAATGATGTGGAAGTAGATGCAGCTTATATTATAAAAGACGGTGATAGGATAGAGTTTGAAGTAGAAAAAGAGGACAGAGCATTTTTTCTAGATGCAATAAAAAATGAAAATACAAAGAACACTATTAGAGTTAAGGTTAATAATGAAGATGTAGTCATGAATGGTAATAAAAAGGAATATATTTTTGTAGATGTCTTTAACTTTATTGATTTTGATTTAAAAAATCCCCAAGGAAATGTGGTTTTGAAACTAAACGGAAGAAGAGCAGCATTTACTGATGTTATTAACCAGGGGGATAATATAGACATATATTGGGATAAAACAAATAAGTCGAATAGGATGGAGAACATATGAATAGGTTTGAATTTCTTGAGAAACGATATACTCACATTCATATAGGCTTTTTATTGATTATGTTAATCCATTTAGAATTAAGTAAATGGATAGGTATATCAAAAGATATTGGGATGAACTTCTTTCTCTTAATTGCGGGATTAATAGCTATGATTATAAAGATTTATGTCCTCGAAAAGGATATTTTAAAGAAAAATCATTTATACGTTTTATTTAAGGCAATAGAGCTATTGATCGCCGCTGGATTTGTCTATTATAGTGATAGGGTTTCTGTAATGGGAGTAGTGGTATACCTATTATTTCTTATAGAGATTATTTCTGTTCATGAAGCCCTAAAAAGCATACGATTTAAAGATATACTTTGTTATTTTATACCTTTAATCCTAATGAGCGCCTTTATCCTTAGAAAAGATTTTTTTTCCTACGAAAATATCGTCAAAACTACTTTTATTATAGTAGTTAGTATAGCAATAATTTATAGTATTAAATGGATGCTTGACGGTATCGAAAAAGTAATAAAACAAGATAAAGATTTATTAGAAAGTGTTAGAAATAAGAATGAAGAGTTAATAAAAGTTAAAGAACATTTAGAAATTGCTAATAAAGAATTAGAAAAACAAAAAGAAGAGATGAAAATAACCAGCGATAATTTTAGGAATAGTGTGGCTGAGTTATTTATCCTAAGAGAAACAAGTACATATATTGGTTCAATTCTCGAAATACGGCAGCTTTTAGAGGTAGTCTGTGACATGATATTGGGCATTATGGGGGTGGATACCTGTTCCATTATTGTTTATGATGAAAAAGATGATACTTTAGATTTTCATATAAAGAGTATATATAACAAAGAAATTATAGAAAAGTTCAAAGAAAATGTGTGGAGCAGTTCCCTCCAAAAGAGGATAAAAGATAAGAAAATTCTAATTGACAATCATTCAAAGACAAAGAAATATGGATTTTTAGAAGGAAGAGAAGTAGGCTCCTTCGTAGCAGTTCCCCTATATAAGGGTAATAAATCCTATGGCCTTATTTTAGCAGAACATAGTTTGGACAATTATTTTTCGACTAGTAGCACTGATCTTTTTAAAGCCGTATCCATGCAAGTTGCAATAGCTATTGAAAATGCGAAGCTATATGAACAAATGGAGGATATGGCTGTAAAAGATGGGCTTACAAAAATTTATAATAGAATGTATTTACAAAATATCATGCCCCAATTATTAGATGATGCAAAAAACAAAAAACAATCTATAGCAGTATCAATATTCGATATTGACCATTTTAAAAGATTTAATGATACCTACGGTCATATTTTTGGAGATGAAGTCATAAAGTTGGTTGCTAAGCTGGGGCAAAACAAGGTAAATATATATGGAGGTATTATCGCTAGGTATGGTGGAGAAGAATTTATTATGATTTTCCCTAATATAAGTCTAAAAAAGGCAGCAACTATCATAGAGGAATTACGAAGGGAAATAGAAGAATTTGAACTGAAAAAAGGGAACAAAAAAGCAAAAATTACGGCAAGCTTTGGTGTTAGCGGATACCCTGAAATAGCTTCTAGTGTTGGGGAACTTATAAGGACTGCAGATGATGCAATGTATCTATCTAAGAATAATGGCAGAAATTGTGTAACAGTAGCAACAACTGGTATGAATGATGAATAATAGAGAATAAAAGAGCAAAGGAGAAGTATAATGTCGAAAGAATTTATGCCCACAGAAGATGGTTTTTATGGAGAATTTGGGGGGAGATTTGTACCAAAAGAACTAGAAAAGGTTCTTGATGAAGTAACCAATGCATTTATGGAATATAAGGATAATCCTGAGTTTGTTAAAGAACTGGATTACTATTTTTCAGAATATATTGGAAGACCTAATCCTCTTTATTATTGTGAAAAACTCACTAAAAAAATGGGTGGGGCAAAGATTTATTTAAAAAGAGAAGATTTAAATCATACGGGGGCCCATAAAATCAACAATGCCATAGGTCAAGTTTTACTTGCAAAAAGGTTGGGCAAAAAAAGGATCATTGCAGAAACAGGGGCAGGACAGCATGGGGTAGCTACAGCAACAGCCTGTGCCTTGTTTGACATGGAATGCATTATCTATATGGGGGAGATTGACATAAAACGTCAGGCTCTTAATGTATTTCGAATGGAACTTTTAGGGGCAAAGGTAGAGTCCGTAACTAAGGGGACAAAAACTCTAAAAGATGCTGTAGATGTAGCTTTAGAGGATTTAGTTAAGAATCATGAAAACACCTATTATATGCTAGGTTCGGCAGTAGGTCCACATCCGTATCCACTAATGGTTAGGCATTTTCAAAGTATAATCGGTAGGGAAGCGAGGAATCAGATTTTAAACATTGAAAACAGACTTCCTGATTATGTTGTTGCTTGTGTAGGGGGAGGAAGTAATGCTATCGGCTTATTTACACCCTTCTACAATGATGAAAATGTAAAAATTATAGGGGTTGAGCCTGCCGGAAAAGGAATTGAAACGGGAATGCATGCGGCTTCGATATCTGTTGGAAAACCTGGAATTATCCATGGCTTTAAATGTTATACCTTAAGTGACGAAAATGGAGAACCTCTCCCCGTACACTCTGTAGCTGCAGGGTTGGATTATCCAGGGGTAGGACCTGAACATAGTTTTTATAAGGCCAGTGGCCGTGGGGAATATGTGTACATTACCGATAAAGAAGCCCTAGATGCCTTTGTAGAACTATCTAGAGTAGAGGGAATTATTCCAGCTATAGAAAGTTCCCATGCCGTGGCATATGCAATGAAACTTGCAAAACAGACCAATCCTGGGGAAATCATGATTGTTAATTTATCAGGTAGGGGAGACAAGGACGTTCAACAGGTAGCAGAAATGGTTGAGGGCGGAGAATACACCATAAAATAATTGTTTATTAAGACAATGCAAGTTAATAAATTCTAAAAAAGAGGCTAAAATATAAAGGTAGCCTTTTTTTAATGGATTAATTTGATAATATTTTAAAGGTGGTGCAAATTATAGACATTATCGATACAATTGCCCTATTTGGCATTGATGGTGTTGGAAGAAGAACTATATACAAAATATCAAAGCAACATCCAAAGGATAAATTAAATCCCAGGTGTATACAAGATATATTATCAGAAAGGTCCATATTCCCATCCCTTAAAGAAATTAGTAAAGCTTATGAATATGCCGAGCAAATCATAGAGAGTACTATAAAAAGAAATATACATATACTAACCATCCAAGATGATAGATTTCCATCAGCCCTTAAGGTGATTCCTAACCCACCTATTCTATTATTTATTCGCGGGGATTATAAATTTATTAATAAAGAAAAATCCTGTATTGCAGTAATAGGAACAAGACAGCCTACATCCTATGGCAGGGATATCTCTAAAATGATTGGAGAATATTTGGCTCAAAAGAAGATGGCTGTAGTTAGCGGTTTAGCAGTAGGATGTGATACAAAAGCCCATATAGGATGTTTGCAGGGAAAGGGAAAGACTGCTGCAGTACTTGCCCATGGCCTTGATATGATATACCCTTATGAAAATAAGAGGCTATCAGAGGAAATAATAAGCTCAGGTGGATGTATAATAAGCGAATACCTCCCCAAACAAATACCCCAACCCTATACCTTTATTGAAAGAAATAGAATACAAACTGGTCTAAGCCAAGGGTTAATAGTCATTGAGACTGAAAAAACAGGGGGAACCATGCATACAGTTCAATTTGCCTTAAAACAAAACAAGAAAATAGGATGTATAAAATATCCTGATTCATTTAAAAAGTATAAAAAACTAGGCGGAAATGAAAAAATATTAAAGGATACATACACTATCCCTATTAAAAATTACAGGGATATCGATTACTTTATAAATGCCTAGAATATCTTAATTGAATCCACTTTTTATTTTTAGATTTTTAAAGATTATAAACCTTGTCAAATATAGAATTGAAGATTTAGAAATATATATTTAAAAAATAGAATTAAGGAATGAAGAATATGTCATCAAATAGGAGGCGCTCCCATATTCATTTTGTTAAACAATACAAAAATCAAACACAAGAATATACGGGGACAAGAATTGTAATTTTTATAAAAGAAAAAGGTATAAAAAATATAATTGATCTTGATAAATTTCATATTCATAGATATAAAAGACCAAAGGATAAAAGGTATACTGTATCTAGGTGGAAACATATTCATTGTGATATACCGGAGGTCATAAAAAAGCAGATGATAAATGAAAGTGAATGCAAAAAATATAAAATGATACATATTTTATATGAATCTCCTAGCAGACATTTAGAAGATTACATAGAAGAAACATTGATAGAACAAAACATTGTTCTTTCGAAAGAAATAAAAAATATGAAGTATTGATTACATCGGATGAAATGTGCTAAACTATGAAGAAGTGTAAAAAAGATATAAAAACTCATTTTTATGTATGGAGGTATAAAATGAAAGGGATTATTACAGTAATTGGCAAGGATAGGGTAGGAATTATCGCAAAAGTATGTACCCTTCTTTCAGAAAAAAATATCAACATTTTAGATATATCTCAAACTATCGTTCAAGATTTTTTTAATATGATGATGATTGTGGATTTATCTAATTCTGTAGAGGGTTTTGGCAAATGTGAAGATGATTTAAAAGATTTAGGAGATGCAATTGGTGTTGTGATTAAACTTCAAAGGGAAGAAATTTTTAATAGCATGCATAGAATCTAGGATGACTTTTAAAAAGTTTACAAAACGTGATTTTTATTGAGGAGGAAAATTATGATTACGCGCTTGGAAGTACAGGAAACTAATAAAATGATTGAAAAGGCCAAGCTGGATGTTCGAACCATTACCTTGGGGATAAGTTTGCAGGATTGTGCGGATAGCGATATTAATAAGTTTAATAAAAATATATATGATAAGATTACAAAAACAGCAGAAAACCTTGTAAAAACTGGTGAGGAAATTGAAAAAGAATTCGGAATTCCCATTGTAAATAAAAGAATTTCAGTAACCCCAATTTCTATTGTGGCTGCAGGTACTAAAACTGATTCTTATGTGTCTGTTGCCCACGCCTTAGATAAGGCTGCAAAAGATGTTGGTGTTAATTTTATTGGGGGTTTTTCAGCCCTAGTTCAAAAGGGTTCTAATACTTCAGATAATATTTTGATTCAATCAATTCCCCAAGCTTTAGCAGAAACCCAAAGAGTATGCTCTTCCGTTAACTTGGGAAGTACGAAATCAGGGATTAATATGGATGCTGTAAAACAAATGGGGGAAATAATAAAACAAACGGCAGAGGCAACTAAAGATAAAGAATCTATTGGATGTGCAAAACTAGTGGTATTTTGTAATGCTCCGGAAGATAATCCCTTTATGGCAGGGGCCTTTCATGGGGTAGGAGAAAAAGATTGTGTCATTAATGTGGGGGTTAGTGGTCCGGGAGTTGTAAAAAAAGCTCTTGAAGCTGTAAAAGGAAAAGATTTTGAAACACTTTGCGAAACAATAAAAAAGACTGCTTTTAAAATTACAAGAGTAGGGCAATTAGTTGCCCAGGAAGCCTCAAGAAGACTTAATATACCCTTTGGAATTATTGATTTATCTCTTGCGCCAACTCCTGAGATAGGAGATAGTATTGCAGAAATATTTGAAGAAATGGGATTGCAAAATGCCGGGGCGCCGGGAACTACTGCAGCTTTGGCCCTTTTAAATGATAATGTTAAAAAGGGTGGAGTAATGGCATCCTCCTATGTTGGGGGGCTTAGTGGGGCATTTATTCCTGTTAGCGAAGACCAAGGTATGATAAGGGCTGTGAAAAATGGGGCCCTTACTTTAGAAAAATTGGAGGCCATGACTTGTGTGTGTTCTGTAGGCCTTGATATGATAGCAATACCGGGGGATACCTCTAATGAGACCATTTCAGGGATTATTGCAGATGAAATGGCTATAGGAATGATTAATGGGAAAACCACTGCTGTTCGTATTATCCCCGTAATCGGTAAAACAGTAGGTGATACTGTAGAATTTGGGGGACTTCTAGGCTATGCACCTATTATGGCTGTTAATCATTTTAGCTGTAAGGATTTTATTCATAGGGGAGGAAGAATACCTGCACCTATTCATAGTTTTAAAAATTAAATAAGGGGTTTAATTAAGCAAAACCAGGTCTAAAATATATAGTATAATAGACTTGGTTTTTGTTATGATATCTATGATAAAGGAAGGAAGATAATATGAATAATAAGTTGGAAGGATTAGAACCTAGAAGCCTATGGTATTACTTTGAAAAGATTAGCCAAATACCTAGGGGCTCAGGTAATGAAAAAGGCATTAGTGATTACTTAGTTAGGTTTGCACAGGAAAATAAATTATGGGTTATGCAGGATAAAGCTTTAAATATTATCATCAAAAAGCCTGGGACTAAAGATTATGAAAATGCTCCTACTGTAATACTTCAAGGACATATGGACATGGTATGTGAAAAAGATGAAGATGTAGAACATGACTTCTTAAAAGATCCTCTACGATTAAAAGTTAAAGGAGATTTTGTTTTTGCTGAGGGCACGACATTAGGAGCGGATAATGGAATTGCCGTGGCATATAGTTTAGCACTTCTAGCCTCAAAAGATATTCCCCATCCACCTTTGGAGGTTATTATCACAACTGAAGAAGAAACAGGAATGGAAGGTGCAGCCAAACTAGACGCGTCCTTATTAACGGGCAAAATACTTATCAATATGGATTCGGAGGAAGAGGGAGAATTTTTGGTTAGTTGCGCAGGGGGTGGACGTACTCACTTAGTACTAAAACCAAATTGGATTAATGAAGAAAAAAAAGCTCCTGTATATTCTATTCAAATAAGAAAATTAAGGGGTGGTCATTCAGGACAAGAAATAGATAAAGAAAGAGGTAATGCCAATAAAATGATGGGAAGGATTCTCACAGGTATCCAAGAGCAAATCCCCTTTAATCTAATATCTATTAATGGAGGGGCAAAGGACAATGTTATTTCAAGAGAAACCGATGCTATCATTCAAATTGAAGAAGAATATATAGATAAACTCACCAACTATATTAAAGAGTGGAATGATATATTTAGAAATGAATATAGAATTTCCGATCCTGAAGTTGTAGTAAAATTAGAATTCATAAGGGAAATGACCCATAGGTATTTATCAGAAGATACTAAGAAAAAAGCAATTACGGTACTTACTCTAATTCCTAATGGCATACAGTCTATGAGTATGGACATAAAAGGATTAGTAGAAAGCTCTACTAATTTAGGAGTTGTAACCACCGATAAAGATGAAATACGTTTTATAAGCGCCGTTAGAAGTTCAGTCAAAAGCCGTAAGGAGTTTATTATGAAACAGACAAAAATACTTGCTGATATGATAGGAGCAGATTATTTTACAAAGGGTGAATATCCAGAATGGCAATATGTGTCTGATTCTAAAATACGAGGTATTTTTGAGGAAGTCTACGAGAATATGTATGGTAATAAACCAAAAATAAATGCAATACATGCAGGGGTGGAATGTGGATTTTTTGCTGAAAAAATAAAAGGAATCGACATCATTTCTATGGGTCCTAATATGTGGGATATTCATACCCCAAATGAAAAATTAAGTATATCCTCTGCTAACAGAACCTGGGAATTCCTACTTGCAGTTTTAAAGAAAATAAGATAATTTTACAGCTATATTGTACTACGGCATTAAGGAGTGCATAATTATAAATTCACTTATGAAGAAAGATGTGATAAGAATGAGATTGCCGTGGGATAAACAATATTTAAAAATATCATTCCACGTTATATTTACACTGATAGTGATATTTGGGATAGGTATTCTTATTAAAAATATTATTCCTATAACTGTAAGTATAAGTTTAATTATCTCAAAAATACTTTCGATACTATCCCCTTTTTTTCTGGGGATAGCCATCGCCTATTTACTTGATCCTTTAGTAAATAATTATCAAGATATTGTGGTAGAGCCCATATGCCAGAAAATAAAGGATAGGAAACTATCCACTAAAAAAACAAAGAATATAAGAGAGAAAGTAAAAAAAGAAGATACAAGAACATGCTCTACATTACTTACTTATACTACGGTTATATTTGTGATTGTACTAATGGGAGCATTTGTTTCCACTAGCTTTGGAAATCACAAGGGCTTTAGGAATATGGATAATGTAGTTATCGGCATTAGGACATATGCAAATTCTTTTAATGATATGATCTATAGTGTACAACAAAGCTTAGAGAAAATGGGATTTTTGCAGGAAGCAGAAAATATAGTTGAAGAGTTTACATCAAAAATTGGAGGCATTGTACAAAATACCAGTGCAAAGATAATAGAAGGAATTACAAAGGCGGGAAACAAAGTAGTAGATTTTGCAATGGCATTGGTTATTTCGTTTTATTTATTGAAAGATAAGAAAAAATTTATAAATTTTACTAATAAGTTTTTAGAAACTTTTATTCCTGATAGGGTTTATAAAAACTTTAAAAGTTTTTGGGTTGATGTGGATTATGTTTTATCAGGATATATAAGGGGACAATTAATGGACTCTTTTATCATGGGTGTACTCATTGGAATAAGTGTTGCAATCATTGGGATTGACTTTCCTATTATTATAGGAATAATAGCAGGAATATCTAATATTATCCCTTATTTTGGGCCGATAATAGGGATGATACCGGCAGCTTTAATGGGCTTAATAAGTGGTAATCCGATGAAAGCTTTGTATGCAGTAATTACACTTTTTATTCTACAGCAAATCGACGGAGCAATCATCGCTCCAAAAATTGTAGGGGAAAGTGTAGATGTTCATCCTGTTGCTATTGTAGTAGCCATTATAGCTGGAGGCTCTTTGTTTGGTCTAGTAGGAATGCTTTTGGCAGTACCTGTTGCAGCACTTTTAAAACTAATATTCATCAGATATATAGATAGTAAAGCACAAGAGAAATCGGGATAGTAGTCTTATCCCGATTTCTCAAATCCATATTTTATTATACTAGTTGAACCCTATGAAATACTTTTTTTCCCTTTTGAATCATTATACCATCCTCTTTGAAGTCAGTTAATTGCACCCGATGGTCAATGTCTATAATTTTATTTTCTTCTATTTTGATACCACCTTGAAAAACCAAGCGGCGACCTTCAGAACGGGATTGGATGAGTTCAGTTTTTTGAAGAAGGGTTAAAATATCAATACCCTCCTTAAATTCAATTCTTGAAATCTCAGTAGTAGGAATAGAGCCACCCTTAGTGCCACCACTAAAAAGGGCTTTTGCTGCAGTCTCTGCCTTTTTTGCCTCTTCTTCCCCATGAACTATTTTTGTAACTTCAAAGGCTAAAACTTCTTTTGCCCTATTTATTTCTGCTCCTTCTAGGGAACTGAGCTTGTTTACTTCATCCATAGGAAGGAAGGTAAGAAGTGATAGGCATTTTTTAACATCTGCATCGGCAATATTTCTCCAGTATTGGTAGAAGTCATAAGGGGAGGTCTTTTCGGAATCTAACCATATGGCTCCTGATTCAGTTTTACCCATTTTATTTCCTTCGCTGGTAGTAAGGAGGGTAAAGGTCATACCAAAGGAATCATCATTGCCTATGCGGCGGATTAACTCTACGCCTCCTAGGATATTAGACCATTGATCATTTCCACCTAATTGTAATTTACAGTTATATCTTCTATATAACTCTAGGAAATCGTAGGATTGCATAAGAGTATAATTGAATTCTAGGAAGGAAAGACCTTTTTCCATTCGAGCCTTATAACTTTCAAAGGTAAGCATTCTATTTACAGAAAAATGAACTCCAATTTCTCTTAAAAAAGAGATATAGTTTAAATTAAGAAGCCAATCAGCATTATTAACCATAATGGCTTTATCTTCTCCAAATTCAATAAACTTAGAAAGCTGTTTTTTAAAACAATTGGAATTATGGTTCACAGTTTCTTCTGTCATCATTTTTCTCATATCAGACTTACCGGTAGGGTCACCTATCATACCCGTACCCCCACCAATAAGGGCAATAGGTCTATGTCCCGCTCTTTGCATATGCGCCATAGCCATAATTGTGACAAAATGACCTACATGCAGACTATCGGCAGTAGGATCAAAGCCTATATAAAAAGTCACTGATTCTCTTCCTAACAATTCTCTTATTTCACTTTCATGGGTTGTTTGTTGTATAAATCCTCTCTCGTTTAGAACATCAAATGCATTCCTCATAATAATTACTCCTTTTTAATAATTTTACAAATAAAAAGACCCCTCGTCTTATAATTATAAGGACGAGAGGGCCCGTGGTACCACCTTAATTCATATACTTTAAACAAAAGCATACCTTAACTCTATAACGGGGAGAACCGTCAGATTATCTGATGTTTAAGGGGTGTAATTCGTGTATTCATGTACTGCAAATCTTTCACCGGCCGATTTGCTCTCTTGAATTGTAACCATGAAAAACTACTGCGGATTTTGTACAATCCATTTACCCTATCATTACATTTCTAGTATGATTGTATGTTATAATATCACAAACCTTAAATAAACTCAAGAAAAACCGTAGGCCCATTAAAAAATCATTATTTTGAGCCATGTTTTGAGCCATCATTCCTCTGATATTATCATGGAATACTAGCGGCTGAGCGCTCTGAGCATAGCGAAGGAACTCAGGATGGAGTTATGCCTCTGCAATTTTAACAATCACTGCCACAGCTTTTTTCATAGCATCAGTGGAGATATATTCATACCTCCCATGAAAATTATCTCCCCCAGTGAAAATATTAGGGCAAGGCAGTCCCATAAAAGACAATCTAGCACCATCTGTACCGCCGCGAATAGGCTTCACCCTAGGCTCAATTCCTACTGATTTCATAGCATTAAAGGCCCTATCTACTATTTCCATTTTACCTTCTAGTTTTTCTTTCATGTTAAAATATTGATCTCTTAATTCTAATACTGCCGTATGGACTCCATAGGTATCATTAATTTTTTTAACAGCCTCTTCCATAAAAGTTTTACGTTTTTTAAAATCAACCATATCGAAATCTCTAATAATGTAAACTAACTCAGTCTTTTCTACATCACCATTAAAATTGTTAAGATGATAAAAACCTTCATATCCTTCAGTATGGGCAGGGGTTTCGTGCTCAGGGAAGAGATGAGCAAATTCAGTACCTATTAGGACGGCATTTTTCATCTTGTACTTTGCAGTTCCGGGATGGATATTTTGGCCATGTATTGTAATTTTGGCTTGGGCTGCGTTGAAATTTTCATATTGTAGCTCCCCTAATAAACCTCCATCAATAGTATATGCAAAATCGGCATCAAACTTTTTAACATCAAACAAATCAGCACCTCGCCCAATTTCCTCATCGGGGGTAAAGGCGATACGGATTTTACCATGTTTAATTTCAGGATGGTTATTTAGATACTCCATGGCGGTGAGAATTTCCGCAATCCCTGCTTTATCATCGGCGCCTAGTAGGGTTGTCCCATCTGTTGTAATAAGGGTATGACCAATATAATTTTTTAGCTCTGGAAAAACTCTTGAAGACAAGATGATATTGTTTTCTTGATTTAGTATAATATCCCTTCCATCATAATCTTTAATAATCTGAGGATTGATATTTTTCCCTATCATATCGGGACTTGTATCCATGTGGGAGATAAATCCAATTGTCTTAGTTTCTTTTTTTGTATTAGATGGAAGAGTTGCCATAACATATCCGTTTTCATCTACTTCGACTTCTTTTAAACCTAAATCAAAGCATTCCTCTGCCAATGTTTTCGCAAAATCCAGTTGGGTCTTTGTACTAGGGCATGTGGATGAACTTTCATCAGAAGTGGTGGAGTATTTTACATATTTTAGAAACCTTTTAACAACCTTATCCATAAAAAATCTCCTTATTAGTAAATTTCATATTATTATATGGTTTATTTTAAAAGTAAAAGTTTCATGATAATAATTAACCTTTCATAAGATTGAAATTTATAGTAAAATAATATATAAGTAGTCTATGTAATTTAGAGGAGTAGTATTAATGAAAAAGATAAAATTTATTCCCTTTAGGTTCAAATTAGGTCTAGTAGTGAGTGTATGGGTGTCTTTGGTAATTATTTTTTTAGGAACTAATATCTATAATAATATAAAACATACAATGGAAAAGCAATATAATGTTAATGGTAATGTAATGAATGCCTTAGAAGCATCAAATTACTATATGCTATATAAGGCTTTAGATAAAATAGCATTATATATATTTATTGCTTTGATTATTTCTATTGGGATTTCAATCCTTTTGGGGAGTGTATTGGCTAATTTCATTTCTAGACCAATAAAGAAGATGATGGTAGGAATGGAAGAAATATCAAATGGTAATCTTAATTATAAGATTGATATAAGGAGTAAAGATGAGTTTAGGCTCCTTGGAAGAAACTTCAATAATATGACCCATCATATAAGAAAACTCATAGAAGAAAGAAATAAAAGAGAAGAGGAATTAAGTAATAAGAATAATGAAATATTGGTGCAAAGGGACGAAATCAATGCATTATACGAAGAAACTACAGCAATGAATGAAGAATTGGAATTTTTGTTACATCAAAATCAAAAGAATTATTTTGTAACAGTAAAAGCCTTGGTAAATTCCATAGAAGCAAAGGATAAGTATACCAGAGGCCATTGTGAAAGAGTTATGGAATATGTATTAAAAATTGGAGAAGCTATGGATTTAACACAAGGTGAGCTTGAGGATTTAAAGTATGCCGCCCTCTTACATGATGTGGGCAAAATAGGAGTCCCATCAAGTATAATTAACAAAGGGAGTAAATTGACTGAAGATGAAATGGAATTAGTTAAAATGCATTCAATATTGGGCTACGAAATACTAAAAGATGTTCCATTCTTAGAAAATGCTAGGAAGGCGATACTCCATCATCATGAGAGAATAGACGGAAGAGGTTATCCCGATGCACTAAAAGATAAGGAAATCAGCCTATTATCTAAAATTCTCGCGGTTGCAGATGCCTTTGATGCCATGACAACGGGTAGATCCTATAGAATGATACCCTTTACAAAAAAGATGGCCCTAGAACAATTAATAGAGAATAAGAATTTACAATTTGATCCTGAAATTGTGGATATATTTGTTACATTAATGGAAAGAGAATACATACAGGATTTGTCCCAAAACATAATATAATTAATAGCATAACAAAAACCCCCAAACCGGGGGCTTTTATTATGCTATTAAAAAGGTTTTTAATGGGTCGGGGATTTCTTTGACTTTGCAGCTTATTCCTATAACAAAGTGTACATTATATTTTTTTGATATTCTTTTTAATTCATCCAAAAACGGGTGGATTTCTTCTAAAGAGAGGTTGGTGAGTTTTAGAAGCCCATCGATATATATATTCTCGATATCATGGTCTTGAGATATAATTCCACATATGAATCCAAAGAACTGTTTGTAATCACTAATTGGAAAATCATTTACCTCAATAAAACGAATCTTATGGTGCAAATTAAACATATGACCGCGATCATGATCAAGATATACTACATTACCTTTAGAAGTTTTGATAGATTGGTTGGCCATGTTGATTAAAAGCTTGCTTTTACCTTCACCTTGTTCTCCCGCAATGATTTGTATCATAGGAAACTCCCCCTTTAATATAATTGTACAACTTTCCATATATTAATTATATTCTTCATGTAATTAAAAAAACCTTTTTTAAAAAAAAGATTTAAAAAAAAGGTCATATATTAAAGGAAAATAAAATCTTATTAACTTCCACCCTTGGTTTTTTCAATAGTGTAATATATATACATGGTATCTGTTAATACAATTGCTTTAATCTCTAACTTGTATTCCCCATCCTCGTATTTTAAAATACGACGGTTCAATGCATTGTAGATTAAATTTATGTCTATTTTGTTTAATTCTTTTCCTAATTGATTACTTAATAAAATTTTGATATATTGATTTATCTCATTTTTAGGAAATAAATGAACATCATTATTTTGAATAATAGGGTATATCTCATTTAATATGGGAGTTTCCTTTTCTTTGGGTATAGTCTTAAGTTTTTCTAATTTAGTTAAACTATCTTCAAGTTTTGCAGACAAATATTCATTTTCTTTTATTATTTCATCAAGTTTGTGCATATATAAAGTATTATAAGAAGTTGTTCCCATGACAAAACCAAATATAAAAATCCACAGGGCTGAAAATCGGATAGTCCTCATGATTTATACACCCCTAAGGAATGAAGAATTACATATCCTATATGGGCCCCTGCAAATGCGCTTATAATATAAAGCATTTGCTTTACTACTGCTTTAAACTCCCCTTTTAAAATTCCTAAATCCAAAACCTCAAAGGAAGAAAAGGTCCCACCTAGGGCCACAATAATTGCCCAGAGTTTTAGCTGTTCTGAAAAAACAAGCATCATTTTAATTGGCTTTTCATTACATAAAACCGCGGCGGCTGAACCGAATAAGGCTCCTCCAAGTATTACCCCTAGGGCAATAAAAAAACTATAAATCATCGTGCACAAGAGTTTATTCATATCGTCACCTCAATTAAAATTATTATGGTGTTGGATAAAACCAACAAAAATATAGGGTTTTTTATTAATCTTATTAAATTTTATGAGGATATGAAAAAAAATAAAACGAAGAATTATAAATTGTAGATTTGTTGTTCCTTAAGTACACGTTTGTTAAATGGTGGAGATAGGATAATATAAGAATTTATAAAGGAAGGTGAATTAATTGAGAGTCTTACGTAAGGGTATGAGTGGTTCTGATGTTTATGAATTACAGAGTATTTTAAAGGTAATAGGATATAATCCAGGGGATATTGATGGAGTATTTGGACAAAAAACAGAAAATGCAGTAAGAGATTTTCAAAGGAATAATGGTTTAATGCCAGACGGGGTAGTTGGGTCACAGACATATCAAAAATTAGAGCCTTTTCTAGTTGGTTATGACGAATATACAATTCAAAGGGGAGATACGCTTTATAAGATTGCTAATAGGTATTATACAACGGTATCTAGCATTACCATAGCGAATCCGGATATCAATCCTTTCTTCTTAAATATAGGGGAGCAAATTACCGTTCCATATGGAATAGATGTAGTTCAAACGGATATACCTTACACCTATTCTGTAATGGAAAGAGATATTCATGGTTTAGAAATGAGATATCCGTTTTTAACAGTAGATACCATAGGAAAAAGTGTAGAAGGTAGAAACTTATACATGATTAAGTTAGGGGATGGACCAAGAGAAGTGTTTTTTAATGGTTCCCATCATGCTAATGAATGGATTACAACACCGCTTCTAATGAAGTGGATTGAACAATTTTCTAAAGCCTTTGCAAGGGGAGGAATTATAAGGGGTTATCCCACAAGGACCATATGGGAACAAGCGACCATCTATATAGTTCCCATGGTCAACCCTGATGGGGTAGAATTAGTTATTAATGGGATATCTCCTAGGAATCCGAGATACAATCAAGTTGTAGGATGGAATAGAGGGGATATTGATTTTAGCAGATGGAAGGCAAATATAAGGGGGGTCGATTTAAACCGTAACTATAATGCTTCTTGGGAAGAATACAAGGAAGTTGAAGCTAGCCTTGGAATTAACGGGCCTGGTCCATATTTATATGCAGGACCCAATCCTGAATCGGAGCCGGAATCAAAGGCTGTAGCTGATTTCACTAGAAGTCATAATTTTCGTCTTGTTTTATCGTATCATACCCAGGGTGAAGTGATTTTCTGGAATTATAGAAATTTACAACCGCCAGAGGCTTTAAGAATTGGAGAGCTTTTTGCATCAGTTAGTGGATACACTTTGGCAGAACCGGCAGGGGCAGCGCTATATGCAGGATATAAGGATTGGTTCATAAAAGAATATAGAAGACCAGGATATACGATAGAAGTAGGACTAGGAATAAATCCACTGCCTATTTCACAATCTGGTAGAATATATGAAGACAATGAGGAATTGCTTCTTTTAGCCCCTTTAGTATAGAATTATAGGAGAAAGTTTTACTTGACATGATATGATTTTGTATGTTATCGTATAAAAAATTCATTAGGCTCTCCTTTTGGAGAGCCTTCTTATACTTAGAACAAAAGGAGGAATCAAAATGGGAAACTGGCAGCTAGAAACCAAAGCAGTACAAGGAGGTTATACTCCTAAAAATTCCGAACCTAGAATATTACCTATATACCAAAGTACTACATATAAATACGATAGTGCAGAGCATGTGGCAAAATTATTCGATTTAGAGGCAGATGGACATATGTATACTAGAATAAGTAACCCCACATTGGCTGCATTTGAAGAAAAAATGACGATTTTAGAAGGAGGAGTAGGTGCTTTATCTACTTCATCCGGACAAGCGGCTACGACTTTAGCTATCCTTAATATATGCAGGTCAGGGGAGCATATAATAGCTGCAAGCACCCTTTATGGCGGAACTTTTAGCCTAATGTCTACGACATTAAAAAAGGTTGGTGTAGAAGTAACTTTTGTTGACCCGGAAAGCAAGTCAGATGAAATAAAGAAACATTTTAAATCCAATACCAAGGCTATATTTGGCGAAACCATAGGGAATCCCGGTCTTAATATCTTAGACTTTGATAAGTTTTCCTCTATAGCCAAAGAGATGGGCGTTCCTTTGATAATAGATAATACCTTTGCTACTCCATATCTTTTTAGACCCTTAGAGCATGGGGCTAATATAGTAATTCATTCTGCCACGAAATACATCGATGGTCATGCAACTAGTGTAGGTGGAATTATTATAGATGGGGGAAATTTTGATTGGGCTAATGGTAAGTATCCAGACTTGGTAGAACCTGACCCAAGTTATCACGGTATAAAGTATGTCGAGCAGTTTGGAAAACAGGCATATATTGTAAAAGCCAGAGTACAACTTCTAAGAGATTTAGGTTCAACATTAAGCCCTTTTAACGGATTCATGATGAATTTAGGCCTTGAAACCCTTCACATCAGGATGGATAGGCATAGTGAAAACGCTATAAAATTAGCTAAGTTTTTAGAAAATCATCCTAAGGTTGCTTGGGTGAGCTATCCTGGACTTCCTAGTCATAAGTCCTACTCTTTAGCCCAAAAATACCTCGCTAAGGGTTGTAGTGGAGTGTTGACCTTTGGAGTTAAGGGTGGGAAGGAAGCAGGAATCAAATTTATTAATAATGTTAAATTAGCTGCATTGGTTGTTCATGTAGCTGATGTAAGAACTTGCGTATTACACCCTGCTAGCACTACCCATAGACAATTAACTAGGGAGCAGCAGATATTCTCGGGAGTAACAGAAGATTTAATAAGGGTATCTGTGGGTATCGAAAATATAGATGATATTATTGATGATTTTGATCAGGCCCTTAATAAATAAAGCCCCTTATGGGGCTTTATTTGCTACTGCTAAATGACCTTCCTTGCAACAGATGTTTTGGATGATATAATATAATGAATAATATATAAATATTCAAACTTTGTTCATGATTTCTTCATATTTATATATTAGAATATAGTATGAGAGAATTTATCCTGATGAACAAGGAAGTGAGTGAATATGGAGTGTCCTGTATGTCATAACAAACATTTAGGGACCGTGGGAAGGATTAGATATTACTGCCCTAAATGTAATATAGAAATTGTGATTAGGGATAATATATTAGAAGTATATGAAATAAAAGAGGATGGGGAATTGGTACTTGTTAAACAACAGGCATCATAGTTTAGGAGATGATAATAATATGGAAATGATGACTAATCTTTTATGGATTATCACGTTATGGCTGGTGATTTCTAGAACCTTGCGAGCGGTTAGAATTATTCAATACCAAAGGAAACTCCAAGAAGAGGCACTTGCAGATAAACAGTTGAATAAAAGGCCATTAGATGAGAGCGAAAAAGATGGTATTCAAATAGAGATGGTAGAAGATTTAATTTGCGGGAAATTTGTCGAAAGAAACCAGGCATACCAGCTTTCAAAAGAAAACAAAACTCATTTTTTTTGCAGTTGGAATTGTAGAGAAAAATATATTAAAGAACATTTAGAGCAGCCCGAATAAACAGGGCTGTTTTTTGTTAATAATAATTAAAAAAGGAGGATATAAATGAAGAAAATTGCCATTGTTACAGGGGCTTCCTCTGGCTTAGGAGTGGATTTTGTAAGGCAGATAGATAGAAAATATAACTTAGATGAAATTTGGATGATAGCCCGAAGAAAAAAAAGAATGATAAAAATTGCAAAGGAGCTTAGGAAGGCCAAAGGGGTGATTATAGAGGCTGATTTAAGCAATATGGAAGAAATAAATGAGCTATCTAAAAGATTACAAAAAGAAAAGGTAAGAGTTTTTCTCCTTGTAAATAGTGCAGGACTTGGGAAGATCGGTACTTTTGCCGAACTATCTTTAGAAGAACAACTTGATATGATTGATTTGAACATAAAGGCATTAACAGCAACAACCTATAAGGTTATTCCTTACTTAGCAAGGGGGGCTAAAATTATTCAAGTTGCATCATCGGCAGGATTTTTACCCCAGCCTGGTTTTAATATTTATGCCGCTACTAAAGCCTTTGTATTGCACTTTAGTAAAGCATTAAATATCGAACTAGGGAGTAAGGGTATCCATGTTTTGGCTGTATGTCCTGGGCCTGTTAAAACGGAATTTTTTAATATTGCCTCGGCTAATAAAAAACCCTTAGGTTGGAAGACAAAGTTTATGGCTAAATCAAAGAAAGTAGTATCTAAGGCCCTAAAAGATGCAAATAAAAATAAAATGGTTTCCGTCTACGGATGTTCCATGAAAGCCTTTAAGGTAATTTCTAAGATAATTCCCCATTCATTAATTCTTAAATTGTTTAAATGGGACTAGGACTTTAGATTTTATAATCTATACAATTATATTTTTGTCTTAGGATTAACTTATGAGTATATTTTTTATATTGGAGAATACTTAAATATGAGAACTAACTATTGTTGAAAACGATGGAATATATTAAAATATAGTTAATATATTCTAACAAAAGATGGAAAGGAAGAATGAGTATGGAAGTAAATTCTATAATCCATGGTTTTAAATTAATCGAAGAAAAAGAGATAAAAGAAATAAACTCTATTGCCCGTATTTTACTCCATGAGAAAAGTGGTGCTAGGCTTTTAAGCCTACAAAATGATGACGAAAACAAAGTTTTTTCAATTACCTTTAGAACCCCCCCAACTGATAGTACGGGGCTGCCACATATTCTAGAACACTGTGTACTTTGTGGCTCAAGAAAATTTCCAACTAAAGACCCCTTTGTGGAATTGGCTAAAGGCTCCTTAAATACATATCTTAATGCCATGACCTTTTCTGATAAGACTATGTATCCTATTGCTAGCACTAATGAAAAAGACTTTATCAATTTAATGGATGTATATCTTGATGCAGTATTTTATCCTAATATATATAAGCATCCAGAAATATTAATGCAAGAGGGGTGGCATTATGATTTAGAAAACGAAGAGGATGAATTGACTTATAAGGGAGTAGTCTATAATGAAATGAAAGGGGCTTTTTCATCTCCTGAATCCATTTTATTTAGAAAAATTCAAGAGACCCTTCTACCTAACACTCCTTATGGAGTAGAGTCAGGGGGAGATCCTGAATATATTCCGGATTTAACCTATGAAGATTTTATAGCCTTCCATAAGAAATATTACCATCCTTCTAATAGCTACATACATCTTTATGGCAATGGGGATTTAAAAGAGCAGCTTAAGTTTATAGACAGTAAATACTTAAGTGCTTTCGATAGGCAGAATATAGACTCTTCGATACCTTTAGAAAGTTCTTTTGAAAAAATAGAGGAAATAGATATTTACTATCCTATATCCAAAGAGGAAAAGGAGCAGGGTAAAACATATCTAAGCCTAAACTATGTTATCGATAAATCTACGAATCCTGAGACCTATTTGGCTTTCCAGATTTTAGAGTATCTACTGCTAGAAACCCCAGCGGCTCCACTTAAGAAGGCATTATTAGATGCACAAATTGGAAAGGATGTCTTTGGTAGCTTTGATACCAGTATATTGCAGTCCACCTTTAGCATTATAGTTAAAAATGGAGATAGAGATAAGAAAGAATTGTTTCAGAAGGTGGTTTATGATACCTTAAAACAACTGGTAAAGGAGGGAATCGATAAAAAATTAATAGAAGCAGCTGTTAACTCAAAAGAATTCAGTTTGAGGGAGGCAGACTCTAGGGGGTATCCTAAGGGAATAATATATGCAATAAAAAGTTTAAGTACTTGGCTTTACGATAAACACCCCTTGGCAAATCTAGAATATGAGTCTATTCTAGAAAAGATAAAAGAAAGTTTTAATTCCCCTTATTTCGAGGATCTAATAGAAAAATATATACTCAATAATACCCATGGAACCATGCTTATACTAAATCCTAAGAAAGATTTGTCAGAGGAAAAGGCATACAAAGTTAAACAAAAATTATCCGATTACAAGTCTAAACTATCGAAAGATGAAATAAAAGAATTAGTTAGCCAGACAAAAAAATTAAGGGAAAGACAGATTAGCCCTGATAACCCTGAAGATATAGAAAAAATTCCTATGCTTTCCCTAGAAGACATAAATAAGGAATCAGAAAAATTACCTCAGGTGGAAAGAGATGAAGAAGGGATAAGGGTATTATTTCACCCCTTATTCACCAATAAGATTACGTATCTAAACCTTTATTTTGATTTGAAAACTATTGAACAGGATTTAATTCCCTATGCGGGAATGCTTGTTGGCATACTAGGCAAAATAAGCACAGAAAAATATAATTATGCAGATTTATCTAATGAAATAAATATCCATACGGGAGGGATAAGTTTATATGCCGATACTTTTGGCATCAACGGAAGTCCAACAGATTATGAAAGCAAATTTATTCTTAAGACAAAATCTTTAACTAAGAAACTTCCGCAATTGCTTGAACTGATTACACAAATTATTACTTCTACAACTTTTGACGACGAAAAAAGGATTCTAGAAATTATTAGAGAAATGAAATCCCGTATGGAGATGACTCTTTATAATCAGGGACACATGGTTGCCTATAATCGTCTTGCAGCATATTATTCAGAAAAAGGTGCATATGCAGAGTTGCTTAAAGGTTTTTCTTTTTATCAATTTGTGGTAGATATTGAAGAACAGTTTGAAGCTAAAAAAGATGAGGTCATAACCAATTTAAAAAGAGCGGCAGATCAAATTTTTAATTTGAATAATTTAATGGTAGGACTTACATCTTATGAAGAAGAATATGATGAGTTTAAGAAGAATTTCCCTATATTAACCGGCAGGTTAAACAAAAAAGAAGTTGAAAAGCAAAACTACTCCTTTAAATTAAGCTCTAAAAATGAAGGATTGATGACCCAAAGTGATGTTCAATATGTAGCTAAGGGATACAATTTCCTAGAATTAGGTTATTCTTATTCTGGAAGTCTTCAAGTATTAAAAACCATAATAGGATTAGATTATCTTTGGAATAAGGTGCGGGTTCAAGGGGGAGCATACGGGGCATTTATTAATTTCTCACGGACTGGTAATATGTTTTTTGCCTCTTACAGGGATCCAAATTTGAAAAAAACTTTAGATGCATATGATGCAACGGCAAAATATATGGATAGATTTGATGGTACTAAAAGGGATATGACAAAGTACATCATCGGTACTATAAGTAAACTCGACTATCCCTTAAGCCCATCCATGAAAGGTGAAAAGGCAGTATCATGCTATATCAGCAAAATAACCTGGGAAGATGTCCAAAAGGAAAGAAATGAAATACTAAATACCAAAAAAGAGGACATAAAATCTTATAAAGAAATGATGGAAAAATTAGCAGAACAAGATTATATATGCGTAATGGGAAGCAGAGATGTAATACAAGAAAACCAGGATTTATTTGAAGAAGTAATAGAGGTATTTAAGTAATTTGGGTAAGAAAAGGATGGATTTCACATAAGCATCCTTTTCTTTTTGTAATTATTTTGATACACTAAAGTATGATAATCATGGAGTTTGTATTATATGGGTCGGAGGTAAGCGGATGATATACAAAAACAAGGTTGTTATAGTTACCGGAGGTGGGCAAGGCATAGGTGCATGCATAGCTAGGACCTATGCAGCAGAGGGGGCATATGTAATCATTGCCGAATGGGATAAAGAAGCAGGACAAGAGAATGAAAAGTTCATCATGAATGAGGGACACCAGTGTGTATTTATTCAGACAGATGTGAGCAATGAAGAGGAAATAAAGAACTTAATGGAGTCTGTTGCAAATAGATTTGGATTCATTGATATTTTGATAAACAATGCATCCATCCAATCACAGGGTACTATCTTTTCGAGGAGTATCGAGGAATGGAATAAGGTTTTGGCGGTAAATTTGACAGGACCTTATATGCTATCAAAGTATGGAGCAGAAATCATGAATAAAGAAGGGGGAAATATAATTAATATTGCCTCAACTAGGGCCTTGATGTCTGAACCTAATACTGAACCTTATTCTGCATCTAAGGGGGGTGCTGGCCCTAACTCATTCCTTAGCAGCTAGCCTAGGCCCTAAAATTAGGGTTAATGCCATAAGCCCTGGCTGGATTGATGTATCTCAATGGAAGAAGAAAAAGGAAAGGAAATTTATCCATATATCGTATGTGGACCACGAACAGCATTTAGTTGGTCGAATAGGGAAACCCGAGGATATTGCCAAGACCTGCTTATTTCTAACTTCTGAAGATGCATCTTTTATAACAGGTTCTAATATTATTATTGACGGTGGAATGACAGTAAAAATGATATATGAAGAATAGAGAAATGATTTGAGGTAGATAGGATGGCAAGGGTTATACAGGAAGCTAATTATATAAGAAAAAGAAAAAAGAAATATTTAATAGGTTCTTTGATAAGCACAGGGATAATGATATTTATTTTTATTATAGGAATAATCATTACTAAGACTAGAAACAATGTATTTACTGTACTGGCTGCTTTACTTACATTGGTTGTAGCTCAGTATGGTGTACAAATAATTTCTATTATTAAATATAAAGATGGGGATAGTAAAGTTGCAAAAACTCTTTCAGAACTTCCGAATAACTATGTTGTTTGGAATAGTGCCCTTTTAGGAGACAATATAGGTATGACCTTTTTAGAACATATTATTATTACGGATAAAGAGATAGTTTGTATTTTAGATTCTATGGATAAGAATTATCAGGCAAATGTAAAAAGCATGGAGCGTATAGCACAAAACAAAGGAATAACGCAATCTATTGTTTTTATTCAAAAGGGTGGAAAAGGTTTTAATGAGTTCTTGGAGAAATCACAAAGCCATGAAATTAATGATTTAAAAAAACAGGAGGAGTTCATTGAATTACTAAAAAGTGCATCTATATGAAAAAGGTCAAAACAAGATTATATATAAATTGTAAAGTAATGGGTTGATGAAATACAAAAGGGTGTTATAATATTAATAGAAAATTACTAAAATCTAAGGGGGAATAGTGGTGCTTAAAAAAAGTATTGCATTATTTTTTACAATGATTATGATGATATCTTTTACAGTAGGCTGTAGTAGCGTGGAATGGGGGGTTTATAATTTATCAAAGGAAATGGGTAGTTTGGAAAAGTACCAAGTTACCGGTGAAATAGGGGTTACATTGGATAATTTTGATTCACAAGATACATATTTTAATACTGAGTTTGTATCTCCAATACAGGAAGTGCTTAATCAATACAGTCTAGTTTTTGATTCAAAGATAGACACCAAGGCATCAAAAATGATGATTACTTATTATATTAAAGATAAAAACAATGGAAGCAAAGAAGTAGTGACAAGCTTGCTAAGCGATGGGAATGTTATTTATATCAAAGCAAATGATTTATTTGAATTCATTAAGAATAAATTGGGTGAGGATTTAACCCAGATTTATGGTGATGTGCAGTACATAAGTATAAATAAAGAAGAAATGAAAGAACTTCTTATGGAGACCTATAATGAAGAACTAGCAGATTTGATTTATGATGTATGCTTTAACTTAGGAAGTTATACAGAACAAAATAGAGCATGGCAAAATGTCTTTGAGGGAGCTATGAAAGAAGTATATGATAAATATGATATGGGGATTATAAAAAAAGGAAAAGATAAATATACCATATCCCTTACTCCAGAAATTATCATAAAAACTTTTACATCCTTAGCTAATTATTCAATAGATAATATTGACAATTTAGGCTCATATATGAAAAAGTCTATAGGCAGCCTCGATGATTCACAAAAGCAGCTATTAAAAATATACGATATTGATTTAAGTAATTTTGAAAATGATATAGATAAAGTGGTTAAAGAGGTTAGAGAAAACAAAGAATTTTTTAAGGGTGCAATGGACGAAATCATCGTAAGTGTTGATAACAATGAGATAATTGATTCCATAAAAGGCACTAAAATGGATTACTCCTTAGAAAAAACAAAGGAAGGTATCTATAAGATTAATTATAATGCTATATTAAACATAAACGATGAACTAAGTAAGAAAAATATCCTAAAAACAACAATAACCATGGATCAAACCATCAAACCTATAAACGATATAATCATTAATATTTCTAAAGAAAATGTCATCGCAATACGAGAATTTTATGAGGCGGCACAGTCCATTGAACAATATATAGATGAAACCAATATCTTAAGCATTGATCTAGATAACGGATATTATGTAGTAGGTTTTGACGAAGGAGTAGTTAATGTGAAAGTTATAGAGGGTTCATCATATCTTCCTCTAAAAGAAGTAGGGGGCTTGTTAAACGAAAACATTAGCTGGGATAATGATAAGAAACAACCCTTTGTAGCGATGAATGGTACTAATGTTTATTTTAATTCCTTAATAATTAATGGAACCTCTTATATACCTTTAAGAGAACTGGAGAGACTTGGATATACAGTCGATTGGGAAGCCAAGTCTAATATCGTAACCATAAAATAATAATTTATAACAAAATCGCCTTAAAGGGCGATTTTGTTATAAAAAATAAAGGAGAAGTTATGAAGGAAGTAGATATTACAAAGCAGGATGCAAATCAAAGACTGGATAAGTTTTTAATGAAATATATGAATCAAAGTACAAAAGGATTTATATATAAAATGTTTAGAAAGAAAAGAATAAAATACAATGGCAAGAAAGCAGAAGGAAATGAAAGACTTGAAGTTGGAGATAGTATACAGCTTTATTTATCAGAGGAGACAATAAACAACTTTCAAGAAATTAAAGAAATCAAGCACACTAAACAAACATTTTCTGTTCTTTATGAGGACGGAAATATACTCATATGCAATAAGCCCCTAGGTCTTTTAGTACATCCTAATAAGAGCAAAGATACCAATACCTTAATAGATGAAATACTTTCGTATTTGGTTAGAAAAGGGGAATACAATCCTAATACTGCTAAGGGATTTACTCCTGCAATTTGCAATCGATTAGATAGAAACACCGGTGGAATTGTTATTGTTGGCAAAACTTTGGGAGCACTTCAAGCCATAAACCAAATGATTAAAGAAAGTAAAATAAAGAAGTATTATTTAACCATAGTAAAAGGAAACATAAAGAGCAAGGGAATTTTAAAAGGATATCATAAGAAAAATAATGCTACTAATGAAGTAGAAATAATAGATAAATATGAGAAAGGAAGCAAATACGTTGAAACCCATTATATTCCCATTAAAAACAATCTAAAATTCAGCCTTATTGAGGTGGAAATTATTACGGGAAGATCTCATCAAATTCGTGCTCATCTTTCTAAGATTAATCACCCAATAATAGGGGATAATAAATACGGTGATATAAAAATGAATCTATATTTTAGGAATAAATACAATTTAAAATATCAATTTCTCCATGCATACAAAATCAAATTTGAGGATTCCATCGAACCCCTTAAATATCTTAAGGGATATTCTTTTAAAGCTGAACTCCCTCAAATTTATAAGGATATTTGTAATGATGAAGGGTTATCTATTAAGCAGGATAATTTTTGATAAAGAAATAATCCTCTATTTCTTTGGGAGTTTTTCCGGATAATTTTAAACAGTTTTCACACTCCTCTTTATTATCTTCCAAAAGATAGTAGTGAGCGGCTTGCTCATAGTATTTTATTTCTTTTAGAATTTCTGCGGTTTTTACAGGTCTTAATTGTTTGGCAAAATAAACTACCCTCTCCAATTGGTTTTCATTTTTAAAATATTCAATAGCATCTTTAATCTCATGGGTAATATCATATATCCATGAGATTTTTTCGTAGTTTTTCTTTTCTTTATAAAAGTTGAGTAAGAAATTATATTTATTAGTATTTTGAACAAGTTGTATTGCCTTATCTTCGTAACCGTTTTTAAGATAAAGATGTATGGCCTCTTCTAATTTTTCCTGCTGAATTAGTATGCGAACTGCATTATCAAGGTCCTGGTTTTTCATATATAAGGTAAAAGCTCTAGATAAATCAAAAGCTTCAAAATAAAAAGGAGCCTTTTCCAAATCATTATTATCCAAAGCATTTTTTGCTAAATTTTCATAAAGCATAAGGGAGGTTTTTTCATCCTTGATTTCCTTAGAAATATCTAAGGCTTTCTCTAAATTGTTTATTCTTACATATAGCTTTATAGCTTCCTCATAATTTTTATTTTTGTATAATTCTTCGCCGATTTTTAGTAGCTTATTGTAAAGATTACTTTTTATATTCTTGGATTGGACTTGCTCCATACAGTCTAGAGCCCGAATATATTGACCGACATTTATGTAACAGTTCGCTGCTTTGTCCCAGGCTTCTGCTTGTTTGTACGCATTAGCTGCTTTGACAAGATCGTAATGATAATACATATGGGCAGCTTTAATTAGGGCCCCTTCCTTTTCACACAGGGGGGCTCCCAGTTCATATAATTCGTATATTTCGGCGGTTTGCATAGCCTCATATAACTGATTGTTTTTTACTTGATAGATAAACAATGACTTATAATCATGAGCAAGGCGGCTAAGCTCTATAATTTTGGGATAGTTGTTTAGTGCGATATATTTTTTTATCGCAAGTTTATATTTTTTTTGGTTTTCTAGGTAAATGGCTTGCTCTTCTATGGGCATAGATAAATATCTTATTAGTTCTATAAAAAAGCAGCGAATCCGATTAATCCAATTTATGTTATTCATTACATATTCCTCCTCGTGTCATTAAAGTATAATATATTCTGAGCAAAAACTCAATGAAAATATTGAGTTTTTATGATAGTATATAGGGTGAGAATAAGTATAGGATAGTATTTAGAGTTGGTTTTCAAATGAGAATTCTATAATAGGATGGGGTGGGGTTTATTATGGGGTATTGGAACACAAGAGGATTAAGAGGGAGTACTTTAGAAGAACTCATCAATTATACAAATGAAACTTATAAAAATAAGGGACTAGCCGTTATCCAGAAGGTTCCTACACCGATTAAGCCTATTAAGATTGATAAGAGCAGTAGAACAATTACCCTGGCATATTTTGAACAAAAAAGTACAGTGGATTATATCGGGGTGGTTCAAGGCATTCCAATATGTTTTGATGCTAAAGAAACGACAAGAAAAAGTTTGCCCATACAAAACATTCATCCTCACCAAATATCTTTTATGGGAAATTTTGAAAGCCAAGGAGGGGTATCTTTTCTTTTGGTCCATTTTGTTGAATATAATAATTATTTTATGCTTCCTTTTTCTATTTTAAAAGGGCATTGGGATAAGGCGAGGGTTGGGGGGCGAAAGTCTATTCCTTATGATGCCTTTCCAAAAGAATTCGAGGTTTTTAGCCGTCAAGGGGCATATATCCATTACCTAGAAGCTTTAAATACCTACTTATTATCTAAAGATAATAAAACTAATATGAATAAAACCCAATAATATGGTAAAGATAGCATATGAAGGAAGGGATTCGTGTGAGAAAAATCAAACTTCATATGCTTTTACTCCTATTTTTGATTGTTGTGGGATGCAGTGCATCTCCTGATACCGATAAAAATGATGTCATAGATAGTGGAAAGGAAGTATCCTTATCACTAGAGGTACCTTTTTCAAAAACTAATTACAAATTATTCATGGCTAGACATAGGGAGCTTAAATTGTATGAGCCTAGGAATGGATGTTATACAGGAGCGTATATTTTATCGAATCCTGATGTTAATTTCGATATTGCCTCTTTTGAAAATATAACTCAGACAAATCATGGAATATATTTAAGAAACATGAAACTTGGGTCGGTATTTCCTATCGAATGGGTTTTAGAGTGTACATCTCAGATGAAAACACCCTTTGTTATATTGCAGCCTCCTAGTAAGGATTTTCCATACCAAGAATATTTATTAGAAGATACAGCAAAAGGATTTGGAGAATATTTTATCCCCATATTTGTACAATTTTATCCTAATCCGCAGCAGTATAAGAATCCAGAAGAATATAAGGAATTTTTTAAAAAGGCAAGAAATATATTCGAACAATATGCCCCTAATGTAGCATTTGTATGGAGTGTTAATGCCAAAAACAATAAAGACAGCTTACTATATTATCCTGGAGATGAAGTGGTTGATTGGGTAGGTATAGATGCATACGATTTAATATACGATGGGGATATAAAAAATAAAAAGAACATTTTCGAAGATATCGATTTTATATATTTTTTATTTCAAGGAAAGAAGCCAATTATGATTTCCCAACTTGGCATATCCCATTATACAAAGAAAGATCATGGATATTACATTGATGAAGCTGCAGGTAAAATAAAAACATTTTATAAATCTATCAAAAATAATTATCCCATGGTTAAAGCTATAAATTATATGGATTTTAATAATATTGAGACGGCTCCCGATGGAGTAGGATATGATAATTTTAAAATTACTGATCAAAACATACTTATAGAAGCCTATAAAGAGGCCCTTAAGGATGCTTATTTTACTGACACTGTGGATATACAAAGCTTTGGCATGGATGAAAAAGCTTGGTTTGTCAGTTATTATCCGCTCTACAAAAGGAATGAGGACTTTTATATTTGTTATGAAGTCATAAAATACGAATTGGATGATGAAAATATAATAATCAACGAAAAAAATAAAATTGTTATAGGTGAAACCATATATTATTCTTTAAAAGATATAGTAGCAGATAATGGATTTAAAATTACAACTGATTTAGAAAATAAAATAATAAAGCTAAGCAAGGAAGGCGTATAGGAACCATTACCTACGTCTTCCTTTAAATTATCTAAAAGATAAAATTGACAAAACCTCATTTTGCCTATATAATAAAAATAATTCATCAATTTATAACTTTACAACAGTAAAGGGATATGATAGTAAAGGGGGATTATTATGAAGGATTACAAACTCCACACCCCAGAAGGGGTAAGGGATTTGCTTCCGGAAGAATGTGCAAAAAAGATTGAAATAGAAAGAAGAATTGAATCCGTTTTTCATAGGTATGGATTTTATAATATGCAGTCTCCTATGTTTGAATACTATGATGTATTTTCAGATGAAAATGATAGTATTCAGCAAAAACATATGTATAAGTTTTTTGATAGGGAAGGAATGATTCTTGCACTTAGGCCAGATATGACACCACCTATTGCTAGAATAGCGGCAACTACCTTAAAAGAAGAGGAAAAACCCATACGGCTTTGTTATTTAGGAAATGCTTTTCGTTATAATGAAAGTTATCAGGGTAAAACAAGGGAATTTTCCCAAGCGGGTGTAGAACTTTTAGGAATTAACTCTGACGAAGCCGATGCAGAGTTAATAGCTTTAGCTATTAATAGTTTAAGCACTTCCGGGCTTAAGGAATTTCAAATCGATTTAGGTCAAGTAGAATTTTTTAAAGGCATAATTCAAGAAGCAGGATTAAACGAAGAAGAGGCTGAACAATTAAGACAATTAATTGAAAGTAAAGATTTTATTGGAGTAGAAGAATTAATAGAACAGTTTGAGTTGGATTCTAATCTAAAAAGATTATTTTTAGATTTACCTAAATTATGTGGTTCAATTGATGTTATCGAAAAGACAAAGGATTTAACAGATAACCCTAGGGCAAAAAAGGCATTGGAAAAACTAGAAAATGTCTATTCAATTTTATGCGACTATGGGGTAGAAAAATATGTTTCCTTTGATCTTGGAATGGTAAATCGAATTAATTATTATACGGGGATTATATTTAGAGGATATACTTATGGAACAGGTTTTTCTATTTTAGATGGAGGGCGGTATGATGGATTAGTGGGGGAGTTTGGTAAGGATTGCCCTGCAGTGGGGTTTGGAATTATGATAGATCAGCTTATTAATGCAATAAACAGACAAAAGATAGAAATTCCCGTCTGGAAAGTAGATACCTTACTAGTTTATACCCCTAAGGGAAGAAAACAAGCTTTAATGACAAGTGATAATCTAAGAAGCCAGGGGATGTATATCGAAAACAGTTTAATAAATGGGGATATAGAAAAAAACAAAAAGTATGCTCTGTCTAAAAACATAGGTGGTATTTTATATTTCATGGATGAAGAAAATGTAGAACTTATGAATTTGATTACGAATGAAACAGTGAAGACTACCGTAGAGGAATTGCTCAAAAGAGCTGATGAGGGGGAAAGTCGGTGAGATATTTAACATTTGCCTTAGCAAAAGGACGATTAGCAGTCAAAACTATGGAATTATTTGAGATGATAGGATTCAAATGCGATGAAATGAAAGAAAAATCCAGGAAGCTAGTTTTTACCAATGAAGAATTGAAACTAAAATTTTTTCTTGCTAAGGCTTCAGATGTACCCACATATGTAGAGTATGGGGCTGCAGATATTGGGGTAGTAGGGAAGGATACGCTATTAGAAGAAAAACGAAACCTATATGAAGTCCTCAACTTGGGTTTTGGGAAATGTCGGATGGCAGTGGCAGGTCCCCGAGAAATGAAAAATAAATTAGATAAAGGTCAAGACCTTAGGGTGGCTACCAAATATCCTAATATAGCAAGCGATTATTTTTACCATAAAAAGCAGCAAACTGTAGAAATCATAAAGCTTAATGGTTCTGTAGAATTGGCTCCCATTGTGGGACTGTCAGAAGTTATAGTAGATATAGTAGAGACAGGGGGCACCCTAAAGGAGAATGGCTTAGTGGTACTCGAAGAAATTTGTCCGATATCTGCAAGAATGGTTGTGAATCGTGTAAGTATGAAAATGGAATATAATAGGATTACAGATTTAATTGAGAAGGTTAAAAAAATCTTGGCGGATGAATAGAGGTGGAATATGATACAGGTTATTGATAATCAAAATTATGATGGTGGAGAGTTTATTGATACTCTACTAGGAAGATCGCAACTTAATTTTAAAGATGTGCAGGATACAGTGGACGAAATAATTGAAAATGTAAAAATGAAAAAAAATGCAGCAGTTCTAGAATATACCCAAAAGTTTGATAAGGCTTCCCTAAGTAGTAGGACTATGAGGGTTACAAAAGAAGAAATTGAATTGGCTTATAGGCAACTAGATCCTAACCTAATTGGTATTATAGAAAGGGCAGCGGAAAGAATTCGTATATTCCACGAAAAGCAGAAAAGGAACAGCTGGATTAGTCCAGACGAAAAAGGGGTTATTCTAGGGCAAATGACAATACCCATGGAAAGCGTAGGGGTATATGTTCCAGGAGGAACGGCAGCGTATCCTTCTTCCGTGCTTATGAATGTAATACCTGCTAAGGTAGCAGGGGTTAAAAATATTATTATGGTGACGCCCCCACAAAAAGATGGCAGTGTAAATCCTGGGGTGTTGGTGGCTGCTAAAATAGCAGAGGTCACCGAAATATATAAAGTAGGTGGAGCCCAAGCAGTAGCGGCCCTAGCTTTTGGAACGGAGACAATTCCTAAGGTGGATAAGATAGTAGGCCCAGGAAACATATATGTTACTCTAGCTAAAAAGACTGTTTTTGGCCATGTAAGTATTGATTCCATAGCGGGACCGAGTGAAATACTTGTATTGGCCGATGATAGTGCAAACCCTGTATTTGTAGCTGCGGATTTATTATCTCAGGCAGAACACGATGAACTTGCCTCAGCTATCCTGGTAACTACCAGTGCAGAGTTAGCTTATGCCGTAAAGGATGAATTAGCTCAACAAACAGCATTACTTTCCAGAAAAGAAATAATAGAAAAATCCTTAAAAAATTTTGGAGCCATTATTATTGTAAATAATATCCAAGAGGCCATAGAAATAAGTAATCAAATTGCTCCGGAACATCTAGAAATTTGCATGAGAGAATCTCTTACCCTACTTCCCAAAATAAAGAATGCAGGAGCTATATTTCTAGGAAATTATTCTCCAGAGCCTCTCGGAGATTATATGGCAGGGCCCAACCATGTTCTTCCAACCAGTGGAACAGCTAAGTTTTTTTCTCCACTTAATGTAGATGATTTTACGAAAAAATCCAGCATTATATATTTTCCCGAGGAAGCGCTAGAAGAATTAAGTAACGATATAATAACATTTGCAGAAGCTGAAAAATTAACAGCCCATGCCAATTCTGTGAGGGTGAGATTTAAAAATGATTAAGGACTATATCAGAAAAGAATTAAGGGATTTTAAACCCTACCATACACCATTTATACCACAAAAGATTAAATTAGATGCTAATGAAAGTCCCTTTGGACTAAGTGGTAATGTAAAGGAAAAGCTAATAAATTGGGTAAAAGAAAGGGAAAACTTAAACTTTTATCCAGATACGGATTCAACGGAATTAAGAAGAACAATAGCCTCCTACTGGAATTTAAATATGGAGAATATTATTTTGGGTGTAGGATCTGATCAACTTATTGACTGTATGATGAAAGTCTTTCTTGATCCTAAGGATAAAGTGGTTATGCCTACTCCCTCCTTTAGCATGTATAGTCAGACAACAATACTAAATCATGGTATTCCCATAGAAGTAGAACTTAACGAAGACTATACTTATTCATGGGAGAATATTATTAAAGCTTGTAGGAGAAATAACCCCAAATTATTAATACTATGTAGTCCTAATAATCCTACGGGGAATATTCTTTCTAAGGTTCATATTGAAGAAATTGCTAAGAATGTGGATTGTCCCATTCTAGTTGATGAAGCATATGGAGAATTTGCTGATGAAACAGGAATAGAACTCATAAATGAGTATCCCAATATTGTTATATTTAGGACGTTTTCAAAGGCATATGGATTAGCGGGACTTAGGGTAGGCTATGGCATTGGCTCAAAAGAAATGATAGATGCAATCTATCTTACAAAGCCTCCTTATAACCTTAGTACCTTATCACAAAAGATAGCTACATGGGTGCTAGAAGATGCTAAGAGCTATAAAAAAAGAATCAGTTACCTTAAAAATGAACGGGATGATCTATTAGAAGAACTCAAAAAGATACCTGATATAAAGGTATCCCCCTCAGATGCTAACTTTATATTGATAGAAACTAGGGACCTCAATCTAGATAAAAAGCTAGAAAAAAGAGGAATCTTTGTTCGTTCATTCAAAGGCAACCAAAACTCCTTACTCCTTAGGATAACTGTGGGATATAAAGAACAAAACAAAATGTTAATCGATGCTCTTAAAAGCGTGCTATAACACTTAAATTGTTATAATTAATATAAATATAACCTGTTATTCTAAATATATTTAAGCACCTTTTGCGATTTCTGCGACATCTAGGCTAGCAAGGATAAAAATGTCATTGACTGTTTTTTAACTTTTTAACTATTTTGGGTAGGTTTCTATAGTTATTCAAAGATAAAAACCATAAAGGAGGATTCAGATGGTAGAAAAAAAGGCACAAATTAACAGAAAGACCAATGAAACAGATATAAAAATGTCCATTAACCTATATGGTTCAGGAATATACAACATTAAAACCGGTATTGGCTTTTTTGACCATATGCTAAGTCATATAGCAAAGCATGGATTCATAGACATGAACCTAGAGGCTAGAGGAGACGTAGAAGTGGATTGCCATCATACTGTGGAAGATGTAGGGATAGTATTAGGGCAGGCAATAACAAAGGCCTTAGGGGATAAAAAGGGTATAAAGCGGTATGGTTCTATGATTTTACCTATGGAAGAAGCCCTGGTACTTTGCGCTATTGATTTATCTGGGAGACCCTATTTAGGTTTTGATGCAGAGCTTACCATGGAGAGATTAGGAGATATGGATACGGAAATGGTAGAGGAATTTTTTAGAGCATTATGTATTCATGGGGGGATTAACCTTCATATAAAGGTTTTAAAGGGAAAAAACAATCATCATATAGTAGAAGCTATGTTTAAGGCATTTGCTAAAGCCCTAGACGAAGCAACATCAATGGATTCAAGGATAGAGGGGGTACTCTCTACCAAAGGTATTTTGGAAGTATAGGAAATATTAGAATTCCTATTATAAATCATGATATTGAAGATGGAAGAAATTACAGACAAGATTTATACTAAGAAAACTTGGAGGATTAAATATGAGATTATACCCAGCAATCGATATTAAAGGAGGAAAATGTGTAAGGCTTTCCCAAGGTCGTTTTGATAAGGTAACGGTTTATAATGATAATCCCGTTGAAATAGCAAAAAAGTGGGAAGAAGCAGGGGCAACTTATATACATCTGGTAGATTTAGATGGAGCCTTAATAGGAGAACAAGCCAATAAAAATACAATAAAAGAAATTGCTGCTTCAGTCACTATCCCTATCCAAACTGGGGGCGGTATAAGAACGATAGCCTCTATTAAAGACAGATTATCCCTAGGAATAAGTAGGGTAATTATAGGCACGGCAGCAATTAAGGATCCTAGCTTAGTAAAAGAAGCAGTCAAAGAGTTTGGAGCGGATAGGATTGTTATAGGTATTGATGCCAAAAATGGAAAGGTAGCCGTAGAAGGTTGGGAGGAAGTAAGCAGTGTAAAGGCTATAGACTTATGTCTCCAAATGAAAAAAATAGGCATTAAGACCATAGTTTATACGGATATTTCTAAGGATGGAATGATGAGCGGGGTAAATGTCGAGGCTACAAAAGAGTTAATAGATTCCACAGGGATGGATATCATTGCCTCAGGGGGTGTAGCGGATTATAGGGATTTAGAGAAGGTCAGTCATATTGGTGCCGAAGGAGTTATTATCGGTAAAGCTCTTTATCAAGGGACCATAGATTTGAAGCAGGCAATCAAACAATTTAATAGGGGGTAATTGCGTGGGAACAAAACGAATTATACCATGCTTAGATGTGAAAAATGGTAGGGTGGTCAAAGGTGTTAACTTTGTTAATTTAATAGACGCAGGGGATCCTGTTGAAATTGCAACTGCTTATAATGAAGCAATGGCAGATGAACTTGTATTTTTGGATATTACAGCAACATATGAGAATAGAAATACCATGACAGATGTAATTAAGAAGACGGCTAAAAAAATATCAATTCCTCTTACCGTAGGGGGGGGGATAAGGACCGTTGAGGATTTTAAAAAGATACTTGATGCAGGGGCGAATAAAGTCTCCATAAATTCAGCAGCATTAAAAAAGCCAGAACTTATTGCAGAGGCTGCCCAAAACTTCGGAAGTCAATCAGTTGTAGTAGCTATAGATGCTAAAAAAAGAGAAGACGATAAGGGATGGGAAGTATACTTAAATGGTGGTCGTGTAAATACGGGTAAGGATGTTATAGAATGGGCAAAGGAAGCAGAAAGATTAGGAGCTGGGGAAATACTTTTAACTAGTATGGATTGTGATGGAAGGAAGGCAGGATATGATATCGAATTAACAAAGGCTGTTTCGAAAGCCCTCTCAATACCTGTCATTGCTTCTGGAGGAGCAGGAAATATGAAACATTTTTACGAAGCTCTAACGGAAGGTGGAGCCCAGGCTGCCCTAGCAGCTTCCCTATTTCATTTTAAGGAAATGGAGATAAAAGATTTAAAGCTATATCTCAAAGAAAAAAACATATCCGTAAGGATGTAAGAGCGGAGGATATAATGGATTTTATAAAGGATTTAAAATTTGATGACAGGGGATTAATCCCTGCGATTGCCCAAGATGCTGCTACAAAAGAAGTTTTGATGATGGCATATATGAATAAAGAATCACTTAAAAAAACCATAGAAACCGGAAGGGTGCATTATTACAGCAGAAGTAGACAAAGTTTATGGCTAAAGGGGGAAACCTCAGGAAATTTTCAAATGGTAAAAAACATTTATTTTGATTGTGACCTAGATACAATTCTAGTGCAAATTGAACAAATAGGAGTAGCTTGTCACACGGGTAAGCCTTCTTGTTTTTATCAACATCTTTGTGATAATGAATTAAAAGAAAAAGGAGAGAACATGATGGATAAATTTGAGATATTGCAGCAAGTATATGATATCATAGCTGATAGAAGAGATAATCCTAAGGAAGGTTCATATACAAATTACCTTTTTGATAAGGGCATAGATAAGATGTTAAAGAAGGTAGGGGAGGAGTCATCAGAGGTAATCATAGCCTCCAAAAACAATGATAAGGGAGAAATCACTTATGAAATGTCAGATCTTCTATATCATATGATGGTTGTTATGGTCCAAACAGGGGTGCAGTGGGAAGACCTTTGTAACGAGTTAAAAAAGAGAAGATAAAGATAGGAACGATGCCCTATCTTTTGTGAAAATTTGGGAAGTGAATAAATATAAATATTTATAATAATTATGGTATAGAATAACCATATGGGAAAAAGATTTATTATTTATGGATTAGCTGGGTGGTGCATGGAAATTATATGGACGGGGCTGGGTTCCTTTTTGAATGGGAATGTAACCCTTGAAGCAGGCACATATATTTGGATGTTTCCGATTTATGGACTGGCTATTTTGCTAGAGCCGATTCATAATAAAATCAGAAAATGGCCGGTTATCATACGGGGAGGTGTATACACCGCTTTAATTTTTTTTATAGAATATTTAACCGGTTGGGCATTGCAAAGACTTATAGGAGCGTGCCCTTGGGACTATAGTGGGACTTCATTTTCGGTTAATGGTTTTATTCGTCTAGACTATGCCCCTGCTTGGTTTGTTGCAAGTTTAGTATTTGAAAAACTGCATGATGGACTAATGAATATAAAGTTTTCAAAATATAGAATTTGATTTTTAAGGAGTATCTAACGATGCTCTTTTTTTATTCATAAAAATAGATGCAAATGAACATAATAAAATATAGGAAAAATTATCTTGCAAAGGAAGGATATCAATGAAACCCAAAGTTATTATTGGACTCCCTGCATACAACGAGGAAAATGGCTTACCAGAAGTACTTAATAAAATTAACATATTAAAAAATTCTATTGATAACTTTCTAGAGGTAATTGTAGTGGATGATGGGAGCACTGATAAAACTAAGGAAATACTAGAAGAATACGAGCAAAGGCTAAATTATATCAGACCTATTTACCATGAATTAAATAAGGGACTTGGGGCTGCTATTAACACCTTATTTAGCGTGGTGATAAGAGAGGCTAGGGATTGTGATTTCCTCGTTACGATGGATGCGGACAATACCCATAATCCTAATCATATTATCGATATGGTTAAAAAAATGGACAAAGAGGACTTAGACCTTATCATAGCTTCGAGGTTTACAGAAGGGGGAAGGGAAGTAGGGGTACCGATTATAAGAAAGCTTTATAGTAGGGGGGCAAAATATTTTTTCAAATCCTTCTTTAATATCAAAAACGTAAATGATTATTCCTCAGGTTTTAGAATATATAAGGTGGGTTACCTTCGTAAATCCATGAATTTGTATAATGGTAATTTGGTAACTACTAATGGTTTTGATTGTATGGCAGAAATTTTAGCACGGTTTAGTAAGATAGGTATAAGAGCCGATGAACATCCCCTAATCTTAGAGTACAACTTAAAGGATAGTAAAAGTAAAATGGATGTCATGGGAACTATCACAGGATATTTCGATTTACTTAGAAGGGTGAGAAAACCAGAACTTAATAAAATAATCCAAAGAGAGTAGGAGAATATGAAAAATCTATCAGTTATCTTAACATCGGTCATATTAGGGGCCATAGGCCAGGTTATATTAAAGGTAGGAGCAAATAAACTAGGAGAATTTTCCCTATCTTTAAACACCTTATACAAAGATTTAATAAGCATTATAAAAACTCCTGAAATTGTACTGGGAGTAGTGTTTTTTTTCATGAGTTTCCTCCTATGGATTAAAGTATTAACAAAAAATGAACTAAGCTATAGTTACCCTATGGTGAGTTTAAATTATATAATAATCATGATTATATCATTTTTCATTTTTCATGAGGAAATATCTATTAAAAAAATCATTGGTACAATACTAATTGTTTTGGGGGTTTGGGTTGTTTATGTCTAAAACCAGAGAAAATGCAATCATTATCACGGTACTTGTTATCATTTTAATCTTAAGAATTCCTTATATCACCCAATCACCTTACGAACAAGGAGAAAGATGGAGACAATCTGATACAGAATCCATAGCAAGGAATTTTGTAGAGTATAGGTTTAATATCTTTTATCCACAGTTTAATTACGATGGTCCTATGCCAAATTATGTGCAGCTGGAATTTCAAATAACAACATATATTATTGCAGTTTTATATAAAATATTTGGTTATAAATACATAATAGCTAGAACTATACCCCTTTTGTTTTTCATGGGTTCATCTATATTTCTATATTTGATAGCTGGAAAATTTTATCCTTTTGGGCAGTCAATAATTGTTCTTTTTCTTTATGGACTATTCCCTATTACGATATTTTTTTCACGGGCTATTATGCCGGAGTCTTCGGCATTATTTTTTTATTTGGGGGCATTTTATTTTTTCTTAAGATGGATTGAGAAAGAAACAAAAAAAGATATAATTACTTCTGCCATGTTTACGGCTCTAGCCATATCTCAAAAGATACCTACTATCTTTATTGGAATTGCAATGCTCATAATAGCTTTTAAAAAATATAAAATGCAGATATTTAAAATAGGAGAACTTTATATTTTTACGTTAATTTCGTTATTTTTGCCTTTTACTTATTTTCAATGGATGAAATATATTTCTGAATTTAAATTCGTAAATGACATTGCAAATAAACATATATTCACAAGGCTTTTTTATGATTTCTTGACTAAAGAATCCATAGAATTTTTTAAGATCAATCTTCCCCAGGGATATACCATACAGGTTCTAGTTTTGTTCTTGATAGGATTAATCATGATAGATGTTAGAAAGGAAATGCCTGTACTGGCTTGGATATTTGCCATGATATTAGAAGTAATTATGATTGTCGCAGTAATCAGGCTTTATTATTATCTGATTTTTATTAGTCCTCTTATTGCCCTTATAGCTTCTAAGCCACTATATATTATTTGGGAAAATAAGTACGGAGGGGTGTTTATTTCTTTAATAATAATGTGGATAGGGTACACTGCATTTAGAGGATTACTGCCTTTTTATATAGAAAAAACAGAGTTAATCAAACAGGCCGGCATGGTTAAAAAATACACAGATAAAGAAGATTTAATCGTAGTGGGAACCCCTGATCCTGCCTTGATTAATGCTTGTGAAAGGAGGGGATGGAGGGCGAATATAGATTATTATAGTTATATTCCAAAAGACCCCATTAGGGAAATAGAGTATTATATAGAAAGTGGAGCTAAATATTTTGTCCCCATGAAGGGGTGGATTCATAATGATAAGGGAGAATATAAAAGTTTTTTAGATAGCAATTTTGAAAAGATAATAGGTGAAGATGGATATTATATTTACAAATTACGATAAAAGATTCTTATTCTATGTAGCAAAAGTGATTCATGGGCTTTTTGGTATGGATTTTAATTATAAATATATAGGTTGCTTGTATACATAAAAGTGGATACAATAGGGATATCAATAATAGGAAGTGGTCTAATATGTTCAAGACTCTTTTTAGCAAACTTTTTACTGTATACATGGGAATTATTCTGGGGAGTTTTATTCTTTTGGCAGCAATTTTATCCCAGGCATTTGAATCATATTTTATTTATCAAAAGAAAGGTATAATGTTAGAACAGGGAGAAAATATTACAAAACAATATGCAAAGGCTTATTATACAGGGATAATGGATTTAGAACAGCTAAGGTTTGAGATGGAAGTATTGGATAAATACCTGGATTCTATGATTTGGATTGTGGATTCCAGTGGTAGGATATATGTAGTATCTAGGACAGAGAACAAGTCCTGGCTGGGACAAAAATTAACTTTAGAACAGATAAATGACGTTTTTGAGGGAAAAATAGTAACCATTCAAGGAAAGTTTGGGGGCTATTTTAAGGAGCCGGTACTTACAGTGGGATATCCTATTCAAATAGATGGTAAGGCTTACGGAGCTTTGTTTATGCATACTCCTATTCCAGAAATACAAAAAACTGTAGGAGAATTGTATAAGATTACATTATTGTCTTTAGGAATATCCATATTGCTTTCATTTCTATTTATTTATTATTTATCAAGGAGAATTACGAATCCTTTAAAAGAAATGAATGAAGCCGCTAAAGTTATTGCAGGGGGAGATTTTCAAAGGAAGCTTGAAATAATAGGAAATGATGAGGTGTCGCAGCTGGCAGACAGCTTTAATTATATGGCAGAAGAACTTAATAAGCTAGAGGAATTAAGAAGGGGATTTATTGCAAATATATCCCATGACCTTAGATCCCCCCTTACATCTATTAAGGGGTTTGTACAAGCAATATTAGATGGGACAATACCAGAAGAAAAACAAGAAAAATATCTTGAGATAGTCTTAGATGAAACAGGAAGATTAACGAAAATGACCAATGATATAATGGATTTAACCAAGATGGAAAGCGGACAAATAGAAATTAAAAAAGAACAATTTGATATTAATGAACTCATAAGGAGGGTATTAGAACAATTTGAACAAAGGATATTAGAAAAAGATGTAAAGCTTAAATTGATACTAGCTGAAGAAAAAACCATGGTTTATGCCGATAGGGAACAAATCCAAAGAGTTATTAACAATTTACTTGATAATGCAGTAAAATTTGTTCCGCAGGAAGGTAAGATATGGATTGAAACCACCCTTTTCGTCAATAAAATTCTTGTATCTGTAAAAAATAATGGGGAAAGCATAAAAGAAAATGAAATCCATTATATTTGGGATAGGTTTCATAAGGGAGATAAATCAAGAGGAAGGGATAAAACAGGCATGGGTTTAGGACTTTCCATAGTAAAGCAAATTTTAAAAAACCATGGAGAAAATATAAAGGTAGAAAATATTTCAGAGGGTGTTGCCTTTACTTTTAGCATTACACTTCTCTAAATTCATAAATATTTACAAATAGTTCATATTTTATTCAAAACTGATAGGTATAATAAATTCATAAAACAAACAAGAATAGTATTATCAGAGGAGGTAATAATATGGATGAATTTAATAAAATTAATGAAGAAAAAACCATAGAAGAAAATAATATAGAAAAAAATAAAATAGAAAAAAGCATCATAGAAGAGAATAGTATAGAAGATGATATTATAAAAGAAGATATAATGGAAGCAGCGAAAGAGGAAACGCCCTATTATACGCAGACAATTAAGCCTAGCAAAAAGAAGGCTAAAAAATTTAATGCTTTTATGATTGCCCTTGCCATTATAACAGGGGGAATTTCTATCGGATTAGGAGTTGGGTTAGCAGGACCCTTTAGCGAATATTTCTTGCAGCCGGCATTAAGAAATATTGGTGGGGAAAACCTTATCAAAGAAATTGAAAGGATTGCCGAAGAAGAAAAAGAAAAGTTTTCTTTCGAAAAAAGCAATACCCACGAGGTGATAAATGAAGCAAAACTTCCAATATTGCCAGAGGAACAAACCACCATTCCCGAAATTGCAAAAAAGGTGGGACCTTCTGTAGTTTCAATAAGAAATAAATTTACTGTAACCGATTGGTGGAATGAACAATACCAGCAGGAAGGAATGGGCTCGGGGATTGTATTTCATGTAACAGATAGTGATATTATGATAGTAACTAACTATCATGTAGTTGAAAATAATGAAAGTTTAGTAGTCACGTTTTTGGGGGACTATTCTGTTCCAGCTTCTATTGTAGGGGTGGATCCCCAAACTGATTTGGCTGTGGTGAGAGTTGCACAAAGTGATATCCCAAATGAAATAAAAGGAAAAGTAGAGACTGCGCCCTTTGGGGATTCTGATAAATTGCAGGTCGGAGAGTTGGCAGTTGCCATAGGCAACCCTTTAGGAGAAGCTTATAGTAATACGGTAACAGCAGGAGTTATCAGTGCTCTCAATCGCACAATACAACTTACAGATAAGAAGATGACCCTTATCCAAACCGATGCAGCAATTAATCCAGGAAATAGTGGGGGGGCTTTAGTCGGCAGCCAAGGAACTGTCATAGGAATTAATACCATTAAGTTGGTTGATGCTAGGGTAGAGGGCATGGGATTTGCAATTCCTATAAATGTGGCAAAACCAATTATAGAGGAACTTGTAAATAAAGGTTCAGTATCAAGACCTTATCTTGGAATTCTAGGACAAGATATTACACAGAGTACATCGGAATTATATGAAATACCTATCGGTATTTTAGTCAGAGAAGTATATGAAGGAAGTGGAGCCTATATCGCTGGAATCAAGCCGGGAGATATAATCATAGAATTCGATGGGGAAAAGATAACTGCCATGGAGCAGCTAACAAAAACCATAGAAAATCATAGAGTAGGAGATAAGATTTCTATAAAACTTGTAAGACAGGGTACGATAAAGAAGATGGTAACAGTTACCCTACAAGATAAAAGTAAAGCAAATAATCTAAAATAGGATAGCCTAGCTATTCTATTTTTTATAAATTTTAAAAGGTACCTAGTATTTAACCTTAATATTATGTATAATCATATCCATAGAAGCTTCGGAAAACTTTTCGAAGAAATTTGAATGGAGGATTTAGATGCGTTATTTGAAAGACATTAGAGATGGGGAACAGATTATAGGGCATTATCTTTGCAAGCAAAAACAAACATTAAAATCGAGAAGTGGTAAGCCGTATGTATCTATAAAACTACAAGATAAAACAGGACTAGTGGATGGCAAAATATGGGACATCAATAACGATATAGATGAATTTGATGAAAATTGTTTTATAAAAATAGATGGAGTTGTAAGTCTGTATCAAGGGGAATACCAAATAAGCATCCGAAGACTTAGGGTAAGCGTAGAAGGAGAATACGATCCTATGGATTATATTCCTTGTACAGAAAAAGATATACAGGGAATGCTTACAAAAATAAGGGAATATATTAATCAAATAGAAAACATACATATCAAAAAATTATTAGAATCATTCTTTGTATCGGATGAAGAATTTCTTAAAAAATTCAGCTCCCATTCGGCGGCTAGGAGTATTCACCATAGCTATATGGGCGGACTTTTAGAACATACTTTAACCGTAGTGGAATATGCTGATTTTTTATGCAGTAAATATATTGGAGTGGATAGAGATATAGTTATTGCAGGGGCAATGCTTCATGATATTGGAAAGACCGAAGAATTATCGGAATTTCCACTTAATGATTATACTGACTTTGGGCAGCTTTTAGGTCATATTACAATTGGTACTGAAATGATAACAGATAAAATAAGACAACTAAAAAACTTTCCCCAAGCCTTAGAGGTTCTTATAAAACATTGTATTTTATCCCACCATGGGGAATTGGAGTATGGTTCTCCGAAACGGCCTAAGACAATTGAAGCAATGATTATTCACTGTGCCGATAATACGGATGCTAAGATAAAATTGTTCGAAGAAGCTATTAAGGCAGAACATTCTCAAGGAAGTTGGGTTGGGTTTAATAGAATGCTTGGAAGAAATATAAGAAAAAGTAATTTCTAACAGGGGGATTACATGGATAATGATACTAAAACCATATCTGCAGGGGAAATAAATAAATTTATATATTGCCCCTATCAATGGTATTATCAAAGAGTATATGGAAATAAAGAACTCAGAGAGTTAGTAAAAATGAGGAATGAGCAGTATGGATATGAGGATGCAAGTTTAAGCAATTTTGAACGGGGAAACAGATTTCACAAAAAATATCATTTTGTTTATAAGTTAAAAAAGATATTACTATTAATAATATGGATAGCTATATCTATGTTAACAATATTTGTTGTTTATTGGGTGATAAGATATGAGGGATAATTTTATTATATTAGGGATATTACTTTTACTAGTCATATCTCTTTTTTTTCTTTTATTAAGGAAATCAGATATTAAAGTAAAGGCTCCTAAACTAGGGGTTTTTGGTGCGAAAATCATATATACAGATCAAAAAGAAAAAAGTAAAAGTTCTAATATAAAATATGGGGGAATTTTATATTCAGAAAAATACGATATACAAGGAAAACCAGACTATATATTTAAAAAGATTTTGAGTAGAAACTTAATTCCTGTAGAACTAAAAAGTGGTACGATAAAGAAAAGTGATATAAGGCCCTACGAGGGAGATATGATGCAGCTAGCAGCTTATTTTTTAATTATGGAGGATGTGTATAAGAAAAAGCCCAAAGAGGGACGATTAATATATAAGAATTATATGTTTATTATAAAAAATACAAGAAAACTAANACAAAAGACAAGGAGGATATTAGGCGATATGAGGGAAATGCTAAAAACTGGAGAACAAGATGTCCATCCAAGTTTCGTAAAATGCCGATATTGTATATGTAGGGAAACAGTATGTGAATATTAGGCTCTGTTAACTTAGTATGAAAGAAATGAGATCTGAAAGGCCTCTGGTAGGTTTAAAAAAGGAAAAAAACCTACAAATGGAAACGACTATGTGTAA
>JGI24707J26582_10000146_pt1 | contig 48608 bp, 46 predicted proteins | sample BioPla1DNA1_FD_26582 | JGI IMG/M metagenome (IMG submission 26582)
AAAAGAATTTTATAAAGTACCAGTTTTAATCGATATTTTAAGAAATGATGATTATGAAAAAATATTAAACTTATTTAAAAAATGTGAAAACATAATTAATTCAAATATAATAAATAAAAATATTTATATAATTATTAATAATTTTCCTTTATTTAAAGAACAATATGAAAATCTTATGTCTTTAATTAAAAACATTTTATCTTTAGGTATTGATTATAAAATAAGAATTATTTTATTTACTACCACTTATAATTCTTTACATTATCAAAAGCATAATTTGATAAACCAAAAAATATCTTTAATAAATGAAAATATGGGAGAAGTAATGGCAATATTAGATACTAATGAAAAAGTGATTCAAGATAAAAAAGGATATGGATTAATAAAATTAAATAATGTATTAGAGTTTAGGTATTGTGAATTAAGTAAAGAAGAAATAAATGTTTTAATTAATAAAATAGTAAAAGTTCAAGGAAATAAAAAAATGTATGAATTACCATACGTTCCTAATTATTTAAGTATTGATGATTACAAAGGAAAAGGAATACCCATTGGAATAAATACAGTTACATACAAATGGTTAGAATCAAGTAATGATATTTTCTTATGTGGCTTGTATACAGATTTAATTGAAGAATATGCTATAAAGTTTAATTTAAAAATAATAAAAAACGATCAAATAAATAAACAAATAAACAATAATAAATCTATTTTATGGGTAGGACCTGGTTATACAAGGCAATATATATTACCTATAAATTCAAAAGATGATCTAAAAGAAAATGAAGCAAATTATTATCATAGAAATAAGGTTTATAAGATTAGGTTGATATCATGAACACAATACTTTTAAATCTATATATTGTAGGAGCTAATAAACTATACAAAGTTAATTTCTCTGTAAATAAATCATTAATGGATAATATTACAATTTTTTATAATCTAATAAATGATGAATTAAAAGATATATTTACTTTAGATAAATATATCTTAGTTTATGAAAATATTAGTAACAAAAAAATAAACTTATTTGTAAAAATAAAAGACTTAAATTTAATGGATAATAGTATATTAATTATTTATTGAAAATAAGTCTATAAGTACAATGCTTACATAAAGGTTCAATTACTTTTCTGTTTTTAAATCCATTAATAATATTAAGATATTTATCACTTTCTAAAATTTCTTTTAAGTTATTTGTGTATATGTTTCCTAAATTAATATCTCCTTCACTATCCAAGCAACATATACTAACTAATCCATTAGATAATATTGCAAGCATATTAATTCCACCTAAACAATATCCTTTATCAGAAACAAAATCATTAGATAAAGAAGGCCATTCAAAGATATTATTAAATGCCACAAATACATTATTCATGATTTTATAGCTTTTATCTTTTGAAGTTATTTTAAAGTCAAAGTTAGATTCTAGTTTATTTAATAAAAATTTAGTTTTATTATCCATAATATCTTCATTATTAAATCTAAGTTCTATATAAGTCTTATTTAATTCACTAGCTTGTCTAGAGAACTTTATAATATTATCATAATATTTATCAATATCAATACTTTGATAAGAAATACTATGAAGTGAAATGCTTATTTTTCTAACATTACCTTTTAATAAAAAATTACATTTATCAATCAAACTTCCATTAGTAACAATCTGTATATTAAAATATTTTTCTTTTGCGATATTAATAAATTCTTCTAATAAAGGGTGCATTAAAGGCTCACCTTGAACATGCAAGTAAATATATCGGGTATAATCTTTAATTTGATCAAGGATATGAACAAATTCTTTTTTATTCATATAATAAATATTTCTTGAATTTTTCTTACAAAAAGTGCAATTTAGATTGCACTGATTTGTTATTTCAATGTATACACGTTTAAACATAATTTTATTATACATTATTTTAATATACGTTTTAAAAATTCTCTTGTTCTTTCACTTTTTGGATTTTTAAATATTTGAGAAGGGGAGCCAGATTCTTCAATAACTCCTTTATCCATAAAGATAACCTTATTAGCAACATCTCTAGCAAATTCCATTTCATGAGTAACAATAATCATTGTTAAACCTTCTTTTGCTAAATCTTTCATTACACTTAATACTTCTTGAACCATTTCTGGATCTAAGGCACTTGTAGGCTCATCAAACAATAAAACCTTTGGATTCATACACAATGCTCTAGCAATTGCAACTCTTTGTTTTTGACCACCAGAAAGAGTTGTACTAGCTGAACTAGCAAAATCCTTCATACCAACTTTTTCAAGAAAATACATTGCTGTTTCATATGCTTCTTCTTTAGTTTTATTTAAAACTTTTTGTTGAGCTATCATACAATTTTTAATAACACTCATATTATTAAATAAATTAAATGATTGAAAAACCATTCCAACTTTTGCTCTATATTCATTAATATTATTTGAAGAATCTAAAATATCTTTACCTTCAAATAATATTTTTCCATTATCATATACTTCTAATCTATTAATACATCTTAGCATGGTACTTTTTCCACTACCACTTGCACCAATTAAGCATACAACTTCTTTTTCTTTAACTTCAAAATCTATCCCTTTAAGCACTTCTAATTGTCCAAAGGATTTATGAATGTTTTCAACTTTAATAATAGTATTCATATTTTCCTCCTACAATCCTTGATTAGCTACAGATGTATCAGAGCTAGGATAAGAACTTTTTGTTTGATTCATTTTTTGTTCAATATATCCAAGGATTCTACTACATATAATAGTGAGTATTAAATAAATTATTGCGGTTACTAAGAATGTTTCTTTATATTTAAATACTGTTCCTGCAATAGAGTTTGATTGAAAAAATAATTCGGTAACTGAAATAACATTTAATACAGAACTATCTTTAATATTTACAATTAACTCATTTCCAATAGAAGGGAATGTATTTTTTATTGCTTGTGGTATAACTACTAGTAGCATTGTTTGAGAAGAACTCATACCTAAAGATCTTGCTGCTTCACTTTGACCAGAATCTACAGCTTGAATACCAGCTCTTACAATTTCTGACATATATGCACCAGTATTAATAGAAATAATAAACATACCAGCTATAAGAGGTGTCCAATTTAATGTTGTTCTTAGTGCATGATAAATAAATACAGCTTGAACCATCATTGGAGTACCTCTAAAAACTTCAATATAAATTGATGATAATACAAAGAATATTTTTTTAGATACTCTTTGTATTAAACTATCACTGTTTTCAATTTTAATTGCTCTAAATCCACCAATTAATAATCCAATAATTAAGCCAACACCTGTTCCTACAAAAGATATTAAAAGAGTATATTGTAAGCCATAAAGAAACGAGGGCCAATATTTATTAAATATCGTAATAGAAGATTCAATTAAGGCTATCATTATTCACCTGCAGGTTGACGATTTGTTGCATCTAACATTAATTGGTTTCTTTCATCCATAGAAATATCTTTTAAAGCTTCTTCTAAAAGGTCTAATAATTCAGTATTTCCTTTTTTAACTGCTATTGAAACAGTTGTATCAGCTTCAAATCCATTTCCTTCACTAAATTGTACAATTGCTAAATCAGGGTTAGCACTAACAACACCTGTAGCAACTGGAAGTTCAGCTGTTAAAGCATCAACTTCACCACTTTGTAATGAAACAACCATTAATGGATAAGTAGCTAAAGGTACAGCATGGTTAACACCTTCTATTTGAGGAATAATATCATCATATAAAGTATTAATTTGTCCTAAAACTTTTTTACCACTAAAATCTTGAATGTTTGTAGCATTTACTAAATCATCATCTTTTCTTACTATCATAACCATATCTGATTCATAATAAGGTGAAGTAAAGTCAGCATTTTGAGCTCTTTCAGGTGTTTCAGTCATACCAGCAATAATAGCATCAATTTCACCTGAAGATAATGCAGGTTCTAAACCTTCCCAAGCTATCTTTTTAATAACTAAGGTTTTATTTAAAGCTTTAGCTACTTTACTTGCGATAACAACATCATAGCCATCGCAATAATCAACATCGCTTATTTTTACTGCAGTATCATTTGCTTCTAATGTAGTCCAGTTAAATGGAGCATAATTACATTCCATACCGACTGTGAATGTATCTTCTTTAGTTTCATTGCTTGATTCACTAGAACATCCAACAAGAACTAATAGAAGACTTAGTAAAATAATAATTTTTTTCATTTTTCTTTCCTCCCATTATATAAAAATAAAACATATGCTATTGCATATGTGGTATGTCAATAGCGCCCTTTCTAAGAAAGGAGAGTAATAGGTCTTTCCTAAAACTCCATAATAATTACTTGCCAGCAATTATTATTCGGCGATGATTACCTTTCATATATTTCATAGTTTGCCAACTCAATATATTACTAATTTACATCGCTACCTCTATATATTTAATTTTTATATGGCTTAAATATAGTATGTTTGCTAATTAAAGTCAAATAATCAGCGTTTCTTCTTCCATAAATCTAATTGTTCTTCATTATGTAACATTTTTACAAAGTTAGATTTAGCCATTGGATAATTGTTATAAAGATTATTTAATAAATCTTTTATATCTTGTCTTTTGGTATATCCATCCATTGGACATGTGCTTTTAACAGTAGGAATATCAAATTTATTAATTGTATTAGTTATTTCTTTTTCACTTACATAAACAAAAGGTCTTATAAAAGTCATCTTAGTATTTGTTAAATACATTTTTGGAGAAAATGTAGATAATCTACCTCCATATATTGCATTTAATAATAATGTTTCTACTGCATCATCACTATGATGTGCAAATGCTGTTTTATTACAAGATAATTTAATTGCTTCTTGTATTACAGCTCCTTTTTTTAGCTTAGAACATAAACTACAAGATAATGAATCATCTTCATTTTTATTAAGTTTTAAAATTTCATAAATTTTAGTTGGAATATCATAATATTGGATATTGTTTTTTATAAAAAAATCTTTAACTAGTGAAAAATCCATGTTTTCAAAACCCATATCTAAATGAATTCCCAATATATCAAAATCTTTATTGTCATATTTTTTAGCTATTTTTTTATAAGTGTTCAATGCATATAATAAAACCATACTATCTTTTCCACCAGAAATACCAACAGCGATTTTATCATTGTTGTCTATTAGACCGTAGTCAATATCAGCTTTTCTAATTTTTCCTAATATTTTATTTAATGACATTTTAACTCCTTTAATGTGCTTTGCTATTATATCATGATGTTGCTATAATTACTTAGGAAATCATATGGAAAATGGAATATTGTATGTTAATAAACCCAAAGGAATGACATCCTTTGATGTTGTTTATAAACTAAGAAAAAAATTAAATATAAAATCAATAGGACATACAGGAACTTTGGATCCAAATGCTGAAGGTTTACTTATTGTATTATTAGGAAAATATACAAAGCTTTTACCATATTGTAATCATGATAATAAGGAATATATTGCTACTTTTAAATTCGGAATTAAAACTGATACATTAGATATATGGGGAGAAACACTTGATACAAAAAATAATATAATTATTACTAAAGAAAAATTAGAAGAAGTATTAAAAACTTTTTTAGGTAAACAAAAACAAATACCTCCTATGTATTCAGCTAAAAAAGTTAAAGGAAAAAAACTTTATGAATATGCTAGAGATAATAAGGAAATAAAAAGAGAACCCATAGATATATTTATAAATAATATAGAACTATTATCATTTGATAAAGAAGTTAAGATAAAAACAACGGTATCTTCTGGTACATATATTAGAACATTAATTGATGATATAGGAACTAAATTAAATACTTATGCATGTATGACTGGGTTAATTAGAACTGCAATAGGTGATGTTAATTTAGATAATAGTATTAATTTAGATGATATTAATAAAGAAACAATGTTAATTAGTAATCCTAGACTAATACTTGATTCAAATATAGAAATGTTAGAATCTAATAAAATAGAAGATATAAAAAATGGCAAAAAAATTAATTTGGATTCTAATAATAAAACTATATTATTAACTAATAATGAAAAATTACTTGCAATCTATGAAAAAGTAGAAGGTAATATATATAGATGTAGACGAGGTTTATGGTAAATGAGAATTATTCAAATAGAACTAGGAAGACCAATAAGAATTGATAAACCACTTTGTGCTTGTATTGGGTATTTTGATGGGATTCATTTAGGACATCAAGCTTTAATAAATAAAACATTAGAATTATCAAAAATACATAATTGTGATGCTGCTTTGATTACTTTTGATCCCGATCCTAGAGTGACTGTAACAGGAATAAAAAATATTAAACATTTAACTACTATGAAACAAAGAATTAATTTAGCGGTTAAATATGGAATTAGAAACATAATAATATTAAAGTTTTCTAAAGAAATGGCTAATTTGGATTATGAAGTTTTTGAAGATGAAATTTTAGTCAAATGTAATTTGATCGCTCTTGTATGTGGTTTTGATTTTAGGTATGGTAAAAATGGAGAAGGTAATTCTTTAACCTTAAAAGCATCTGGTAAGTTTGAGGTTGAAATTATTGATAGTGTAAATGAAAATAATGAAAAAATTAGTACTACAAGAATTTTAAGTGAATTACAAAAAGGTAAAATTGAAAAAGCTAATAAATTATTAGGATACTACTATGAAATTCAAGGTAGGATAATTGAGGGTAGAGGAAAAGGAAAAACTATTGGATTTCCTACCGCAAATATAGAACCCGAAGATGAATATTATTTACCTAAACAAGGAGTATATAGTGCATATATAAGATTAGACAATATATGGTATAAAGCTATGGTCAATATAGGTCATAATCCTACTTTTAATGAAGTTGATGAAGTATCTTTAGAGGCTCATATATTGGATTTTAATAAAGATATATATGGAAAAAACATCAGTTTACAGTTTGTGAATTATTTAAGAGATGAAATAAAATTTAATAGTGTTGAAAATTTAAAACTTCAATTAGATCAAGACTTAATGACTGTAAGAAAAACTTTAGATAATTATAAAGGATAGATAATAATGAGATTACAATTGTTTGATTTTATTGATGAAATAGTAGATGTGTATAATAAAGATAGAGAAATCTATGAAAATGCAAATCTAATTTTAATCAATTTTTTTACTAAGCATTTTCAAGATAAGTATGATGCAGTTACATCTGTGTATTCTCGTGTTAAAAGTAATGAAAGTGTAAGAGAAAAATTAATAAGAAATAAATTTTATTTGAAATATGATAATGTTCAAGATGCACTTGGTAATATGGTTGATTTAGTAGGATTAACAATAGAGTGTAGATTTATAAAAGATGAGCTTAGTGTTTATAATAGATTAGTTGAATGTTTTGAAAATCATGATGAAACATATTATAAATGTATATTTAATAAGGAAATGTTTTTAAATTTAAAAATGCCACAGCCTCAAGTTCAAAGAAATGGATTTCCTAATTATAGAATTGATGGTTTTATTTTACTAGATAATAAAAAAGTGAATTTTGAATTGCAAATTAAAGCAATGGTTCATTCATTTTGGTCAAATATTGAACATCAAGTAGTTTATAAAAACACTAAACTAGTTACATATAATTCACTTATATCTACTATGTTAAGTTCTATAAAAGATAGTTTAGATGTCGTAGATAATCAATTAGAAATAATTTATAATCAGATAATTGATACTAATATAAGTGATAAAAGAATTGGTGTAACACCTGAAACATTTAAAATGATGGTTGCATCATCAATCAATGAGCTTGTAAGTGAAAGAATGTTAAAGAGTGTAGGAGTAACTACTAATTTTAAACAATGCAGTTCTATGCTTAGTCAATATATTTATATTACTGAATTTTTAAATGCTGAAAACCCTGCATTAAAAATGGTTGAATATTTTGAACATTTAAATTATTTAAGAGTAAATGAAATTGACTTTACAAAAGAAATTTATTTAGAAGAATTCTATCATAATGATATTTTTTGTAAAAACATAGGAGATTATTGGATATCAGTAATGAATGTAGATTATGAGTGGCATGTATTTTTTATAATATTATTTTCATTACAACCAGGCAGTCCAATTTATGATTTTAAAAGATTTACAGAAACTGTTAAATCATTAATAATGCCTAAATCATGGATAAAAGATATATTTAAAGACTTTAATAAAGAAGATAAAAATAAATCTTTAAATTTTATTTCTAAACTTGTTTCAGAGATTATAATTAAGCAAGATAGTTTATCTATGATTTATGAAGAAACACTTTATAATATAATGAATATACTAATTGAATTAGTTAATACTATGGAAAAAAGATATAAAAACTATAATGAGATTCTTGAAGAAGAACAGATTATATATACATATCTTAATAGGCATATAAAAGCATTGTTTTAATTAAATTTAATTTGTATAATAATATAGGTAAGGAGAATTATATGTCAAAAGAGTATATTTTATTAAAAGAAAAGTCTGATTCAGGTATTATTGCTTTAAATAAATCTGTGTTTGAAAGTATTGTAGAAATTTCACAAGATGATATTGAAGGATTTCAAAAAATACCAACAACAAGATTCTCAAAACCTGTATCTGTAAAAATAGTAAAAAATAAATTACATATTTCAGTAGATGTTAATGTAAAATATGGGGCTAATGTTAATAGTATTAGTAAGAAATTACAAAATAAAATATATAATAATATCTTACAGATGACAGGCCTAAAAACATCAGAAATTACAATAAATGTAATAAGTTTCTCGATATAAACTCCAAACGGAGTTTTTATTTTCATTTTAAAAAAGGAGTTTCATGTATTATTTAATATTAATAATTATCATATTTGCATTAGGTTATTCAAAAAAAATAGAAGTAACATATACAAATATACATACAGATAAAATAAATGGCGAAGTAAAAATTGCATTAATTGCGGATTTACATAGCTGTTTTTATGGTGAAAATATGAAAGAATTATTAACTCCATTATTAAATGAAGAAGTTGATTTTATATTAAATGTTGGAGATATGTATGATGGTAGAGTAACTCCAATAAATTCTACAAAGTATTTTAAAGGAATAATGGATATACCATCTTTTTATACTTCTGGTAATCATGAAACATATAGAAGAAGAGATAAAAAAATAAAAAAAGAAATAAGAAAATTAAATACAATTGTCTTAGAAGGAGAACAAAGAAGGATTAATATAAGAGGAAACATTATTAATATATGTGGGATTGATGATAAAAATATAGGAGATAATGAATTTGAAAAACAATTTTATAATGCATTAAAAAACAAAGATGAAAATTTTACAATTTTAATGTATCATAGGCCTCATGAGATTAAGCTTTTTAAAGAAAGTGAAGTTGATCTTGTAGTTAGTGGACATGCTCATGGAGGACAATGGAGAATACCTTTATTAAATATTGGTATATTTGCTCCAGGACAATATTTTTTTGCAAGATATATTAACGGACTATATAAATTAAATGATAAAACAAAATTATTTGTAACTAGAGGACTTGCAAGAGAATCTGTAAAAGTTCCAAGGTTATATAACAGACCTGAAATAAGCATTATTAAATTAAAAGGCATAGATTAGCACTCATATGTTGACAGTGCTAATTATAATGTTATAATATTTACAGGTAGTTGATAAAAGGAAAAATTATGAACAATTACTATGACAAAATTATATTTAAAATAAAAGAATTAATTGAAGATAACAATATAACTCAAGCTAAGGATTTATTGGATGAAGAATTAAAAATGCCTTACATACCCAGTTTATATGAAGAAGAGTTAATTAGATTAAATCAAACGGTTAATTCTTTAATTAAGTTAGATGATGATGAAAAAGAAATAAGCATCATTAAAATTGAAGAATATCTTTATGGAAATGATAAACAACAACTTCAAGCAGTAAGTGCTTTATTTGAAAAAAATTTAAGAAATCATATCAAATTAGTTCAAGATTATTTAGATTCAAAACCAAATAAAGAAGCAGCTTCATTGTTAATAGATGCAATGATAGAACAAGAACTTACAAATGAGTTTAAATATACAAAAGATAATCTTGAATATACATTTATTCCTGCTTATTTATCTAAACCATATGAATCAGAAGGTTTTATACAAGCTGATAAATTATTGCAAAAATGGATTTCAAATGATAATCCAAGCATGTATGAAATGTGTTTACAGATGTTAATTCATAAGATATATTTATATCTTCCATTAAGTTATGAAGAAGATGAAGCTGATATTTTAGCATTAAGTATATTAAAAAAAATCTCTAGTTTATTAGGCGATGATGAACTTTATGATGAGATAGTTGATAAATATGGTTTAAAAAACATCAAAATATATGAAATAGAGAGTTAGTTTATTTAAAAATACAAATGACTTTGCTATAATAAGAAGGCTATATTTGAAAGGAGCACAAAATGTCAAATTGGACTATAACAGAAAAAGAAAATTCTAAGGGTGAGTTAACAGTAACTCTTAGTGGAGAAAGATGGTTAAAAGCTCAAGAAAAAGCTTTTAATGAAATTGCAAAAGAAGTTGAAATTAAAGGTTTTAGAAAAGGCCAAGCACCAAAAGCATTAGTAGAAAAACAAGTAAGTGAAGGCTTAATACTTAGTGAAGCTGTAAATGAAATTGCTAATGATTTATTACAAGAAGGTATAAAAGAGCATGATTTATGGCCTGTAGATAGACCTGAACTATCAGTTAATGCTATTAGTAAACAAGAAGTAGAAATGGTATTTACTATAATAGTAAAACCTGAAGTTGAATTAGGAGAATATAAAGGTTTAAATTACGAAATTGAAGATGTTGAAATTAGTAATGAAAAAGTTGATGCAGAAATTGAAAGAATGCGTCAAAACTATGCAGAAATTACTGTTAAAGAAGATGCTGCAGAAGATGGTGACATCGTTGTAATAGATTTTGAAGGCTTTAAAGATGGAGTCGCTTTTGAAGGCGGTAAAGCTGAAGGGCATGAATTAAAATTAGGTTCAAATAGCTTTATTCCTGGATTTGAAAGTCAATTAATTGGAACTAAAGCTGGAGATAGTAAAGATGTAGAATTAAGTTTTCCAGAAGATTATCATGTTGAAGATTTAAAGGGAGCACCTGTAGTTTTTAAAGTGACTGTACATGAAGTTAAAGAAACTATACTTCCAGAAGTAAATGATGATTTTGCACAAGATTTAAATATTCCTGAAGTTGAAACAGTAGAACAGTTAAAGGAACGCATTAAATCTGATATGGAAAATCAAGAAAAAGATAAAGCTGAAAATGAAGCTCTAGATAAACTATTAACTGAGGTAGTAGATAATGCGTCTGTAAATATACCTCAAAGAATGATAGAAGATGAAACTGATCAAATGATTCAAGAGTTTGCACAAAGATTACAACAACAAAATTTTGGATTAAATCAGTTTCTACAAATGACTAATCAAAGTATTGATGATATAAGAAGTCAATTTGAAATAGATGCAACATCAAAAGTAAAACTTAGATTAGTACTAGAAACAATCGCAGACAAGGAGAATTTGGTTGCTGATGAAGATGCAATTAATGATGAATATCAAAAAATTGCAGATCAATATCAAATGGAATTAGATAAGGTCAAAGAATTAATTCCTGCTGAAAGCCTTGAATACGATGTAAAAATGAGAAAAGCTTTAGATTTTGTAAAAGATTCAGCAATTAAATAAGACGCATAGCGTCTTATTTTGACCTAAGGAGGGTAAAAATATGAGTAAGAAAAAAGAATTATTTGTACCTGTAGTAGCCACAAGAGGAGTTATCGTTTTCCCTAATCAGGATGTAATGATAGAAGTAGGAAGAAAGAAAAGCATTAATGCCATAGAAGATGCTATGGAAAATTATGATGGTCATGCATGGATTGTTTGTCAAAATGATATTATGGTTGATGATCCAAAAGAAGATGACTTATTTACATTTGGAACATTATCAAAAATAAAATCAATAAGAAGAAAAGAAGGTTTTATGAGAGTTGTTTTTACTGGATTAGAAAGAGCTCAACTTGTAAAGCTTGAAGATAGTAAAGAACAAATTAATGCAACCATAGAGCTTGTTTCAAATATTAAAGGTGATGATAAACACGAATTAGTTCTTATTAAGAAGGTAATTTCTGAATTCGAAAAAATGGGAACTATCAATACCAATTTTCCACCTGAAGTTATTACTCAATTAACAAAAGGAGTTTCAGCAGATACTCTTGCTGATCAATTTGCACAATATTATCCATTTAGTATTGATTCTAAACAAAACTTATTAGAAACATTGGATGTTAATGAAAGACTATTATTAATTCTTGATGAACTTGCTAAAGAAAGACAAATGTCTCAGATAGAACATTCAATTAATAATAAGGTTAAAGAAAGAATTGAAGGTGGACAAAGAGAATATTATTTAAGAGAAAAATTAAGAGCTATAAAAGAAGAATTAGGAGATGTTTCTAACATTACTGATGATACAAGTGATTTAAGAGAAACAATTGAAAACAATCCTTATCCTGAACATGTAAAATTAAAAGCATTAGAAGAGTTACAAAGATATGAAATGTTACCTCAAGCAAGTGGTGAGGCAAGTGTTGTTAGATCTTATTTAGATTGGTTATTAAAGACACCTTGGTGGCAAGAAACTGAAGATAACGATGATTTAAATATGGCACAACAAATTTTAGATGAAGATCATTATGGTTTAGAAAAAGTTAAAGAAAGAATTATGGAATATTTGGCTGTTAAACAAATGACAAATTCTTTAAAAGCGCCTATTTTATGTTTAGTAGGTCCTCCTGGAGTTGGTAAAACTTCCCTTGCAAAATCAATTGCTAGAGCTATTGATAGAAAATTTGTCAAGATAAGTTTAGGTGGAGTTAGAGATGAAGCTGAAATAAGAGGACATAGAAGAACTTATTTAGGTAGTATGCCTGGTAGAATCATTCAAGGAATGAAAAGAGCAGGTGTTATTAATCCAGTATTTTTAATAGATGAAATTGATAAATTAGGTGCAGATTATAAGGGAGATCCTTCAAGTGCAATGCTGGAAGTGTTAGACCCTGAACAAAATACTCAATTTAGTGATCACTATTTAGAAGAACCGTATGATTTATCAAAAGTATTATTTATTGCAACTGCAAACTATTTAGAAAATATACCTGCGGCTTTAAGAGATAGATTAGAGATTATTAATTTATCTAGTTATACAGAACTTGAAAAAGTTGAAATCGCAAAAGATCACTTAATTCCAAAACAAGTTCTTGCAAATGGGTTAAAGAAATCTCAATTTAAATTAGAAGAAAATGAATTAATTTATTTAATTAGACACTATACTAGAGAAGCTGGTGTTAGACAGTTAGAAAGAGTAATTGCTACATTATGTAGAAAAACTGTTCTTGCAATACTTAAAGATGGAAAAAAATCAGTTAAAATTAGTAAAAAACTTATTGTTAGCTGGTTAGGTAAGGAAATGTATGAATATGGTAATAAAGAAAAAGGAGATCAAGTAGGTGTTGTTACAGGGCTTGCATATACTTCTTTTGGAGGAGATGTATTACCAGTAGAAGTTACTTATTTTGAAGGAAAAGGAAAATTAAATGTTACAGGGCAACTTGGTAAGGTAATGACTGAATCAACTGAAATTGCACTTGACTATATTAAATCAAATGCTAAAAAATTAAAGATTGATCCTAAGTTCTTTGATAGTAATGATATTCATATTCATGTTCCAGAAGGAGCAGTACCAAAAGATGGACCTAGTGCTGGAGTTACAATAACAACTGCACTTGTTTCTGCAATTACTAACACTCCTGTAAAAGCTGATCTTGCAATGACTGGAGAAGTAACATTAAGAGGACATGTTCTTGCTATTGGTGGCTTAAGAGAGAAAAGCCTTGCTGCTCATAGAGTAGGAATCACAAATATTGTTATTCCAAAAACAAACCTTAAAGATGTTGATGAGTTACCTGATGCAGTTAAAGAATCAATTAAATTTATACCTGTAGATAATGTAGATCAAGTTTTAAAGGAAGCTTTAGTTAAGTAAATGAGATATCATGATGCTAAATTTATTACTAGTGCAATTAATAAGGAATCATGGCCAAAACATGATTTAGCTGAAGTTGTATTAGCTGGCAGAAGTAATGTTGGAAAATCTAGTTTGATTAATACTCTTTGTAATAGAAAACAACTTGCTTATACAGGAAATACTCCTGGAAAAACAAGGATGTTAAATTTCTTTGAAATTGATAACAAAATAGTTTTTGTAGATGCACCAGGCTATGGGTATGCTAAAAGATCTTTTAAAGAATTAGAAGATTTTGGATATTTAATGGAAGAATATTTTGCTTTAAGAGATAATCTAAAAGCATTAATATTAATTGTTGATTTAAGGCATAAACCTACTAAAGATGATGTTATGATGATAGATTTTGCTAGAAGTAATAATGTAAATACTATTGTTGTAGCTACAAAATATGACAAAGTAAAAAAAAGTGAAATAAATAAACAATTAAATATAATTTCACAAACATTAAATGTTAATAAAGAAAATATTATTCAATTTTCTAGTTTAACTAGAAAAGGTTATGAAGAGTTATGGAATATATTAGATGATTTAAGTAGCGAGTCGTAAAGGCTCGCTTTTATCAATTGAACATTTATAATTATTTGGTATAATGATTTTATTCGATGAAGAGAAGGAGTAAATAAGTAATTATTTATAGAGAACTATAGTTTGGTGGAATATAGTATTAATGCTTATTGAAGGTAGTCTTGGAGAAATTAATTTGAACTAATAGTAGAATTAATCGTAATACTGCGTTAAAGTATTGAGGCAATTATATTGCGAAAAAAGGTGGTACCACGAATATTTCGTCCTTTATGGACGTTTTTTTTATGAAGGGAGAACTCATGAAAATTTTAGATACAAAATATGATCATAAAAAAGTTGAAAAAGGTCAATATCAAAGATGGTTAGATATTGGTTGTTTTAAAGCAGGGGAAGATACTAGCAAAGAACCATATTGTATAGTTATACCTCCACCAAATGTTACAGGGAAACTACATTTAGGGCATGCTTGGGATAATACATTACAAGATATAATTACTAGATATAAAAGATTGAAAGGTTACGATGTTCTTTATTTGCCAGGTATGGATCATGCAGGTATTGCAACTCAAGCAAAGGTAGAAGAAAAACTAAGAGAACAAGGAATCTCTAAATATGATATTGGAAGAGAAGAATTTTTAAAGGTTTCTTGGCAATGGAAAGAAGAATATGCTGGACATATTAGAGAACAATGGGAAGCAATGGGTGTTGGTTTAGATTATTCTAGAGAAAGATTTACCCTTGATGCTGGATTAAATAAAGCAGTTAATAAAGTCTTTGTGGACTTATATAATGACGGATTAATTTATAGGGATTATAGAATTATAAATTGGGATCCTGTCGCAAAAACCGCTTTAAGTAATATTGAAGTTATTCATCAAGATGATCCTGGAAAAATGTATTATTTTAACTATAAAGTAAAAGAAACAGATGATAGTTTTACTGTAGCTACAACAAGGCCTGAAACAATGTTTGGGGATGTTTGTGTTGTAGTTAACCCTAAAGATGAAAGATATAAACATTTAATTGGTTTGCATGCAATTAATCCAGCAAATCATGAAGAAATTAAAATTATAGCTGATGATTATGTAGATATGGAATTTGGAACTGGCGCAATGAAATGTACACCAGCTCATGACCCTAATGATTTTGAAATAGCTGAAAGACATAATCTAGAAAAACCAATTTGTATGAATTTAGATGCTACTATGAATAAGCTTGCTAAAGAATATGAAGGTTTAGATAGGTTTGAGTGTAGAGAAAGACTTACTAAAAGAATTAAAGAAGAGGGTAATTTAATTAAAATTGAAGATATAGTTCATCCTGTAGGACACTCTGAAAGAACTAATGCTGTAATTGAACCATATTTATCAATGCAATGGTTTGTAAAAATGAAACCACTAGCTGATGAAGTTTTAAAATATCAAGAAGATCCCAATGAAAAAATAAACTTTTATCCAGCTAGATTTGAAAGAACATTTAATCAATGGTTAGAAAATATTGAAGATTGGTGTATTTCAAGACAATTATGGTGGGGACATAGAATACCTGCATACTATCATAAAGAAACAAATGAAGTATATGTTGGATTAACTCCACCAAAAGATATAGAAAATTATGTTCAAGATGAAGATGTACTAGATACATGGTTTTCAAGTGCATTATGGCCATTTAGTACTTTAGGATGGCCTGAAAACACTGATGATTTAAACAGATATTATCCAACATCATGTATGGTAACTGGATATGATATTATCTTTTTCTGGGTTGCTAGAATGGCAGTTCAAGGAAGATATTTCACAAAAACATACCCATTTAAAGATTGTTTAATCCATGGTTTAACAAGGGATTATCAAGGAAGAAAAATGTCTAAATCTTTAGGAAATGGTATTGATCCAATGGATGTTAAAGAACAATATGGTGCAGATTCATTAAGATTTTTCTTAAGTACAAATTCAACACCTGGACAAGATTTAAGATATATAGAAGAAAAAGTTGAATCAACTTGGAATTTTATTAATAAACTTTGGAATGCTTCTAGGTTTGTAATGTTAAATTTACTTGAAGAATTTGATTATGATAATTATGATATTGCTAATTTAAGTAATATTGATAAATGGATTATTTCTAAGTTAAATAAAACAATAGAAATAGTTACTGAAAATATGGATAAATATGAATTTACAATAGTAGGAAGTGAACTTTACAATTTTGTGTGGAATGATTTCTGTAGTTGGTATATAGAACTATGCAAAACTGAATTAAATAGTGACTATAAAGATGGTGCAATTTATACACTACATACTGTATTAAATGCAATATTAAAACTATTACATCCATTTATGCCTTTTGTAACAGAAAAAATATATTTAGGTTTAAATCCTAGTGAAGAAACTATTGTAACTTCAAAATATCCTAAAATAATTGAAATTAAAGAATTTGATTTAAACGAAATTGAACAACTAATTGATGTTATTAAATCATTGAGAGAAATTAAAGTTGAAAATGATTTAAAACCTTCCGCAAATATTGATTTTATTGTCAAAGATAATGATGATAATATAATTAACCCCAGCTTAGTTAATAAAGAAATAGTTAGTAAAATGGCTAGATCAAAATGGGCATCAAGTATAGATGGAGAACTAAGTATAAGACCAATAATTAATGGAAAGTTATGTGTTTTAAGTAGTCAATTAATTGATAAAGAGACTGAGATATTAAAGCTTTCTAAAGAAAAAGAAAGACTTGAAAGTGAAATTAATAGAAGTAATAAAATGCTTGGTAATGAAAATTTTATTAGTAAGGCTCCTAAAGCTAAGGTTGATGAAGAAAAAAGCAAACTTGTTAATTATAAACGTGAGTATGATATTGTTTTAAATAGGCTTAATGAACTTAAAAAACTTTAAAGATAATTGTATATTTGTTAAAATCAAAGTAGATAATTGCTACTTTGATTTTGTTTAGGAGAAGATAAGATGAAAAAGAAAAATGATTTATTATTAGCATCAATAGGAATTAGTGCTATAAGTGCTATCGGTGTTAGCGTAGGGGTATTAGCTTATAGTTACAACTATTTTAGAAAAAAGTTTGATTCATATTATGGTAAAAATGAACTAGATTCAATAGAAGATGTACCTTATGATTACCAATGGTTAAATGAATATAAAACAAAAGAATTGACTATTAATTCATTTGATAACTTGAAACTCTATGGTTTATCAATTAAAGCAAACAAGAAAACAAATAAATGGGTAATAATGGTTCATGGTTATAAATCATTAGGAATGATGATGATAAATAGAGCTCATGAATTTGTAAAAGAAGGATTTAATGTTTTACTTATTGATCAAAGATGTTGTGGTAAATCTGAAGGAAGATACATTACCTATGGATGGTTAGAACACTATGATGTATTAGATTGGATTAATTTAATAGTTAATAAAGATAAAGATGCAAAAATTGTTTTATATGGTTTTTCTTTAGGTGGTGCAACTGTTATGAATGTTGCTGGAGAATATTTAGTTGATAATGTAAAATGCATTATTGAAGATGCAGGATATAGTAGTTTGAAAGATATCTTAGCTTATCAAAGAAATAAAAAATATAAATCAAAAGGAATATTTGTTGTTCCTGGATTAGATTATTTGTTAAAGTCTAAATGTGGCATTAGTATAAATGATGCAAATAGTTTAAGACAATTACAACAATCTGTTACTCCAATAATGTTTATACATGGTGAAGAAGATAAAAATGTTCCTTATGAAATGGTATTTGATAATTATTATGCATGTAATTCTGAAAAAGAATTATTCACTGTATCAAATGCAAATCACTATGAAACAATAGATAATAAATATTATTATGAAAGAATATTTAGGTTTATTGATCGTTTTATCTAAGATTTTGAAAACGCTTAATCAACTTGTGATTAAGCGTTGAATAGATTATAATAATTTTAGTAATTTAAGAGCAAAGGAGAGTATATGGTAGAGAAAAAATTTGTTTATGATTTTTCAGAAGGTAATGGCACAATGCGTGAATTACTTGGAGGTAAAGGTGCTAACTTAGCCGAAATGACTTTAATGAAGATGCCTGTTCCTCAAGGTTTTACAGTTACTACAGAAGCTTGTACTCAATATTACAATGATGGTGGAGTTATAAGTGATTCTATTAAAGAAGAAATTTTTAAACATGTTGAAAAACTAGAAGAAATTTCTGGAAAAAAACTTGGTGACAAAGAAAATCCATTATTAGTTTCAGTTAGATCAGGTTCTAGAGCTTCTATGCCTGGAATGATGGATACTATTTTGAATTTAGGTATTAATGATGAAGTAGTTGAAACAATTGCAAATAGAACAGGAAATGTACGTTTTGCATATGACAACTATCGTCGTTTTATTCAAATGTATGCTGATGTTGTAATGGGAATTCCTAAGAGTCAATTTGAAGTAATAATTGATGAAATGAAAGAAGAAAAAGGAATTGAACTAGATACTGAATTTGATGGTGATGATTTAAAAGAAATGGTTCAAAAATTCAAAGCATATTATGAAGAGCATTTTCATGAATCATTTCCAACTGATCCAAAAGTTCAATTAATGGGCGCAGTAGAAGCAGTATTTAAATCTTGGAATAATGAAAGAGCTATTTATTATAGAAGAATGAATGATATTCCTAATGATTGGGGTACAGCAGTAAACGTTCAAATGATGGTATTTGGTAACATGGGTGACGATTGTGGAACTGGTGTTGCATTTACTAGAAATCCAAGTACAGGGGAAAATAAATTATTTGGTGAATTCTTAATTAATGCACAAGGAGAAGATGTTGTTGCAGGTATTAGAACTCCTCAAGATATTAGTCAACTTAAGGAAGTTATGCCTCATGCATATGATGAGTTTGTTGAGATTTGTGATATTCTTGAAAAGCATTATAAAGACATGCAAGACATGGAATTTACAATTGAAAATGAAAAACTATATATGCTACAAACAAGAAATGGTAAAAGAACTGCAGATGCAGCTCTTAAGATAGCATGTGATATGGTTGATGAAGGACTTCTTACAAAAGATGAAGCTTTATTGAGAGTTGATCCTTTACAGTTAGATTCTTTATTACACCCACAATTTGTTAAATCTGATTTAGAAAAAGCAAAAGTATTAACTACAGGATTACCTGCATCTCCAGGGGCTGCTACTGGTGAAATAGTATTTACTGCTGAAGAAGCAACTAAAGAAGCTGCTTTAGGTAAGAGCGTAATACTTGTAAGATTAGAGACTAGTCCTGAAGATATCGAAGGAATGAATGTTTCTGCAGGTATCTTAACAGCTAGAGGTGGAATGACATCTCACGCAGCTGTTGTAGCTAGAGGAATTGGTAGATGCTGTGTTTCTGGAGCAGGAGATTTAGAAATTAATGAAGCAAATAGAACATTGACTGTTAATGGTCAAGTATTAAAAGCTGGAGATCCTATTTCATTAGATGGTTCTACTGGTAAGGTTTATGCAGTTGCTATAAAGACTGAACCTCCAGTAATTTCTGGTAACTTTAATAGATTTATGGAGTGGGCTGATGAAAGACGTAGATTAAAGGTTAGAACAAATGCAGATACTCCAAAAGATGCTTTACAAGCAATTGAATTTGGTGCAGAAGGTATAGGATTAGTTAGAACTGAGCATATGTTCTTTGATTCTTCTAGAATCATGGCTATGAGAGAAATGATTATTTCTAAGACAGAAGAACAAAGAAGAGTAGCTCTTGATAAACTATTACCAATGCAAAGAGGAGACTTTGAAGGTATTTATGAGGCTATGCAAGATAGACCTGTTACTATTAGATACTTAGACCCACCTCTACATGAATTCTTACCTACAAATCCATCTGATATTACTAGTCTTGCACAAGATATGGGTACAACTGCTCAAGAATTAAAGACTGTAATTGCAAATCTTCATGAATTTAACCCAATGATGGGACATAGAGGATGTAGATTAAGTATTACTTATCCAGAAATTGCAGAAATGCAAACAAAAGCTGTTATTGAAGCAGCAATCAATGTTAATGCTAAACATCCTGAATACAATATAGTTCCTGAAATCATGATTCCACTTGTTGGAGATGTTAAGGAATTAGAATTTGTTAAAAAGATTGTTGTAGAAACAGCAGAAAAAGTAATTAAAGAAAAAGGTGCTAAGCTTGATTATCAAGTAGGTACAATGATTGAAATTCCTAGAGCAGCATTACTTGCTGATGAAATTGCTCAAGAAGCTGATTTCTTCAGTTTTGGTACAAATGACTTAACTCAAATGGGCTTTGGATTCTCAAGAGATGATGCTGGTAACTTCTTACAAGATTACTATGATAAAAATATCTTTGAACAAGATCCATTTGCTACATTAGATCTTAAGGGTATTGGTAGACTTGTTGAAACAGCTGTTAAACTTGGTAGACAAACAAAACCTAATCTTAAGTTAGGAATTTGTGGAGAACATGGAGGAGATCCAAAGACAGTTAAATTCTGTCATAATGTTGGATTAGATTATGTATCTTGTTCACCATTTAGAGTGCCAATTGCTAGATTAGCTGCTGCACAAGCTGCAATCGAAGAAGAAAAAGCTAAGTAAAGTTTTAAAACTTTAACAATAGATAATAAAGGGATTAAGTGAAATGATCTGAGGCCTGTCAAGTTGACACAGGAAATATCTAAAATCATGGTTACCCAATCGAAGTAATTTCGGTTGGGTTTTTCATTGCTAAATTAGCTTTGTATTTTTCAATTCTTTTATTTATTGGTATTGGATAAAATTTAGGTGTATTTGTTTTTAATGCTTCAAATCTAACTTCTATTGGTGATTTTGAATCATATCTTTCTTGATAACGATGATAATTATAAAAATTAATATAATTTTCAATTGCGCTAATTAATGATTCTTCATCATGTATATCATATAACTTATACATCTCTTCTCTAAAGATTCCCCATAAACCTTCTGATACTGCATTATCTAAACAACACGCTACCCTAGACATTGATTGTTGTATTCCTTGTTTTTCTAATTTGTTTTTAAATGCAAGACTTGTATACTGAAATCCTCTATCACTATGAAATAGTGGTTGTGCATCAGGATTAGCTTCTATAGCTTTATCAAATGTATCAAATACTAATATATTATTGTTTTGATAACTAATCTGCCATGACACTATAGAACGATCATAAAGGTCTATAAATGCACTTAAATAAAGTTTTTTATCGCTTTTTGGTATCTTAAATTCGCAAACATCACTTGTCCATTTTTCGTTAGGTCTTGATGCTTCAAAATTACGATTAAGAATATTTTCTGCTTTTTCATCATTTTTATTAGATACAGTACAACATTTTCTTACTCTTCTTATAGAAGAACTTATATCTAAAATCTTCATTATTCTTCTTATACGTTTATATTTATAATCTTTATTTTCGTTACGATTAATAAATATTGTCATCCTTCTATAGCCAAGTATTCCTCCATATTTGTCATGATATTTATTAACTGTTTCTCCTAGGCTTATATCTTCTAATTCTTTTTTTGGAATCTCTCTTTTTAGCCATTTGTAATATGCAGACCTTGTTATATTTAACATTTCACACATCCACTTAATACTGTAATTTTCAGTTTCATGTAATTCTTTTATAGCTAAGTATTTTATTTCGTTTTTGGATTTTGAAAATATCGCCTTCTTTCTATTTCCTCTACTTTTTTTAATAAAACTTTTTCCATTTCTAGTTCTTTAACTTTAGCTTCGAGAATTTTTATTTTTCGCTCTGCTTTTTCTAGTTCGGTTAACTTATCTTCACTTTTACGTTTACCACGATTATCTATTAGACTTTCTTCTCCTATTGATAAATAATCATTTACCCATTTATAAACTTGTGAATATGAAACATCATAATATGAGGCTGTTCCTTTATAATCTTTGTTGTTTTCTATACAATACTTAACTATTTCTTTTCTTTCTTCTATTGTTGTTTTTTTTCGATAGGCCATCTTTGTATACACCTCCGGCTTAGGTTTATAATCCTTTAACTCTTTAAGGTTATTATACTTTGAAACCCATGTTCGTAGTGTACTACTTGAGGGTATTTCGTATTTTATAGATACTTCTTCTAACGAGTTATTATCATCTAAATATTCTTCTAATACTTTTAATTTAAACTCTTTTGTATAGGTACTATTTTTAGGTTTAGGTAATAAAGATTCTGGACCATTGGCTTGAAATTTATTAGACCATTCACGTATTTTATTATCTCCACCTTTTCCTAAATTTAATCTTCTTGCAATATTTATTGCGCTATCTTTTCCATTTATATAATCTTCTACTGCTTGTATCTTTTCATCATATGATACCTTGGGTTTTCTTCCCATTTTAAAATCCCACCTCCATAGACACATGTTTCTATGTTTCGCGTGTCTACTTTAGTGGGATCATATCAAAAACTTAGTCCTTTTTTATTTTATCTTACATAACAAATAATATTTAACTGTTTTAATTGATAATTAATCTGTAATAGAGTTAAGATTTAAATAGATTATTAAAAATAACATTAATGTATTATTTTTATAAAAGATGCTAATATATTAAAAATGGAGGTTATTATGAAAAGGTTTATTTTATTACTAATATCTTTAGTGCTTATAGTAGGTTGTAGTGCTAAGCCTACAGAAAATAATGAAATTGTAGAAGAAGTAAAAGAAGAAGTTATCGAGGAGATAGCTGAAGAAGTTGTTGAAGATACTGTTGATTATTCATTTAAAGTATTATCTCCAAAAGGAGCACCAGCTTTAGCAATATTACCGTTATTAGAGAAAAATGCTGATAATGTTACTACGGTTGATGGTGGAGAATTATTACAAGCAGCATTAGTTAATCCATCGCCTGAATATGATGTGATTATTGCACCTAGTAATTTAGGGGCAATGCTTGCAAGCAATGATAAAACAACATATAAAATGTTAGCTATAGTAACTTGGGGTAATTTATATATTGTTGCTGAAAGTGAAGATAGTTTAAATGGTGGAAGTATTGCACTATTTGGTGAAGGAACAGTTCCAGGGCTTGTTTTTGAAGAAACAATGAAAAATATATCATTAGAAAAAACATATTTTAATTCTGTTGCTGATGCACAAGGTGCTTTACTAAGCGGTAAATTCGATTCAGCAATGTTGGCTGAACCTTTAGCTACTGCAACAATAAATAAAGCAAAAGAAAATGGTAAAGAATTAAAAATAGTTGCTGATTTACAAGAAAACTGGGAAGATTTATATGATAACGATGGGTATCCTCAAGCAGCTTTATTTGTAATACAAGAAAAATATGATGAAAATCCTAAATTATATAACAAATTAATTGAAGATCTTGATGATTTTATTGATAAAATTGACGATGATGAAGATGAATTAGTAACTCTTGTAGATAAATATGGTGTAGATATATTGGGTATTCCTAATGGAAATATAGCAAAAATTACATTTGATAGGATGAATATAGATATTGAATATGCTGATGAAAATAAGGAAGAATTAATTACTTTTTTAAAACTATTTAATATTGATGATTTAAGTAATATATTAATTGCTAAATAAAACAAAACTCTTGATTTAGATTCAAGAGTTTTTATTTGTAAATAAGTTAGTCTTAGGTTACTATTAATTTGTATGATATAATATGGTTGATGTATAGGGGCTAAAATGAAAAAAGAACACATTGTTACAGTTATTCTACTTATTTTAATTTGGTGGATACTTGCTATTTTAGTAGGGAATAATGTACTTATTCCAACTCCAATTGAAGTATTGCATTCAACAATTAAAATATTTTCTGACAAAAGTTCTTATTATGCTATATACAAAACTTTAGTGAGAGTGTTTCAAGGTTATTTTCTTTCATTAATTATTGCTCTATTTATAAGTATACTTGCAGATAAATTTAATACTGTTAAATTACTTTTTGAACCTATTCAAATATTAACTAAGGCCATACCAAATGTTAGCTATATTATTGTTACATTAATTTGGCTAGGTTCTGAAGGTAGTGTATGGGTTATTTGTATGTTAGTTTTGTTTCCAGTTTTATATAACAATTTTATTTTCACTTTAGAAAATGAAGATAGCGAGCTAAAAGATATACAAAAAATTTATCCTGAAACTTTTATTAAAACAACAAGACTAAGAACTATGCCTTTACTTTATGGAACATTCCTATCATCAAGTAAGGTAGCACTTGGACTAGGTCTTAAAATATGTGTTATGGCTGAAATACTTGGTCAAGTAAAAGTAGGTATAGGTAAACACTTATATTATGCAAGATTATATTTAGATACATCAAGTTTATTTGCGTGGACAATTATAATAATAATTCTAAGCGTAATCATAGATTCAATATTTAATATTTTAATTAAATTCAAGGAGGAATAGTATGCAAAAATTGAATCAGGAATCAATTGACAAAATTGATGCGATAATCGCAAGAGAAAAGGACAAAATGGGTCCTGTCAAATTAATGTTACATGAAGTTCAAGTAGAATTAGGTTATATTCCATTTGAAGCAATGGAAAAAATTTCTGATGCTACTGGGGTATCAGTTGCAGAAATCTACGGAGTTGTAACATTCTATGCACAATTTACTACTGAACCTAAAGGTAAACATGTTATTAATGTTTGTATGGGAACAGCTTGCTATGTTAAAGGCGCACAAAATTTATTAGATAATATTAGTAAGAAAATTAATTGTAAACCTAATTCAACAAGCGAAGATGGAATGTTTTCATTAGATGCTACTAGATGTATTGGTGCATGTGGACTTGCTCCAGTTGTTGTTATTGATGGAAAAGTTTATGCTAATGCAGTAGAAAACAAAGAAGCTATGAAAGCGATTGATTCAATCCTTGAAGGAATAAAAGGTTTATCATGAAAGTTTTAGATATTATAAAAATCCTTAATGCTAAACCACTTTATGTAAAAGACGAAGATTTTTATAATGTTGATTTTAATAGAGCTTTTGCAAGTGATCTTATGAGTGATGTACTTGCACTGATAAAAAAAGAATTTGAAGAAACACTTTTACTTACTGGACTTTGTAATGCACAATCATTAAGAACTGCTGAAATGCTAGATTTAAAATGTTTGATTTATGTTAGAGGAAAAGAACTAGATCAAGATACACTAGAATTAGCTAAAGAAATGGACATAGCAATTTTTACCACTAATTGTACTATGTATGAGGCTTGTGGAAGATTATATCAAAAGGGGTTGTCATCAATAGATGTTGTCTGAAAAATATGAAGTTGCTAGAGATGATTATGCAAATGCAGGTAGAGTATCAAGTCAAGTAAAGCAATATTTAAGTAGTTTAGGTGTTTCAAGTGATGTATTAAGAAGGATTGCAGTAGCTTGTTATGAAGCAGAAATTAATATGATTATACATGCTTGGGGCGGCGCGATTAATTTAAATGTTACTGATGATGGTGTTATACAATTAATTTTTAAAGATGTAGGTCCAGGTATTACTGATTTAGAAAAAGCATTAACTCCTGGATGGTCTACAGCAAGCGAAGAAGCTAGATCTTTTGGATTTGGTGCTGGGATGGGACTTGTAAACATTAAAAGAGTTTCAGATGAGTTTGATATTGTAAGTAGTGAGGAAGGAACAACATTAACTATTGGATTTAAGGTGAGCTAAGATGATGAAATCTGTAATAACATATACTTTAGATAGTTGTAGAAAATGCTTAAAATGTTTAAAGTTTTGTCCAACTGGGGCAATAACTTTAGATAATGGAAGAGTATTTATTTCTGATGAAAAATGTATTAATTGTGGCAAATGTGTAGAAGCTTGTCATAATCAAGGAATTCAAGCAAAAGGTAGTACTCTAATTGATATTAAAAATTATGATTATACAGTGTGTATAGTACCAAGTTCACTTATTGGTCATTGTAAAACAAGACAAGAAGTTGAAGAAATGTTTTATGCAATTAAAGAGTTAGGGTTTGATGAAGTTGTTGATATGACTGATATTGAAGGCCAAATTCATGATGAAGTTAGAAAATACTCACTTTATTCAAATAATGCTTGTAATATTTCATCATTTTGTCCAGTTGTAAATAAATTAATTCAAGTAAAATATCCAATGTTATTACAGAATATTATTCCTATTAATTATCCAAGTGAAGTTGCGGCTAAGAGAATTAGAAAAATTCATAAAGATAAAGAGAATTTAGGTATATTTAATTGCTGTGAGTGTGAATCTAAATTATCATTAGCGAAGTATCCTTATGGTAATACTAGTTATGAAGTTGATCATGCATTATCAATTGTAGATATATTTCCACTTATAAGAGCGAATATGGGAAAAGGAAGATTAAAATTATCCTTATGTAAAGAAGGTTTACAATCATGCAATCCATATATGATGCTTGTTGATGAAAATGATTTAGTTGCGGATGGTTTTGAAAAAATAATTAATGTTTTAGAACATGCTGAATTTGGGCTATTAAAAGATTTTAAACTTTTAGAATTATTTCCTTGTTTTAATGGATGCATAGGAGGAAGATTATTATGGGGTAGTAGTTATCTTATAAAAAGTAATTTTTTCGCTTTAATTGATGGTGATGAAAAAAGAATTAGTAATATCTCATTTGATGAATTATATAACGATAAAATAACAAAAGAAGTTAAAGATGATAGAACAATTCAAGAAAAATTACAATTCTTTGCAAAAGTAAATGCTAAATTAGATAAATTACCTGGATATGATTGTACAGCTTGTGGATTACCTAGTTGCAGGGTTATGGCAGAAGAAATTGTAAATGGAAATAAAACACTTAGTGATTGCAAGATATTAGTTAGAAAGGAAGTATAAATGAAAGTTAAAGATTTAGTTGAAATTAATAACTGGAAACTACTTAATGAAAATGAAGGTTTAAACAGAGATGTTAAAGGTGCATTTGTAGGAGATTTACTTAGTTTTGTAATGGGTAATGGAGAACCAGGAAATGCATGGATTACAATTCAAGCTCATTTAAATGTTATTGCAGTTGCAATGTTGAGAGAGTTTAGTTGTATTATATTTGTTGATGGCGCAAATGTTACAGAAGAAATGATAGATAGAGCTAATGAAGAAAATCTTATATTAATTCAAAGTGATTCTTCGGCATATGAATGTGCTATTAAGCTTTATAATGCAAATGTGTAATGTATTACGATTTTCATATTCATAGCGCGTTATCACCATGTGCTAATGATGAAATGACACCAAACAATATTATCAATATGGCAATTATTAAAGGTTTGGATATTATTGCTGTTTGTGATCATAATTCTACTCTTCAACAAAACGCATTACATGAAGTTGCTAAAGATAAAGATATTAGCTTACTTTATGGAATTGAAGTTGAAAGTAGAGAGGAAGTACATATCCTTGGATTATTTAAAGATTTAATTGATAATCAAAATTTTGGAAAGTGGGTTGATAGTAATAAGCCATATATAAAAAATAATGAATCATTTTTTGGAAAACAATTAGTTTTTAATAAAAATGATGAAATCGTTGAGAAACTTGATGGTTTACTTCTTGTATCTTTAAGTTCATCTATAGAAGAAGTAATTAATCAAATTCATCAGTATAATGGAAAAGCTATATTAGCACATGCATTAGATAAACAAAACGGTATAATAACACATTTAGGTTATATACCAAAAGATTTAAAATTTGATGGAATCGAAGTAAAAGATATTTCTCAAATTGAAAAAATTAAATCAAAGCATCCTTGGATTAAAGACACAATGTGGTTATTTAATTCAGATGCTCACAACTTAATAGATATAAATGAAGCACTCTATGAAATTAATTTGAAGGATTGGATGTGATAATTATGATGGAAGATTTAGCAATGCATATGATGGAAATCATTATGAATAGCGTTAAAGCAAATTCTTCGTTAATAAAAATATTTATATCTAGCTTAAGTAAAACTAATGAAACAATCATTGAAATTATTGATGATGGTTGTGGGATGGATAAGGAAATGTTAGAAAAAGTAACTGATCCATTTACTACTTCAAGAACTACTAGAAAAGTAGGTTTAGGAGTTTCATTTATGAAAGGTTTATGTGAATCTTGTGATGGAACGTTTATTATGAAAAGTGAGGTAGGAAAAGGTACTTATCTAAAAGCTACTATAAGAAAAGATCATATTGATGCACCTCCTTTAGGAGATATTGGTGAATTAATTATGATTAGTATACAATCAAATGAAAATATAGACTATGAATTAGTTTATATAGATGATTACAATGAATTTGCCTTTAAATCTAAAACAATAAAGGAAGAATTAAGTGGAATAAGCTTATTAGAACCTGAAATATTGTTATGGATAAAGGAATATATTAATCAAGAAATAAGAAAGGAAAGAAGTTAATGAAGAGCTTAGAAGATTTAAAAAAGATGCGTGAACAAGCGCTTAAAAAAGTGGATATGCGTTCAGGAGACAAGGATTATAGAGTAGTTGTTGGAATGGCTACTTGTGGAATTGCTGCTGGTGCTAGACCAGTATTAAATGCTCTTGTTCAAGAAACTGCAAACAATGATTATAACTGCATTGTTACTCAAACAGGATGCATCGGTTTATGTGTACAAGAACCAATAGTTGAAGTGTTTGATAAGGACAACAATAAAACAACTTATGTAAAAGTTGATCCAGATAAAGCTTTAAGAATTTTAAAAGAACATGTAGGAAATGGGAAAATTGTAGAAGAATATACAATTGATAGCGTTAAGTAGGAGAGATATTATGGAAAGAATAAATGTCTTAGTTTGTGCTGGTACAGGTTGTGCATCTTCTGAATCAATGGAAGTTTATAATGAATTTAAAAAAGCAGCTAAAAAATATGGAATAGAAAAAGAAGTTAGAGTTGTAAAAACTGGATGTTTTGGACTTTGTCAAAAAGGTCCAATTGTAGCTGTTCATCCTGACAAAGTCTTCTATTGTCATGTAAAAGTTGAAGATGTAGATCGAATTGTATCTGAGCACCTTTATAAAGGAAGAGTAGTTAAAGAATTAGAACTTTCTGATATTGATGAAGAAACAAAAGAAAAAGTATTTGAAATTGATAAAATTAGATTTTATGCAAAACAACAACGTATTGCTTTAAGAAACTGTGGTGTTATTAACCCAGAAGATATTCAAGAGTATATTGCAAAAGATGGATATATGGCTCTTGGAAAAGCAATTACTGAAATGACTCCTCAAGAAGTAATTGATGAAATTTTAGCAAGTGGTTTAAGAGGAAGAGGTGGGGGAGGATTCCCTGCTGGAAGAAAATGGCAATTCGCGGCTAATCAACCAAAAGGTCAAAAATATGTTATATGTAATGCGGATGAAGGAGATCCAGGAGCATTTATGGATAGAAGTATTCTTGAAGGAGATCCTCATAGTGTTATTGAAGCTATGGCAATTGCAGCTTATGCAATTGGTGCAGACCATGGTTATATTTATATAAGAGCTGAATATCCAATTGCAGTTCATAGATTAGAACTTGCTATAAAAGATGCTAAAGAATTAGGTTTATTAGGAAATAATATCTTTGGGACAGATTTTAATTTTGATGTAGAAATTAGACTTGGTGCAGGTGCATTTGTATGCGGTGAAGAAACAGCATTAATTATGTCTATTGAAGGTAAGCGTGGAATGCCAGTTTCTAGGCCTCCATATCCTGCAGTTTCAGGAGTTTGGGGTAAACCTACAATAATTAATAATGTTGAAACTTATGCAAACGTTCCAATTATTATAAATAAAGGTGCAGAATGGTTTGCATCAATTGGTACTGAAAAATCTAAAGGAACTAAAGTATTTGCTCTTGGTGGAAAAATTGTTAATACAGGTTTAGTAGAAATTCCAATGGGAACAACATTAAGAGAAATTATTTATGAAATTGGTGGTGGAATTCCAAATAATAAAGAATTTAAGGCAGTTCAAACTGGAGGACCTTCTGGAGGGTTGCTAACAGAAAATCAATTAGATACACCAATTGATTTTGATAATTTAGTTGCACTAGGATCAATGATGGGTTCTGGTGGGATGATTGTACTTGATGAAGATAACTGTGTGGTAGACGTTGCTAGATTCTACATGGATTTTATAGTTGATGAATCATGCGGTAAATGTACTCCTTGTAGAATAGGAACAAAACGTTTACTTGAAATATTAGACAAAATTACAAAAGGAGAAGGTACATTAGAAATGTTAGATGAACTTGAAGATTTATCTAAACATATTAAAAACAATGCGTTATGTGGATTAGGGCAAACTGCCGCAAATCCAGTTTTATCTACATTATCTCAATTTAGAGATGAATATATAGCTCACATTGTTGATAAAAAATGTCCTGCTCATGTATGTAAGGATTTATTAACTTATGTAATTGATCCTGATTTATGTAAAAAATGTAGTATATGTGCTAAGCACTGTCCAGTAAACTGTATTACTGGTGTACCAGGTAAAGAACCATATGTAATAGATGCCGAAGCTTGTATAAAATGTGGTTCATGTGTTGATGTATGTCGCTTTAATGCGATAGAAAAGGTTTAGGAGGCAGATTATGGCAAAAGTTAATATAAAAATTAATAACATACCTATACAAGTAGAAGAGGGAGTTAGTATATTAGAAGCCGCACGAACTGTGGGCATAAAAATTCCAACACTTTGCTATTTAAAAGGTATTACAAAATCTGGTGCTTGTAGAGTTTGTTTAGTTGAAGTTAAAAATGCAAAAGCTTTAGCTGCTTCATGTGTATATCCTGTTTATGAAGGTTTAGAAGTATATACTCATTCTAAAAAAGCAATTGAAGGAAGAAGAAACTCAGTTGAACTTATTATGTCAAATCATAATAAGAACTGTTTGAGTTGTGTTAGAAACCAAAACTGTGAATTACAAACATTATGTCAAGAATTAGGTGTTAGAGACAATAAATACGATGGTGAATATACACCTAGTACTTATGATGAAGTAGCTCCAGGTATTGTTAGAGATACTAGTAAATGTGTTTTATGTGGAAGATGTATTGATACATGTAAGAAAGTTCAAGGGTTAGGAATTCTAGGTTTTGAAAATAGAGGATTTAAAACAATTGTTGGACCAGTTTTTAATTCATCATTTGCTGATGTAAATTGTATGCAATGTGGTCAATGTATAATTAATTGTCCTGTTGGCGCATTATCTGAAAAAGAAAATATACATGACGTTGTAAATGCACTAAATGATCCAACTAAGCATGTAGTTGTTCAAACAGCTCCTGCAGTTAGAGCTAGTTTAGCAGAAGAATTTGGTTATCCAATTGGAACTAGAATAACTGGTAAAATGGTTGCTGGTTTAAAAAGAGTTGGATTTGATAAAGTTTATGATACAAACTTTGGTGCTGACTTAACAATTATGGAAGAAGGTACTGAATTTATTCAAAGATTTACTAATGGAGGAACTTTACCTCTTATAACCTCATGTTCTCCAGGATGGGTTAAATATTTAGAATATGAATATCCTGATTTAATACCAAATGTTAGTTCATGTAAATCACCTCATATGATGCTAGGTGCAATTTTAAAATCATATTATGCTCAAAGAAATAATATTGATCCAAAAGATATTTATGTTGTTTCTATAATGCCATGTACCGCAAAAAAGGCTGAAGCAGTTAAACCTGAAAATGTTAAAAATGGTGTTCAAGATGTTGATGCAGTATTAACAACTAGAGAATGTGGAAGACTTCTTAAACTTTATGGTATTGATTTAAATGATTTAGAAGATGAACAATTTGACCAAGATTTATTTGGAGAATATTCTGGAGCTGCTGTTATATTTGGTGTTACAGGTGGAGTTATGGAAGCTGCACTTAGAACTGTAAAAGAAGTTCTTGAAAAGAAACCTTTAGAAGATGTTAATTTTGAAGTTGTTAGGGGAATGAAAGGTGTAAAAGAGGCTACTCTTGATGTTGCAGGACATAAAGTTAATATAGCTGTTACTTCTTCAATGACTTATGCAAAACCATTATTAGATGAAATAAGAGAAGGTAAATCAAAGTATCATTTTATTGAAATAATGGGTTGCCCAGGTGGATGTGTTAATGGTGGAGGTCAATCTTTAGTTAGTGCTAGATTAAAGAACGACAATGTTGATTATAAAACTTTAAGAGCTAATGCATTATATGAAGAAGACATAATCATGGAAAATAGAAAGTCTCATGAAAATAAACAAATTCAAGAGTTATATAAAAATTTCTTAGGAGAACCTGGTTCTAAAATAGCTCATGAATTGTTACATACAACTTATAGTCAAAAACAAAAATTTAAATTTTAAAAATTAGATGAACTTAAAAAGGTGATTCATACATTTGTATGAAATCACCTTTTTTACATGTTTTCTTTAATATAATTTTTTATATATTCTTCAAGTTCATTTACATTAATTTCTATATTAATTTTTCCATCTCTTGATTTAACTTCAACAATATTTTCTAAAGCTTTTTTTCCTACTGTTATTCTTAATGGAATACCTATTAATTCCATATCTTTAAATTTTACACCAGGTCTTTCATTTCTATCATCTAATATGACATCAATATTCATATCATTTAGCTTATTATAAATATCATTAGCAAGATTAGATTGATCTTCATTTTTAGAATTAATAATAACTATACCGACTTTATATGGTGCAATATTAACAGGCCAAATAATTCCATTTTCATCATTGTTTTGTTCAACTACAGCAGCCATACAACGACCTAAGCCAATACCATAACTTCCCATCCAAACTAAATTAATATTATTATTCGCATCTAAATAGTGTAAATTTAAAGCTTTTGAATATTTAGTACCTAATTTAAATGTATTACCACATTCAATTCCTTTTTTAAATGTAATAACACCATTGCATTTTGGACATATATCATGATCTTGAATATTTCTTATATCACCAATAACTTCTACTTCAAAATCTTTGTGGTTAGCATTTTTATAATGATAATCAACTTTGTTTGCACCAACTATAAAATTAGACATAAATGAAACTTCTTCATCCATAACAATAGGACATTTAATATCAATTGGTCCTGCAAAGCCAATAGGGGCATTAGTAACTTGCATTACAATTTCTGCATCAGCAAGTTCAACATTAGTTGCATTAAATAATTTTCTAAGTTTAACTTCATTTACATCTCTATTACCTTTAACCATTGCTGCATATGGTTCTCCATCAATTAGATATATTAATGTTTTTACAAAAGATCCAGGTTGTAAATTCATAAATTCTGCAACTTCCTCAATTGTTTTAGCATTTGGAGTATGTACTAACTCTAATGTTAATTCTTCTTCTTTTTCAATTGGTTCATTAATACATTTTGCAACTTCTATATTAGATGCATAATCACAAGAGTCGCATAATACTAATATATCTTCTCCTATATCAGTAACAGCTTGAAATTCTTCGGAAAGTAAACCACCCATTACTCCAGTATCTGCAGTAACAATTCTATAATCTAAACCTAATCTATCCATTACGTTTTTATATGCGTTAAATTGTTTTTGATATGCTATATCTAATCCTTTTTCATCTTTATCAAAAGTATAAGCATCTTTCATTAGGAATTCTCTTACTCTTATTAAACCAAATCTTGGTCTAGGTTCGTCCCTAAATTTTGTTTGAACTTGATATAAAGAAAAAGGTAAGTCTTTATAAGATCTAATTTTCATAGATGCAGCAAATGCAAATAATTCTTCATGAGTAGGACCAAGCACAAAAGGTTTATTAAATCTATCCTTTAAAGAGAACATACTTTGCCCAAATCCTTCTCTTCTTCCACTAGCTACATAATATTCCTCAGGAATAAGACATGGCATTGTAACTTCTTGAGAATCAGCTTTAGCCATTTCATCTTTAATAATTTCTTCAATGTTATCTATAACTTTTTTTCCAAGTGGTAACATCATATATATACCAGAGCTGCTTTTTTTAATAAAGCCACCTCTGACAAGTAAATTACCGCTTATTGAATCTTCATCTTTTACATTTTCTCTTAATGTGTAAAAAAAACTATTTTTTAATTTCATATAAAATACCTCATTAATGGAAATTATAGCATATAAACGACTTTACTTTAAATATTATTTGACCTATAATTTTTATAAAATGATGGAGGGAAATAAATGGCAACATATTATGATTCACCTAGTCATACGTTTAGTGAGTATCTGTTAGTACCTGGTTATTCGGATGCTAATTGTATTCCAAGTAACGTTACATTAGAAACACCACTAGTAAAATATAATAAAGGAGAAAAACCTTCTATTACTTTGAAAATTCCTATGGTATCAGCGATTATGCAATCAGTATCAGGAGATAGAATGGGAATTGCATTAGCTAAAGAAGGCGGAGTATCTTTTATTTTTGGGTCTCAACCAATTGAGTCCCAAGCAGCAATGGTTGCTAAAGTAAAAAATCATAAGGCAGGTTTTGTTATTAGCGATTCAAACTTAACACCTGATTCTACTTTAAAAGATGTACTTGAATTAAAAGAAAAAACAGGTCATAGTACAATGCCTGTTACAATTGATGGGAAAAATAATACTAAATTATTAGGGTTAGTAACAAGTAGAGATTATAGAATTAGTAGAATGGATGTTAATACAAAAGTAAGTGAATTTATGACACCATTTTCTAAACTTGTTTATGGTAGAGAAACAAATACACTTAGTGAATGTAATGATTTAATATGGGATCACAAATTAAACACTTTACCAGTTGTAGATGAAAACGATAATCTTTGTTATTTAGTATTTAGAAAAGATTATGATAATCATAAATCTAATCCTAGACAATTATTAGATGAAGAAAAAAGATATATTGTTGGTGCAGGTATAAATACTAGAGATTATAAGGAAAGAGTTCCTGCACTGATTAAAGCTGGAGTCGATGTACTATGCATTGATTCTTCAGAAGGATATACAGAATGGCAATATCAAACTTTAAAATGGATTAGAGATAACTATGGAGATAGTGTTAAAGTTGGAGCTGGAAACATAGTGGATGAATGTGGGTTTAAATTTTTGGCTGATGCTGGTGCTGATTTTATTAAAGTTGGTATTGGCGGAGGATCTATTTGTATTACTCGTGAAACCAAAGGTATTGGTAGAGGTCAAGCTACATCAGTTATAGAAGTCGCAAAAGCTAGAGATGAATACTTTAAAAAACATGGAGTTTATATTCCAATATGTTCTGATGGTGGAATTGTTCATGATTATCACATTACATTAGCACTTGCGATGGGAGCTGATTTTGTGATGCTAGGAAGATATTTTTCTAGATTTGAAGAATCTCCTACAAATAAGCTAATGATAAATGGAAATTTTGTTAAAGAATATTGGGGAGAAGGTAGTAATAGGGCTAGAAATTGGCAAAGATATGATTTAGGTGGAGATGGAAAACTTTCATTTGAAGAAGGAGTTGATTCTTATGTACCTTATGCAGGTTATTTAAAAGATAATGTTGAAACAACATTATCTAAAATAAAATCAACTATGTGTAATTGTGGTGCAATATCAATTCCAGAATTACAAGAGAAGGCTAAATTAACACTAGTATCAGCTACATCTATTGTAGAAGGTGGAGCACATGATGTTATTGTTAAGGAAAGTCCATCACAAGAATAAAAATTGAGGATATTTACATCCTCTTTTTTAATTCTTCTTTAATCATTTTTAAACCTTCTTCTTCTCCATAATCTTTAATATAACCAAGAAAGGTTTTTGTCATTAGTTCGGTATTTTTATGCATAGGTGTATTATTTAATCTAGTAATAAAATATTCATAAGCACTATCGTTTTTATAGTTATCTTTTAAATATATTCTACTAGCCGCAATTCTATCACAAATCATTTCACACACATATTGTATTGGCATCTCTATTGGCCCATATCCATCTTTTGTAAAATCATACCAATATTCCCAATGATGTTTATTTCTTCCTTTGTGGTGTAACCAAGCTTTAGAATAACCTAAAATCTCTTTCTCTTTATCAATAGGTGACCTATAACCTTGAAAATATTTAACTCCAGAAATAAATTCAATAGGCAAGTATTTAGATAAATCATGTAAAATGCCTTGTTTATATAATCCAAGTTTAAAACAGTATTTTCCTACTAATATTTTATGTCTAGTAATTGTCATAAAATGTTGAATTAATTTTTTCATATAAATACTATATCATATAAATATTGTTCAAATAATTTATAAGAATTATTCATATATAAATATATTTTGAAATTAAAGTAATATATTATATTTTTATTTTAAATATATTTAACATTCTGTTGTTTGATTATCAATTTATATTAATATATAATGAAAATTACAAATATTTACTCATTTATATCATAAATAAAAGAGTAATTAATTTAAATATAATATATTAATTATTTAATCACAGTATTGTATTTTTATTATTGCTTAATTAATCATTTAAAAAAATAATTCAATTATTATTTTCAAATCGTAATTTATTTTCTTGTTTTATATTAAATAATTTAAAAGGTAGGGTGAAAAATGGATAAACAAATAATTATTACTCTTGGAATGTTAATATTTGCGATGATTATGTTCTTTACTGAGAAAATTCCAGTTTGGGTAACTTCAATGATAGTATTAGTAATTTTTATAGTAACTGGAATACTTGAGCCAAGAGCAGCTTTTTCAGGGTTTACAGATTCAAGTGTATTATTATTTATGGCTTTATTTATAATTGGTGATGCAATTTTTCTCACGGGTTTAGCACAAAAAATTGGTGATAAAGTTACTCATTTAGCAAAAACAGAAAATCAAACAATTATTTTAATTATGCTAGTTTCTGGTATTTTATCTAGTTTTTTATCAAATACAGGAACAGCAGCTATCTTTATTCCAATAATTGTAGGTATTGCTAAAAGCTCAGGATATTCTAGGGCAAGACTTTTAATGCCACTAGTGGCTTCAGTAGCAATGGGAGGAAGTTTAACACTATTAGGATCACCACCTAATATAATTGCTTCTTCAGCTCTTGACCATGCTGGTTTTCAACCATTTGGTGTTTTTGAATTTGTACCTGTAGCTTTTCCTATATTTTTTGTAGGGACTTTGTTTTATGCATTTATTGGATATAGATTGTTACCAGGTGAAGATAGAGAAAGTATAATAAGTTCTTCTGTATATGATAATGAATTTGATTTTACTGATGTTCCATCTTGGAAAATGTATTTATCAGTAATTGTTCTTATTTTCACTGTAATTGCGATGGCTTTTGAAAAAAAGATAGGAATTCCATTTTATGTATCAGCTTGGATTGGAGCATTATTTTTAGTTGTTTCTAAAACTATATCAAGTAAAGATGCAATAAATTCTATTGATATGTCTACTATCTTATTATTTGTAGGAACTTTATCTATAGGAGATGCATTGCATATAACTGGAGCAGGTTCTGTTCTTGCTCGCTTTGTTTTATCTATTGCAGGAAATAATCCTCTATTTTTACTTGCAACAATATTAATTATTTGTATTATACTTACAAATTTTATGTCAAATACAGCATGCGCAGCTTTAATGTCTAATATAGGAATTGCGATTGCAGCAGAGATTGGTGCAGATCCTAGAGCAATATTAATGGCAATTGTAATTGGTTGTTCATGTTCATATGCAACACCAATTGGTTCTCCTCCAAACACTATGGTATATACTGTAGGAGGATACAAATTTACTGATTATGCTAAAGTGGGTATACCTTTAATTATTATTAATTTTATAGTTTCAATGATACTGCTTCCTGTTGTATTTCCTTTCTTTCCGTAATAATTATTAGTGAAAAAATAAAGTTAAAATCTTATTGTTTTATTTGAGAAATTAACTTTTTTCTTATAATAAAGCAATAAAAAATATTTATATTGTTAATAATTACTTAAAAACAAAAGGTAGGTGATGTGTTTGTCTAAAGAAATTATCATTACTCTTGGATTATTATTATTTGCTATGGTAATGTTTTTTACTGAAATAATTCCTGTTTGGACAACTTCAATTATTGTTTTGTTAGTATTTATCGTAACTGGTGTTTTAGCTCCTAGAGATGCTTTCTCAGGATTTATAGATTCAAGTGTATTACTATTTATGGCTGTTTTTATAATTGGAGATGCAATATTTCGTACAGGACTTGCTAAAAAAATTGGAGATAAAGTTACTCATTACGCTAAAACAGAAAGACAAACTATTGTTTTAACTATGATTTCATCAGGAATATTATCGAGCTTTTTATCAAATACTGGTACTGCAGCTATTTTTATACCTATAATTGTTGGAATTTCAAAAAGTTCAGGATATTCTAGTTCTAGATTATTAATGCCTTTAGTAGCTTCTTTAGCAATGGGAGGTAGTTTATCATTATTAGGTTCGCCACCAAATATTATTGCTTCTTCAACTTTAGAGCATGCTGGTTATGAATCGTTTGCTATATTTGAATTTACTCCTATTGCATTGCCTATATTTATTGTAGGAACAATATTTTATGGATTAGTTGGTTATAAACTTTTACCAGATAATAAACCACAAAATAATAATACAACTTTTGATGAAGAATATAATTTTGAAAATGTACCTATATGGAAAATGTATTTGTCTATAATAGTTCTTATATTTACTGTTTTAGCAATGGTTTTTGAAGATAAAATAGGAATTCCATTTTATGTATCAGCATGGATTGGAGCTGTATTTTTAGTTGTTACAAATACTATTTCAAGTATAGATGCAATTAAATCAATTGATATGTCTACTATACTTCTTTTTGTAGGAACATTATCTATTGGACAAGCATTACAAGAAACAGGTGCTGGATCTTTAATAGCACGTACAGTATTATCCTTTGCGGGTTCAAGTCCAACAGTTTTATTAGCTATGATATTGCTTATTTGTATAGTTCTTACAAATTTTATGTCTAATACAGCTTGTGCAGCATTAATGTCAGGAATAGGCATATCTATAGCAACAGAAATTGGTGCTGATCCTAGAGCCATATTAATGGCAATTGTAATTGGCTGTTCGTGCTCATATGCTACTCCTATTGGATCTACACCAAATACAATGATTTACAATATTGGTGGATATAAGTTTTCTGACTATACAAAATTTGGACTTCCTTTAATTCTTATTAATTTTATTATTTCTATGATATTATTACCGATATTATTTCCTTTTTTTCCATAAATAACAAATTTAAATTAATAGCTAAATATTATATGGTTTAGCTATTTTTATAATTAGATAATCACTAAATCATACCTATTAACAAAATATGGCTTTTCATGGTAGAATATTACAAGTGGAGGAATATATGAATCGTCATAAAATACGTGAAAATTCAATGATTTGTGTATACCAAAATTTACTTACTGGTAAAGATATTAATAAATGTATAGAAGAAACATTTGCAACTAATGAAATTGATGATTTTGCAAAAATATTAGTTTTTGGAAGTTTAGAAAACAAAGAAAGATACATTGGATATATTAATCAAGTAATGGAGGATTATACTTTTAATCGTTTGGGATATATAGAACAAGCAATTTTATTAATGGGTTGTAGTGAATTTGATAATCAAACCGCATATGCTTCAGTAATAATTGATGAAGCTATTATTTTAGCAAAAAGATATTGCGATAAGGACGCTTATAAACTTATAAATAGCGTATTAGATAAACTATGAGCAAAGGCATTATAAAAATTAGTGAACTTGTAAATTATATAAAAAATAGATTAGATTCCGATATATATTTACAAAATATTGTTGTTCAAGGAGAAATAAGCAATTTCATAAACCATAGAAGTGGTCATTGGTATTTTACTTTAAAAGATGATAAAGCAAGAATGAGTTGCGTTATGTTTAAAAGCAACGCTTCAAAAATAAAGTTTATACCAAAAGATGGTGATAAAGTATTAATTAAATGTAATACATCTTTATTTCTTGCTTCTGGTCAATTACAACTTTATGTAACTAATATAAAGATTGATGGTTTAGGAGATTTATATTTACAATTTGAAGAATTAAAAAACAAATTAAATAATGAAGGTTTATTTGATATTAAATATAAAAAGGACATTCCTAAATATCCTAAAATTATCGGCTTAATTACTGGTAGAAGTACAGCTGCTAGAGAAGATGTTATTACAACTATATCTCGAAGATGGCCAATAGCGACTATAAAAGAAATACCTGTACTTGTACAAGGAGAAGGATCTAGTGAACAGTTAATTAATGCAATTAAACAAATTGATGAAATTAAAGTTGATGTTGTATTAATTGTTAGAGGAGGGGGATCTATTGAAGATTTATGGTCTTTCAATAATGAAACTCTCGCTAGAGAAATATTTAAAATGAAAACACCTATTATTAGTGGTGTTGGACATGAAATTGATGTAACAATAGTTGATTATGTAGTAGATAAAAGAGCTGCTACTCCTACTGCAGCTGCTGAACTTGCTACTCCTAATATTCATGAAGTAAAAGCTAATATTAATAATTTAAAAGATAGAATAATTACATCTATGAAAAATAACATAGATAATAATAAAATGTTATTAAATAAATTTAAAAGTTCATATGTGTTTACTAATCCAATAAAACTATATGAACAAAGACAACTTCAACTTGATTTGTTAAGTAGACAATTATTTTTAATACATCCAATATTAGAAAAGAAAAAGTCTGAATTATCAATTATCACTAATGAATTTAAGAATATTATATTTGATATGATTAATCAATACGATAAAAAGATTAAAATATCTGAAAATAGTATTAAAACATCTATTTCTCATAGTATTAAACTAAAAAATGAAAAAGTATTAAAACATATCCAATTATTAGATGCATATTCACCTTTAAAAGTAATGCAAAGAGGATATTCTGTAACATTTAAAGATGATAAAGTTATCAACAGTGTAAAAAATATAGAAGTCAACGATGATTTAAACATAATACTTAATGATGGAGAAATTAATGTTAATGTAAGGAAGGTAAAATATGGAAGAAAATAAAACATTTGAACAAGCAATGGCAAGATTAGAAGAAATAGTTTCATTATTAGAAAAAAATGAAGAATCACTAGATGAAACCATTAAGCTTTTTGAAGAAGGTTTAAAACTTGCAAAAGAATGTGATAAGCAATTAAAAGATTTTCAATTAAAAGTAGAGGAAGTTATTAATGAATAATTTTGAAGAAAAATTAATTTCTAAATTAGATTATCTTAAAGATAGTACTGTAAAAGATGCAATGATCTATGCATTAAGTGGAAAAGGTAAAAGAGTAAGACCAAGACTTCTTTATGATGCTTTAAAAGGGTTTAACTGTGATTTTAATGTTGATAATATAGCTGTTGCGATTGAAATGATACATACATATTCTTTAGTACATGATGATTTACCTGCAATGGATGATGATATTTTAAGAAGAGGTAGAAACACTTGTCATATTCAATTTGATGAAGCTATTGCAATTCTTGCTGGAGACGCTTTATTAACTGAAGCATTTAATTTGGTTTCTAGAGCTAATTTAAAAAGTGAAAAACTGGTTAAAATAGTTAGATTAATGGCTGATTTTAGCGGAGCTAATGGAATGATATATGGACAAGAAATAGACATTAAATCTGAAGGTAAAGATTCAGATTTTGAAACCTTAAAAACAATCCATAAATATAAAACAGGAGCATTAATATCTTTACCATTACAAATTGCTTGTGTAGTTAGTAAAAATGATGAGTTAATTCCTAAATTTAAACAAATAGGATATAAATTAGGTTTAGCTTTTCAGATTCAAGATGATATATTAGATGTTACTTTTACAAGTGAAGAATTAGGTAAAAGTAACAGTGATTTAGAAAATCAAAAAGCAACAAGTGTTAGTGTTTTAGGTTTAGAAAAAGCCACAAAATTGATGGAAGATTTATATAGTGATATTAAATCAGAGCTTGAAAACATTGATGGTTTTAATCCTGATTTATTACTTAAATTAATAGATGAATTGACAGAAAGAAGAAAGTAGGTTTTTTAGTGGATATTAAATTGATTAAAAATCCTAAATTTTTAAAAGAGGCTTCTGTAAAAGAATGCCAAGTTTTAGGAGAACAAATACGCGAATTTTTAATAAATTCAATTTCTAAGACTGGAGGTCACCTTGCAAGCAATTTAGGTGTTGTTGAGCTTACAATTGCCTTACACAAGGCTTTTAATAGTCCAGAAGATAAAATATTTTTTGATGTAGGACATCAGTGTTATACGCATAAAATTTTAACAGGAAGAGCTAATGAATTTAATAAGCTTAGACAATACAACGGTTTAAGTGGATATCAAAAATTTGAAGAAAGTGAACACGATGTTTGGGAAGCAGGACATAGTTCCACTTCATTAAGCGCTGCATTAGGTATGGCTATTGCTAGAGATTTAAATAATGAAAAATATCATGTTGTTCCTATAATAGGAGATGGAGCACTTGGTAGTGGGATGGCATTAGAAGCACTTAATAATATAGGTAGTGAAAAAAGAAATATGATTATTGTTTTTAATGATAATAATATGTCTATTTCTAATAATGTTGGAGCTATGACTAAAGGTTTTGCAAGATTAAGAACAGAAAAAAGATATAATTCTTTAAAACAAGAAATGAAAACTGCATTGAATAAAACTGATGTTGGTAAAAATGTTTTAAATGGACTTAGAGGAATTAGAAACATTGTAAAAGAACAAGTTGTTGATGCAGGAATCTTTGGAGAATTTGATATTGACTATTTAGGACCTGTTGATGGTCATAATATTCGTGATTTAATTAATGCATTTGAAGTAGCTAAAAATCATGAAGGTCCTATTGTAATTCATGTGCTAACTAAAAAGGGTAAGGGTTATAAATTTTGTGAAGAAGATAGTGTAGGAAAATGGCATGGAGTAGGACCATTTAATATAGCTACAGGAAAACCTTTAGTTGGTAATGAAGGAAAACTTATATCATGGTCACAAGTTATTAGTGATGCTTTATATGAACTTGCAAAAGAAGATGAAGATATTCTTGTACTTACTCCTGCAATGATTGCTGGAAGTAAATTAGAAAAGTTTTTTGCAAAATATCCTGAAAGAAGTTTTGATTGTGGTATTGCTGAAGAGCATGCTGTTACATTAAGTGCTGCTCTAGCACTTTCAAATAAAAAGCCGTTTTTATCAATTTATAGTTCATTTTTACAAAGAGGATATGATCAATTAAATCATGATGTTTGTAGAATGAATTTACCAGTTGTATTTGGTATTGATAGAGCAGGAATAGTTGGTGAAGATGGAGATACTCATCATGGTGTCTTTGATATTTCATTTATGAGAAGTTTACCTAATATTATTATGTCTCAACCAAAAGATGCTAAAGAAGCAAATAATCTTCTATATACTGCATTTAATCAAAAACAGCCTTTTTCAATTAGAATACCAAGAGGTTCTACTGAATCAAACAATGATAAATTTGAGAAAATTGAAATAGGTAGTTGGTCAATATTTAACGATAAAGAATATAACAAGGTAGTTGTTTTAACTTATGGTCCTGATGTTGATAAAATATTAAATAAAATATTAGTTAATAATTTGCCTATAACTGTAGTAAATTGTAGATTTTTTAAACCTTTAGATAATAATATGCTTGAATATATATCAAATAAAAAATTAAAAACCATTATTTATGAAACTGATATTTTAATTGGTGGTTTAGGCAGTGCAATTTTAGAATGGGCTAATGATAATAAAAAAGATATGGATATAGTTAGATTTGGTATCGATGATCAATTTGTAACCTTTGGATCAGTTAATCAATTAAGAAAAGATTTAGGTATTGATATTAATTCACTGTTTGATGTCTTATTAAATTTAATTTAATGGAGGTTTAATGCTTAAATATTTATACATTAAAGATTTTATAATCATTAATGAAATCCATCTTGATTTGCAAGATGGTTTTAGTGCGTTTACTGGAGAAACTGGTGCTGGTAAATCAATTATGGTTGATGCAATCTCTTTATTGTGTGGACAAAGAATAAGTGGCGATTTAGTAAGTAAAGGTAAGTCTAAATCAATTATAGAAGGGGTATTTGATTTTTCTAATTCAAACAACATAAAAAAAATATTAGAAGATATAGATGTTGATATTAATGAAGATGTTATTATTACTAGAGAGATTAAAGTAGATGGTAAAAGCAGTATAAAGATTAATCATAGAATGGTTAATTTATCTATTGTAAAAGAAATAATGGATAATGTATTAGATATACATAGTCAACATGATAATCAGTATTTATTAAAACCAAAGAACCATATAAATTTATTAAATAGTTATTTAAACGAAGATGAATTAATATATAATGTTGAATATTTATTTAAAGAATATAAAAAATTAAAAGATGAAATGGATAAAGCTTTAAATGAAGTATATAATCCAGATGATTTAGATTTTTTTCAATATGAAGTAGATGAAATTAATAATGCAAACCTAAAAATTGGTGAAGATGAAGAAATTGAAGTTAAAGAAAAAGAATACTCTTTAATAAGTAAAAATTTAGAAAAATTAAATACTGCTATTTCTATTTATGAAAATGATTTCCAAGATAATTTTTTTAGATTAAATAGATTAACAGAAGATATTGATATAAAAGTACTAGAAGATGCAAATCAAGTTATAAAAACTGCATATTATGATGTTGATGATGCGCTTAGTACAATAAAAGATTATTTAAGCAATCTTGAAATTAATGAAGAAGATATTAATTTATTACAAGAAAGAGCTTATGAAATTAGTAGACTGAAAAGAAAGTATGGAGGAAGTATTAAAAGTATTTTTGAATATAGGGAAGATTTATTAAATAAAATTCAAATTATTAATAATAGACAAGAATATTTAGATAAAATGTCTTTAAAAGTAGATGAAGCATTAAGTAAGTTTAATGTTGAAGCTAAAAAGTTAAGTGATATTAGATATAAAAAGGCTTTATTATTAGATAAAGAAATAGAAAGTATATTAAATGACTTAATGCTTCCTAATGCAAGGTTTAAAACATCAATTAATTCAAATGTTTTAAATAAGAATGGTATTGATGATGTTGAATTTTTAATATCAATGAATAAGGGTGAAGATTTAAAACAATTATCAAAAGTAGCAAGTGGGGGAGAACTATCTAGATTAATGCTTGGATTAAAGGTTATTTTTAGCAAGCTACAAGGTATTAGTACAATAATTTTTGATGAAATAGATACTGGAGTAAGTGGACCAGTAGCTAGTGCTATAGGATTTAAAATGAAAGAATTATCAAAATATGCACAAGTTTTTTCAATAACTCATTTAGCACAAGTGGCATCTTGTGCAAATCATCATTATCATGTAAGTAAATCAAGTGATGATAAAAAGACTTCTACAATTATTAAGGTTTTAAATAATGAGGAACGAATTAATGAACTAGCAATACTTTCTACTGGTGTTTTAAGTGATGTTTCTAAAGAAGCTGCCAAAGAATTACTTAGGAAAAATCAGGAAATATAATGGCTAGAGTTATATTTCATATTGATTTAAACGCATTTTATGCAAATGCTGAAATAATATTGAATCCTAGTTTAAAAGGAAAACCTATTGCTGTTTCTGGTACAACAAGAAGAAGTGTAATTTCAACTTGTTCATATGAAGCAAGAGCTTATGGTATTCATTCAGCTATGCCTACTCAAGAAGCTTTAAAGTTATGTAAAGATTTAATTATTGTAAGTGGCCATTATGAGTTTTATGAAGATTTATCTAATAAATTTATTAAGATTGTAAATAAATATAGTAACTTGGTTGAAAAAGCATCTATTGATGAATGTTATGTTGATGTTACTGACATTATTATGACTTATAAAAGACCTTTAGATTTTGCATGGCAATTACAACAAGAAATATATAATGAAATAAATATTCCTTGTTCTATTGGAGTAGCACCTAATAAGTTTTTAGCTAAAATGGCTAGTGATATGAAAAAGCCGATGGGAATAACTGTTTTAAGATTACAAGAAGTACCATCAAAATTATGGCCTTTAAACATTGAAAAAATGAGAGGTGTTGGTAAAAAAACAGTTCCTTTATTAAAAGAATTAGGAATAAATACCATAGGTGATTTAGCGAATTTTAAAGAAAAACACTTACTAATACCTATTTTTAAAAATAACCTAGAAAAAATTTTGTTAAGAGCTCATGGAAAAGATGATTCTGAAATAATAATTGATCATGAAGTAAAATCAATTTCTCAATCAGTTACATTATTAGAAGATATTGTTGATTATGATGAAATAAAAGGTGTTTTTATGTCTTTATCAAGATCACTTGAAAGAAGATTGAAAGATGAAGGTAAAATAGGGTATGTTTTGTATATTACAATTAAACTTTTTGATTTTAATCAAATTGTTAGATCTAAAAAACTTGATAGTCCTATTTATAATAAAAATGATATTTTTGAACATACAATGCAGCTGTTTGATTTAAATTGGAATGATGAACCAATTAGATTATTAGGCATTGGTTTAAGTAAACTTATTGACGCAAGAGAGCATATGCCTCAATTAAATTTATTTGAAACTAATGTTTATGATGAAACTGAAGAAGTATTAAATAGCTTAAATAAAATGATAGTAAATGGTAATTTGAAAAGAGCTAGCGATATTTTAAAGAAGAAAGATAAATTATGAAATTAGAAAAACTTTTTAAAGAATATCTTGTAAATTTAAGAATTAATGAGTCTAAGAGTGAACTAACTATTAAAAACTATAGTAGTGATTTAGACAAGTACTTAGGTTTTTTAAGTACTGAAGGAATTGAAGATGTAGAAGATGTTAAATTTGATTTAATTAATGAGTTTATCAAAAATCAATCAACTTTTAAAGCTAGTTCATCTGTAGCAAGAATGGCTTCTTCTATACGTTCTTTTCATCGATTTATATCTTTTAAATATGATTTAAAAGATCCTACTTTAAATTTAGAAGTTAAAAATAAAAGCAAAAGATTGCCAATATTTGCGACTATAGATGAAGTTGATAAAATAATGGCATATTTCACAAATGAAAATCAAGATGTATTAAATCATGCATTACTTGAAACAATATATTGTTGTGGATTACGAGTTAGTGAATGCACTAAACTGACTGTTAGTCAGGTTAACTTAGAACAAAAGATTTTAAGAGTTTTAGGGAAGGGTAGTAAAGAAAGAATTATTCCAATTCCTGAAAATAGCTTAGCTGTTATTAAAAATTACTATAATAATGTTAGACCCTTATGGCTGAAGAAAAGAACAAATTTATTTTTTATAAATAGATTTGGTAAACATATTACTACAGAATACGTTGAAAACATGATAAAATTTGTATGTGAAGAAGTAGGTATCACTAAAAAAATAACTCCACATAAACTTAGACACAGCTTTGCGACACACTTATTAGAAGGTGGAGCTGATTTAAGAACAATACAGGAATTACTAGGTCATAGTGATATTAGAACTACTGAAATATATACACACGTTCAAAAAGAAAGATTAAAGGAAAGTTATAATAATTTCTTTCCACAATTAAAGGGAGATGACGATGAAATTTAAAAGAGTATTTGCAATTGTAGTAGATTCTTGTGGTTTTGGTTCTGCACCTGACTCTTATAAGTTTGATGATGAAGGAGCAGATACTATAGGAAACTTATCAAGAGCTACTGGAGGCATTTATATGCCAAATTTACAAAAATTAGGAGCAGGAAACTTACACGATATTATGGGTATGGATCCTATTCCAGATAC
>JGI24707J26582_10000148_pt1 | contig 48309 bp, 44 predicted proteins | sample BioPla1DNA1_FD_26582 | JGI IMG/M metagenome (IMG submission 26582)
TGTATTATCGGTCTTCGAGGTTACCAACAGTAACCCTCATACCGAATGGCATTCATCACCCACCTATAGAGGATGGGCGACTTCTGCCTGAATTACGTTAAATACTTTTGCGACGGAAGGAAGATAAGCATTGAAAATAATCGTCAGTAAAAATGCTAATACAAAACTAAAGATTAATAAATGGTCTTTTTTCATCGCTTTTCCCTTCTTTTCATCCATGTTTTATCTATAACGGCTAATGAGTAATCGCTGCCACCACTTATGAAAAGTCATCTTATAACCACACTTTCCTTTCGTCAACTTAATTGTAATCCATATGAATCAAAAAAATAAGAATACATTAACGAAATGCAGGTTTTATCAACGAAATGCAGTCTAGGATAAAAACATTTGATTTCGATTACACCAAATATTTACAACTAATCTAAGGGTAAAACGACTCTGGCGATAAACTGTTGATTTTTAACGTTGATATCAAAAATACCCTTACTTCTTTCAATAGCATCTCTAACATTTTTCAAACCCAAGCCGTGATTTTTCTCATCTGCCTTCTGCGATTGAATCAGTCCATTTTCAATACTGATTTCATTTGATACATTATTTTTCACAACAAAAATAAATTGTTGATTCTTAATCGAACATGACACACTAAAGAAATCATTTTTTTCTAGGATTGTTGCCTCTAGCGCATTTTGTAATAAATTATAGCAAATAATCGTTAAATCAACGGAATCCACATTTAAGTCTTTTGGAATGATTCCTTCTATATTAACTGTGATATTATTTTCGCGTGCTTTTTCGGTTAAATTCGTCAACAAGATATCGATTATCTGATTCCCTGTATAAAAATATTGCTTATCAAAATGAAAAAGATGCGCGATTTCATCCAAATAATTCATCACTGCTTGATCAATGGGCTTACTGATAAAGCCAAGTGTCTTTTCACTAAAAGCTTCACTCATTCGTTCAACAAAATTTGAGACATATACAATCCATGAAATCTTTTTATTCTTTAGTAAATATTGATTTAAAGCAATCCCATCTAGTCCATCCATTTCAATATCTAAAAGCAGAAAATCAATACTTGCTGTTTTTTCATCATTGATATAGTCCAATACTTCTTGTGCATTCATAAAATCAATAATTATGATTTCTTGTCCATACTGATGAGAAAATTCTGACAATTGGTTATGTAATTGTTCATGGATAGCCATATTATCATCACAAACTGCTACGTTCATCTTCCTCACCTCTCGTTATAATTATATCACTTTTTCGTCATTGAATATACCAAAATATAAAACGCTTTCTTAGTTTTTTCTCTGAATAATAAAAAAATAACCACTTCCTTTTATTGAGAAGTGGCTCTGACTATCAAAAGCAAATCCTTATTGTTTAGGTGTGACGTCTTGGCCAAACCATTTTTCTGAGATTTCTTTAAACTTGCCATTTTCTTGTAATTTTTTGAAAGCTTCATTAATTTGTTTGGCTAACTTTTCATCACCTTTACGTACCCCAACAGAGAAATCTTCGCTATCAAATGGTAATTCGACAATATTATATTCCGCTAATTTTTTGGCTTGTGTTAAATAGTATTCAGCATATACCTTATCAATTAGCAGACCATCAATCCGGCTATTTTCTAAATCGATAAAGGCTTCATTAAAACTAGCATACAGCGTCGCATCATTATTTTTAACGATATCTTGTAAAACTTCTGGCTGTTTCGTAAAAGTATCATAACCTGAAGAGCCTTCTTGTGCCCCTAACACTTTGCCTTTCATTTGTTCAGCCTTGGTGATATTGCTTTTCTTAGGTGTGACTAGCACTTGGGTATTTTTCATATAAGTATCTGTGAATGTCACTTTTTTCTGACGTTGAGGAGTCACAGAATAACCATTCCAAATCATATCAATCGTTCCATTTTTTAGCTCGGTTTCTTTCATCGACCAGTCAATTGGTTGGAATTTCACCTTTTGATCTGTTAATTCAAACACGGCTTTCGCTAAATCAACATCAAAACCAACAATCTTGCCGCTGTCATCTTTGAATCCCATTGGCACAAAGGTATCGTCTAGCCCGACCACGACTTCTTTTTTGTCGGCAGCAGACTTACTCGTTTCGCCTTTTTTCTGAGTAGAACATGCGCCTAATACTAAACCTAATGCAACAACTGATAATACTTTAAATAATTTTTTCATTTTCATCTTCTCCTTTAATTTTTATGTTTATTCAACAGGGGTTACCTGATAAAGTTGATCGGCAATTCTCTTGGCAAATTCCAAATCATGAGTCACCACAATTTGCGTCATACCTGCTTCTTTCATTTCTAAGATTAAATCAGCGACTTGTTGACTCAAACCTGGATCTAAAGCACTCGTTGGCTCATCATAAGCTAACACTTTAGGATTCATCGCCATCGCCCGTGCAATTGCGACCCGTTGTTTTTGCCCACCAGATAATTGATAAGGATAATGGTCCAAAAGTTGAGATAAACCTAAACGTTGCGCCAAGTTTTGCGCCATTTGTTGGGATTCGACCGCCGATTGCTTCAATGCCAACTTTGGAGCTAACGTAATATTTTCCATCACACTTAGATGTGGAAATAATTGAAAATCTTGAAAGACGACCCCAACGACTTGTTCCTTTGAAGTACTTGGATTAAAGGGTTGGCCATCTAATAAAAATTCGCCACTATCATAAGTTTCTAAACCAGCTAATATTCTTAACAGTGTCGTTTTCCCACCACCAGAGGGACCTACAATACATAAAATCGAGCCTTCTTCAATGGATAAATCTAGATTACGAATAATTTGTCGTGAACCGAATGCTTTGTTGACTTGTTTTAGTGCTAACATACAATCCCTCCTAACGATAATAATTTAAGCGACCTTCAAAGTATTTCAACAGTAAAGTCACGATGGCAGTCATTAATAGGTAAACAATTGCCACGCCTACTAATGGCAACAAGGTAGATTCTCTTTCCATCGCAATTTTACCAATACGCATGACATCTGATAAACCTAAAATATAAACAAGTGACGTATCCTTGACTAGGTTAATGATTTCATTGCCGACAGAAGGTAAGGTAATTTTCGTGACTTGTGGAATGATGATTTTACTAATCGTTTGCCAAGGACTTAGATGCAATACTTTGGCTGCTTCATATTGGCCTTTAGGTATGGATTGAATCCCCCCACGGAAAATTTCTGCATAATAGGCGGCATAGTTTAGAATAAAGGCAATCAAAGCTGCTTCAAAACGATCAAAGACGATGCCGATATAAGGCAAACCGTAAAAGACTAAAATTAATTGTAATAGTAACGGGGTTCCACGCATGAGCCAAACATAGAATTGAATCAATAATTTCACTGGATAAAAGCGGCTCCTTAATAAGAATGCTAACAATACCCCTAGCGGAATCGAGCCTAAGATGGTCAATCCAAATAGCTTTAATGTTACCCCTGCCCCTTGAATAATTTGGGGAAACGTATCTAATATTACTTGCACATGTATAACCTCATTTCTCTATGATTGGTGAACTTACCCACGGTCTTGCCCTCAAGGTATAAAATAAGTCCTTTGATCGTTTTGACCAAAGGACGTGATTGACGTGGTGCCACCTTTTATTTATCTTTCCCTCGCAGAAAAGAACTCCGTGAGTCAAGTAAACTTTTTGGGGGAAACCTTATCCTGCTTGGAGCTGACCGACCCGCCTCACATCCTTATCTAATCTGTGTTCGGCGTGTAGCTACTTCGGCGTATAAGCCACCACGTCTGGGAAAGTCTTTACTTTTCGGACTTTCCCGACGTGTTGGACAAACCTTATCCGCTCGTAGCTGATCGACCCACCTCACATCCTTAAAATAAAAAAGTCCTTTGGTTTTTTTAACCAAAGGACGTGTTGACGTGGTTCCACCTTTTTTCACAACTACCTCGCAGTAATTGTCTCAATAAGTCTACTTGACTCTGGCTATAACGGGCCACCCGAATCTTCCTACTTCCTCATTTCAGAAAATCTACTCCAAGATGTGTTTCACGCATAGGTCTCTACTTCTTTGCACCAACCAGAAGCTCTCTGAAAAAGGACTATGGCTACTCTTCTTTTCAACGTATTTTCAATTTGATGAATCCAATTTATCAGAAAATTTTGAGGATGTCAATATGAAAAATCGATTAAAATTTTAAATTCGAAATTAAATAAACCATTAATAAATCATTTAGCTCTTTCAAATTCAAATCAAAACGTTGTTGAAACTTTTCCATTTTATACAATAATGTATTACGGTGCATGAATAAATCTTTAGCAGTCGAAGAAACGTTGGCTTGATTTTTCCATAATGCATGGATGACTTCTTTCATGCCTTCTTCTGCAAAAAAGATTTTCCCTAATTCTTTTAATGACTCATAATTCGTTAAATCTTGACTCGTTGCTAAATATAAAACGCAATCACTCAAAGAAAGATACTTTTTAGGATTTTCAACTAACATTTCTTGAAATAACCGGCTTTCCTCACGATAAATCTTCGTAAAATCAACCTCACTTGGATAAAAAGCCCCCACAAATATCTGGGTAAAGGTCGCAAAATCATCATCCAAAGCCGTGAACAATCCATGCAATTCTTCTTTTTGATAATAATTCTCTGTTCTTTTCTCAATAAGTAGGGCTTGGTTTGAACTAACAAATAAACAATCGACTAAATTTGGCAAAACAGTTTCCATCGTTTGTATCCATGAATGATAGATACTGTCATCCATCCGCTTAAACTGGACTTGAATAATCCGATATTCACCCGCTTCTTTTTCAGAAAGCCGGGTATGTTTGAATAATACTTGATACCAAAATTTGCGCTCTAATTCATAAAGAGGGGCTACATTAGGATATAATGTTAAAAGTAATTTTTGCTCTGTAACGCTTAACTTTTGCTTTTCAATACAAAAGAACTTTCCCTTATATGGAATACACAAAAAATCTTTATTAAATAAAGGCTCATCCTTAATGAAACCTTCCGCATAAATTTGCTCTAAAGGTAAAATTTGCACTGTCATCACCTCAATTATTTTCATCTTTATTGTATCTAAGAAAGACAGATTCGACAATTCTTTCTATGTTTGAAAAGCGATTTCAACATTTTGCACAATTCACTGAGGTGTTCTTTGTACATGTTAACGTTGAGATGTAAAAGGCTTTCATTTATATTAAGGATGTCGATAAAAAGATTTCTCGCAAAAATAAACTTTGCGAATAGGATGATTAAACATAGAAAGAGGTATAAACTTATGGTAGAAATGGCTTTACGACATGTATATAAAAAATATGATAACGCTGAAAAATATTCAGTAACAGATTTTAACTTAGAAATTGCCGACCGCGAATTTATCGTTTTCGTTGGTCCTTCTGGTTGTGGTAAATCAACTACTCTACGTATGATTGCCGGTCTTGAAGATATTTCTGAAGGTGAATTATTAATTGGCGATAAAGTGATGAATGATGTTGCACCTAAAGACCGTGATATCGCGATGGTATTCCAAAACTATGCCTTATATCCACATATGACAGTATTCGATAACATGGCTTTCGGTTTAAAATTACGTAAATATGATAAAGCAGAAATCAAAAAACGTGTGGAAAATGCAGCTCAAATCTTAGGCTTGTCTGAATATCTTGATCGTAAACCAGCCGCTCTATCTGGTGGTCAACGTCAACGTGTTGCCTTAGGACGTGCGATTGTGCGTGATGCTAAAGTCTTCTTAATGGACGAACCTTTATCAAACTTGGATGCGAAATTACGTGTAGCCATGCGTGCAGAAATCGCGAAGTTACACCAACGTTTAAATACAACAACGATCTACGTTACTCACGACCAAACAGAAGCGATGACAATGGCTGACCGTATCGTTATTATGAAAGACGGTATTATCCAACAAATCGGCTCTCCAAAAGAAGTTTATGATACACCAAATAATGTATTCGTTGCTGGTTTCATTGGATCTCCTGCAATGAACTTCTTTAGAGTTACCCTAAATGGTGGCTATATCACAAATGATGGTGGTTTGAAAGTGAAATTACCTGAAGGACGTAATAAAATCTTAGTTGAAAAAGGTTATGAAGGAAAACAATTAATCTTTGGTATCCGCCCAGAAGATATTCATAGCGAACGTGTCGTATTAGATGCAACTCCTGATGCTTGTGTGAAATCAACTGTTGTCGTATCTGAACTTTTAGGTGCTGAAACCATGCTTTATACTATGATTGGTGATACTGAATTTGTTTCTCGTGTGGATGCGCGTGATTATCACAAACCAGGTGAAGAAGTAGAATTAGCCTTTAACTTGAATAAAGCACACTTCTTTGATGTAGAATCTGAAGAAGTTATCCGTTAATCTTGCACATTTCTAGTCTTCGTCCCCTTTTTATACATTAGTTTAGGCCTAGCAATCCATCTGCTAGGCCTTATTGTTATGCTTGATTTTCTTGTGGTTTTATTTCCGCTGATTTTAAATTGGCTTGTAATAGAATGGGTAAAAGTACCATCATGACAATCACAACGATTCCTGAAATAAAGAAGGTCAGTCCACCGTTGGCCACTTCAAATAAGAATGAATAAAAAACAATTCCCAGAGGCATTAATAATTGCACTCCAGTCATTAAAAAGTGAAAGACACGACCTTGAAACTGTGGATCGACATACGCGCTTAACCAAGTATTCAGCGGCACATTTAAAAGCGTAATACATACACCCATTACAAAATTTCCGACAATCATAATGACAATCATCCATTTTAACGGAAGTGATTGCATCAATATAAATCCGAGTATACTCATAATTGCCCCTAATGAAATCACATAAATATAGGTATTCAAAAGTGGATAACGAATATTTTTAATCATAGATAAAATCAAGGAAGCCAAGATTAATCCAAATCCAAAAGCTGATTCAGAAAAACTATAAGCTTGTGTTGGAAAATGGAGTTGGTGGATTTGAATATATGGAATTCCGACGCTAATAGAAGATAAGACGAAATTAATGGACATACCCATCACCATCGCAAACACCAATAAGCGATCCTTTTTGATATAATTTAATCCAGATAAAAACATCTTTAACAAAGAATCCTGTGACTCATCCACATGACTGTCGCTAACTTTGCGATAATGAAAATTCACCATCATTAAAATCATCGCTGCCAAAGTTTCACAAACAACTTCCAACAATACGATATTGGATAAGGAAATAAGCACATAAATAATTCCACCAATAATTGGCGCAATAATCTGACTCACTGCTGAAACTAATTGTTCAAAACTTCTCACCTTTTGTAAATCGGCTTCATCTACCAAATGAATGGTTGCTGCTCCATAGGCGGTACTCAGAAAAATATCCGCTAGCCGTAATACAATCAATAACAAATAAGTGGAAATCAACACGGAAAAACCACTTTTTAACGAAAAAGCATAAAAGACAAGCATCAGAATACTCACAACTTGTGCCATAAAGATGATTTTCTTCTTTTCAAAGCGATCGACCACTGCCCCGGCAAATGGCAGTAAAACCAGCGATACCACAGGACCAATTAACTGCGTCCCACCAAAAGCAAGTGCAGAATTGGTTTTGGATAAAATTTCTAACCCGATAACAAAAGATAAAACACTACTGCCTAAAGAACCAAAAATCAATGAAGTAATGATTTTAACAATCTGTTTGTTTCCTTCTTTCATTTCATCACACCTTTTTTTAATTATTTTTTCATTCATTTTACCACAGCCAAATATCATGCACAACATAAAAAAGATACTCGCCTCCATGCAGGATTTGAGTATCTTTTGTATTATTTATCTTCAGCCATCATCGCTTTTAAGGCTAAAGCTAATGGACTTTCCATTTCTGTATTTTCTTGGCTGTATTTTTTCAATAGTCGTTTTTCTTCATGTTTGGTCATTTTTTGTTTTCGTTCAGCCTTGGTTTGCATTTTTTCGGTCGTGCCGTCATATTTACAACGATAATAAGTCCCGTTTTTCCCTTCGATGATTTCCATTTTCTTATGACATTGTGGGCAACGATGATTGGATACTTTTGGCTCTTTTCGTCTTGAGTAATGACAGTCTTCATTCGTGCAGACCAAACGCTTGCCATCGCGACCATTCTTTTCTTTTAAGAGCGAACCACATTCTGGGCAACGTTTTTGTGTAATTGAAAAATCTTGATAGCTTTGGTTACTTTGCTTAATCTCAGCCACTAAACGCTTCGTATCTTGTTCGATTTGTTGGATGAATTGTTGACTCTTCATCTGACCTTTAGCGATTTTTTCAAGATTTTTCTCCCATTTTTCCGTCAATTCAGGCGTGACTAATGAAGGATTCACCAGACCTAGTAGCTGTTTTCCCTTAGGAGTGACCGCTAAATAATTGGCTTTACGTTCCATCAAGTCGCTTTTAATCAACTTTTCAATCATTTCAGCACGCGTGGCCGGCGTACCTAAGCTATATTTTTCCATCTTCGCCAACAAAGTACCTTCACTCAATGGCTTAGGCGGGGTGGTCAATTGTTTTTCAATGCTAAACTCACCTTTGATTTTTTGACCTTCTGTATAGTGCACAACCTTTGCTTTAGGTTCGTCACTTGTCCCTTTCCAACCTGGTTCAAGCACTTTTTTATTACTTGCAACAAAGCGTTCAGAACCAAATGATAGTGTTATTTTTTCAACCTTTTCTTGATATTCAGGTAAGAACAACATCAAAAAGCGTGACACAATCATCTGATAAATACGTTGTTCATCACTAGATAACTTAGCAAAATTTGCCCTTTGTTCAGTTGGAATCAAGGCATGGTGGTCAGAAACCAGCGCATTATTAAAAACTTTCTTTAAGACAACTTTAGCCCCATTTTTAATAATCGTCTTGACTTGCGGATCAAAATCACTAATTGCTTGTAGGCGTTCCTTCATCGTATTTTGCATATCGGTGGTTAAATACTTACTATCAGTCCGCGGATAAGTGACGACTTTATGAATTTCATATAGACTTTGCACCAAAGAGAGCGTTTTTTTAGCAGAAAAGCCGTAACGTTGATTGGCCTCACGCTGGATTTCCGTTAAGTCATAAGGTAATGGCGCGGCTTGGCGTTTGACTTTTTCTTCAATTTTTTCCACGGTGCCTGCTGTTTGGCTCATCTGTTGAACTAATTGTTGGGCCGCTTCTCGTGTTTTGATAGCTTGCGGATTCTTTTGTTGATGAGTAAAGGTCAACTGATTATCGGCAAACTGAATTGTAAAATATTCTTGTGGAAGAAACTTTTCAATTTGCTTTTCTTGCTGTCTCACTAAGGCCAAGGTCGGTGTTTGTACACGTCCAGCACTTAGATTATCTTGATATTTCACAGTTAAAGCGCGGGTCACATTTAACCCCACCAACCAGTCCGCCTTTGCTCTAGAAATAGCTGACTCATATAAATTGTCATATTGACTGGCTGGTTTTAAATTGGCAAAACCTTGTTTAATGGCTTTGTCTGTTTGTGATGAAATCCATAGACGCTTCACTGGTTTGTTAAATCTCACCCACTGCAAAATCCAACGGGCAACTAACTCTCCTTCACGTCCAGCATCGGTCGCAATCACGGCTTCTCCTACATCTTTTCGTTTGGCCAACGATGCAATCGCCTTTAATTGATGACCAGTTTTTGGTAAAGGTTTGATACCTATTTGCTTTGGTAACATTGGCAGTGTCTCTAATTGCCATTGTTGCCATTCTTTGTTTAGATCTTCAGGCATTTTTAAGGTTAATAAATGTCCTAAAGCCCAAGTGACAATCACTTTGTCGCCTTCATAGTAATTTTTAGTTTTCTTCGTTGCTTTTAACACTCTACTCAGATCTTTGGCAACACTTGGTTTTTCCGCAATGATTAGCTGTTTCATATAAATTCCTTTCACTGGTTATTGTGACGGGTTCAAAATCTTTTAATAAAGCAATGGAGTGATATTGCTGTAAATCATCCTCGCAGTCTTCACAATAACGTAATTCTTCTTCATTCCAAAACGCACAAAGATAATTTTCTTTTGCACTGACACAGGAATATTTTATTTTATATTCGTGCCATAATAAGGTGTAAGCTGCGACTGCTTCCTCAAAAGTAGCAAAATATTGTTCTTCCACAATGTCTGCTTGCCAACCTTCAAAGAACCACCACACTTCATTATCACCATGCATACGAATTACTTGATACATCCTATTCACCATCTCTATTTTCCTAAATCTTTCGTAACAAATCAACAAAAACTTTTATAACAATTTTTAGTTTGTATTTTCTTTTGTTTCATTCGTTGTAAACTATATACTATTTTTTCCTTGATAACTCTATAGTATTAAGCTTTGATTTATCTGGCAAATAATTTACTTGTGAAAAGGACAGTAAAGCAAATTTATAGTATCTCATTTATAAAAAAATACCGAACAGCCGCTAACAAACAACGACTATTCGGTAATATACAGTCTAACTTTTGGTCATGCCGGTGCTTGTAGCTGAGCGACCCTTCTCACAACCTTTTTATCTACGGTGTTCGAAGGGTAGCTACATCGCATCTAAGCCGGCCTGCCTAGGAAAATCTTTAAAACCAGCGGATTTTCCTGTCATTCCGGACAACCTTAGCTGCTTGTAGCTGACCAACCCTTCTCACGACCTTTTTTGACGGTGTTCAGCAGCTAGACATTGTGAAATTCGCCCTCCCGCTTGAGAAAATCTTCTTTCATCCGATTTTCTCAGCGGGAGGTAAGCACACGAATTTCTTCATGTCTGCCCAAGCTGCTTCACAACCTTTATTGACGGCGTAAATCGACTAGCTACTTCGGCGTATAAGCCAGCCCGTCTGGGAAAGTCTTTACTTTTCTGACTTTCCCGACGTTCTGGACAAACTTATCCTTCTCGGTATCAATCAACTAAATACTCGGAAAATTCACCCTCCTGCTTAAGAAAATCTCCTTTCATCCGATTTTCTAAGCAGTAGGTAACACATGAATTTTCTCGTATTTGACCAAGTTGATTGATAACCTTTTGCTCGTAGCTGACCGAGTCGATTTACGACCTTTATATATACTGCATTTGTTTTTGGTCTTGGTAGGCTTGGTCGATGAGTCCGCCGCCTAGGCATTCTTCGCCATCATAAAAGACGACTGCTTGGCCAGGGGTGATGGCGCGGGCTTTTTCATCGAATAATACTTCAGCACGGTCCCCTTCTAATAAACGGACAGTAACTGGTACATCTTGTTGACGATATCTGAATTTAGCGGTACAGCGAAATTCTTGTGGTTTTTCTTCATTCGTTGTGAAGTGAATTTGGCTTGCTGTTAAACGGTTCGCATACAATAATGGATGGTGGAAACCTTGATCCACAATTAAGGTATTTGTTGCAAGGTCTTTTCCTACTACAAACCATGGCTCTTGTGTTTTACCGCCCCCACCAATGCCTAAACCTTGGCGTTGACCGATTGTATAATACATTAAGCCATCATGTGTTCCTTTTTCTATTCCATCAGGAGTCATCATTTTCCCAGGTTGAGCGGGTAAATATTGACTCAAAAATTGTTTAAAGTTCTTTTCGCCAATGAAGCAAACACCTGTTGAATCTTTTTTCTTGGCAGTTGCTAAACCAGCTTTTTCCGCGATAGAACGTACTTCTTTTTTCTCTAAATGTCCAAGTGGGAACATAGTTTTAGACAATTGTTCTTGTGATAACTGACTTAAAAAGTAAGTTTGATCTTTGTTATTATCATTTCCTCTTAGCATATGCACAACACCATTTTCATCACGCTTCACTTGTGCATAATGACCAGTTGCGACATAATCCGCACCTAGTTGCATGGCATAGTCTAAAAAGGCTTTAAACTTAATTTCCTTGTTGCACATGACATCAGGATTTGGGGTACGACCCGCACGATATTCGGCTAAGAAATATTCAAAAACGCGGTCCCAATATTCTTTTTCAAAATTCACTGAATAATAGGGAATCCCAATTTGTGAAGCGACTGCTGCAACATCTTTATAATCTTCTGTTGCCGTACATACACCATTTTCATCGGTATCATCCCAGTTTTTCATGAAGATTCCGATGACATCATAGCCCTGTTCTTTTAATAAAAGGGCAGTAACCGACGAGTCAACCCCGCCACTCATACCTACAACAACACGAATTTTGCTGTTGTCTTGCATAAAAAATCACCATCATTTCTTTATAGATTCTGAAATCTACTACGATTGAAGGTCGCATTATTTTCAGTAAATTTCATTATAGCGCAATTTTTATCAACATGCACGAAAAAAATCGCAGTACCAAGACTACGATTTTCTTACCTTATGCTTTTTCTAATAAACCACGATCGATAAATCCATCCATCAAGAAATAGAATTTATCTTGCAACATTTTATACTGTTCGCTCTTGAAAATATTGACTGCCTTTAGACCTGTCGCATTGGTAATCGACATTTTTAAAGTTTGTAAGTCTTTAGAAACAGTTATTTTTAATTTAAAGCCTTCCTTACTTTGAGGCGTTGCTTCTAATGAACGAATCAGTTGGAAGTTGCCTCCATTTGTTTCAACAAAACCATTATCACGCAAGGTATAACGTTTTGCATTTGGGTTCATTTGGTATTTGACAGTTGAACCTAGAACTGTTGCTGTTTTTTCAAAAGCCATAAATCTAGCCTCTTTTCATGTTTTTCTTTATTTTATCACAGCTTTTGTCATCTGAAAACCTTTGCCTAGATTTAAGAAAACAATTTTACGATTGTTGAAATTTGCGCACGACTTGTCCTAATTGTTGAGCTAGTTGCCCTACTTCGTCTAACGTATTGCCAAGGCCAAAACTGACACGAATAGCAGTATGAATTTTTTCATCCCTTTTTCCATACATCGCTTCTAATACATGGGAAGGATTAACATTCCCCGCTGTACATGCCGAACCAGTTGAAATGGCCATGTTTGCTAAATCTAGATGCATCAAAAGCATTTGATTATTCACTTGATCAAAGGAAAGATTCCATACCTGTGGCAATTTATTTGCTTCATCGCCGTTCACTTGATAACGAACTTGTTGTTGGGATAACACGTCTAGAAAATGCTGACTTAACGCTTGCATCTGCGCCTGTTCTTCAGCTAAATGTTCATGGTGAAATTGCGCCACTTCAGCCATCGCACAAATCGCGGGTAAATTTTCCGTTCCAGCCCGACGCTTTTCTTCTTGCTCGCCACCATGTGTGATTGGCTGTAATTTCACGCTATCTTTTTTATAAAGAAAACCAATTCCTTTAGGGCCATTGATTTTATGGGCAGAAATACTTAATAAATCTATGCCTAATTCTTCTGGAAAAATCGCCACTTTCCCATAAGCTTGTACCGCATCCGTATGAAAAACAGCGGGATGGTCTTTTAAGATTTCACCAATTTGGACAATCGGTAATAAGTTGCCCGTTTCATTATTCGCAAACATGATGGATACTAAAATCGTGTCCTCCCGCAGCGCCTGTTTCAAGTCAGCTAGCGAAATTTGTCCGTTAGCATCCACTGGTAAGTAGGTCACTTCAAAGCCTTGTTTTTCTAAGTAATGTAAAGTTTCCATAACTGCTGGATGCTCTATGCTTGTAGAGATGATGTGACGTCCTTTCGCTTGATTGGCAAAAGCGGCTCCGATAATGGCATAGTTATCGCCTTCTGTTCCCCCACTGGTAAAAATAATTTCATTAGGTTTAACCTTTAAAGTTTTAGCAATGACTTGGCGCGCCTTTTCTAAATATTCATGAGCTTTGCGACCATATTGATGAATACTTGAAGGATTACCAAACACCTCATTCATTAAAGTAGTCATTTTTTCAATGGCCACAGGATGCATAGGCGATGTTGCTGCATGGTCAAAATACATAANATCTACTTCCTTTACTAACAAAATAAGCCAAATNAGCTTACTAAACTTCGCAATTTCTGTCAAGTAAACTCATTTGGCTAAACATTTATTTTTGATCTTCAATGGATAGTCGGAATAAAGGACTCATTGGGGTATTTTCTTGGATACGTTTCATCGCTTCTCCCATTAAATCCGCACAAGTAATATAATGAACGACATTTGGCTTGCAACTATCATCAATCAGACATGAATCAGTCACACAAATAGATTGAATCGGTGCTGCATCTAAATCAGCTTTAGCCCCTTCACATAATAAAGCATGAGAAGCACAAGCATAAATTTCAGTAGCGCCTTGCTCAGTTAGCAGTTTACTTGCTTTGACAAAGGTTTGACCAGTATTTAAAATGTCATCCACCATAATACATTTCTTTCCTCTGACATCCCCAATCACATAGCCGCCTGCTTCATATTCATCGGATTGATCCACAATGGCTAAAGTAGAACCTAGATATTCTGCTAAACTACGTGCACGCTGAACCCCACTATTTTTTGGTGAAACAACCACATAGTCATCACCAGACATTCCTTGATCGAGATAATACTGAGCAAACAATGGAATCGTGAATAAATTATCCACTGGAATATCAAAGAAACCTTGTACTTGTACTGTGTGCAAATCTAATGTTAGAACACGCGTTGCCCCTGCTTTGGTTAACATATTGGCAATCAATTTTGCAGTAATTGGTTCGTGTGGACGCGCGGTACGATCTTGACGCGCATAAGCATAATAAGGTAAGACGACATTGATTGATTTCGCACTCGCCCGTTTCATTGCATCAATCATAATTAAAAGTTCCCAGTAATAATCATTCACTGGTTGATTGGTCGATTGGATTAAGTAAGTATCCACCCCACGGACACTTTCTTCAATGTTAATCGCAATCTCCCCATCACTAAATTGTCGCACTACACATTTTCCTAATTCTTGTCCAAAGGCTTTAGCAATTTTTTCTGCTAAAGGTTGATTCCCGTTGAGACTAAAAATTTTGACATTGTCTGTTGCAGTATTCGCCACCGTTTCATCCTCCAAAAATGTTTTTTCTTTTATTGTATCATATCTTGAGGTGATTTTGAAAATTTTCTTGTGTTTTCATAAAAATAATTATCGCTTCATCGAAACTGTGCTATTGACCCACTTTGCCGGAATAATTTTGGCCGGATTGCCCCAAACATCATGCACCAGCAAATCATAGCTACCGTCTTCATTTTGCAAATACCCGTAGCAAACAACCCAGTGATTCCCATAGCTACTCCCTCTTTTCTTAGATAAACCCACAATCAAGGGAAGTCCGGCATCAATTCGTTTTTTAATACGTGTCAGACAAACCATAGTAGTACTATGGGCACGATAAGGCATCTGGTAACGCCTAAAAAATCGATTCAACCCCATCGACAACTCAATCGGTAAAGTCGGAAAGCCAAATGGTTGTACCAATAATTTTAATATTTCGACCAAGCTTGCTTGACTTTGCTGGGTATTTTCCTGTAAAAAATCAGGCAAAATAGCTGGCGTAAAATGTTTTTGAAAATAGCTTAATAAAACCGCACAACAATACGTCCCACAGTAATTACCTTGCGTATTTACTAAATCAATGAGTTGCTCAAAAGTTTGTTTATCTAAAATTTTTGCTTTCATTTAAACGATTGTCGCCCCTAATGTGTTTTTGAAATGATTGAGTGCCCATTGATGGCCCACTTGATCAAAACTTTGCACGGCATCTTCCACGACAAAAATTTGATAGCCTAAATTATAGGCATCCACAGCAGTATGCAACACACAAATATCAGTACACACCCCAGTTAAATAGACTTCCGTAATTTGGCGTTCTCTTAAGCGTAAATCTAAATCCGTCCCACAAAAAGCAGAATAATGACGTTTATCAAGCCAATAAAGTGTATCTTTGCTTTTATTTTGCTCATACAAGTCAGCCAATTTACCATATAAGTCGCGACCATGTGTGCCTATCAGATTATGTGGTGGGAATAGTTTGTTTTCTGGATGATAGTGATCTTTTTTATCATGACCATCAATGGCGAAAACCACAAAATCATCATTTTCAATAAATTCTTTCGTAACCTTCACCAACGCTTCTTCAATTTGTTGTCCATATTCACCAGTCGTTAACTTACCATCTGTTGCGACGAAATCATACGTATAATCAATCGAAATTAAAGCCTTCATATTTTTCACCTTTTTTCATTTATTTGATTGTATTTAAAAACTCAATTACCATTTCTGCGGAGCGTTTTCCAGCTTCATCAATAAATTCATCAAAACTCATCGTTGCTTGATGGTCTGCTGTATCGCTAATTGCTCGTACAACTAAAAATGGAATATGAAATTGACGGGCAGTTTGGGCAATCGCTGCACCCTCCATCTCACAAGCAAGTGCCTCTGGAAAGTGTGCTTTAATTTCTGCGATTTTTTCCGGACTATTGACAAAGCTATCCCCGGTTACAATTAAGCCACTGCGCACTTGTTGACCAGTTTTTTCTGCGGCTTTTTTCATTTCCTCAATCATATATTTGCTTGCTTCAAAATATAACGGCATGCCAGCTGGTAATTGACCATACTCATAGCCAAATCCTGTGACATCAACATCAAAATACGCTAATTTTTCGGAAAAGACGACATCACCGACTTGCAAGCCTTCACCAATTCCTCCAGCAGATCCTGTATTAATCACCATGTTGACGCCATATTGTTGAATCAATAAACTCGTTGTGACACTAGCAGCCACTTTTCCAATACCTGAGCGTACGACAATGACATCATGTTTGCCTAAAGTTCCCGAAACAAACAAAACTCCTGCGCGTTCCCAAGACATTGGTGCTTCCATTTTTTCCTTTAATATTTTTACTTCTTGATCCATTGCACCGATAATTCCGATTTTCATTTTCTACCAACTTTCTGAACAAATTATATAAAAAAGATAAAAATAAAAATTAAAACCAACATTAACCCAACGATAATAATTGCTTTCCATAAAAAAGAATTTAAGGCACGAGAAGTTTCTTTTTCTTCTACCCGTGATTTATGAATTTCTTTATTCTTTTTCGCTTCTTTGCGATAATGGCGAGCGATGCGTTGTTCTTCTTGTTCAAATTCTTTTTGTGCTTGTTTGGAAACAATTTTTTGATTACGTTCTAACGCCTGTTGCTCTTGTTCACGCCGTCTTCTTAATTCGGCACGTGTGAGTAAGGGCTTATCTGACATTTCATCGACCTTCCTTAAGTTTCAAATTTTCCCAATATTGGATGGCAAAAATCGTCTTTGCATCACATATTTCTCGATTAAGAATCGCTTGTTTGGCCTCTTCTAATGTTAATTCATACACTTCTAAGACTTCATCTTCATCCATTGCTTTAGGATTTTCTACCTTGCTTAAATGTTTGGCATGATAAATATATAGCTGTTCATTGGCAAATCCGGGTGAAAGATACATTTGCGCCACTAATTCCCAATCTTTTGCCTGAAGTTGTACCTCTTCTTCTAATTCACGTTGCCCGGTGGTTAAGGGATGAATATTTTCACCTGGATCGATTTTACCCGCTGGAATCTCTAAAATGACAGATTCAAGCGGCTTTCTAAATTGTTTTACAAAAACCATCTTATCTTCATCAGTTATCGCAATGATTGCTACCCCACCTGGATGAAAGACAAGTTCTCTTTGTGAATGGGAGCCATCAGGTAATTGGACTTCATCGACACATACATCAATAATATTTCCGTGAAAAATTTCTTTACGATGGATTGTTTTTTCTTCAAAATCTTGAAATTCCAACATTATACTTCATCCTTTGCTTTTATTTGTTTCTAGTTTACCATAGGAAGCAAAAGATTTCTTATATTTTTCATAAATCCATAAAATACTTCCTCAGTTGGATACTTTTCTGGTCAAAAAAATGCTAAAATGTAAAAGAAGTGAACGCTTGCCCATTTCGGAGCAAGTACAGTATATAATCTACACCTTTAAGGGGAGGGTTCTAATGAAAAAAAATCTATTTATATTTGGCGTACTAATTGTGATTGCTTTTTTAGTACTAGGTTATTTTGAGACTTTCTTTTTACTTGCAGCAGCCATTGCCTTTATTATTTTTATGGCTTATTTAGCAATCCAAGCACTAGCAAATCAGCGTAAAGATAAACCAATATATCAGAGCCTAATTTATGCTATTGCCATTATCGCCTGTGCTACCATTGCTTTTGATCATGAATTTTATTATGATTTACGCTATGATTTTGCTGAAACCGTCATTGAAACCACAATGAAGATTTTTGCACTATTCATTCCCATTTATTTGTATATAGCTTGGCGTAAATATTTTCAAAATAAAGTCGTGCGTCCGAATACTTTGCCACCATTATCCAAAGCCAAAGAACAACATTACCATGAATTAGGCTTAAGTGATAGTGAAATTGAGTTATTCCGCGACACGATGAATCAAGCTAAAATACAAATTGAGCAATTACAAAAAAATGTGATGGCCAATTCAAAATTAAAAGCCTTGGATTTACGACACGACTATCTTAAAATATCTAAAGCATTGTTTAAAGAAATCGTCAAAAATCCAACACGCTTATCCGATGCAAGTCTATTTTTGTACACACATCTTCCTAACTTAGTCGATTTAACGAATAAATATGTTGAAATCAATAATCATGAAATTAAAAATCGAGAAGCTTACGACCGTCTAGAAGAAGGCATCCAAGTGATCGAACAATTAACTGAATTGATTCAACGTGATTATCAAGACTTTGTAGCGGATGATTTTGAAGATATGGACATTGAAATCAATATGGCCAAAAAACATATCGAAAAAAATTCAGATCATCAAACCCTACAATTTTAGCATTGAAAGGCAGGAAACATGATGGACAATTTAACACCAGATACCAATAAAAGTTTGGATGACTTACTAGCCAATCCTTTTTCAGTCGATACCAATGAATTAACAAGCACTCAACAAAACGAAATCAAGCAGTTTCAAGAAAAACAAACAGCGCCTCGTTTAATTGATCGTTTAGATGCCAATTATCAAGAGCAAGCCAAACAACTCGCTTCCCAAATTGACGTCAATGATGCTCAGGCGGTCATCATCTACGGTGCTAATGCCCAAAGTAAGTTAAGTGAATTCTCGCAAAGTATGCTAAGTCACGTCCAAGCTAACGACATTGGGCCAATAGGGGATTCTTTAAACGAGTTAATGTATCGCCTACAAGAAGCCAACCCTGATGAATTACGAGCAGGTGAAGGCAATTTCTTCCAAAGAATGTTTGGCAAAGTGAAACAATCAATTTATGAAATTACCGCTAAATACCAAAAAATCGGTGCCCAAATCGATAAAGTCGCTGTCAAATTAGAACACGAAAAAGATGGACTAATCAAGGATAATCAAATGCTTGAACAAATGTATCAAAAGAATAAAGATTACTTTGATGCTTTAAATATTTACATTGCCGCAGGTGAATTGAAAATCGATGAATTACAAAATCAAATCATTCCTCAAGCAGTGGCTAAAGCTCAAGCCTCAGGTGATCAGATGGATGTCCAAATTGTCAATGATTACACCCAATTTTTAGACCGACTTGAAAAACGGATCCATGATTTAAGATTAACGCGTCAAGTCACCATCCAACAAGCGCCACAAATTCGCTTAATTCAAAATACCAATCAAGTCTTGGCTGAAAAGATTCAATCGTCTATCCATACAGCCATTCCTCTTTGGAAAAATCAAGTCGTCATTGCCTTGACCTTATTACGCCAAAAAGATGCTGTGACTGCACAACGTCAAGTATCAGAAACGACCAATGATTTACTGAAGAAAAACGCAGAATTATTGAAGGTCTCTGCCATTGAAACCGCCAAAGAAAATGAGCGTGGTATTATTGATATCGAAACCTTACAAAAAACGCAAGATGATTTGATTGAAACCATTCAAGAAACCTTGCGTATCCAAAAAGAAGGTAAAGAAAAACGTCAAGCAGCCGAAATTGAACTTGGCGTCATGGAAGAAAATCTCAAACAAAAATTATTGGAAATTACCCATTCTTAGTAAAAAAGGTTCAACACAAAATTTTGCGTTGAACCTTTTTTTATTTATTTAATGTTGAATGTTTATAACCATAACCGAAGTATATGCCTAAACCAATCACCAAACTAATGAAAAAGACAATCCAAGTGGTTAAAGATAGTTGCACCATTAAAAAGATACAAAAGCCCACGGTAATGAGTGGAAAAATTGGTACAAACGGCACTTTAAATTCACCTGGTTGCGGATCACCCGCTACTTGACGTAAGCGAATAATACCCAATGCCATCATAATCAAATAACCTAAAGCCACGATATTGGTTAATTCAGCTAAGATTTGTAGCGGAAACATCGTCGCAAACACAAAGACGACCGCACCTGAAACTAAAGTCGCGCGCACAGGCGTATGGGTTTTGGCATCTACTTTATTCAAAGAGATTGGTAGTAAACCATCTTTACTAATCGCATAAACCAAACGTGCTAAAGAATACATCATCGAAATCGTCACAGTTAGTAAAGTTAAAATCGCCCCAATAGATATAATGGAACCAACTAAATCCAAATGCAAAAAGCGCATCGCAAACGCTACTGGGTCATTGACCCCTAATTTTGTATAAGGGACTAAACCTGTTAAAATAGCTGTGACAATGATATAAAGGACTGTTGAAATGGCAATCGCGCCAATCATCCCTCGTGGCACAGTCTTTTGTGGTTCCACGACTTCTTCTGCAGCCATCGCGATCGCATCAAAACCTAAAAAGGCAAAGAACACCAAAGCGGCCCCATCAATCACACCTTCGACTCCAAAAGGCAAATAAGGCTGCCAATTGCTAGGTTTCACAAAAAAGACACCAACTACAATAAACAAAGCAATGATACCAAACTTGATCCATACCATAAAATTATTGAGGGCTAAGGCTTTTTTCGCTTCTTGTAGCACCCAAAAGACGACAAAAATCACGACAAGGCCTGCAATCAAATCGAAATAAGTACCCTTTTCAAGATTCAAACCAGCAGTCAAGGCTTGTGGTAATTGAATATGTAGGTAACTTAAAAAGCCTTGAAAATACGCAGACCATCCCGAGGCTACTGAAGCAACGGCCAACATGTACTCACATAATAAAAACCACCCCGTAAGCCATGCGATAAACTCTCCAAAAACCACATACATATAGCTATAAGCCCCACCGATAACCGGAATACGTGAGGCAAACTCAGCGAAACTAAAACCAGTTAATATCACGACAAAAGCGGCTAATACAAAGGATAAGGTCAAGCCTGGTCCTGCTAAATTCGCCGCAGCTTGTCCTGGCACGACAAATATTCCCGTACCAATGACCGCCCCAATCCCTAGTAAAATTAAATCTTTTAACTTTAACGTCTTGCTTAAATGACTGGATTGCTGAGTATTGATTTGTTTTTTTCTAAATAAATCCATTTTATTTCCTTTACCTTCAAAAATTTAACCAACAACACCATTCATTATACACATCATGTCATTTACTTTCATGAGATTTTTATCATTTTTCATTATTTTATTTACGAATTTAGCAATTTTTTCAGAAAAGCCATTTGGGAAAATTAAGTTTTCATTAAGAACAATACGTATATCTTATCATTTTTCCTAAGCATTATTTGAAATTTTCAGAAAATGTAATAAAATGATAGTATTCACAAAAAAGAAATTTAAAGGAAGTTATTCATGAAAAAAGAAAAACAAGATTTACAACGTGGGCTGAAAAACCGCCATGTCCAACTCATTTCAATCGGAGGCGCCATTGGGACAGGTTTATTCTTAGGCTCAGGTAAATCGATTCAATTGGCTGGTCCATCAATACTTTTAGCCTACGCCATTATGGGAGGCGTGTGCTTTTTAATTATGCGTGCATTAGGTGAGTTGCTTTTATCTAATACTAGCCACCATTCATTTATTGATTTTATCGCTGAATATCTCGGGGTTAAGGCAGCTTTTGTCACTGGCTGGACATATTGGTTTTGCTGGATTGCAATTGCCATGGCTGATTTAACGGCAATTGGTACCTATATGAAATATTGGTTGCCTCATTTACCCAATTGGTTGCCCGAACTGATTGCCTTAACACTGCTCATTGCATTTAACTTAATTGCTGTTTCTTTATTTGGTGAGTTAGAGTTTTGGTTTGCTTTAATCAAAGTCGTTGCTATTTTAGCGCTCATTATCGTCGGGATCTTTATGATTATCACACATTTTCACACCAATCAAGGCGTAGTGAGCATCAGTAATCTTTGGTCACACGGTGGCTTTTTTGCGGCAGGTCCTAAAGGGTTCATCCTCTCTTTTCAAATGGTTGCTTTTGCCTTTGCCGGAGTTGAACTAGTTGGCCTAGTTGCCGGTGAAACCAAAGACCCTGAAAGTGTATTACCAAAGGCGATTAATAATATTCCGGTACGTATCATTTTATTTTATATCGGTGCTTTAGCGGTAATTATGTCGATTTACCCATGGAATTCAATGGATGGTAGCCAGAGTCCATTTGTCCAAGTTTTTTCAGAAATCGGCATTGTCTCCGCAGCTACCATTATTAATATCGTTGTCTTGAGCTCAGCCGCATCTGCTTGTAACTCAGCCATTTATTCAACCGGTCGCATGTTGCGTTCATTATCGGCTGAAGGAAATGCACCACAAGCTTTCCATAAATTAACCAGTCATAAAGTACCAGCTAGAGCGATTTTCTTCTCAGCTGGAGTGATTTTACTCGCAGTGATTCTAAACTACGTGATGCCAAGCGGTGTTTTTGTATTTGTTACAAGTGTCGCAACAACTTGTTTCTTATTTATTTGGAGTATGATTGTTTTAGCCCATTTACGCTACAAGAAAACCATTCAAGGACGAAGTGAGCATCCTTTTAAAATGCCACTATATCCTTTAAGTGACTATTTTGTGCTAGCTTTTATGGCATTTATTGCAGTCGTCTTACTCTTCCAACCTGATACACGACAAGCATTACTTTTTGCGCCAGTCTGGTTTATCTTTTTATTGCTTGTCTATCGTTTCAAATTCGCCAAAAGCATGGTTCATGTCAAACAAACCGAAGAATAAAATACAAGTCAAAGAGGCCGTCTTTAAATCTGAGACGACCTCTTTTATAATTATCCTAAATGAAGATTGGCACTTTCTAAGGCTTGATCAACTACTTGCATCACTGTGAGACTATGGTTTAATTGTTCCAAAGCAAAGGCCAAATCTTTTTGATCAATTACCTCAGTAAATTTCTCGAACTCTTGATACATCCGATGCTTATCCAAATTCACATTTACGGCTTCTATCTCAGTTTTGCTTCGCCGTTCATAGCGTGGCATTTCATTGGTTGCGCCCAATACTTCAATTGAACCATCTGTCCCTTGAATAACAGAACGAATTTGAGCCGTCGAATCCTTTGCACCAATACAAACCGCTTTAAATGCCCCATAATCTAAAACTAAAATTCCTGAAGTATCAATATCACGTTCAATATTTGCTAAATACTGTACCTTTTCTGGCTTTCCAAACAGACCAACTACAAAATGGATATTATAAATATTAATATCCATCAATGCCCCACCACCTTTTTGTGGATCAAAGGCTGGGAGAATCTTGCCTTCTTTAAAAGCATCATAACGAGAAGAATATTGTGAATAATTACATTCGACAATCTTGATTTTTCCTAATTGAGCTAGGTCCTTTTTAATCTGTAAGAAATTGTTTAAGTACTGGTTGGTAATTGCCTCAAGTAATATCAACCGTTTTTCTGTAGCTATTTGGATTAATTCTTGTAATTGTTGGGCATTGAGTGTAAAGGGTTTTTCGCAGATTACATTTTTGTCCTGTAATAAAGCGGCTTTGGTATATTGATAGTGCAAATGATTGGGTAAAGCAACATATACTGTATCGATTGTTGCATTACTTAAGAGTGTCTCATAATCTGTATATACTTCTTGAACCTGATACTGTGCTTGCATCTCTTTGGCTTTATCTAAACTACGTGGGGTACTTAACAAAGCGACCAATTCCACATCTGTGACTTGTTGAATCATCGGTAAGAATTCTTGAACAATTTTTCCTGTTCCCAAAACGGCTAACTTCATCTCTCTTCATCCTCTCAAACGTTTTCATGTATATTATGGCTTAAATAAATTAAAAAAGCCAACTAGATGAATGAAACGAAACAATTTATTCAAATATTGAACAAAAAACATAGAATCATTGAAAATCAAGTTCAAAAAAAGCTGTGAGAACAATCTCACAGCTAAAACTTTTATTAAGCTAAATCTGCACCATTAGAGGCAATCACTTGTTTATACCAGTCAAATGATTTTTTCTTCATACGTTTGCCGCTACCTTCAATCTTGTCATCCAAATCGACATAGATAAAGCCATAGCGTTTGCTCATTTCACCGGTAGACGCTGAGACTAAGTCGATACAGCCCCATGGTGTGTAACCCATCAAGTCGACACCATCTTCTATTGCTTTAGCCATTTGTTCGATATGCGCGCGTAGGTAGTCAATGCGATAATCATCTATAATTTGGCCCTCAGCAGTTATTTCATCAACAGCTCCTAATCCATTTTCAACGACAAAGACTGGTTTTTGGTAACGATTATACAGTTCATTTAAGGCAATTCGTAAACCAACTGGATCAATTTGCCAACCCCATTCACTCGCTTTTAAGAAAGGATTACGCACCCCACCTAGTAAGTTACCAGCTACTGTATCAGATTCATCGCCAGTCACCGTCACCGCAGAAGACATGTAGTAACTAAAACCAACATAGTCAACTGGATAAGCTTTTAATAAGTCTAAGTCTTCTTTGATAATATCAAGATCTTCAAATTTCACCCCGCGGCTATTTAAGAAACGGTTGGTAAACCCTGGATATTCGCCACGTACTTGCACATCCGCACAGTAATAATTGAAGATTTGGTTTTGTTCCATCGTAGCTGCCTGGTTCACTGGATTAGCATCCAAACTATAGGTTGTCGCATAGATAATCATACAACCAATTTTTAAATCTGGATCTAACTCATGACCAATCTTCACAGCTAATGAACTGGCTACAAATTGATTATGCCAAGCTTGAGCAATATTTTTGAAATCGCCCGCACCATTTGATAAAACCATGCCTTGGCTTAATGCTGGAAAATGAAGGGCTGAATTGATTTCATTAAAGGTCATCCAGTATTTTACTTTACTGTGGAAACGAGTTAAGACCACTTTGGCATAGCGTTCATAAAAGGCAATTAATTCACGATTTTTCCAACCACCATATTTTTTCGCTAAGTTTAACGGCATTTCGTAGTGTGAAATCGTGATAACTGGTTCAATGCCATATTTCAAGCATTCATCGATAACTTGATCATAAAATTTTAACCCTGCTTCATTTGGTTCTAATTCATCACCTTGTGGAAAAATACGACTCCAAGCAATAGAGAAGCGATAACATTTAAATCCCATCTCTGCAAAAAGCGCGATGTCTTCTTTAAAATGTTCATAATAGCTAATTCCTTTATGATTTGGGTAGACATATTTTTCTTCATCAATTGTCCAGTCAAATTCTGGGCTGCCTAGGACTTCAAAACGAATTTTTCCACCTGGCATCGCATCCGCAACCGATAATCCTTTGCCATCTGCTAAATAGGCACCTTCTAATTGATTTGCTGCTGTAGCGCCACCCCATAAAAAGTTTTCAGGAAATACTGTTTGACTCATATTTATTACCTACCTTTATTATTTGATTACGACTAGAAAATCTTCATTCGCTAATACTTCTACTTGATTTAAATCTAAAATATCCGCATAATCATTGGTATTTGTCACAATGATTGGGGTAATTAGATTATAACCTTTATTGGAAACGCGTTCAACATCAAATTGTACCAACAAATCTCCTTGTTTCACTTGTTGTCCTTCTTTTACTTTTAATGTGAAACCATCGCCCTCTAGTTCAACGGTATCCATTCCGATATGCATTAAGATTTCTACACCGTCATTCGTTTTCATTCCAATCGCATGTCCAGTTGGAAAAGCCGTCATAATCACACCATCAGCTGGAGCCAATAATTCTCCTTTAGTCGGCTGAATAGCGATTCCTTTACCCATCGCACCTGAAGCAAAGACTGGATCAGGTACTTCAGATAAGGCTACTACTTCACCAGTTAATGGGCTTTTTAATACAACACGTTGGATTTGCGTATCCGTTGTTTGTGCTTTGGAGTCAGTAGTTGTTTTTTCAATCGTCTCAGCTGTTTGATTTTCTTTATATAAAACTAAGGTCAAAATAAAACCTAAAATAAAAGATACAATTGTGGCAATCACAGCCATCATAACATTAGATTCAATTTTTGGATTAGGACTAATGAAGGTTGGAATAGAAAGAACGCTGATTAAACCAAAAGCAAAAACTTTCACTTTCGCCCAACCGATGATGGCACCACCAACTGCACCTGAAATACAAGCTGCAATAAATGGCTTTTTCAGTGGTAATGTCACCCCGTAAACCGCTGGCTCAGTAATTCCAAAGAAAGTGGTTAAACCAGAAGAAATCCCCAACGAACGCATTTTGATATCTTTTGTACGTACCGCAACGGCTAAGGCTGCCCCACCTTGTGCAACAATTGCTGGTAATAACATTGGTGCCATTGTGTCAAAACCTAAATTGGATAAGTTAAGCATCATAATCGGTACAAAGCCCCAATGCATACCAAACATGACAAATACTTGCCATAAGCCACCCATTACCGCACCAGCAACTAGTGGACTAAGGTTATAAATACTATTATATACGCCACCTAAAGTATTACCGATAATTGTACCCACTGGACCTAATGCCACAAAGGTTAAAGGAACCATCACTAATAACACAATTAAAGGATAAAAAATAGTGTGTAGTGATTTTGGCACAACTTTTTTAATGATTGGTTCAATTTTACTTTGTACAAAGACAGCTAGTAAAATTGGTAATACTGAAGAAGTATAGCCAGATGGAGATAACACTGCTGGAATGCCTAGAAAATCTAAACCTTTGCCCGCTGAAGCAAGCGAAGTAATATTGGGATAAACTAACGCAAAAGCAATTGTTGCAGCAAGATATTCATTTGCTTTAAACTTTTTAGCTGCAGTATAGGCTAACATCACAGGTAAGAAAGTAAAAAGACCATCCGCCCCTGCATATAAAATTTGATACGTCCCACTGGTTGCATCCATCCAATGAAGCGTCGTTGCTAATGCCAAGAAACCTTTGAGTACCCCCGCAGCAGCCATAGCCCCTAAAAACGGAGTAAAAATACTAGAAACAATATCAATTAATACACTTAACACATTTCCTTTTGGCGCGCTGTCTTCTTTTGATTCGCCAAGGGCATTGTTTTCCATAATTTCTTGATATACATCCGCTACATGACTACCGATAACTACTTGATACTGTCCACCACTTTGTACAACTTGAACTACCTCAGGATCGGCTTTTAGCGCTTGGGTATCAGCTTTGCCCTCATCTTTTAACTTAAATCTTAGGCGGGTCGCACAGTGCGTTAGGCTAATAACGTTATCTTTCCCACCTACCGCTTCAAAAACACGTTGTCCTACTGAATTTTTACTCATGATTGAACCTACTTTCTTTTTTTTATTAAAAAAACCTAGATTGAAAAAACGGCATACTAAAAAGTATACGCATCATTTTCAATCTAGGTTTTGCCTGACTTACTCAGTAACAATCCTTTGAATATGAATCGTTAAATAGATTTGTTCTGACTCCTCCATTAACGGAAGATGTTGGGTGTGCAAATAATCATTTATTCGCTGCACACATTGAAAAGCTTGTGGATATTTTCCTTGAACCAAAGCATATAAGAATTCATCTGGCTGCTCTTTTAGATTTTCTTGACGAACATAGCGTTGGGCAAAATATTGTAAATGTGTGACCATCCGCTGATAAGCAAGACTTTCTTCATCAAAAGTTTTACCAAAAAAGCGCCGAATCAAGGTAAGGATATCGCGAACCAATTTAGTTGCTTGCATGGTTTGCTGCATATTTTGACTATCTTGTTGACTATTGACCAAGTGAAAAGCAATAAAACCAGCTTCTTCTTCAGGTAAAAGAACGCCCAAACGTGTTTGGATAATGACTAAAGCTTGCTTTGCCAAATAATATTCTTCTGGATAGTATTTCTTAGTCTCGAATAGTAAAGGATTCGCTAAGGTGATGCCTGATTTTTGACGCTCAATCGCATAATGCACATGATCAGTCAAATTCAAAAATACGCTTGGCAAGAGTTTAATTTTCAACGAATGTTCAGCCAAATCGACAAATTCACGGACCGCCTCTAATTCTTCAGGCTGGATATCTATCAGTAACTGCTCAAATTGCTGCAACTCTTGACTATCCTTTAAGACAAATTCTTTTTCAACCTTTGCTCTGTCAAATTGCTGCCCAGCTTTTCTACCAAATGCTAGGCCGCGTCCCATACAAACAATTTCTTCGCCAGCTTCATTTTTTGAAAGCACCACATTATTATTAAATACTTGTAAAATTTCCACGAAGCTGACTCCTTAAGTAATTTATTGTACAAAAAAAGCCAGAATCCCCCCATTTACTGAAATGAGAAATTCCGGTTTTGCCTGCCGAACAGTAACAATCCTCTGTACAAAAAGTATATTAGCAGATTCTAAAACCGTTTTCAAGTACTTTTTTAAATATTTCAAAAAAAATAGACGATAAGCCACTACACCTATCGTCTGTTTTTTGAGGATTATACTAAAATTCCGGCAATAATCGCACTTAAGAAGCTAACTAAAGTCGCCGCAAATACAATCTTTAAGCCATGTTTAGCGACTAAGTTTCCTTTTTCTTCATTTAAGCCTTTCATCGCACCACTAATAATCCCGATAGAAGAAAAGTTCGCAAAGGAAACCATAAAGACTGACAGAATCGCTTGTGTATGTTCGCTAAAATGCCAGTTGCCTTGAGAGAGTTCGCTCATCGCTACAAATTCATTGGTTACTAATTTAGTCGCCATTAAACTACCTGCATCCACTGCTTCATTCCAAGGAATCCCTGTTAAGAAGGCTAATGGCGCAAAGACATAACCTAATAACTCCTGGAAAGTAAAACCAGTAATTCCTTTAAAAATTGCATTAATCATCGCAATCGCTGCCACAAAACCAATCAACATCGCCGCAACAGTAATCGCCACGTGGAAACCATCCAGAATATACTCCCCTAACATCTGGAAGAAAGTTTGATCTTTGTCCTCTTCAGAAGCATTGAATTGGTATTCATCTTCACTTAATTCATATGGATTGATTAAGCTGGCGATAATAAAACCACCAAATAAGTTTAAAACCAATGCACAAATGACATATCTTGGCTCAATCATCGCCATATAAGAACCGACAATCGACATTGAAACAGTAGACATCGCTGATATACTCATCGTCAATAAGCGTTTTTCAGTTAAAAATTTCAATTCTTTTTTATAAGAGATAAAGACTTCTGACTGCCCTAAAATTCCGGAAGCTACCCCGTTATAAGACTCCAGCTTACCCATACCATTGATATAGCTAATGGCTAACCCTACATATTTAATGAATAATGGTAAAATCTTAATATAACGTAAAATCCCAATAATGGCTGAGATAAAGACGATTGGCATCAAAACATTTAGGAAAAAAGGTGCACTCCCTTTATTCGCTACTCCGGCAAAGACAAAATTAACACCACTAGCGGCAAATTCCAATAAATAATCAAATAATTTAGCAAAAGAAGCCACTAAAAAGGTCCCCACAGAAGTTCTTAATAAGAAAAATCCTAAAACAAACTGCAAGACCAACATGATTCCAATCGATTTCCAACGGATTTGACTTTTGTTACTACTTGCCAAATAACTTAATCCAATAACAATAATTAAACCAACGCACGCAATCAACAGCTGCATTTTCCCACCTCTTCATTTCTTTTTTCTTGTATATACGTTTGACATACTGTTTTATAGATTAAGTATTTTCCACTATAATTGCAAGCATTGAATAACGATTTTTAGTATATTCTAAATAAGTAGACGCTAACATTTTAATAAAAATAATAAGTGGGGATATAAGAAAAAAACTCACCACAACTAGGTGTGATGAGTCCATGACTAATTTTTATTATAAGCTTGTTACAGTTACAACCGTTTCGCCAGCATTCACTGGTTTCGTAGCTACCACTGGATCTACTTGGAAATCATTAGAGTTAGTGATAATTACTGGTGTTTGTGTCGTATAACCTGCTTCTTTCACTACATTTAAGTCAACTTCAAGTAATAATTGACCGGCTTTGACACTGTCGCCTTGTTTGACATGGGCAGTGAATCCTTTGCCATCTAATTCAACAGTATCTAAACCTACATGGATTAATAATTCTACGCCAGTGTCACTTACTAAACCAATCGCATGTTTTGTTGGGAATAATAAGCTGACTGTACCATTAAATGGCGCAACTAATTTACCTTCAGAAGGATCAATTACAACCCCTTGTCCCATTGTACCTTGTGCAAATACTGGGTCTTTGGCATCTGCTAATGGTAATAATTGTCCAGTAAATGGTGCTTTGACTTCAGTTTTTGTACCAGCAGCTACAACTTTTGCTTGAGTTGCTTTTGGTGCTTCATCGACTTCATCTAAACCAACTGGAATGGTTTGTTCTACACGGTCGATTTTGTTAAAGATACCTGCTTTACGGAAGAATAAAGTTAAGATAATTGGAACGACAATTGCAATCGCCATCGCAATTAAGAAGATTAAGTAACCTTGAGCACCTGTGCCTTTACCTACACCTAGACTATTCTTGATAGCTAAGATACCTGGTAGACCACCGACACCGATAGCATTAGCACGAACTTTCATAATTGTAATAAACATACCTGCAATACCTGAACCAATCATCGCAGCAACGAATGGATAAACATATTTTAAGTTAATCCCAAACATCGCTGGTTCAGTAACCCCTAACCAAGCTGAAATAACAGATGGTACTGAGATTTGTTCTTCTTTTTTGTTTCCACGGTGAGCAATAACAACCGCTAATACTGCAGCACCTTGCGCGATATTAGATAAACAGATCATTGGCCAAAGGTTAGTTGAACCAAAGTCGGCAATTAATTGAGAGTCAATCGCTAAAGTGGTATGGTGCAAACCAGTGATTACTAATGGCGCATAAACCGCACCGAAAATACCACCGAATAACCAGTTAAGAGGTGATTCTAAACCAGTATTCACAATCCAAGAAATACCTGAACCAATCTTCCAACCAATTGGACCTAAAATAGTATGAGCCGCAATGATTGTTGGTAATAATGAGAAGAATGGTACGAAAATCATTGAAACAGATTCAGGGATACGTTTTCTAAAGAATCTTTCTAAGTAAACAAGTAAGAATCCGGCCATCATCGCTGGAATCACTTGTGCTTGGTAACCAATTTTAGCTACTTGGAAGAAACCAAAATCCCAAGACCAGTTTTTCGCAATTTCAGCAGCAGAAGTACCATTTACAGAATAAGCATTTAACAATTGAGGAGAAACTAAAGTAATCCCTAAGACAATTCCCAAAATTTCAGTAGCGCCCATTCGACGAGCAATACTCCAAGTAATACCTACTGGCAAGAAGTGGAAAATCGCTTCACCTGGTAACCATAAGAAGCTATTTACCCCATTCCAGAATGGAGATACCGCAACAATTGTTTGATTACCTAAAAAGCCGAATTGCACACCTTCTAAAATATTACGGAAACCTAAAATTAAACCACCTACGATAATTGCTGGTAATAATGGTGTGAAGATTTCAGCTAACATGGTAATCACACGTTGTACTGGATTTTGGTTTTGTTTCGCAGCTGATTTCGCATCTTCTTTAGAAACCCCAGATAATCCAGATACTGCAATAAAATCATTGTAGAATACAGGAACATCATTACCAATAATTACTTGGAATTGCCCTGCATTCGTAAACATTCCTTTAACCACTGGAATGTTTTCGATTGTTGCTTCGTCTGCTTTTTTTGGATCATTTAAGACAAAACGCATTCTTGTCGCACAGTGTGTAACAGCTGATACGTTTTCTCTACCACCAATGGCAGATAGCAACTCTTTGGCTTCTTTGTCATATTTGCCCATAGTTTTTTCCTCCTTATAAACAACTTGTATAACTATGTTTCTTACATGCTTAATATACTGTATTTCCTATTTCTTGTAAACCGTTTACAATTTTGAAAACACGTTTGAAAATTTTCTTAAATTAGAACATTTTAATTATCCGTTTTCTGGTATCGGTCCATCAGGTATAAATATGTCTTTATTCTACCTACCTGTATGGAAATTTACCAACAAGCTAAAGTTTAACTAGCTTCTAAATTAATTTTTTTAATTTTAGATAAATAATAGTTGTTCTTTTCGTATTATAGATATATCAAAGGATTATGATGTACATACAAGTTAGAAGTGGAGTTTCAGATGAAAATATACGAATTAATTTATCAACAATTAGAAAGTGATATCTTACTCGGTAACTACCCGCCAGAAACTTTTTTGCCCAGCGAAAGCCAATTAGCTAAGCACTTTGAAGCCTCACGCGATACCATCCGGAAAGCCTTGCAGCAATTAACCAACCATGGCTATATCAAAAAGGTGCAAGGTAAAGGTTCACTGGTCTTGAGAAGAGAGCAATTACGTTTCCCAGTTTCTGGTCTTACGAGTTATAAAGAGTTGCAAAATGCCTATGGTTATGACAGCAGTACTCAAGTCGAAAGTTTAACTAAGCTGATTGTCAAAAAAGAACTGGCTGAAAAAACTGGCTTTGAAGAAAATCATGAAGTTTGGTCCGTCCTAAGAAGCCGTAAAATTGATGGGCAAAAGGTAATTTTAGATTGGGATTTGATTGCGCTAGAATTTGTGAAAGAGCTTGATACTGAAATTGCCAAAGATTCCTTATATGCATATTTTGAAAAACAGCTCGGACTAGAAATCTCTTTTGCTGAAAAAGAAATTACAGTTGACCCTGTTAAAACTTTAGATAAATTATATTTGGATTTAAATGAGCAAGATACCCACATTGTTTCGGTGACAAGTCGCGTCTTCTTAAAAAATATGCGGCAATTTCAATATACAGAAAGCCATCATCGCCTAGACAAGTTTAAATTTCATGATTTTGCTCGTCGCCATCAATTGTAAAAAAGTAGCTTCCTTCTATTGATCAATCATAGAAGAAAGCTACTTATTATTTTTGAGCATTCCTATATAAATCTGTGGCTTGACTCATCGAAAGCTTAAAGGAACAGCGAATACGTTTGATGGCTAAATCTTTATTTGGACTCTTACGTATGATTTGGGAAATCAAGTGTTCATCTTGCTTCGACATGACTTTAGGTAGTACTTTGCATCGCGTGCTGAAAAACCATAGACTTATACCAACTAATAAACTGATTATGACAAAACCTAGCCACATCACACATCATCCTTTGCTTTTTATTTGATTTTAGCAAAAGAATCTTAAAAATGTATCCGCCTCCAGCATGATTTTTCCATAGATTTTAGGCTTCAAAACCATTTTGATCAGCCACTTGTTTGAACCAATGTCCTGATTTTTTAATCGTCCGTTTCCCATCATTGGCCAAATCGACTGAGATAAAGCCATAGCGATTCTTATAGGCATTCAACCATGACCAGTTATCCATGCAAGTCCACATATGATATCCTTTACAATTGGCCCCTTCTTGAATGGCTTGATGGACATATTTCAAATGATTTTGCACAAATTCAATACGATAATCATCCTCAATTTGCCCTTCTTCATTGATAAAACGTTCTTCACCTTCCACGCCCATGCCATTTTCCGAGATATAACATGGAATATTGCCATAATTATCACGAACATTGATTAAGATATCATAAATTCCTTTTTCATATATTTCCCAGCCACGATAAGGATTCATTTTACGACCTGGCATTTCATAGTTATCAAAGAAATCATCAGGCATTGGATGATTCGGATCAACTTTTGATAAATCTTCCTTTGCTTTGATTCGGCGTGGTTGATAATAATTAATGCCTAGAAAATCAATGGTATTCTCTTTGAAAATCGCAGCATCTTCAGCTTGTCTTTCCGGTAGTAAATCTAATTGTTTGACCACTTCAATTAAATCTTGTGGATATTCTCCTTTGATGGCTGGCTCTAGAAATGAACGATTAAAGAAAGCATCGGCCAATTGACTCGCTTTGACATCTGCGGGATTGTTTTCATCACGAGGATAGCTTGGGGTAAGATTTAAAATAATCCCAATTTGACCACCTAGATTCATTTGATGATAAGCTTGAATTGCAAGGGCACTGGCTAAAGCTTCATGATAACCGACTTGAACAGCATGCTTCATATTAACCTCAGCTGGATAATGAAATTGATATAAATACCCACCTTCAACAGGCACAATTGGTTCATTATGGGTAAACCAATATTTCACCCGATCTCCAAACAATTCAAAACAAGTCTTCGCATAGTTCACATAAGCCTCTACTGTTTGGCGATTTAACCAACCACCTTGTTCTTGCAGTTTCATTGGCATGTCAAAATGATATAAATTGATAAAAGGCTCGATACCATTGGCAATGAGTTCATCAATATAATCATTATAAAATTGTACCGCCTTTTCATTCACTTCACCGACACCCTCTGGAATGAGTCGACTCCATTGAATTGAAGTACGAAACGAATTATGTCCGACTTGCTTCATTAATTGAATATCTTCTTTGTATTTGGTATACACTTGTGAAGTCTTGTCTGGTCCTACTTGATTAAAAAAGGGTGCTGGATTTTGTTGATACCAATAATCCCAAATATTTTCACCTTTCCCATCACCAGCTACTCGGCCTTCTGTTTGTGGACCACTAGCGGCTGAACCCCAAAAGAAATCTTGTGGAAATTGATAAAAAGTCATAATAAATGCCTCCTGGATACGTTTTTATATTTCTGTTAACTCTATTATAGCAACTTATTTAGCAAAATCAATCTTTTTATTCTAAATGACTAGACATTTATTTTAAATGGTGGTATATTTTCGTTGTAACGGTTACAAATCTATTTTTGAAAGGTGTTTTTCAATATGAATTTTTTTGACAAGATTGGCGATACGATTGCACCCTTAGCAAGAAAACTAGGGGAAAATCGCTATCTCTCTGTGTTACGCGATGCATTTATGCTTTCATTTCCATTAACGATGTTTGGGTCCATTGTCGTCGTTATAAATAATTTACCTTTTTTCAATGATCAAACCAAAGCACTTTTATCTAATTTATTCGGTAACGGTCAAAGTGCAACCATGTCAATTATGACCGTTTTTGTAACTTTTGGGATTGGCTATTATTTATGTCGCTCTTATGATGTGGAAGGTATCTTTGGCGGTGCGGTATCATTTGCTAGTTTCTTAATTCTTACACCATTTATGGTAACAAGTGCCAAGGGAGAAGAAGTGACTGGGGTCTTAAGTTTAGATCGTTTAGGCGCTAAAGGCATGTTTATCGGGATGATTGCTGCCTTTTTAGCCGCAGAAATCTATACACGCATCACTAAAAAAGGTTGGCAAATTAAAATGCCTGCCAGTGTGCCACCTGCTGTCTCTAAATCTTTTGCAGCCTTAATTCCAGCAATTCTCACGCTATCCGTCTTTTTAGTGATTAACGCTGTAGCAACCGGTCTATTTAAAGTGAATATGCACGATATTGTTTACCAAGTGATTCAAGCACCATTAACCGGTCTAGGAAGTAGCTTACCTGCGACTTTGATTGCTTTATTCTTTGTCCAATTTTTATGGTTCTTTGGATTACATGGTCAAATCATCGTCAATTCCGTCATGGATCCAATTTGGAATACCTTAATGTTAGAAAACCTAGAAGCCTACAAAGCCGGAAAAGAATTACCACACATTATCACTAAACCATTCATGGAAGTCTTTACGGTTGGCCTTGGTGGTTCAGGGATGACGTTAGCGGTTGTAATTCTAATGGCTTTTGTTTTGAAGAAAAAACAATACCAAGATGTAGGGCGTCTCGCTTTAGCACCTGGTATCTTTAACGTCAACGAACCAGTTATTTTTGGTCTACCTATCGTATTAAACCCAACAATTTTAATTCCATGGGTCATTGCACCATTAATTGTCACAACCTTAAATTATCTAGTCATGGCTGCAGGAATTGTGCCAGCTCCAACCGGTGTATCTGTACCTTGGACTGTGCCTATCTTCTTTAGCGGCATGCTCGCAACCAACTCAGTATTAGGTGGCGTCTTACAAATTGTTGACTTTTTAATTGTAGCTATCGTTTGGTATCCATTCTTACGTGTACTAGACAAACAACTTGATTCTGCGCTATAATTTTACCAATAAGAAACAAAGATGACGGTAAAATGGTTGGGAGGAACAAACATGCCAAAATATGAAGAAATTGCCAATATACTTAGAGAAAGAATCTTAAATGGCACATATCCAGTGGACAGCTTCCTTCCCCACCAGACAGAATTGGTCAAAGAGTTTAATGTTAGCCGCATGACCATCAAAAAAGCGGTCAATATCTTAACGGTTGAAGGCCTTGTGTATTCAAAACAAGGAGTGGGGACAAAAATTCTCAACTCTTCCTTTTGGGATAAAGATGATGATCTTTATCGTTTTAACCAATATCAAGGGCTCACGAGTGATTTCAAAAATGATGAAAGAACCTTAACGAGTCAGGTCATTTTATTTACGGTTATCTTTCCTAGTGAAGAGATTGCACAAAGACTTGCTGTTGATACCCAAACACCAATTTACCAAATTATTCGTCTGCGTTTGGTAGATAATCAGCCCTTTGTCTTAGAACATACTTATATGCCTTGTGATTTAGTTCCTGGTCTATCACGTGAGATTCTTCAAAATTCGATTTATAGTTATATCCAAGACGAATTAAAAATCAATTTTGCTGGAAGCTATCGTCATATCACTGCAGAAAAGCCTGATGAATATGATCAAAAATATCTACACTGTGAATTGACCGATCCAGTATTGCAAGTCGAACAAGTAGTCTATCTCGAAAATGGCCGTCCAATTGAATATTCGAGAAGTCGCAATCGTTATGACGCAAGAGGCTACTCATTATTAGATGTCAAAAAATAAATAATGATGGTGTGTCACTTTTATCATTAAAGTTGGCACATCATTTTTTTATGCAAAAACGGATATTCCTGACTAACCTTGATTGTTAATCTGGAATATCCGTTACTATTTATCTTAACCAACAAGCACGCTTTCATATGGATATTGATAGCGACAAGTTGTTTTTTGATTATTGGACATCAATGAGAAGAGTACGGTCATGATACCCACTCGACCAATATACATTAAACCAATAATTAATAATTTACCAAATTCGGTTAAATCCGGTGTTAAGCCCATCGTCAAACCTACTGTACCAAAGGCAGAGAATACTTCAAAAGCCGCATACTCAATCCCATTTTGACGTGGTAAATGTTCGGTTGCTGATAAAATCATAATCGAGATAACGCATAGACTTAAGGTGATAAAGAATAAAGTCATCGCCCGAAATACTGCGGTTTCTTTAATCGAGCGGCCAGCAAATTCAGCTCGTTGTCTACCCTTTAATAGTGAAATCATCTGAATTAAGACGACTCCGAAAGTTGTTGTTTTCAAACCACCGGCAGTAGATCCAGAGGTACCACCGATATACATCAAGAACATGGTTAAAATTAATCCTGGATTAGACATCGCCGCATAATCTACAGAATAAAAGCCAGCTGTTCTTGGCGTAACCGACATAAACAAAGTGTTCATCAAACGAACAAAAAAATTATCACTTTGGACTAGGTAACGACCATTATGCTCAGAGAAAAAGAAAAGCACAAACCCACCCAGCAATAATAAAGCAGTCATCATCAATGCTAATTTACTATGCATCGACATCCGTTTTGTGTGTTTATATTGCAATAAATCACGCCAAACTAAAAATCCTAAGCCCCCAGAAACAATTAAGAAAGAAATGACCAATAAAATATAGGGATCATTTTGGAAAGGAACCAAACTATCGCCAAATAAATCAAAACCAGCATTACAAAAACTAGAAATCGCATGGAAAAGGGCATACCAAAGTCCCTTGATAATACCATAACGAGGAACTAAATCTATCGCTAATAACACCATTCCCGTTGTCTGGATTGCAATCGAAAACTTTAATACATACAAGGTTAACTTCATCACACCAGACATATCATCTAAGTTTAAAGCTTCTTTCAAAACAATCCGTGTGCTTAGATTAACCTTTTTCTTCGCTAAGGTATAAAAAATAATAGGGAGCATCATAAAGCCCAAACCACCTAGTTCAATTAAAAGCATAATGATGATTTGACCAAAAATACTCCAGTGTTGTGCTGTATTTAATGTCGTCAATCCTGTGACACAGGTCGCCGAAGTTGCGGTAAATACGGCATCTAAAAAATTCGTAAATTGACCACTTTGCGAACTAATCGGCAAGGAAAGCAAAAAGCCCCCTGTCAAAATAATTATCGCAAATCCTAAAGATAAAAATTTGACCGGCCCTAATTTTTGAATATTACTCTTTTTTTCTTTTTTTAACATTTTCGCCCCTTCATTTCAATAGACTATATACTCATTCATATTGTACCGCAATATCATAACCGAGTCATCCTATAAAAGCAACCCTTATTCAAAAATCTGATAGAAAGTAAAAGTTTGATTACAAAAATTAAGCAATACAGGGGCTAAAAGCTATTTCCAAATTATCTTGACTAACAGCTCTGCTGATTTTGTACATAAGTTTAGCTGAAGTATTATGTTTCATTAGAACTTATAATTTCATATATAACATATAGTTCCCAGTTTGATATTTCTATTCGATAAAATTGCTCTAAACTCAAAATAATACCTTTCATATTAGGATAAAATATTTTACCATTAATCATCAATGTGTTTAAATCGACTGGCACTTCATAGCTTTCTGACCCTAACATGGTTCGCTCAATCAACAAGGCCATATGCATCATCATATTGAATTTCATTTTTGTTTCCAGCTTCATTGAAAAGCGTCTTTCTAATTGTTCTATCATTAATTCGACTTGTTTAATGATAACATTTGGATTTAAAAACTCTAATTTTTCAGATAACCCTTCTCTTGAAAAGAAATGTATACAATCATTAATCATTTTTTCTAGGGCATTCTCATTAATCAAGTTTGTAAACTTTTTGGCCCAATCCTTAGTCTCCCCGAACGCATCCAATAAATTGATGTATGGAATATCCTCAGTCGTATCAATATAAGAGGTGCTGATAATCAGTGAAGTTTCTCTCAGATAACCTTCTTCCTCTTTAGAACGCTCCAATGTTTCAATTAGATCATTATATTTTAAAACAATCAATTTAATATCTGCAAAAATATATTTCCGCATGATATTCTTGATTTCATTAGCTACATCTATTCCAGAGATGCTAGAAATAATAATATTTTTCTCAACTGCAAATCCTTCAAAATACTGTATCTGTGTTTTAAAGTTTTTTTCAGCTATCTTCGCAATATTATTGAATAGCTGGTTATCAATCAATTGCTGTCCAATTTCAAGTGCAAAAGAAGTTGTCAAATTATTGATAACCAAAAGTTTTCCTAAAATTTGTGGCTTCAAATTCTTATATAACTGCGTTAGCGATCCCATATCAACTAACATGATAACACCTTGTGAAGTGTCTCGTTCAGCTAGCCATTCTTTCACTTTATTAATTGTATCTTTAATCGAAGCAGTTAAAGGCATATTGATGGCATCAAATAAATATTCTCCACACATCTCATTAGCAACCGCCTGAATACTTGAAGCAGTATTTTCTCCATGCGCAACAAGTAATGCCTGATAAGAGATGTTTTCAGAAATTACTCCGATTAACAAGAGTACTAAAACTTGTTCACAAAACTGACGATATTCGACATGGATATTTTCTGTTATCTTCTTGGCAAATAACAGTGTACGAGGGTATCGCACTCTTAATTCAGAATCCTCCCTTATAAATACAGCTTGATTAGCAAATAAATGGGTTAATTTGGCGGTATAACCCAAGATTTCTTGCTGAAGCTTATGATGATTTAGATATCGTTTTTTGCTATTGACTAAGTGATTGTAGATTTCGTTGTAAATATATGAATTTTCGACATCTAAATTGGCGATAAAATGATAGCAAAACTGTAGTAGATTTTCTTTTTTTACTTCAACAGGATCTTTTGAATCGAGAATTTGCTGAAAATTTTTCAGTAGTTCCGACTGTTTTTCACCAATAGTTTGTTTCTCCTTTTTTTCTATCAAAATCATATCTGTCGAAGGATTGCCGATAAAAACGATGCCTTCCATTAGGCCTTTTCTCAAACCATCTGCACAGAGTAATAAAATACGATTAGACAAACTCCCTACATTTCCTCTTTCATCCAAATAAATTAACTCATCAAATATCGCTTTACTCACTTTAATTGGGTAATGGATTTTCTCTGATTCTTTAGCAAATAAATGAGATACCAGTTCCATACGTTCATAAATCGGGCGACTTGGATAGGAGGGAAGTTCAACAGTTGCAGCTATTCTACGATAAAAGGTTGGTAATAAAACTTTCTCAGGATCTTCTGTGGTAGCAAATAATAAACGAACAGTTGATGAAATCTGTTTCTCTTCACCTATTTTTCTAAAAGAACCTGTATCCATAAACTGAAACAGCTTTTCTTGATTTTCATAAGATAAGCGATGCACTTCATCTAAAAATAATACAGATTGATCTGCTTGTTCCAGCAGCCCCTTTTTTTCTTGCTCTGCTCCTGTAAATGCTCCTTTGGCATAACCAAACAATATAGAAGAAAGTAATTCTGGGTTATTTGCATAATCTGCACAGTTGAACGTATAAAAGCGATTTGCACCGGTAACTCGTTTTTGTTTTAAGAACTCGAAAATCAACTGCGCTAAATAACTTTTTCCAACACCACTTTCTCCATGAATTAATATCGGCATACCATTGGGTGGATACATAATCGCCGATACACACCGCTCAATCGCTTGTCTGGCACTCCCTCTATAACCAATATATTGCTCAAAAACCTCTACCGATTGATTCTCTACAGCTAACTGCCAATACACTGGCTTCGTACCTGTTTGAATCACATCTCCACGCTCTAGTAGTTCATTCAGATATAAGCTAGTTACTGAACGACTTAAATGGATGGCCTCAGCTACCTCAATAGTGGTCAACGGTTTTGGATACATATTGAGTATCTCCATTAGCTTATAATACGTTTCTTGCCTCATTCATTCCTTCTCCACTTCTAAAAAGCGTGGATAAAAAACCACGCTTTACGTTATATTCTAACATATACCTAGTAATCCAAGCAATATTCCTAATACCATGATACTAAGCATAACGACGTTTACATTGACTTTCTTTTTTAACATCCAGAATGCTAAAAATGTTACAGTTAATGGTACAATACCGATGAATAGTTGATTCAAATAATCTTGAATTTTCATTACTTGGTCGCTACCTTTAACAGAAACTTCTAAAATGGTTTTAAATTTGACATTAGATGCGGTCATACTTCCCATCATCATTAAACCTAACATACTAGAACATTTAGTCAAGATCTTCATACCGCCAGATTCATACATTCGTTGAATAAAGTTCGCACCAACAGAATAACCGCTATATAATGCATAATAATGAATGAAAAATGCTGGAATATTATATAAAAGTAAGAAAACAATCGCACCTAAAAAAGACCCAGTATTCGCAATTGAAATACCAATCCCTGCTGCAATCACACGTAATATCCCCCAGAAAAATGAATCCCCAATACCTGAAATAGGTCCCATCAAGGAAGCTTTCACTGCTGTAATTGAACTGGCATCAAAGGTAGGATCTTCACTATTGCGTTTTTCCATTGAAGCAACTAGCCCCATAATAAAGTTATTGATGTGCATCGTTGCATTAAACCATGTCGTGTGACGAATAATAGCCTCTGCTTGTTCTTCTTTTGTCTTATAAAAACGGTTAATGACTGGCAAAAGGGTATAAATAACCCCAACAGCGTGATATTGTGTTGCCCCAGTTCGACTCGCATTCATCGTCCATGAACGCCAGAACACAGAGCGTAACATTTTTTTATCTTCAGTTGTTAAATTTTCTTGTCCTCTCATGCGAAAAAGTCCTCCTCTTCAGCTTCTTGTGTAGATAAACCATTTGTATTAGCAACTGTGGAACGGGTAGTCATCAAATCTTTTATCTCTAAATCACGTTGCGCACTTACGATACAAATAACACCCCCAATAACCGCCACTGCTACTGCTGGAAGTTGCAAATACGCCGTTAATACAAAACCAAGTAGATAAAATACAGCTAATTTATTATCCCATAATAATTTCATCAACATCGCAAATCCAACTGCAGGTAATAATCCTCCAGCTGCACTTAAACCATTCATCACATTTTGTGGAATATTTTCGACAAACAATTCAACAGGACCACTACCAGCAACGATTCCAATAAATGAAATGGAAGAAATAATCAAGTAATAAATAATCCAAGTACCATAATGTAACGCTACAATCGTCTTTTGATTGTTTTCTTTTGCTGCTTTATCTAATATAGGTGCAAATATATTCATAAAGACATTTTTTAAAAACATAACAACAAAAGCAGCTAACATCCCAATTGGAACAGCTAAAGTCAAAGCAGCTTTTTGTTCAATATTAGAAATAATTGCGAAAGTTGTTGCCAAGGTCGTTGCCGTAACTGGTTCAGCAGCGATGACACCACCAATATTTACATTTCCTAAGAAGATTGCTTCTAAAGAGGCCCCCATTAATATTCCGGTCTTCATATCCCCCATTAATATTCCGGTAACAAGTCCTACTACCAACGGACGTTCCATCATACTCTGCCCAGTCAGATAGTTCCCACCAAAACAAATGAATACTGCTAATGCAGCTAATAATCCATACACTACCATCTATGTTCCTCCTTTACTTTATTGCTTCTTTTAAATCTAGCTTTGCATTTGTCGGTAATACTTGATTGTAACTTTTTACATGTGTTAAATTCGCTAATCGACGTGCCGCTTCTAGCTCATTAGGATTTAGTTGCACGCTTGGAAAAATTATCTTTTTCGTACTTGGATCTGACTTATCAAATCTGCCTACATTTGCCACATTTACAGATTCGATATCTGTCACATTTTCTGCAATTTTTGTCGCATCACTTACACTATTAACAATGACAAAAATTCGTTTATCCTTTCCGCGTGGGTCATTGAAAACCTTAATTGCATCATCTACACTACGAATTAATAATTTCATCCCATTAGGAACAGCCATTTTTAAAGTCATTTGCATAATTTCATTATTAGCCGCTTCATCATTAGCTACAACCATCAAGGGGGAATTTAACTCCTTTGTCCAAACTACCGCTACCTGCCCATGTATTAAACGGTCATCTACTCGAATTTGTGTAATCATAAAAAATACCTCCTAAAAAAATGCTTCTTCATCATTATTGTTTGTTAAATGAATGCTTCTAACAGCGGATTCAAGCAGTAACTCATCTATTTCTTGATCTGTTAGTATATCCTTATCACTAAAAATAATTGATAAAATAATAGCTAAATTCGTATTTGTGATAAGTTTAATATTTTGCTTTTGACTTTCTGCTAATATGCGAACAACATTTTGATTGACACTTCCACCAAATAAATCAGTGAAAATATATGCTATTTCTGCTTCATCAACAGAAGAAATAAAGGATTCAACTTCTGGAAAATAATCGGAATCATCTACATACGCATTGATAACTGTGATTTCTTTTCCTTTATCCGCTAATATCTCTAATGCGCTTTGTAATCCCTTTGCAAAATATCCATGTGTTGCAATTAAATACTTTTTCTTCATTCCGTTCACCTCACTATAATATAAGCAATTCTCATGCCAAAAATCTGACAAACCAAACCCTTACTATATCGGTTCTTTTCACATATTTTCATGTGTTTAAACAGTTGAATGGATTCATAAACACAAAAAAACAGAAGAGTAAGTAACGCTATACTTCTCTCCTGTCTTATTTATTTGTTCATATTTTTAATTTTAATTAAACGCGTAATCTCAGAGCGTTCATTTTCTTCAAGTTTCATACGGATGCGATAAATGGTTTGCTCTAATTGTGGAATGGTCATGTATTCCAAAGCATTCACCCGACGTCTAGTCTTTTCAATTTCCGTAGACATCAATTGACACGTTTTTTCGATTTCCGTTAACTCTAATAGCTTGGGTAGAATCGCGGTAAAATCATCAATCACCGTATCTAACTCTGCATTGGAATTCAAATAACCATATTCTAAAGGTGAAGAAAGCAAGTCATCATCATAGTCAAAATTCATAACCGGTACTTTGACACTCATGATATTTTTTTCTAACACATCTAGACTAACTTCACTTGCTGGCAACATGAAAAGCTCTTCAATAAAGTTTTCATTAATGGCCGCATCAGCTAACATCAATTGGCGCATCGCTTCTTGTAGTTTTGCCTCGACTTCTTTACGCAATTGGTCATTTTTGCGGATAAGTAAGATAAATTGACGCATCAGTTCATCTTGTTTATCCTTTAATAATTTATGACCACGAGTAGCTGTTTGTAATTGCTTTTTGAGTCGAGTCAGCTCCATTCGCGTTGGATTGACATTTAACTCAGGCATGAAGCTCACACCCCTTTAGTAGGTAGATATTCATCCAACATGTCGTCTTTGATTCGTTTTAATTCTGTACGTGGTAACATTGAAAGCAATTCCCAACCTAAATCTAAGGTATCAAAAATAGAACGGTTGGTGCTAAATCCTTGGTTCACATATTCTTTTTCAAAACGATCAGCAAATTTTGCATAGATTTTATCCACATCAGATAAAGCTGAATCCCCTAGTACTACCGCTAATTCCTTGGCTTGTTTTCCTTGGGCATAAGCAGAGAATAGTTGGTTCATCGTAGCAGCGTGGTCTTTACGCGTTTTGCCTTCCCCAGTCCCTTTATCTTTTAGACGTGATAATGAAGGTAACACATCAATTGGTGGTTGAATGCCACGTTTATATAAATCACGTGAAAGGATGATTTGGCCTTCTGTAATGTAACCTGTTAAGTCAGGGATTGGATGAGTCTTGTCTTCTTCAGGCATGGTTAAGATTGGAATCTGGGTCACGGAACCTTTCAAATCACGAATACGCCCTGCACGTTCATATAAAGTGGCTAAGTTCGTATAAAGATAACCAGGATAGCCACGACGACCAGGGACTTCACGACGAGCGGCCGAAATTTCACGTAAGGCTTCACAGTAGTTGGTCATATCGGTCATGATAACTAAGACGTGCATGCCTTTTTCATAAGCGAGATATTCTGCTGCAGTAAGTGCCATACGTGGTGTCGCAATCCGTTCAATCGCAGGGTCATTGGCTAAATTCATAAAGATTACCGAACGATCAATCGCTCCTGTTTGACGGAAATCTTCCATGAAAAATTCAGCTTCTTCAAAAGTAATCCCAATCCCTGCAAAGACAACGGCAAAGTCATCATCGGTATTTAACACATTGGCTTGACGGGCGATTTGGGCAGCCAACTCTTTATGTGGTAAACCAGATGCTGAGAATACTGGTAATTTTTGACCACGAACCAATGTATTTAAATGATCGATAGCCGAAATTCCTGTTTGGATAAATTCATCCGGATAGTCACGAGCAACTGGGTTAATGACTTCCCCATTAATATCCATCATTTTTTCAGGTAAGATGGCTGGACCGTTATCTTTTGGACGACCTAAACCATCAAACACACGGCCAATCATGTCTTCAGAAACCCCAAGCTCTAGCGGATGACCTAAAAAACGCACCGCAGAGTCTTTTAAGTTAATCCCACTTGTTCCTTCAAAGATTTGCACCAAAGCTTTATCTTCTTGTACTTCTAGGACTTGGCCGCGACGTAATTCACCATTTTGCAAGCGAACTTCGATAAGCTCTTCATATTTAACCCCTTGCACCCGATCGACAGCCATCAAAGGACCGACGACTTCACCGATTGTACGATATTCTTTAATCATTCGTCATTCCTCCTTGAGCCACAATTTGTTGCATGGTTTGCTTAATATCTTGATTAATTGCATCTAATTTTGCTAATTCTTCTTCAGGTACATATTTACTGCGGGCAATGCGGTCTCGTAATGCCACTGTACCATTCATAATTTCACTTAGATAAGCTCCTAATTCTAAGGCGCGTTTGCCTTCTGCGTTAAACGTTAAGATATTGTTTAACATCTTAAATTGTTTTTCACGAGAAGTAAACGTATCGACGCCATCGAAAGCATTTTGTTGTAGGTAATCTTCACGAATTGATTTAGCCACTTGTAAGGTTAAGCGGTCTTTATCTGAAAGTGAATCAATCCCTACCAAACGCACAATTTCTTGTAATTGTGATTCTTCTTGTAATAGACTCATCCCTTCAGTCACTAATTCAGACCAATCAGCTTGTAATTGTTGATCTAAGAATTTACCAACTTCAGTGGAATAAAGTGAGTAGCTTTGTAACCAGTTAATGGATGGGAAGTGTCGTTGTTGCGCCAATTGCGAATCTAATCCCCAGAACACTTTAACAACGCGTAAAGTATTTTGCGTCACTGGTTCAGAAATATCCCCACCTGATGGCGATACCGCTGAAATGGCAGTGATACTACCTTCACGTTGATCGCTACCTAAAGCTATAACACGTCCAGCACGCTCATAATATTCAGCCAAACGTGAGCCAAGGTAAGCTGGATAGCCTTCATCCCCAGGCATTTCTTCCAAACGGCCACTCATTTCACGCAATGCTTCAGCCCAACGAGAAGTAGAGTCAGCCATAATTGCCACATTATATCCCATATCACGGAAATATTCAGCAATCGTAATCCCAGTATAGATAGAAGCTTCACGGGCTGCTACAGGCATATTTGAGGTATTAGCAATCAAAATGGTTCTTTCCATTAAGGATTCACCCGTATTTGGGTCAATTAATTCTGGAAATTCATTTAATACATCGGTCATTTCGTTTCCGCGTTCCCCACAACCGACATACACCACGATATCCACATCGGCCCATTTGGCAATTTGGTGTTGAACCACGGTCTTACCAGCACCAAATGGCCCCGGAACTGCCGCTGCGCCACCTTTTGTTACTGGGAAGAAAGTATCAATAACACGTTGGCCAGTAATCATTGGTGCATCAGGATTTAATTTTTCCTTCACTGGACGAGCTTTACGAACGGGCCATTTTTGAAGCATGGTTAATTCACGTGGTCCTTGAGCAGTTTCCACCACATAAATCACTTCATCAATGGTAAATTCACCGGACTTAATTTCAGTGATTGTTCCTTCTACACCTTTAGGCACCATGATTTTATGAACAACAATTTTCGTTTCGTCCACAGTACCCACAACATCCCCACTCACTACGGTATCTCCTACAGCGACACAAGGATTAAATTGCCATTTTTTCTCATGGTCTAACGCAGGTAATTGGACGCCACGACCTAAGAAATTACTTTTAGTGACTTCCATAAATGTATCTAATGGACGTTGAATGCCATCAAACATTTGTGAAACAATCCCAGGAGCCAACTCAACTGATAAAGCTTCTCCGGTACTTTTTACTACTTCTCCTGGTCCGATACCAGAAGTTTCTTCATATACTTGAATAGAAGCGACATCGCCACGCATTTCAATAATTTCGCCAATAACGCCTAAATCACCAACATAACAAATATCTTGAATACTTGCATGTGACATATTTTCAGCCATTACTAACGGACCTGAAACTTTAATGATTTTTCCTTCTTGCAAAATCGCTACCTCCTAATTTTTTATTGATGGTGTTCTTATCTACTCCACGGCGTTCAGCAGCTAGACATTGTGAAATTCGCCCTCCCGCTTGTGAAAATCTCCTTTCATCCGATTTTCTCAGCGGGAGGTAAGCACACGAATTTCTTCATGTCTGACCGAGCTGCTTCACGACCTTATTCTGTGTTCGGCAGGTAGCTACTTCGGCGTATAAGCCGGCCTGTCTTGGAAAATCTTAATACTCGATGGATTTTCCTGACATTCCGGAAATCTTAGCTTTCTCGGTATCAATCAACTAAATACTCGGAAAATTCACCCTCCTGCTTAAGAAAATCTCCTTTCATCCGATTTTCTTAGCAGTAGGTAACACAT
>JGI24707J26582_10000149_pt1 | contig 48236 bp, 49 predicted proteins | sample BioPla1DNA1_FD_26582 | JGI IMG/M metagenome (IMG submission 26582)
CATACACATAGCACCATGCACAAATGCTTCTAATTCAATATTTACTTTTTGATTAATAACTTTAATATCATCAAGAGAGATTTCCCGAGCCATAACAACTCTGCTAGCCCCAAGTTCCTGCCAACAAAGAACTGAAGACCAATTGGTATTATTTGCTTGAGTGCTTATATGCAAAGGCACATGAGGTATTAATTCTTTGGCAAATCGGTATACACCAAGATCCGCAATAATAATAGCATCAACCGCTATGCTGCCTAAAAATTTTAAATACTGCGGCAAATTTTCAAGATCTTCGTTATGAGGAAAAATATTAACTGTGACATAAAGCTTTTTATTCAAACTATGAGCAAAATTAACTGCCTGCTTCAGTTCATCATTACTGAAATTATCGCTAAACGCTCTTAATCCATAGGACTCTCCACCCACATAAACGGCATCAGCTCCATAAATAAGGGCCATTTTAAGTTTTTCAAGATTTCCTGCGGGTGCTAATAGTTCAGGTTTTTTCAAAGACTTTCGCTCCTTGGTAAATAGAAATAGCAATACCGTCACCACTGCGATAAAGCGATGTTGAAAATCGCGAATCTTGATGAATAAATTCTAAAAACTCTCTCAGTCTTTTAACAATTGTTCGGTACCGCCTCGGCGTTTCAATATCTCCTTCGACCATTCCACGAAACAAGACATTATCGGTAAAAATCACAGCATTATCATTTAGTTTTTCCATTACTTTTACTAGGTAGTTAAGATACTGACCTTTAGCAGCATCAATAAATACCATATCAAATTTGGTATTCAGCGTCGAAATAACTTGATTGGCATCACCTACTACAATGTCTACCTGGTCAGAAAGGCCGGCTTGCCTAATAAACGTATCAGCTTGGGCAACTCTATCTGGATCGATTTCAATTGATATTATTTTAGCACTGGGTGAATTGCGAGCAATTAGTAGCGTGGAATAGCCAATCGCAGTACCTATCTCGAGAACTGACGACGGTCGATAAGTCTTTACGGTTTCGACAAGTAAATCTGCGCCTTGGCTATTAATAATCGGCACTTTGTTTTCACGGGCATAATTTTCCATATTCTTTAACAGCATGTCCAATCCGCCCATATTTAAATTCGCACCTTATCAATTAATTCAAGATGTTCCTGATAGCTTTTACTATAATGATGAGCTCCTTCTTTGTCGGCTACGAAATAAAGATAGTCAGTATCAGCAGGATACAACACGGCATTAATTGAAGCCCTGCCTGGATTAGCTATTGGCCCAGGAGGCAAGCCCATGTGCTGGTAAGTGTTATAGGGTGATTCAATTTGGGTTTCTTTAATTGATAACTCAGCCTTAGGATAGCCTAAAATGTACTGAATAGTGGCACACGACTGCAGCGGCATATCCTGTTTCAATCGGTTAAGAAACACGCTAGCAATAATTGGTCGGTCACCGTCAAGTTTTGCTTCCTTTTCTACCAATGATGCTAGCGTGATAACCTCTGAAATAGACAAACCGACTTCAGAGGCTCGCTCTCTCATACTAGGCGTAAATTGAGTATCAAACTCTTTAACAAGAATCTTCAATAGTTGCTCTTCTGTAGTACCACGTGGCACTTGATAAGTGTTCGGAGAAATATAACCTTCTGCCTTATAGGCTACGCCAATGCCTGACATATATGAATACGGTGCATAGTTTTGAGCTAACTCCTTGAATTTGCTAGCATCACCAATTTTCTGCTGTTCTACAAGCTTAGCAATTTGGTCTATATTATAGCCTTCAGGTATAGTAATCTGACGATAGGCTGTTTGGCCTTGCGCTAACATTTTTACAATTTGTTCAGTAGTCATGTTTCTAGAAATAGCGTACTCCCCGGCTTGCAGGGAACTCTCGATATTATAGACTTTTGCAATTACACGAAACATAATTACACTTTTAATAATATCTTCTTTATATAACAGCTCGCCAATGTCGCTTGCTGACATGCCTGGTTCGATAGTAACTATAGTCTGATCTTCGGTATTTAAACTAACTGGTTTAGCCATTCCAAACATAATACTTCCCATTAAAAGAAAGAATGCTAACACAATTAAAACAGAGCTGGATTTGTTCTTTAAAATATGCCACATATATTACACCTCACTTTTGTACAATTAGGGTAGGAAAAATTCTAAAGATTGTCCATTTTATTATGATAAGTATTATACCACAAAAAGATTAGAAAAACCCAGCTTAACCTTTTCACATCAAAATCTAAGTTTTAAGGCAAAAAAAGATGAAGCCTCTAGGCTTCATCTTCCTCATCAACCATGAGCTCTTCGTAGGCCAGACGAACCTGGTCGAATTCCTCATCAGTTGGATCAACGTATATTTCTTCGCCATTTTCGTCGGTATCAATGCGAGCAATAAAGACATCAATCTCATCATCGCAACCGCATTCAGAATCACCGCAGCCACAGCCTTCTTCATCAATCTCAATTGGTACTAAAATAGCATAACGTTTTTCTTCAACCGGAATTATCAATTCTTCACGGTAATAATACTCATTACCTTCTTCGTCAGTCATAACTACAATTAAATCTTCGTCCATTTCTTCGAGGTCTTCCTTTTCAATATCAGCCAATTACTGTCACCTCACTCTTTCGATGTCTTGTAAAATTGTATCCTAGAAAACCTTTCCTGTCAAGGAAGATGTTGGCGAGGCAAGCTATCAAGATACCCTTGAAGAATAAAGACAGCAGCCATCTTATCTATCACCTTACGGCGTTTTGCCCGACTTACATCTGCCGAAATCAAAGCACGCTCAGCAGCGACAGTTGACAAACGTTCGTCCCATAAAATTACCTTTTGGTTTGAAAAAGTTTCTGCAATCTTTTCCGCAAATTGCTGTACTAATTCCCCGCGCGGCCCTACTGTGCCGTTCATATTTTTAGGGAGGCCGATAAGCACTGTATCAGATTTGTAGCTGTCAATAAGCTCGTTAAGTCTCTTAAAATCATTAGCTTGGCTTGTACGACGAATAACTTCCACTCCTTGAGCAGTCAAACCAAGCTCATCACTTACTGCTATTCCTATTGTTTTGTCCCCAACATCTAAAGCTATTATTCTCATAGTGCCTCCATAATATGTGAAATTTTACTATACAAACCAAAATAAAATTACCTCTGTCGAAATATAATTGCTCGACAGAGGTATATTATTTGTTTGTCATAATTACTACTTACCTTTTACATAAGCCCTGACAAACTCTTCAAGCAATTCGTCCCGTTCTAATTTACGAATTAGTCCTCGGGCATTATTATGACTGGTAATATAAGTTGGGTCACCTGATAATAAGTACCCGACAATTTGATTAATCGGATTATAGCCTTTTTCTTTAAGAGCTCGGAAAACTGTGCCTATAATTTCAGATGCCACATTATTTTCTTCACTGCCAACCTTAAACATCATGGTTTCTTGGGATAAATTGGACATATAATACATCCTCCTCCCTGTTATTATCCCCATACTGATACCATTATATTCTACTTATCCTAGAAATTACCTCCACTTATTAAAAGTGTTTATATTAAGAGGGCGGGCTAAGCCCACCCTACCTAAAAATATCACATTAGTTGTTGTTTAATAATTTCTTCTGCTGCTAAAAGTGCGTCATTTAATTTTTGAGGGTTTTTCCCACCGGCTTGGGCCATATCCGGACGCCCGCCTCCGCCGCCACCGGCAACTTTAGCCGCCTCTTTAACAATATTTCCGGCGTGAATCTTTTTGGCAGTTGCTTCTTTGGTCGCCATAGCAACAAAATTGACTTTATCATTAGTAGTAGCTCCTAAAAGTACAACCCCACTTGTTAAATTATCACGAACCAAATCTGCCATATTGCGCAAGCTATCCATATCATTGACACTGACTTGAGCAATAACATATTGTACTCCATTAAATTCCTTCAAGTTTTTAAGAATATCCTGAACTTGGGCTTTAGCGGATTTAGCGTTTAGAGCTGATATCTCATGTTCAAGATCTTTTACTTTTACAATAAGCCCTTCAAGTTTATTAATACTATCTTCGGGCCTTGCTTTTAATATTTCCGCCATTTTAAGCAGGATATTCTCTCTTGATTGGGTATATTTAATAGCCTCGCGGCCAGTAACTGCCTCTACCCTTCTAATCCCTGAGCCAATTCCGGATTCAGAAATTATCCTAAAGGTTCCAATTTCTGAAGTATTTGCAACATGAGTACCGCCGCAAAGTTCCTTACTAAAAGCATCAACAATAACTACTCGAACTAAATCGCCATACTTCTCACCAAACAATGCGACTGCGCCCATATCTTTAGCTATTTCCTGAGTGGTCTCGATAACGCTTACCCCTGCATTCTCAAGTATTACATTATTTACAATTTGTTCAACTCGAGCAAGTTGTTCATCAGTTACTGGGGCGAAATGAGAAAAGTCAAACCGAAGCCTATCAGGCCCAACTAATGAACCCGCCTGATTTACATGATCACCTAATACTTCCTTTAGAGCCTTATGCAATAAATGCGTTGCTGTATGGTTGCGAGCTGTATCTTGACTGCGTTGGCAATTTAATTCAATTTTTACTTGTTCAGCAGTTTTTATTGTACCTTCCATGATCCGACCTACATGATAAATTGCACCATTAGGCAGCTTTTTAGCCGTTTCGATTTCTGCTTTGCCTATACTTCCCCGGATTAACCCAGAGTCACCTACCTGGCCGCCTCCTTCTGCGTAAAATGGTGTAACATCAAGAACAATGGCAACTTCATCACCGTCATTAGCCTCATTAATGATTTTACCGTCTTTCCACATTAGTGCTACATTGGCACTGGTAGCTTTGGCATCTCTTGCTAACTGCTCAAAATTAAAGTTGGACATATCCGGAATTACCATCACATTGCCATTATCACGACGGGCAGCTCGAGCCCGTTCGCGCTGCTCGCTCATTGCTGCATCGAAAGCTTGCTTGTCAAGTTCAATTCCATGCTCGTTTAAAATTTCAGCAGTTAATTCCCACGGAAAGCCGAAAGTGTCGTAAAGCTTAAAAGCAGTCGCTCCATCTAAGGTAGCCTTGCCGGCTTTTTTAAGTTCACTAATTTGGGCGTTTAGAAGCTCCATTCCTTGGGCCAAAGTAGCGTGAAAACGTTCTTCTTCCAACTGTATTACTTTCTTTATGTATTCTTTCTTTTCAGCTAAATCGGGGTATGGTTCTTCAAACATACCAACTACAACATCAACAGCTTTGGCCAAGAATGGCTTCTCAATACCGAGCAACCGGGCATGTCGAACAGCGCGTCTTAAAACTCGTCTTAAGACATACCCACGGCCTTCATTCGACGGAAGAATCCCATCCGAAATCATAAATGTCAGACTGCGGGCGTGATCACCGATTACCTTTAAGGAAATATCACTATTTGCTGCCTGCCCATAGGCAACATTGGCCACCTCAGCAGCGTATTCGATAATTGGAAACAGAAGATCTGTTTCGAAATTCGATTGCTTATTTTGTAGAACTGATGCTATTCTTTCCAATCCTGCCCCGGTATCAATGTTTTTCTTAGCTAACGGTTGATAATTCCCTTGTTCATCACGATCAAATTGCGTGAATACCAAATTCCAAATCTCGAGGAACCGATCGCAATCACAGCCGACGGCACAGTCAGGACTTCCACAACCGCGTTCTTCCCCTAAATCAATATATATTTCAGAGCAGGGTCCACATGGGCCAGGCCCAATTTCCCAGAAATTATCTTCCAATCTAATAATGCGGTCTTCTTTAACTCCGATCTCATGTTTCCATATCTGAAAAGCTTCATCATCAGTTGGATGGATTGTAACCCATAACTTTTCCTCAGGTAGTTCAAGCCACTCAGTTAGGAATTCCCAAGCCCAAGCTATTGCTTCTTTTTTAAAATAATCGCCAAATGAAAAATTTCCTAACATTTCAAAAAAAGTCTGATGACGTGCTGTACGTCCAACGTTTTCTATATCACCAGTCCGAACACACTTCTGGCTGGTAGAAATTCTTGTATGAGGCGGTTTCATTTTACCGGTAAAAAAAGGTTTAAACGGTGCCATGCCAGCACCGATTAATAGCAAGGTAGGGTCATTCTCCGGGATAAGCGGATAACTTTTTAATATAAGGTGATCTTTACTAGCAAAAAACTGCAAATATTTCTTACGAAGCTCGTTCCCAGTCATATAAATCAAGACATTCAACCTCCACGTTCATTTAGGGACCATCTTATGGAATTATACATAATTAAGATATCATTGTCAATAAATGGTGCTTAAACGAATAATTTATACAAGTGCCTAAAAACAACCTTAACAATTGCTGCAACTGGCACCCCAAGCAGCATTCCGGGAAGTCCACCTAGTTCGCCTCCGACAAAAACAAAAAAAATGACCGACAGCGGATGCAGTCCTACGCTTTCACCAAGTATCTTAGGACCAATTACCGTGCCTTCTAGCTGGTGTATGATTAAGAATAGGATTACTACTTTGAGTGCTAATATAGGCGAGTGTAATAACGCTAACGTAACTGCAGGAGTCGCCCCGATTATGGCTCCGAAATAAGGTATAATATCAAGCAAACCTGCCAAAATTCCAATTAATAACGCAAATCTTACATTTAACAGATAAAGACCTGCACTAACTAATATGCCTACGAGAAATGCCACAAGTAGCTGACCTCTAATTAATCCGTTAAGTACTTTATCAATATCCCTAACAATAATAATAATTTGATTTCGCCATTTACCAGGAATAAACAGCAATAGTTTTTCACGAATTTCGCGCCAATCATGCAATAGATAGAAGGCTAGAACAGGACTTATTACGATGCCGATAAAATAGCTTACACTGTTAATTATTCCATCAACAATTGAAGCTGTGAAACCTTGCAACTCGTTTTCTAATGTTAATAAGGCTTTATCAAATGCAATCCGGAGTGAAAACGGCAAAGACGAATTTTGATATTGTGCTTGAAACTGCTCTAATAGCTGCTGACCTGTTGCCGCCATCGAAGGTATCTCTCTCGCAAAGTTTTCCAGCTCTTTAATCAAGATTGGTACAATTTTAATTGCTCCCAAAGTTAGGGCCCCAAATAAAACACTATATACAATAATGATTGACCACGACCGACTAAAGCCTTTTTGTTCAATATGCGCTACAGCCGGATTAAGTAAGTATGCCAGAAATAAAGCAATTATAAATGGATAAAGGCCACTTTTAACCAACCAAAGAAAATAACCGCATAACGTCAAAACTGCTACAATTAGACTTACTCTGACCACTAGTTTGGTGACTACCACGCCTACACCTCAAAAATTTTCACATATTTTACAAATGTATAGTCGATAAAAATGGAGACCGAATGGTCTCCACCTACTAGTCTAATTTTTTCATAAGCCGTCTGCGCGCATAGCGAGCTTTTCTCATCAGTCCTTGGGTAGTATCGGCGATAGCGTCGACATTAAATTCGGCTATTGGTTTCTTCTGCGGCTTAGTCATAGGACTTATGATGGCGCCTAATATTGTTCCTACAACACTTCCCCAAATTAATCCTTTAAAAAAACCATTATTCATCATACCACCCCTTCAAATTATTTAAACAGTGTCTTGAAATGATTCGTCAAAGAGAGTCAGCGTTCCATCATCCGCAATATTAAATACGGTGACGTCTTGTCCCTTATTAACAAACTCTACACAGCAGTCCCAACAATAATACTGTTCAATTCCGACCTTACCAATAGACTTACGACCACAAACAGGACAAGTTACCACTTAAATACACCTCACACAATTTGTTCGGCATGAAGCAGTTTGGCCATTGCATCAGGAACAATTAGCTTATCTTGTCCAATAACTTGTGCTTGTGGCAAAGGCATAGTTTGGCGTCCATATAATAGGTCGGTTATTACACTGTCTGATACTTGGTATGACCTGATTTCGCCCGTTGCTGCGTCAAAAACTACATCAACCAATACTCCTAGCATAAAACCTGTTTCAGTAAAGATTTGCTTATTAACAAGATCCTTCAGTCGATAAATATTACTCAACGAAGATAGGTCAGCCAAATCTTTAATTACCTCAGAACCGCGCACCATTAACGCGTCCCGGCCGATACTAAATAAATCCTCAAAACTAACGCCAAAAGCCTTAAAAAACCAATTTTCACTATCAATCATGACACCACGAATAACAGCCTGATCAACGTCCAAAAGAACCTCTTCTACCATTCCAATCTGCGTACCAGTAACAGTTTCTAATACCGGTAGGCCAATTAAGTTGCTAACTTTTTGCACTATACGGCCTCCTTACAGATCGTAAGCTTATTATGTCCAAAAAGCACTGAACTTATTAAGCTTGTTTAAAAAAGGAACTTTTATCTAGTGTTTCTCACGGCTTGTTGAATAATTCCTCCGCCCACTACAATGTCATCATTATAAAATACTACCGACTGGCCCGGCGTTATAGCACGCTGCGGCTGCTCAAACTTAACCCGAACTTGATAATTACCAATTGGAATTATTTCAGCTTGTGCCGGTGTTGCACTATATCTAATTTTCGCGGAAACGATCATTGGCTGTGTTAGTTGATCCACAGTAATAAAATTAAGATCAGCCGCTATTAGCTCATCAGCAAAAACTTCATCTCCATTCCCTACAACTACTGTATTCGCTTGCGTATCTAGAGCTACAACATACAGCGGATGGCTGGCAGCAATGCCTAGACCTTTGCGCTGACCTATTGTATACAATGGCAAGCCTTGATGCTGACCCAGTACATTTCCCTTAGTATCTACGATTTTACCGGGTTTTAATGCGGCAGGCGCCTTTTCAGCCAAAAAACTCTTATAATCATCATTAGGGACAAAACAAATCTCTTGACTATCCGGCTTATTAGCTACCGATAGACCTAATTCATTAGCCATTTTTCTTGTCTCAGTTTTATGATAAGTACCAAGCGGCATCATAAAATGCTTTAAGGTGTGCTGATTTAAATGATATAACGCATACGATTGGTCTTTTGAATTGTCTATCCCTTTTTTTAGTAAGTATCGTCCTAATTCTTTACTGTATTCAATAATTGCATAGTGGCCCGTAGCCACATATTCAGCCCCTAATTCCCTAGCTCGATGAAGCAAGCCTTCAAATTTTACATACCGATTACAAGCGATACAAGGGTTGGGTGTCTTTCCTGCCGAGTATTCGGCGATAAAATAATCAACAACCGTTTTCTGAAACATCTCTCGAAAATTGAGCACATAATAAGGTATGCCGATTTTTTCAGCTACCCGGCGCGCATCATCAACAGCAGACAGCGAACAACAGCCACGATGATCAACATCGTCCTGGGGCTCATAATTGTCCCAAATTTGCATTGTAATACCAATAACATCATAGCCTTGACGCACAAGAAGGGCGGCAGTTAAAGAACTGTCCACCCCTCCGCTCATGGCTACAACCACTCTGGGTTTAGCACACATTAATTAAATCACTTTCCTTTTTTCTCTATATAGTCTTTAATTGCTTCATGCAGAGCATCAGCGGCTAGGTTTGAACAGTGCATTTTTGCAGGTGGAAGTCCTCCTAAAGCTTCAGCAACTGCTTGGTTAGAAATCTTTAATGCTTCGTCCAACGTTTTCCCCATAACTAATTCTGTAACCATGCTACTAGTAGCTATTGCCGCGCCGCAACCGAAAGTCTTGAATTTGACATCTTTGATAATATCGTCCTCAACTTTTAAATAAATTCTCATAATGTCGCCGCATTTAGCGTTGCCCACTTCACCAACACCATCGGCATCACTAATTTCACCAACATTACGGGGGTTAGTAAAATGGTCCATTACTTTTTCTGTATACATGCCAATCTCTCCTCTCCTAATGCTTGCATAAAATACAGGGATTTGACGCCGACATTTGACTCGACGCACTTAACGGCGACATACTGCGTAATCGTTCGACAATCTCTGGCAGAACAGTTAAACAATATTCTATTTCTTCTTGGGTGTTTCCACGTCCGAGACTTATTCTTAGTGAACCATGGGCAACCTCGTGAGTCAAGCCCATTGCTAAAAGAACATGAGATGGATCAAGCGATCCTGACGTACAAGCCGAACCGCTAGATGCTGCAATGCCTTTTAAATCAAGATTTAAAAGGAGCGATTCGCCCTCGATATACATGAAACTAAAATTAACGCTTCCTGGCATGCGTAGGGTTGGATGTCCATTTAGTTTAATATCTGACACTTTGTCAAATAGACCTTGTATAAGCTTATCTCGTAAAGCCGTGATATGGGTAATTTTCTTGTCCATATCTCGCTTCGCAATCTCAGCTGCTTTCCCCAGACCAACAATTCCCGCTACATTTTCAGTACCGGCACGCAGACTGCGTTCTTGACCGCCGCCATGCTGCAGAGCGTCAAGACGAACACCGCGTCGAACATAGAGTGCGCCAACGCCCTTAGGTCCATGGAATTTATGTGCAGAAAGAGTAAGTAAATCAATATTATATTCTTTAACATTAATTGGGTAATTGCCGGTGGCTTGAACCGCATCGGTATGAAATAAAATGCCTTTATCTTTTGCAATTTTCCCAATTTCCTTAATCGGTTGAATGGTTCCCACTTCATTATTTGCAAACATAACACTAATAAGAATAGTCTTATCAGTGATAGCTTTTTCAACATCCTCAAGACGGACCATTGCATTCTCATCAACCGGCAAATAAGTTACAGTAAAGCCCTGTTTTTCCAGATATTCACAAGTATGTAAAATAGCATGATGTTCTATTGCTGTCGTAATTATATGATTGCCTTTCTTACGATTAGCAAATGCAACTCCCTTTAAAGCAAGATTATCGGCCTCAGTGCCGCCGCTAGTAAAGAAAATCTCGTTAGCATCTGCTCCTAATAACGCCGCTACACGCTGTCTCGCTTCATCTACTGCCTTTTTTACTTCACGTCCAAATGAATGAATACTAGATGGATTGCCAAACTTCTCAGTCATATATTCCATCATTAATTCAGCTACTTCATTGTCAACCGGTGTAGTAGCCGAATGATCAAAATAAATTCGTTTCATTTTACTCAGCTCCTTGTCCCTTTTCTTCCCGACATAGATCGGCAAGAGAAATCGAATCTAAAACACTATTTATACTATCGCGCACTTTTGCCCAAACCCCACGTGTTACACAAACATCGGCTTTGTCACAATAGTTATTATCCCTGCAACTGTCATCGAGCAAACAATCAACCGGAGCAATCGGACCTTCCATAACGCGTATAATATCACCCACTGTAATTGAGGATGGATCTTTGGTTAAAGAATAGCCACCTTGCGCACCGCGAATGCTTTTAATATAACCCGCTTTTCGTAGTATGCCCATTAGTTGCTCTAAATAGTGTTCTGAAATTTCCTGCCGCAGGGCAATACTTTTTAAAGAAATTGGCCCTTGACCGTGATGCATCGCCAAATCATACATGGCAGCTACACCATACCGTCCTTTGGTTGACAGTTTCATGACATCTCTCCTGCTTATACCCCAGTAATTTGATAGGTTTTCTTGGTTTTAAATATAGCAGAAAGAAATTTGTTTGTCAAAGCATTTTCACACAATATATTCTAAGTATAGTCATCATTTCTTATTCCAATAGTTACACGAGATCATCTATTTCTTTAGATGAGCCAAACGGCTAAAAATCTCTTTTTCTTTACCGTTACTAGTAGGGCGATAATATACAGTATTTCTTAATGTATCCGGTAGATATTGTTGGAAAATATAATTATTCTCATAGTTGTGCGGATACAAATAGTCTGCACCGTGCCCTATCTCTCTAGCCCCATGATAATGGGCATCACGCAAATGGTGCGGAACCTGACCACAGTCTTTATTTTTTATATCCGCTAACGCATTATCTATGGCTGCATATGCAGCATTGCTTTTAGGAGCGGTTGAGATGTAAAGAACGGCTTGGGCTAAAGGAATCCGCGCCTCCGGCAGTCCTAAATGTCGTGCTGCATTTGCAGCAGCAACCGCAATAACTAATGCTTGCGGATCGGCATTTCCAACATCCTCGGCAGCGCATATGATAATTCGTCGGGCAATAAAATTTAAGTCTTCACCGGCGGCTAGCATTCGTGCTAAATAGTGTATTGCAGCATCCGGATCTGAACCACGCATACTCTTGATAAAGGCTGAGACAACGTCATAATGGTTGTCCCCTTTCTTATCATACGCCAGAATTTTTTCACCAATTACTGTTTCTAGTGTATCGTAATGATTGTCCCCTTTTTTGTCATAAGCCAGAACTTTTTCGCCAATCACCGTTTCTAATATATCTTCGGTCAGATTGCGCTTATTTTCTGCTTGCAGTAATATAGCAGCCTGCTCAACAATATTAAGAGAAATTCTGGCATCACCATGTGACAAATCCACAATTTTCTCCAAAACACTGTCATCATAGTTTATAGCTAGCTTCCCGACTCCTCGTTCCTCATCAATCAATGCTTGTTTTATTATTGCTAGCATAGAACTTTTGCCAATTGGTTTTAGTCTAATTACCCTAACCCTAGACAATAGTGGCAGGTTAACTTCGAAATATGGGTTTTCAGTCGTTGCTCCGATAAGTATTAACCGGCCATCCTCGACATAAGGCAATAGTGTATCCTGCTGTGTCTTATTAAAACGATGAATTTCATCAATAAACAAAATTGTCCTTTTGCCATATAGTTTGATTCGTTCCCTAGCAGCTTCAACTGTCTTTCTTATATCTGAGATACCAGACTCTACTGCATTAAGTTTTTCAAAATGGCAACCCGTAGACGATGCAATAACCTGGGCTAATGTAGTCTTACCTGTTCCCGGCGGTCCAAATAATATCATTGATGGAATATTATCGGATTCAATCATGCGCCGCAAAAAGCCTTGTTGTCCAACTATTTCATCCTGACCATGAATTTCGTTTAAAGAACGAGGCCTCATTCTGACAGCAAGCGGTGCATTTTCCTCAATCAAAGTCTGATTGGCAAATGAAAACAAATCCATTCTTAGCACCCTTTAACTATATTAGATATAACTTTAATAACAGATTCAATGTTTTGCTTGCTAATACCGTGGTGAGTTACAAGCCGAATCTTGTAATCGCCGAACTGGCTGCATTTTATTCCTTGTTCGTCAAGTAAAAACGCAAACTTCTCAGCACTCATGCCAATACTCTGGACATCAAAAAGTACTATGTTAGTCTTTACTGTATCCATATCAATATTAATCCCAAGGTTGGCAATTTGATTAGCTAACATCTTAGCATGAATATGATCTTCCTCCAGACGTGTAACCATAGTTTTTAGAGCTACAATACCGGCAGCTGCTAAGACCCCTGCCTGCCGCATACCACCGCCCAGCATCTTTCGAATCCTTCTGGCTCTTTGGATAAATTGGCTTGTGCCAACTAGTAAGGACCCTACAGGTGCGCATAATCCTTTGGATAGACAGAAGCTAACAGAATCTGCATGCTTAGCAATTTTTTCCACTGCTAAGTTTTGCGCAACAGCAGCATTAAAAATTCGAGCGCCGTCAATATGCACAGGTATATCGTGATGCTTAGCTATAGCCTTTATAGCTTTTATATCATCGGGTGTGTAGTAAGTGCCCCCGGCTCGATTATGGGTGTTTTCCAAACAAATTAATGAAGTACGCGGCTGATGAATATCGTCGCCACGAATAGCCCGATCTACTGCCTCAGCAGATAAGATTCCCCGTTCACCCGTAATCGTACGGGTTTGAACTCCGGCCAAATAAGCCAGTCCGGCGACCTCATAGTAATACATATGGCATTCCGATTCGCATATTACTTCATCACCGCGCTGTGTATGCACCATCGCGGCAATTTGATTACCCATAGTTCCGCTAGCCACAAAAAGAGCAGCTTCTTTGCCGGTCATCTCGGCGCCGAGTTCTTCTAATTCTCGCACAGTAGGATCTTCTCCATAAACATCATCGCCAACCTTTGCCTCGTACATTGCTTTTCGCATTTCCGTTGTCGGCAAAGTTACTGTATCGCTACGCAAATCAATTAACATCGTGTAGGTCTCTCCAATCAAAATAGTCAAGTTTTAATATTATTTCGCTAGCTAACTAAAAATTCCTATTAAACTAGCCGATTACCATTACTAAATTAACTTCCGATAAAAAAACTGGCTTGTCATTCTTAACGACAAGCATAATTGAGCTATGGATCCAAAAAAATTAAACCCCACCGTGCCGTATCACCGCTGTTTTGAACCTGCCCTAGGCAGGTGGGTGCCTTCCTGCTTATTTTATGTGTCCCTTAACAAGGGCTTACACGCCATAATCAGAGTCAGGCTCCCGCAGTAATTGTGTTGGCTCAAAACATTGGCCTTCACGCGCACAGTAGGGTTAAAGCTATTATCTTTTCGTTTTTATCTTATCAAATAAGCAATCTAAACGCAAGTTTATGCGAAGGGAATGTTTTTCCAGATAACATAACATCTACTGTTTTTTTACTAAAACAGCCGTCTTAATACTAAGTTCTTTTAATTGCTTTGCTGCAACCTCCGATGGAGCTTGAGTCATAATGTCGGTAGCACTCTGCGTTTTCGGAAATGCTATAACGTCACGAATCGATGATCTTTTGGCCATCAGCATAACGAGACGATCTAAACCGAATGCGATTCCGCCATGTGGTGGAGTGCCGTACTCAAAAGCCTCAAGTAAAAAGCCAAATTTAGCGACAGCTTCCTCTGGTGTTAAGCCAATTGCTTTAAACACCCGCTCCTGCAATTCGCGATTATAAATTCTCAGACTGCCACCGCCAATTTCAGTGCCATTAAGCACCATATCATAGGCTTTGGCTTTTACGCGACCCGGATCACTCTCAAGATATTCAATATCTTCTTCACGAGGTGATGTGAATGGATGATGCATTGCGGTCCAGCGATTTTCTTCTTCGTCGTATTCGAACATAGGGAAATCAATAACCCACAGGAAGTTTAATTTATCCTGATCAATTAAATTCAATCGCCGCGCCATCTCAAGACGAAGTTGACCAAGCGCATTTGCAACTACTTGTGCCTTGTCAGCAATTATCAATAGCAAATCGCCTGTTTCGACTTTAGCAGTTTCGGTTATGTTTTTCATTATTTCTTCGGAGAAGAATTTGGCAATCGGCGACTTAATGCCTTCATCAGTAAAGCAAATCCAAGCCAAGCCTTTTGCTCCATAAGTTGCAACATAATTTACTAAACCGTCCAATTCACGACGGGGGATGTGAGAATATCCTTTTACGTTAATAGCTTTAACTTGACCGCCCGCCGCTAGCACGGTTTCAAACACCTTGAAGTCTGAGCCTTTTACAGCATCTGATAAATCTGTCAACTCCATACCGAAACGAAGATCTGGTTTATCTGAACCATACTTATCCATAGCCTCCTGATAGCTTAGACGAAGAAATGGAGTTTGAATATCAGCGCCAATTGATTCTTTGAACAGCTTAGCAATCATCTGCTCCATTGTGCTCAAGATTTCTTCACGGTCAATAAATGACATCTCAACATCTAATTGTGTAAACTCTGGTTGACGGTCGGCTCGCAGATCTTCGTCACGGAAGCAGCGAACAATTTGGAAATACTTTTCCATTCCAGCGACCATAAGTATTTGTTTGAATATCTGCGGTGATTGCGGTAGAGCATAGAATTTACCTGGATTTACACGACTCGGTACAAGATAGTCCCTAGCGCCCTCTGGTGTGCTTTTAGTAAGCATTGGAGTTTCGATTTCTAAAAAACCGCGGCTATCTAAGTAATCACGCATAGACTTCGCGACACGATGTCGCAGTATCATATTATATTGCATTTCGGGGCGACGTAAGTCTAAATAGCGATATTTAAGGCGTAACAGCTCGTCTACTTCTATATTATCCTGAATATAAAACGGCGGAGTTTTAGCAGTATTTAAAATACGGAGTTCAGCACCAAATACTTCAATTGCGCCGGTTGTCATATTTTCATTAATTGTTTCATGCGACCTTAGTTTCACAGTTCCTCTTACAGTAAGGACATACTCAGAACGAACACTTTCGGCCTTGGCAAATGCATCTTTATCAACCTCGGGGGAGAATACAACCTGCACAATTCCCGAACGGTCACGCAAATCAATAAATATCAAGCCACCGTGGTCTCGGCGACGAGAGACCCAGCCACAAAGCACAACTTGCTGGTCAGCGTGTTGCTTTCCTAATTCACCACATAAATTTGTTCTTTGTAATCCTTGCATTGTATCCATATAATTATTATTCCCCCATCTCAGCTTTAAGCTTGTTAAGAACGCACTCAAAATCAAGTAACTCTTGCTCACCGCTTGTCATATTTTTTAGCATCACTTTCCCTTGAATAGCTTCGTCTTCCCCAATTATTGCGGCGTAGCTGGCGTGATATTTATTGGCTAATTTCATCTGCGACTTTAAGCTGCGGTTCATAAAGTCCATGTCCGATGTGATGCCCTGTTTCCTTAACTCGCTTAGCAATTTAAACGCAACCGGCGTACTTGCACCTAACGTTACAACGAAGGCTGCTAGCTTATTATCACTACTTGGCAGAAGTGATTGCTTCTCAAGTGCAAGTAAGACCCGCTCAATTCCTATTGCAAAACCGATCCCCGGTGTGTCATCCCCGCCACACTCAGCAACCAATCCGTCATACCTGCCGCCGCCGCATACGGCACTTTGCGCTCCTAGCGGCTCATACTGTATTTCAAACGCTGTTTTTGTATAGTAATCAAGACCTCTAACAAGTCTAGGATTCAATTTATATTCAACACCAGCAACTGCTAATAGTTGTTTTAGGCCTTCAAAATGCTGTTGGCAATCTTCACATAAGCAATCTGTCATTTTGGGTTCGCCTTGGGAAAGCTCTCTGCACCGCGGATTTTTGCAGTCAAGAACTCTCAATGGGTTACGTTCAAACCGTGACTGGCAGTCAGGACAAAAATCAGAAAGGTTTTTCCGAAGATGGTCTTGCAGTTTTGCCCGATAAACCGGACGGCATTTAGGACAGCCCACTGAATTAATATGAAGTTTTAAATCCTTCAGACCAAGCTTTTCTAAGAACTGGACAGCTAAAATTATTATCTCAGCGTCAATTTCCGGACCTTTGGCACTCAACGCTTCGATACCGAATTGGTGAAACTGACGAAACCGTCCGGCTTGTGGCCGGTCATAACGAAACATTGGCCCTATATAAAATAATTTTGTTGGCTGAGAATCCACATAAAGCTTATGCTCTAAAAACGACCTTACGACAGCAGCCGTATTTTCAGGCCGAAGTGTAATACTACGACCCCCTCTGTCGTTAAAGGTGTACATTTCCTTCTCGACTATGTCAGTAGTCTCACCAATCCCGCGCAAAAACAGCTCGGTATGTTCAAAAATCGGTGTTCTAATTTCTTGATAGCCAAACAAATTGCATATCTCACGCGCGGTATCTTCGATATAGCGCCAATTATTAATAGTTTGCGGCAATATATCTTTGGTCCCGCGCGGACCTGTTGTTAGCATACTAATATTCCCCCTCACTTTCTGGTATACAAATCTGCAAAAAGGTCCGCTCGAATGCTTGTATATCTATCAATATTATTAATGTATGAAGACAAATCTTTAGCATTATAACAGCGTTTCAATGTCCAATTGGAATTGTCTACAACTTTAGTTCCCGCAGCGGGACCTATGCCGATAATGCCCTGTCTCTCTTCCATAATCTGAATATTGTAATTGCATTCAGTGCCAAGCCTTGCATAGCCGATATTTTCAAGATTGCCCATCATATGTTTCTGGCGATAAAGATAGTATGGGTACATGTCCATCTGGCGAGCATATTGATCAGCAATATCTATCATATGCTGGATTTTATCCCCTACCCCATTAAGCTTAGTACCACTTCTAACAGCGTTTTTAAGAATGGATCCCTTTTTCACGGCAAGAGTATGCACAGTCAGATTATCCGGGTTTAATGATGCAATTTGCATCATAGTCTCGCTAAACTCTTGCTCTGTTTCACCGGGTAACCCAATAATTACATCCATATTAAGAATAGGAATACCTGACTGCCTTATTTTACCGAATGTATCTATTATATCCTTAACAGTATGATTTCGTCCAATAAGATTTAAAGTTTTTTGCTGCATAGACTGAGGATTCACGCTTACCCTAGATACGCGGTAGTGATTCATAGCGTCAATTTTGTCATCGCTTAGACTATCTGGACGACCAGCTTCGACAGTAAATTCTCTCGTTAAATTGGTAACGAAATTATTGCTGACTATATTCAAAAGCCATTTAAAATTCTTATTATCTAAGCTTGTAGGTGTCCCGCCACCTATATAAACATTTTGAACAATTAGATTATGGCTCATGATTATTGCTTTAGCTGCTCTGATGTCTTTCTCCAATGTTTGGAGAAAGATACTTATTTTTTCGCTTTCAGGCAAAACATAGGCCGGGAATGAGCAGTACAGACATCTTGAAGGACAAAATGGTATACCCACATATACGCTTACCATTCTTCGGCTATCTTTCGTTTGCAATAAAAAAGGCCGTTGCCGCAAAGCAATATCGGTAACTAATTCAGCCTTAGAGACTCTAACATCATATTTGCTGGTTAAAACCTTGTTTATAGCTACTTTATTCAATCCCTTATCTAACAGCCGATGAATAATTTTCGTTGGCCTTACGCCACGTAATATCCCCCATGGCCCAGGGTCATATCCGGTAATTTCGCGCATAGCCGAAAGAAGATTAAGCATTGTTAATCGCTTATCGGCTGAAATTGATACATCATCGTCTATCGCGGTACTGCTTACTTTTTTAAAGCGGCGAGCCTGACCAGGAAGGTTATGAACAGTAAGCTCGGTATTTACTATCACCCTTTGCTGTTCTTCGATAATCTGGTTATTAACCACAACAACGTCAGCAGGCAGTTCAAAATCTTCTATGTTTTCCGCATTAAGGCTTTTATCTTCTGTAATATCAAATAAGGTCATTATATCACTGATTGCCTTTGTTGCTGTAGTAACCGAGTTACCTAGCACATACCGCTTAATGTTCACTTATCTTGGCACTCCTGACAATAACCGTAAAATTTTACTTGGTGGTCAATTATTTTAAAATTACTTTTTCGTGAAATCACGTTTTCAAGTGTTTCTAAGAGGTCGTCTTCAAATTCCCGAACTTTACCACAAGATAAGCAGATAAGATGATGATGCTGGTGCGGTGCTGAAGATTCATTTATTTCATACCTGCTTCGCCCATCCCCAAAATCCATTTTATGTAAAACATCCAAATCACTCAGTATTTCAAGAGTACGGTATACCGTTGCAAGTCCTATATCAGACGATTTTTCGCGTACAATATTATGAACGTCTTCTGCGCACAAATGCTTATCTTGATTATCAAGAAAAGCCTGTAAGATTATTTGTCGTTGCGGAGTTAGCTTATACTGACGATCGTGGAATTTTTGTCTTAAATCATCAATATTTATCATTTGACTCACCTGACTTTCTAAATAGTGTGCGGTATTAAGCGCTAAGTCATTTTTGATCATCATACCATAAATGACTAATTATAACTTTCAATAAAGCCGCTACTGGAACTGCGAATATCATACCTATTATTCCATATAGCTGACCGCCAATTAACAAAACTAATATAACGGTAGCAGGATGGAGATCGATTGTCTGCCCCATTACCTTCGGGACTACTATATGATTTTCAATCTGATGAATGATAATGAAAAAAATCAGTACTTTGACCGCCAGCGCTGGCGATGTTAAAAAAGCCAATAAGATCGCTGGTATTGCTCCTATAATAGGTCCAACTATTGGAATAGTTTCGGTCAAGGTGGCCAAAAGTCCTAAAACTAAAGGATAGTCTACTTTAAAAAAATACATTCCGCAGAAGACAGTGAAACCAACGATAACGCTAATCCAGAATTGACCGCGAATATAACCGCTTATAATTGCAGCAGACTCTTCAATTATGCTACGTACTCGCGACTTGCTGTTAGGAGAAAATATAGCTATAAAACTTTCTTTAAGAACTTGCCAGTCCTTCATAAAGTAGTATGCTAACACCGGAACAACTACAAGCTCAATAATTCTAGACGCTAGATCAAAAATCGAATTAACTATCTTCCGAACTAAACCTATCGAGAATGAGGCAGCACTTGATGCTGCTTGTTGTAAAAGACTAGATATATTGGCGGGCAAAGTAACTTCATTAGCCCTTGCTTCAATGGCAATAGTAATCTTCTGAATTTTATTGATAAGGTTCGGCAAGTTAGCAGCAAACTTGTCAAATTCGTGAATAAATGGCATAAAAACGAATTTTGCAACTATTGTTAAAAACAGTCCAGCTATTGCGAACGCCAATAAAACTGCCAATCCGCGCGGCATAGCCCAAGCTTTGACTCTTATTCGGCACAATAAGTTAACTAAAGGATTTAGAATAAATGCCAAAACTATAGATATTATAACCGGAAGGTAGATAGATGTCGCTAAGCTTAATACGTAGAGAAACGCAATAACTATTGCTATCTTGATCCAGTTTACCGGAGACTTGACCATAAAATCACCTACCTCAGTACTACTGGATGAATGGATTCATTTTTCGTTCCCATCCTATCGAGGTCGCTGGTCCGTGACCGGGTAAAACTCTAGTATTATCAGGAAGCGTCATTAGTTTTTCTTGAATACTATGGATTAGTATGCTATAGGATCCGCCGGGAAAATCTGTTCGCCCAATTGACTCGTAAAAAAGTGTATCACCACTAAACAATAAATCACCTATTAGCAAACTAATCCCCCCCGGCGTATGACCAGGGGTATGGCGAACTTCAAGTTCCAAGTTGCCGAACCTAATAATATCGCCATCTTTTACTATCCAGTCCGCAGGTTCAAACTCGATTTTACCGCCAATATACATAGATAAATTATGCTGAGCATTCGTTAACATTGCAGCATCATTAGCATGAATTACGATTTGAGCTCTGGTAGCCTGCCTTAGTTTATCATTGCCCGCAATATGATCTGCATGTCCATGGGTGTTAATTATATATCTCAAGGTTAAACCTTCTTGGGAGATCAATGATAGTACCTCTTCAGGATTACCGCCTGGATCAATGACAGCCGCTTCAAGAGTTTGCTCGCAATATACCAGATAGCAGTTAGTACCTAAGTTGCCAAGTTGAAACTGAACTGTTTTCACTCTTATCCTCCTTAAAATGCTCGTTTACTATCGAGCAGCATAGTAACCGGTCCATGGTTATCCAGCCGTACAATCATTTCAGCCTGAAATTTACCGCAGGACACATTGATCCCTGAGCCTTTGCAGATATCAATGAACTCAAGGTACAGCTTCATCGCTTTGTCAGGAGGCGCTGCGCTGTCAAAACTCGGGCGGCGGCCTTTTCGACAATCTGCATATAGCGTAAATTGAGAAACAACCAGTAATTCTCCCTTAATATCAAGTAATGATAAATTCATTTTACCCGCTTCGTCTGGAAAAATCCTGAGATTTATAATCTTATCAGCCAGGTATTTTACATCAAAATTGTCATCATCGATACCAACCCCAAGGAGCACTGTTAAACCCGTACCAATGGATGCGACCTTGACATCGTTAACAGTGACACTTGACATGTCAGTACGTTGAACCACAGCTCTCATATCTTCCCACCTATACTCTGCGCCGCACGATAAACACTATACACTTCTTTGATTCGGCGCATTTTAGTCATAACATTTTCTAATTGGCTTAAACTTTTTATTTCCAAAACAAGTGTAATTGTTGCGGTTTTATTTTTATGAACCCTGGCATTAACAGAGCTAATATTAGTTTTCGTTTCCGATGGCACTAGCATTACGTCTGTTAACATTCCTGGGCGATCCGTACAAAGCACTTCGATAGTTACCTTATATACTGTATCAGTAGTAATGTCCCAAGTTACTTGAATCATTCTTTCATACTCTTCAGGGTAATTAAGAATATTTGAGCAATCAGCGCGGTGAACCGAAACCCCGCGACCTTTAGTTATATATCCTACGATAGCATCGCCGGGTATTGGATTACAGCACTTTGCCAACCGTACTAGAACCCCGGACTCGCCCTCGACTAAAATTCCATGACTTGCTTTACTTTTATAGTTTTTTGGTTTAAGTTGAGTTAATAGTTGGGATAGATCCGGCGGAACAGTGCTTTTAAGTTCCCTTTTATACACCTCAATAAGTTTGGTCATTACTCCATGTGGTGTTACACCGCCGAACCCAAGTGTGGCAAACATATCTTCTTCACTTGACAGGTTAAATTTTTTGGCTACTTCGGTAAGCCGCTCGCTCTTAGCAATCTCCTTCCAGTCATACCCGAGCTTTTTACATTCACGTTCAACCAGTTCGCGCCCTTTAGCTATACTTTCTTCTCGCTTTTCTTTTTTGAACCAGAGTCTAATCTTGCTGCGCGTATCTGATGAACCAACAATATTAAGCCAATCTCTACTCGGACCATTATTTTGCTTACTGGTAATTATCTCTACGATATCGCCATTTACTAGCTTATATTCCAGTGGAACAATCTTACCGTTTACCTTTGCTCCCACACAACGATGTCCAACATCAGTATGGATACGGTAAGCAAAATCTATAGGTACTGAGCCAGCCGGCAGATCTATGACATCACCTTTCGGGGTAAAAACAAAAACCTCATCCGCAAAAACATCCAGCTTAAGCCGCTCAATAAATTCCCGAGGATCTTTAAGATCTTGCTGCCATTCAATTAGCTGACGAAGCCAAGAGAGCTTTTTCTCGAATTCTTTATCGGTTTTTCCGCCCTCTTTATAGCGCCAATGCGCGGCTATACCATACTCAGAGATTCGGTGCATCTCTAACGTTCTAATCTGAATTTCCAACGGCTTACCATCAATACCAATGACTGTAGTATGCAATGACTGATACATGTTTGACTTTGGCATGGCAATATAGTCTTTAAATCTGCCTGGTAACGGCTTCCATAGAGTGTGGACTATCCCTAATGCGCCATAGCAGTCTTTAATTGTTTCAACAATAATTCTTATCGCTGATAAATCATAAATTTCCCCAAGGTCTTTGTTGTCCTTGAGCATTTTTTTGTAGATACTATAAAAATGCTTAGGGCGGCCTTGAATTTCAGCATTAACACCTACAGAGCTAAGCCGTTCAGTTAATATCTTAATCGATTCATTAACAAGCTGCTCACGCTCACGGCGTTTTTGTTTAACTTTTTCCCCTAATTCATAATACTTATCCGGCTCTAAAAACCGGAATGACCTGTCCTCTAATTCCCATTTAATGCTAGAAATACCCAAACGATGAGCTAAAGGAGCAAAAATCTCCAAGGTTTCCTGAGCAATACGCCGTTGCTTATATTCCGGCATATATTTAAGTGTTCTCATGTTATGCAAACGATCGGCTAACTTAATCAAAACAACGCGTACATCCTTGGCCATGGCAAGGAACATTTTACGATAATTCTCAAGTTGCTGTTCTTCTTTAGATTTGTATTCAATCCGGCTTAGTTTAGTAACCCCGTCAACCATCATGGCAATCTCTTTGCCGAAGAGCTTTTCAACTTCGTCTAAAGAAATAGCCGTATCTTCGACAACGTCATGAAGAAACGCGGCGCTAATTGTTAAAGCATCTATTTGCAAGTCAGCCAAAATCTTGGCAACTCCAATTGGATGGCTTATATAATCTTCTCCTGAAATACGCAGTTGACCCCTATGGGCATCGCAGGCAAATTCATAGGCCTCTTGTACTAAAGATATTGGGGCATCGCTCTGATATGACAAAATTAGATTTTTTAAATCTTCAATATCTAGATTTGCAACGCTGCCCATTATACACCTCTCAATTACAGTAAACTCCTGCTAAGTTTATTTATTTCCTACTTTGAAGCTGGATTAATATGTTACAAGTGTAGTGATGTCATAATCTTTTAAAAGCTGACTACCGTTTAAATATGACAATTCAATTACAAAAGCTAAGCCTACAACCTTTCCGCCAAGCCCCTCAACAAGATTGATAGTAGCCTTGGTAGTACCTCCAGTTGCTAGCAAGTCGTCGACTATAAGTACCCTGCTGCCTTTTGGGATTGCGTCCTTATGGATTTCTAAAGTGTCCTTGCCATACTCTAAATCGTAACTAAAATCAATTGTCTCAGCCGGAAGCTTTCCAGGTTTACGAACAGGTACAAATCCAGCTCCAAGAACATATGCTACCGGGGCTCCAATTGCAAAACCGCGTGCTTCGGGGCCAACTACTAAATCAATATTTTTATCCGCAAATTTTTTTCCTATTTCGTTGATCGCGCACCTAAAAGCAGCACCATCTTTAAGCAGGGTGGTTATGTCTTTAAATCTTATACCTTCACTTGGAAAATTTGGGATAACTCTAATCTTTTCTTTAAAGTCCATTTTAAGCCCTCCAGTTTTTATAACCGATCACTTTAATATGCTTAGCTAATCCACCGTGATTAAATGTATTTGAGTTTTCGATATTCAATTTCATTGCCGGTGTTGGCCGTAACGAAATCTTATAGCTAGCTTGACATTCTTCCTTAGTAATTAAGCCAAGTTCATTAAGAACCTCAATCGCTAAATCAATTCCCGTATTTGTTAACTCAGTTCCATAAGTAGAAAGAATCCACGAGACAAGCTGACCAGAAGTACAATTGATTTCTGGTTTAGTATTAAGTGCTTTTAAGGCTAAGTAAACTTGGGCAACTACTGCTCTCTCATTTTGTATATTCCTATTATTACCATTTTGGCTTACACTAGTCAGCTTTATATCTTGAGCACATAGCTGAATGCTGCGGTGCCCCTGCCAATCATTAAACTCGGGTGCAAAAGCTATATCAATATTAGGGCGTTTCGAAAACTGTTCAAACATGTGGCCCATTCCCCAAGATATTACGTTTTGGCGGTTGAGCTGCTGCCGCACTGTTAGTCGCAGATGTTGCTCCTCCCGCCCAAGCGTTTTTATACTTTCAGGCACTAAGTTTACGCTCGTAAAAATTGGCCTAGGATTCCCCATTCCATGAGGAGCTAAACATGCTAGCTCTTCTAACAATGCACTGCTTATTTCTTGCAAAGAAATCTGAGCATCAACGTTAAGTACAGGTATATAATCATCATCTTTCAGAGTATTTTGGGCAATATCATTCAAACGTCTACGTAGTTCAGAAATATTATCAATATTAACGCTCAGCCCTGCGGCCAGACGGTGACCGCCAAACTTTAACAATATATCAGAGCATTGGCTTAAAGCATCGTATAGGTCAAAACCCGGAATACTTCTGCACGACCCTTTTCCAATACCATTATTTTCACTGATTATTATTACAGGCCTATAATATTTATCCACAAGCCTAGAGGCGACAATACCTATTACACCGGAGTGCCATCCAGTACCAGACAAGACAATTACCTTGTTGTTTTGAAAATCGTACTCAGTTAGTAAGCTTTCTGCCGCCGCTAATATTTCTTTTTCCAAAGCTTGTCGCTGCNTATTCTGCTGCTCCAAGTAGACCGCTAACTCTCCCGCATAATCATTGTCTTCAGTGAGTAAAAGTTCAACCCCGACAGTACCTAGACCAATACGCCCTGCAGCATTGAGACGCGGAGCAATAATAAAACCGACTTTTCCAGCGTCAATAGCCTCTAATTTACAGCTTTTTAAAAGCGCGTTTAACCCCTGATTTGTAGTTGATGCTAACTGCTCGAGACCGTGTTTAACTAAAATCCGATTCTCTCCTAAGAGAGGAACTATATCAGCAATTGAACCAATCGCTACAAAATCAAGATACTCAAAAATATGACTTTCGTCAGTCCTTAACATAGACCATAGTGCCTGGCATAGCTTAAAAGCCACACCAACACCCGCCAAATTTTTGTCAGGGTAGGTACATTCAGGGCGTTTAGGGTTAATAACTGCACATGCCTCAGGTAAAACAGCGGAAGGTTGATGGTGATCCGTTATTACTATGTCAATTTTATTTTTAAAGGCCATAACTTCATTAATCGCACTAATACCACTGTCAACCGTTATAAGTAAAACAGTTCCCTCTTTATACAGGGTATCAAGAGCACCTAAATTTAGACCATAACCCTCATTTTGTCTATCAGGTATATAATAATCAACACTTGCACCAAGCTTTTTTAATACCCTTACTAGCAAAGCGGTTGCAGTAATTCCATCTACATCGTAGTCTCCATATACTGTTATTTTTTCTTTAGCTTCAATAGCGCGTCGTATCCGCTGAACTGCTTTCTCCATGTCCTTTAACAAATACGGGTCATGCAGACTGCTAATATCCCCGAATAAAAATTCAGAGGCCATGCGCTCATCACGTAGTCCGCGATTTATTAATATCTGCGCTATTACTCCTGAAATCTTTAATTGCTTAGCCAAGCGTTTTGTTAGTTCAGGTTCGGTTGCCGACAAGCGCCACAATTTGCGCGGTTTTGCCATGGTTCCCCCTATAAGCGTATTATATATAAATACAAAAAAATACCAAGTAGTACGGTATACTCTAGAGTAATTCTCGTAAATTCAGTCAAATCCTGCCGAATAAAGAGAAAAGGTGCTGATTATAAGCAGCGTTCACTTCGTTCTAGCCACGCTGCATTAATCAGCACCTGTTTTTCTAACTCGTCTAATAAGTAAATCTTGCCACCAGCAACCTCAGCCAGTTTTGCCAAATAATTTCGATGAGGCTTCAAACCTATACACATAAACCCATAGCCCGATTCTTTTATTTTATTGGCGTAGACCAAAGAATCTGCAATCGGGTCTCTACTCATATCGGCCAAGGTAGGGACTCCGTCGGTTAATAAGATTATCATAGGATTTTTCGTCTTGACCGTTTGCAAATAATTTAAACTTGTTTTTAACCCTAACGCTAAAGGTGTAGCACCGTAAACCTTTATATTCCTCAAACTATCCTCAACTTGCTGAAAGTCTCTAGTAAACTGAACTTGCACACAAGCTTTATAGTTTTGAAAAGTAATAACACTAATTTTATCGAGGGTGGACAGCAATAAATGTCGAACAAGGAATTTTGCAGCCAAAATCCGCTGCCCTTTCATGCTCGCACTTGCATCAATTAGTAATAGCACTTCTGATTTTGGGCGTTGCTGCCTAATATAAACGCGTAAGTCAGAATGATCAAAACCTAGCCTATCACAATTAATTTGGATACTCCTCCTAGCTGCCGCCATTACAGTTTCGGCAACTGCAAATTCGGAATACCTCGTGGTATCTTTAAACGGCAGTAATATCTTTGGTCCGTTCCCAATAGCATTATCAGACTGAATGGTTTTTAGGCTGCTTGGCAGCTTGGATACCGGTTTTAATGATTTTAACATTTGCCGAAGATGTGACTGAACGTCTGTCAAGTTTTTATCTAGATATTGTTTGAATTCTCTCCCGTAGTTCGTCAATCTGATTTTGTTATCTTTTACCTCAACAATTCCCAGACCAGATAGTGAATTTATCATCTGCTCCGCATTGCCGTTATTATCAAACTTCTTTTCAATTTTTTTGCGATCGTCATCATTTTCAATCTCAGCAAGCATCTCCTTAACATCTTTAACCGTGTCAAAGCTATCGGACAACATAGCAGCATTTTGGGTAAATTGGTGCTTTTTAGCACAAGGAGATGACATACTACTTGATTCTTTGTCCTGCATATAAGAATCAGATTGATCGGCATACGGAGAATTATCGCTGGCTTTACTTTGCTTTCCTTTTACATGAACTATCTCTTCATTGCGTCGAAGCTCAAGGCCTGATAGCATAATAGCCTCTTCAACCGCCAAGATTATATAAAAAAGGCATGCTATGTGATCATTTGATACTGTCAAAGCAATATGGACATGATTCTCATGTGCCCTTCTTAGTGACAATTTTTGACCGTAAGTCAGGCTGCCTGTAATACGTCCCCCGCCAGTCCCCGTCTGAATATCAATATAATCGGCATCAACGGCATCACGACCAAAATGATTAAAAAGCATTTTATTAACGGAGAAATGTAAGTTATAAGCCTCTACTGCCTTTTTAATATTAGCTGCTACTAGATGATGATCGACCTTGCCAAACTGGTGAAAAACATCAATATGACAAACACTTCCAATTTCCTTGCGCTGATAAAATGCCTGTCCAGCATCAACACCTTGTAATATGTTGACCTTTTCCGGCGTACTGGGATGAAAGGTATGCATGTTTTTACTCACCACAGCACTTTGGCCGATTCGAGCCCCTTTATTTTTGGCTAATAAAGCCTTAACCCTTCCTGCCGGCATCGCAAGACTGGGCAGTAGACACGAGTTTCTGTAATCCCAACAATTCTCAACCATGCGATTATTTATCCTCACTTGTTACAAAATGCTCGATCGATAATTTAGATAAAGGAGTTGCCTGATTGGGAGGAGCCTGAATAACAACCTGAGTTGGATTAGCAATTTTTTCCTGCTCGCCTGGCGACGAATGACTTTTTGTCTGCCTAGTCGACATGTTAGAATTATTACTTGTAGTGCTGGAGCTTGAATTATCCCCTTGTTGTGACATTTCTGATGACTTTTTTGGCTTAGGCGGTGCTGACGGTCTTACTTCATTTATCTTATTGGGTAAAGGTGGATTTATTAACGGTTTTGCTGCAAAACGACTTAATTTAAATTTACCTTTTATACTTCCCCAAAGCTTCGCCCACCAATTATTATCTTGCCGGTCTGTTTTGCTTAGTTCCTCTTTAAATGAATCTTGAACTGGAATTGGCTGCACGGCATTCTTAACGTTGTTACTAATGTTCAACCCATCTAAGTATTTTAGAATACTCGTTATTGTTCCATTATCAGCTCTGTTATTAAGCACTAACGGAACTGTCCCGATTATATCATCAATAGTTATTGCTTTTCGACCTGCAATTAGGGCCGACAGACTGGCAGCTGTTTCCATGCTTTCTACCGCTCGCAAACTTTCCAAACCAAAGTCGACATAAATACTAGCAAATACATTCCTGATAGTAGAGTCGCATGTTATGTCACTTAAATTGCCTACCACTTTGATCGGTTTATGTTCTTCGACGGATGTATTTTGATTTTTATGCTCAAGAATTGCCATAACAGCCTGATAGTCACTAGGTCGTCCCATGTTTACACCAAGATCGAAACGATCTGATAACTGTTTTCTTATTTGAACTAACGGGCCCGGATCCTCATCTGGATTTGATGCCGCCCATACAGCTACCGAAACAGGTAGCTCAACAGTCGGTAAACCGGTCTCTTCAATCTGAATACGCCCTGGCTTAGTCCCCATTAAATCGAGCAAAACGTCCGCTATTTCCGGCGAAGTATCAGCTAGGCGATTAATTTCATCAACAAAGATAATCCCACGATGCGCCTTAGGAATGGTACCCGGAAGCAAGGCAGCAATCGAGTTCGACTTATCGGTAAGCCGTGCAAGATCTATGCTTCCTACAACAGTACCGATTTTTGCCGAATGAGATATTTCCAGAAATGGACAGGGCACAGTTTCAGTTCCGATTGCAGCAATTGCTTCTGGTGATAAATTCCTGTGTTCCGGACAATGGGGAGCTGCTGGGTGGCAATTATAGATGCAATTTTTTATTCTAACTATCGAGGGCAGAATTTCTTTCACTGCTCTCATAATACTTGTTTTACCAGTGCCGCGTAGACCTTGGGCATGGATATGAAAGGGGTATCCGTTAGTAAGGGCAGTAACTGACATGTCCACTGCCCTAAATAGTTCCCGGTTTCCATCGTGCCGGATGAGTTTATAATATGATTTCAACGAAACCCCTCCCGCATTTTTTTCTTATTTTGTCCATTCTGAGTACTTCTAATGCTGATGGTATAAGTTAACAGTAAAGACAAAAAAAGAAACGGAAAACATCTCGTCCGTCACTGCAGTATATATATTGTTATAAGCACCACCATAATGAGACCGCACCCAAATCTGATTAGAGCTACAAAAGCTAACCTTGAAAGCACCCTAAAAACAGTATCAAGACGAGGTAATAACGTTTTGCCGACAATAAGTTCCCAAATAATAGTCCCTAGCAAAGGACCAAATAAAGCATCAGAAGCGACAATCCCAGCCAGATTGCCGGCTGTAGTATCTGTACTGAATATAATTGGCACTTTGAATTCTTTAGTTAAATAGATCCGCGCAACCCGTCCACCTATCTCAGCCAGCAATGTTAGAGATAGTAACGAAATCACTAGCCAGGGACTTAAAGCTGAAAACCCATCAAGCGCGCTATAAAAAAAGGCAACACCAATAATAAGCAGTGTTCCCGGTAAACGCGGCGACAAAGTAAAAAACAGACCAATGAACATTATTAAAAAAGCAAAAAAGTTGAGAACCAATATATTTCGCCCTCTGCCTATTATAGATAATCACTACATTTAAATTATGACTGTTTAATCCCATTCTTATGTAAAAAATATGCTGTATAAACAATAAAAACTGCCATAAAAAGGCCGGTAAAGCTCATAACCTCAATTATCGTCTTGAAATCAGCAAAAGCACCGAAGAATACTAACACTGACGCGATTAAAAGAGCAGGCCAAAACGAAACTCCTGTTAATATGCTTACTTGCTTAGCGTTTACCATCATAGCCGGTGCCATGGTATTCAGAAATGTACAAAATAATATTATATCAAACAGATAAACCGCGTTACTCCCAAAAGTACTGGCATAAACACCTGACAATGCTAAGGGACCATGAACTTGTGCGACGATAACTAGATGAGCCATAACAAGTGTAATAATACCTTCAATAAGTTTGGCGATTATAACTAAGAATATCGCTTTATACCCCTTCTGGGTCAAGTATGCCGCGGTCTCAACAATCAAAACCGGGCGCATTCCCCCGACATTATAGCCAATCAGCGCACAAACTAACAGCCAATCAACATTTGCCGAAAAATTGATATTTCCTATACTGCTTAGATCTCTTGTAAACATCATTATTATCACAATTGGTACCAGAGATAGGCTGATATAATTTGATATCTTTAATAGTTCAGAGGCATATCCCGCTGCCAAGACCGAAAACACCAGCAAACAAATCGGCACTACAATCGTTGGTGTCAAACCAGTAATTTTATATATTGCCCAACCGCAATAATATCCCCCTGTCAAAGCACTTGCTGGAACGCAAACCGCTAATATAGCTATTGCTAGTATCTTTTTTCCCCTACAGCCGAATAATCTTTTAATAACTACTAACAATTCATAACCTGATTTTACGCCTATCCATGCTGCTAAACCGGCTATTATTGAACCAAACACCATATAGGCAAATATCGTCGTTATATAAATATCTGGGCCAACAATAGCCGCCATATCCGGTACTAAAGCTGCATTATCACCTGCAATATGAGCAACAGCAACGCAAAGCGCAGGCAGTAATATCCACATTAAATCACCACCTTTGTTGCTACATGATATTAAGCTAGCGGCAGGTTGGTGAATAAAAACGCGGCTGTTGCTTTTTAGCAACAGCCGCAAAATTGCTTTAATTAGATTTTACTTAGCACCTTTCGTTTTAGCACTAATTCGTTTACGATCGGCATACTCCTTCCAAATTACCCAGATAGGACATGCATTGAATATTGAAGAATATGCCCCTGCCGAGATGCCGATTATTAGCGCAAGAGCGAAATTTTTTGTGGTTTCGCCGCCAAAAACATATAGGGACACAGCCGCAAACAAAACGGTCAGCACTGTATATATCGACCTTGTCATCGTTTGCCAAATACTCCGGTTAACTAAAGCTTTGATATCTTCGCCTTTGCGATGAGCCTTTAAGTTTTCCCGAACACGGTCAAATATTACAATAGTATCATTGATTGAGTAACCTACGACTGTTAACAGCGCTGCTACAAAGGCTGCATCGATTTCCAACTGCATTAATGAGAATGCGCCTAAAACGATTATAACATCGTGGATAAGCGTAAGAATGCCGGCAACGGCAAACTTAAACTCAAATCTATAGCTTATATAGACAATCATAAGTGCCCAGGATACCAACAGGGCGAGAACTGCATTACGAGTCAACTCTGATCCAATAGTTGCGCCAACCTTTTCGATTCTTAAGAACTCAAAATCACCTAGTTTTTGGCCTATGTCATTTACTAACACCCGTCGCTGGTTATCATCAAGGATATGCGTCCTGATAAAAACATTCGGCGATGAGGTTACCTGCCCTGCTGCCGCCAACTGAATAGTGCTGTTCTCTAATTGATGATCTTTTAAAACATCCCGAACTTCGGCAACAGTCACCGGTCGGGCAAATTTTAAGTCAAGCAAAGTACCGCCTGTAAAATCAATACCTAGGTTAAAACCCTGTACAGCCATTGATATAGTGCACGATATTAGAATTAGCCCAGACAGTAGGAGCCATAAATAACGTCTACCGATAATATCAAATTTCATGTTAATTCCCCCCCTACGCCCCAAATACTTTGCCATTTTTGAATACGTTGGAATTCATCAGCATTTTTAGCAGATATCTGGTAACTGTGATTGCTGTAAACATACTGAGAATAATACCTATACCAAGCGTAATAGCAAAGCCTTTAATTGGCCCTGTTCCGAGGAAGAATAACACAGCTGCAGCAATTAAAGTAGTTGTGTTGGAATCTAAGATAGTTGAAAATGCACGTTTAAAACCAGCTTCCATTGCAGCCCGCAACGTTTTGCCCGCTCGATATTCTTCTTTAAATCGTTCAAATATCAATACGTTGGCGTCAACAGCCATCCCTATTGAGAGAATAATACCAGCGATACCTGGAAGGGTCAGTGTCGCATTAAGCATATTAAGAGCAAGCAATAACATTAAGACGTATAGGAGAAGAGCTATATTAGCAACAAAACCTGATAAGCGATAGAAGAGCAACATAAATAATACAATTGCCGCGGTTCCGACAGTAAATGCAAATTGGCTTTTTTGTTTAGAGTCTTCACCCAGGGTAGGACCAACTGTTCTCGTTTCCAACACATCAACTTTTACCGGCAACGACCCGGAACGCAGCAGTATAGCTAACTGCTGAGCCTCTTGGATTGACCTGTTACCGGTTATCACTGCCTTCCCGCTTGGAATGGCCTCTTCAACAACAGGGCTGGTCAATACCTGCTTGTCCAACAAAATCGAAATGTGCTTACCAACATTTCTCGCCGTCAGATCAGCGAATTTTTTTGCGCCATCATCAGAAAACTCAAGTGATACCAAGTTTCTGTTAGACTGATCTATCTGGGCTTGGGCGTCCTTAAGATCTTTGCCTGTTAAAACTGTAGTGCCGCTCTCATCTTGAAACTCTAAGAGTGCAGTTTTACCTAACATGTCAATTGCCTTTTCAGGATCGCTAATCCCGGGCAACTCGACAATAATCCGTCTATCGCCCTGCCTCTGAATTATTGGTTCTGTTAAACCAAGCTCGTTAACACGCCGTTCAATAATTTTAACAACACGTTGCACCGCATCTTCATCTACTTTGGCCTCTGGCGTATCTACCGCTTCTAATACAACATGGGTTCCACCTTGTAAATCAAGACCTTGTTTAATAGATGTTGCTAGGGGCAAAATATAATAGCTGAACAAACCGATAATTGCTGCAACAGCTATTAAGAATTTAGTCATATTCCCCCATCTCAAAAGTTTCTCCCCCAATCTTGTCTTATCGTCGACTACGTTCACAAAATATTATATCTGGATTATTATGACAATGTCAATCAAGGGCATTTGTTACAATAACCTATTGCCATTAATTATTAAGCCAAAACGACAATCTAAGAACTCAGCCGCTCTGCGGCACATTACCATACGTATCAGAAATATTTCGAAGTATTCCATTATGGGACAAATAGTCGTATCAATTTCCACGTGAAGAGTGATTTCCTTTAGCTTTTTGTCAATTGACAAATTACTGTTATCAGCAGCATAATTGACACGATCATGTATTTCAAATTTTGCAAAGTCTTTAGTTGTAACCCTTGCCCGAAAAACATCGGATTTATCAGCCAGTATTAGAGCTGCAGCAACATGATTAATAGCGTTGCCGCGCTCTTCTTCATGATTGCCGATTGCGGAAATAACTAAAGCGATTTCTTCTGGCGGCATCCCCATACGCACCAAAATATTATAAGCAATTACAGCGCCGGTACCACCATGATTATAACGGTTTACCATATTTGCTATATCATGCATGTAACCGGCAATTGCGGCAAGCTCACAATCACGTTCACTATAATCTAAACACTTGAGAACATAATACGCGCGTTCTGAAACTATTGTAGCGTGGCGTCGACCGTGCTCAGTAAAGCCAAGCTTACTTAAGTATTCAGTACTACGAGATAAATAAACATTGATTTCATGATCTTTCTTTAATTGCTCAAGTGTAACCATTACCACAAAAATGCCTCCCCTTTATTGACCAAACTCAAGAGTGTAAAATACATTAAGGCAAAATGTAACAACAGTTACATTTTGCCTTTCTTGCAATTTAATATTCCCATTTCAGTTAGTAAATAGTCCATTGGAAGGTCATGCCGCTCTTTAGGAATTTCGCTAAAAATGTTTTCAGCCCAACAGACACCAACGGTTATAGCTTTTTCGGCTGTTGGGAGAAATCGATCGTAATAGCCGGCCCCCATACCCAAACGATATCCTTCATGATCAAAAGCAATTCCCGGTACAACAATTAAATCAATAGAATCTGCTTCGATAATCCTTAGCTTTAACGGGTCTGGCACAAGCAGGTTAAATTTACCGGGAACTAAGTCGTTAAAGCTTTCAATTAATGCCGCCTCCATTATACCCCACGTTTCGGTTAAATGCGGAATGCCGACCTGCTTATTACGGGACCACGCATCCTCAAAAACAGGCATTATTTGAGGTTCGTCCGGGAATGGCGTATATAACATTATATTGCCGGCATCAAGATAAATACTCGAGTTAATAAGGGTCTGTATTATCCTCGTACTAAAATTACGAACTTCATTCTCAGCTAATTTTCTGCGTTTGTCGAGAAGGCGTTTGCGTAAATCTTTCTTTTCTTCTTTAATAGTTGTCAATTTATTTGACTGGTCCTATTTTTTACTGCCGTTCTTAGGTTCATTCTGGAAACTAGCAACGGCTGTACGAGATATGTCTACTTCAACCTTCTCAGATATCTTAAGAGTAACAACTTTCTCGGTAATTGCAGTAATAGTACCATGAACACCACCAATTGTTACAATGCGGTCACCCTTCTTAAGACTGTTAAGCATTTCATTGCGGCGCTGCTGTTCCTTTTTCTGCGGGCGATATAATAAGAAGTAGAAAATTACACCCATTAAAACTATTGGTCCATATTGTGCAAGAGCCGTTATTAGTTCGGGAGACATTGCTGACAAGTAACTCACCTCCATATTATTTTATTCAGATGATTCAACGCGATTGCGGCTAAATCCTCTAACGCGTTTTGTATTGTTCCCAAAACTCTCGCCTAAAATCAAGAAATCTATCATCAATAATAGCTTTACGCATATTTTTCATGAAATCTATTAGGTAATGTAAGTTATGAGTCGTTGTAAGACGCAAACCGAAAATTTCATCTGTTTTTAATAGATGACGAATATAAGCGCGAGAAAAATTACGGCATGCATAACAGGAACAATCTGGATCAAGTGGTTTAAAGTCACGCGCATACTCAGCGTTTTTGACTACCAATCTTCCCCGGCTTGTCATAACCGTCCCATTACGAGCAACTCGCGTCGGAAATACACAGTCAAACATGTCAATACCATACATCACACCCTCAAGCAAACAATCAGGCGTACCCACTCCCATAAGATATCGTGGCTTGTTATCAGGCAATAATGGCACTGTATGCTCTAACATTTCATACATCAATGCTTTGGGCTCGCCTACACTAAGACCACCGACGGCATACCCTGGAAAATCTAATGATACTAAATCATTTGCACTCATTGTTCGGAGGTCTTTGTACATTCCGCCCTGCACTATACCAAATAATGCCTGGTCTTTTCTAGTATGAGCCGTTTTGCATCGTTCAGCCCAGCGTGTTGTTCTTTCGGTAGACTTTTTGGCGTAATCATGTTCAGCCGGATATGGGACACACTCGTCAAAAGCCATTATGATATCAGCACCTAGTGCCATCTGAATCTCAGTAGCTTTTTCGGGTGATAGAAAGTGCTTGGAACCGTCTATATGCGATCTGAATGTTACACCATCTTCGGTTATTTTGCGTAAAGGTCCTAAGCTAAAAACCTGAAAGCCACCACTATCAGTTAAGATACCGCCATCCCATTTCATAAACTTATGGAGTCCGCCTGCCTCGGCAACCAGATCATGCCCAGGCCTTAAATACAAATGGTAAGTATTGCTTAAGATTATCCCAGCTCCCATAGCTTTCAGCTCGTCCGGTGACATTGCTTTAACAGTAGCTTGAGTTCCAACTGGCATAAAGATTGGCGTATCGAAAACACCATGAGGTGTATATAATCGTCCTGCCCGCGCCCCGGTCTTAGAACAGCGTTTGACAAGTTCATAATGTATTGCCACAAAAATTCCTCCCTCGCGATATCACAGGCTTTAGTAAATAAACATAGCATCACCAAAACTAAAAAAACGATAGCGATGTTCTATTGCTTCTTTATATGCTTTTAAAACATGTTCTTTCCCGGCGAACGCACTTATTAACATTAATAGAGTCGACTTTGGTAAATGAAAATTAGTAATAATAGCATCAATGACTTTAAATCGGTAGCCCGGATATATGAAAATATCAGTCCACCCGCTTTGTGGTTCTACTAAACCCTCCTTGCTCGCGCTTTCGAGTGTTCGAATGCTTGTTGTACCAACAGCAACTACTTTGTTTCCTCGCTTTTTTGTAGCATTGATAATATCGGCGGCTTGTTGAGAAATTGAGTAATATTCACGATGCATTACGTGCTGCGTTATATCATCTGTCGACACCGGCCGAAAAGTCCCTAATCCTACATGCAGAGTTATAAAGGCAAAATTAATGCCTTTTGTCTTTAAAGTATCCATCAAAGTGGAGGTGAAATGCAATCCAGCAGTCGGAGCTGCTGCCGAACCACGTTCCCTGGCATAAATCGTCTGATAACGTTCTTTATCACGTAGCTGCTCTTTAATGTATGGTGGCAAAGGCGTTTCTCCCAACTGATCCAATATTGCTTCAAAAATGCCATTATAATGAAATTTTATAATACGTCCCCCGAAATCGGTTGTTGATATAACTTCACACTTCAGTTTTTCACCAAACTCGACGATAGTTCCCGGGCGGGCCTTCTTACCAGGCTTAACTAGTGCCTCCCATTCATCACCGCTTATGCGATTGAGAAGGAAAACCTCTACTTTTCCACCCGTTCCTGCCTTCGAACCGATTAGCCTTGCAGGAATTACCCTTGTATCGTTAAAAACCAGGGTATCCCCTGGTTGTAGGTAATCCGGCAAATTATAAAAATGATTATGTGTTAGTGCCCCTGTTGCGGCCTTGAGAATCATTAGTTTTGAGTGATCCCTGGGCTCTATCGGCTTTTGGGCAATAAAATCTTCCGGTAAGTCATAATCAAAGTCTGATAATAACATCAAGAGACTCCTTTACTAATATGCCTTTTTAATATCTACCCCTTGGTAGTAGTGTTTCAATATCTGTTTAAAATATGTGGTATCCCCTTTCGGGGCATTCTCTGCCATAGCTTTAGCTCCCCACTGTGATAAACCAATCCCATGCCCCCAGCCAAAACCGGTAAATACTATTGTCTCATTAGTGCGGGCAGTGATGCGATGTATAGCGTTCTTTTGATTCAAAAATGTATCGTTTTTTTGCGAGGGTAAATTTACAGGCACTTCCTTTGTCCAGCGGTCACCATAACTGTCCGTAACATCAAACTCCAAAACCTTTTTCCCAGGCAAAATTACTTCTATATCGAATAAGGTGCTTTTTAATGCTAGCGCGCTGCGCAGCTTATTACCAGTTATATAGACTGTACCATTGGTTCCCGTAACCCGAATCTCTTTAACCCTCCCGGAAATGCCCCGATCAAATGACCTTACAGGGGGTTGGGTAAGACGTGATAATTCTATAGACTGTATGCTACCAACATCATAGCCAGCATTTTTTAAAGCCATTTCAAGCTCATTGACTGTGAACTTTTTTTCCCACTTAAAATAGGGTGACTTTTGATCATAATCGGCCACACCTTGCAAATAAGGGTAAGCACCGCCCCAAACATTTTCACTGTTCTCAGTATAACCACCTGAACTGCTATGAAAATAAGCAGGTATCAATTTCCCCTTATAATAAATCGTTTCACCATAAGTTGCCGACACAGCCTTTACAGCGCCGGCAGCTTCGCTGTCTCGACCACCATATACTTGACAATCGGTAGATGCGCAGACATCATAACCGTCAGCTTTATGTTTCTTTAGGCTAAGGCTGTATAAAGCATATGTCCTTGCTGCTACCGCTTGCGCCTTTACAGCCTCACTAGGCCAACCAGGTGACATCTCTCGGGCAACAACGCCGTACAAGTATTGTTCAATCGGAAGCGTGTTGATAACTGTAAGACCATTCTTGCCATATGTCCGATGGATACTTATTTCTCCTCGATAGCTATGCCGATTAATCATTATAGCGCTTTCACTATTAGCTTTGGAAGTAATATTAATCCCCTTGCTGGCAATAGGTTTTCCGTTTATAGCTATACTTTTGCTTGATAACGTAATACTTACCTTTTCCCTAGGTTTAAATTTTGCAATAATCTTTTTTGTATCGGTATCAGCGACAACAAAATCATTATTAGCGGAAATCATAACGTTAGGCTGATTAGATAGAATCCCAACTCTTATATTAGGTTCCTTAATCATGCTTTGACCAAACACATAGACAGGAAATATAAAACTGCCTAAGAACAATAGTATAAGCATTAGCTTAGTTTTCAAGAAATATATCCCCTCTCGCTATCTTCGACCAAAGATACTCAAGATTATAGTAAGTATGATGCTTATTACTATTGATGAGACTATCGGAAAATAAAAGCCAAAGTTCTCGCCTTCAATGCGAATATCGCCTGGTAACCGCCCTAAGTTTATTACTTTTCCGCCGAAGTGAACAATAATCCCAATAATAAATAATATTGCACCAAAAGTCATTAGCATCTTTCCAAACGAATCGAAACCAAAAGGCAAGCGAATACCTCCTCCGTGTAGTTAATCTGCCGAAGGCTGTTTCAATCCTAAATGCTGGTACGCTGCACGTGTAACAACTCTGCCGCGCGGCGTCCTATTTAAAAAGCCCCTTTGCAACAGAAACGGCTCGTACACATCTTCAATTGTTTCTGTCTCTTCACTAATAGATGCTGCAAGAGTATCAATACCTACCGGACCCCCGTCAAATTTTTCAATTATCGCCCTTAGCATATTACGATCTACGTTATCTAGCCCACATTCATCAACCTCGAGCAGAAGCAATGCCTTACATGCGATATCGCGTGTAATAACACCGTCACCGGCAATTTGAGCAAAGTCACGAACCCGCTTTAGCAATCGGTTAGCGATACGCGGTGTACCTCTTGATCGTTTGGCAATCTCATAGGCCCCATCAGTATCAATCTTAATATTAAGTATTTCGGCTGCTCGCTCTACAATGCACACTAGGTGCTCTGGTTCATAGTATTCTAACCTGGCTATAACGCCAAATCGATCGCGTAAAGGCGCAGCTAAAGCCCCGGCTCTTGTTGTAGCCCCAACCAAAGTAAAAGGCGCTAAGTCTAGTCTAATTGATCTCGCGCTAGGACCTTTGCCAATAACAATATCTAGAGCATAATCTTCCATTGCTGAGTACAATACTTCTTCGACATTTCGTGATAAACGATGAATCTCATCAATGAATAAAACATCATTTTCACTTAAATTGGTTAAGATTGCTGCCAAATCTCCAGCTCTCTCAATAGCTGGTCCCGACGTTATACGAAGATTCACGCCAAGCTCATTAGCAATAATACTGGCTAAGGTTGTTTTACCTAGCCCTGGGGGTCCATATAACAAGACATGATCTAACGCCTCGCCGCGGGAAAGGGCGGCCTGAACAAAAATGGTTAAGTTAGATTTTACTTTATCCTGCCCAATATATTCATTAAACCGGCGTGGTCTTAAACTATACTGCCAGTTATCCACATCTTGTTCTGCACCGGAAATGACTCTCGAGTCCATTATCTTCTGCCGACCTCCTTAAGTGCAAGTCGCACAGTTTCTTCGGTTGCCTGACTCGCCCGATAAACCTTACTTAAAACAGGATTAATTTCTGACGGACTATAGCCCAAAGCAAGCAATACCTCTCGAGCCTCATCGATTACCTGGTCGCAAGGATTTGGTTCCTCGACTACGGTAGTCGGTTCATTATCTGATTCGCACTCGATATTGCCAAGCTTATCCTTAAGCTCGAGTATTAAACGCTCGGCTGTTTTCTTGCCTACTCCCGGCATCTTAGTCAATAGCGTTAGATTCTTACTGGCTATAGCAAGACAAAATTGGGCAGGCGTAACCGAAGACAGTATCCCTAGTGCTACTTTTGGACCAATTCCCGTTACCGAAATAAGGCTCAAAAAAAGTTGGTATTCATCATGCGTTAAAAATCCGAACAGTGACAAAGCGTCTTCCCTAACATTAAGGTATGTATATAAATGAACGTCCTCAGCTATAGCAAGTTTCTGACGAGCTGACGCTGTGATAAAAATCCGATAACCAATTCCCTTAACATCGATAATACAATGATCATTAGAAATTTGAGCTACCCTGCCACGGACAAAACCAATCATTATTTTGCCCCCCACCTGTTACCAATATTATAAGAATGGGTGGTGCAGATTGCAATAGCCAAGGCATCCGCCACATCGTCAGGATGAGGCTTGTCCGGTAAATTTAATAAGCGTTCAGTCATATATATAACCTGATCTTTTGTGGCTTTTCCATAACCGACAACTGACTGCTTAACTTGTAACGGAGTATACTCACATAACCTAACATTATGTTGAGCTATTGCCAATAAAACTACACCGCGGGCCTGACCTACAGCCATGGCCGTTCTAACATTCTTATTGAAAAATAACTGTTCGACCCCTGCTACGTCTGGTTTGTATTGCTCAATCAAGCTACTAATACCACTATAAATTATTGCTAGTCTTTCTTCTAATTTATTAGATGGGCTAGTTTGTATGGCACCATAGGTAACCGCACGTAAACGGCTGCCATTAAGTTCAACTAAACCATAACCGCAAATGGCGGTGCCCGGATCTATTCCTAATGCAAGCATATAAAAAAGCCTCCCTTGAGGGAATTTATTCGACAGCGTTATATTTTACTCCTTTATTGCTTAATTAGCAAACAATTTAAATAAAAAAGGCAGAGAGTTTTTCTCTCTACCTAGATTCCATTCCTTCTAATGTCTGCAGCAACTCTTCCCTTGATTGTACAACCATGCCCCGCTTTAATTCCTCAGCATCCTGCGGGTGCAGCTTGTTAATTGAGATTTTAGTAACTTCCTTTACTATGGCTTTGGGACCTGGCCTTCCATAAAACACTGCAACATAGCCATCTTTGACGCCAATAAACATATTATTTGCGTGTTCACGGCAAAAGCTATCAACCTTGAGTGTCATTACTACTTCAAGATTGTCAAACTTATCGATAGTCCAGCCTTGATAAACTTTTTGAACCTGAAAGTAGTTAAGGCCAATAAGGTTATCTGCAGGCTTGCTTCGCAGCACTTCCTCATCTTTACACTTAAGATAAACAATTTTTTGGACAAAATCGGTATTAGAATTTATCTTAATCTTACTATCCTGCTTGGCGACCTCAGTTTCTTGAGGTACAAGCGGCTTGTTTTCGACATTGTTATAGCTTACCAAATAGTAAGCTGCGCAGCCAATAGCCAATACAACGCCGGCGATAGCCAATATTTGCCTTCTATTGTATTTAAAAAGTGGCAACATTGAAAACATCTCCTCATTTTCATGCTGCCACCAGTATTACCAAATAATACAAAAGTTATTCACTATTCGATATCTTCAGGTAAATCGAAGTTCCCGTATACTTCTTGTACATCGTCGTGTTCTTCAAGCAGTTCTACCAGTTTCATTAATTTAGTTGCATCGTCTCCGCCTACAGCCATTGTTGTATCTGGAACCATAGCAATCTGAGCTACTACGGTATTAATATTATTATTTTCGAGAGCCTCTTGGACCTTGACAAATTCTTCAGGAGCCGTCGTAATTTCAAACTGGCCGTCTTCGCTCTTTAAATCTTCAGCTCCAGCGTCTAAGACAAGCATCATCAATTCTTCCTCATCAACGCCAGTTTCTTTATCAATTACAAAAATACCCTTTTTCTTAAACATCCAAGATACACAGCCGGTCTCGCCTAAATTGCCGCCATACTTTGAAAAAAGGTGACGAATCTCAGCGGCAGTACGGTTACGGTTATCTGTCATTGCTTCAACCATCAGAGCTACGCCTCCAGGTCCATAGCCTTCATAGGTTAACTCTTCATAATTTGCACCCTCCAGCGTGCCAGCCCCTTTTTGAATAGCGCGTTGAATATTGTCTTTAGGAATATTATTTTCTTTTGCCTTTTGTAAAGCCAATTTTAGTCGCATATTACCGGTCGGGTCACTTCCACCAGTACGAACTGCTACTGTAATTTCACGGCTTATCTTAGTGGTTATTTTACCGCGAATAGCATCCATTTTACCTTTCTTATGTTTAATATTCGCCCATTTTGAATGTCCTGCCATATCGTAATTTCTCCCCTTCAAGAAAGTATCAATTAACTGCAGCTGTCCACAGCTTTATTCTAATTCGCTAACAGCCATCAATACTGAAAACTTAGCCCACCGTCTTAAAACGGAGGGCACATAGAAAATATAGACAGCCAATATTTTAGCATACTTATTTCATTTTAGCAAAGCTACTCGCTATTTTCTATGCCAATAATGTTGCTTTTCTATTTCAGCAGTCGCATCTCTGTTGTCATTAGCGATACCGGCCTTAGAAGCAACAGCAAAGTTTTCAACTAATTTACCAGTTACCTTATAGTTAGTCAACGTTCCAGGACCACCGACACAACCACCTTGACAAGCCATTCCTTCAAAAAAATTAGCATCAATTTTACCTGTATTTATTTGCATTAACGCAGTTTTGCAATTTCCTAAACCCTGACTATGGTGAGCTTTTATTTTTACATCAGGAGCAAGGACTGCCGCAGTATTTAAAACTGCCTGCGCCACGCCTCCAGCTCTAGCAAATGCATTACCATCACGTGAAGCAGAGCTGTCAAAATCATGTTCGCCAATCTCAGCAATATTAATACCAGCGCCGACCAACATGCACATTAGTTCCTCAAAAGTGAGAACGTAATCTATAACTTCAGCGTATTTTTCAGCCTCAGCCTTTTTCGCTATACACGGTCCAATAAAAACCACAACTGCATCAGGCTCTTGATTTTTAATTACTTTGCCGGTAGCTATCATGGGTGAAACTGTTGTTGAAACGTTCTTCTGGATATCAGGTAAATGTTTCTCGACCATGTCTGCAAAAGCAGGGCAACAAGATGTCGTCATAAAGCTTAATGTACTAGGTACCGAAGATGCAAACTCTTTAGTCTCCTCCAATGTTACAATGTCCGCACCACAGGATGCCTCATACACACCAGCGAAGCCAATTTGCTTTAAAGCCTGAATTACCTGGCCTGGTTTTGCCTTTGCTCCAAATTGACCAATGAATGATGGAGCAAGCATAGCATATACCTTTTTATTGGATTTTAGACTACTTACCAACTGCACTATTGATGAACGATCAGTTATCGCTCCAAATGGACATGCCGTTTTACAACTACCACACTGCACGCATTTAGTATAGTCTATTTCAGCCCGGCGATCATTGTCGGCTTGGATTGCTCCTAAGTCACAAGCGCCTTCACAAGGACGGTTTACTTCAATAATAGCACTATACTGACACGACTTTTTGCATAAGCCACATTCTACGCATTTATTCTTATCGATATATGCACGGTTTTGCACTACCATTATAGCTTTCTTTGGACAGCTGTTTATACAATTATGGGCAACACAATTTCGGCACGCGTTTGTTACAATAAACTTATCAATTGGACATTGATCGCATGCCTCCCGCAAAACGTGAACAATCGGCATTTCATCGATATTACCAGCTAAAGCCCTTTTAGCTGCCTCAGATAACTCTAAGCCACCGCCCTGACTAAGAGCTAGTTTTATACGTTCTTTTAGTACCGCTCGTTCTTTATGCACACAACAACGATAGCGAGGCCCATCTTCGCTTACAACATTATATAAAATCTCATTTATTTTATTTTCTATTTCACCCGCAAATGCAAGCTTAGAAATTTCAACTAACACCCTACGCCTGAGCTTAACTACTTCAGTCACTTGCGACACAAAATCCCCTCCATTCAAACACAGCGATTATTAATGATATCCAAAAGCTTTTCTGGCGTCACATCAGACATTAATTCACCGTTGATTCTAATGTTAGGTCCTTTCCCGCATGCATTTAAACAACTAGCACCCCTTAGATCAATTTGTGATCTAATTGCTGGCGGTAACCCCTCAATCATTTCTAATAAGTCTTGCGCACCTAATAAATAGCACGCCGAACCCACACAAATTTCTATAGTTAAAGTATTCATAATGATAGCCCCCCTACAAATTAAAACCACTCAATACTTACTTCCTTGCCTTTTGACTCCAATACTGCCTGAAGCTTTGCCAATACTTGAGGCTTAACATTAATTTTAAAAGGAAAACTTGGATTATGATGGGCTGGGTTGGTTGATTTCCCAGCGTAAATATCTATTTTATCAGCCTCTAGTAACATTTCAGCTAGCAGATTGGCGCCATTTCGTTCTAAGCATCCTCTCTCGTTACGATGATTTGTGATGCATTCAAGAACAGCATTTAAAGTCAAAATACCTTCAGTAACTAGATCTACCCCTTCAATATGACCCATAGGCGGAATATATTCACTATAGCTTGAAATATCCATTTTTAAAGGACGATTACATACCTTACTAACAATATGCGCAGTAGTACCGCCAGCTACAACCTTCTTGCCGGGTTGGCTTAAGAACCGTTTAACTAGCTTTTCATCAAATCTACGATCGACTGGTGGTCCGGTAAGAATTGTTAAGCGACGAGTCTTACGCATTTTTACCGTAACGATAGTAGAGTCATCTCCTGGCTGACCAAGATAATAACCCTCGGTGCAGCGAATTATATTATCACTAATATAACTCGCGCTGCAATCTTGTCTTGCTATAGACTGTAATTGATCAGCAATTCCCTTCCAGCCCCAGCCCAACTTTAGTAAACCGCCTATCCCTGCGTGAATAATACCATCGCTGACGGCAACTATCAAATCGTTTTCTCTTAGTAATAATTGCCCCTCTTTAATAAGTTTTCCGCTAATTACCTTTTCGGTTAGTTGGAAAGGCTGAACCTTCCCATCGCGGATAAGAAAAGAAGTTGGACAATCAAATTCAACTACTGTAACCAGACCAGACGATGCCACTTTTAAAATATGAAGGGTAGAATAAGCAATTTTACGCTGACGGCAAACCGGCAAGGTATCAGCAATTGTACTGACTACATCGGCTAAGGGAATTCCGCGTTTCAGCATTGAAGACGCGATCTTGGTTGTTAAAGTTGCGAGAATATTTGCCTTAACACCGCTTCCGAGTCCATCAGACAAAACTATAATAGTACCTTCCTTGGTATGCGTAACAACTATTTTATCACCGCACAGCTCCTCGCCCACCTTCGATAACTGCGCTATACTTACATCAGCGTGAAGCTGGCTCATTACTTTTCCTCCTTGCCTTTGAGCAGCCACATAAGTTCCAACAATGCAGACTTGGTTTCGGCAGTCGTCTCTCCAAGCAGACCAGCAATTTCTTGAGCAACATGCATCTGTTTATTAATTATGTCAGTCGCCTTCTCAACCGTTTCCTCTTTCATCTGTTCCCAGTCTTTTGCGCGTTTCTCATGCTCTGTAACATCTGAAATTGCTACTATGACTAATTGGTGTTCTGGTACCGGGATAATCATCTGCTCAGTTACTAAGTTATATTCTGGGTACTCGACACGTTTACCAACAACTTTTTGTCCGTTATTAGAAACGTTGACAAACTCAGAACAATCGATATACTCCATTAGACTATCGCCTTTTTCCATTTGTTTAGCGCTGCTGAACATCCGTTTTATTGCTGGATTAATTTCTTGAATGATCATTTTATCATCAACAACAATAATACCGGTTATCGAGTTTTCAACGATTATATTAGCAAAGGACTCGGCTTTAGAGCGCATATAAGGAATACACATATCTATTTCAGCTACTCCACGAAATACTGCCGTAGCTTTAGCTCGGCAAGTATTATAACCGCAAGCTCCGCAATTTTTCTCGTCAGCTTTCGTAAACTTACCAATTCGCTGAAGAATTTTCTTAATCTCTATTTCACTTGGCTCCGGATTTACAATAGGTGTTGGTTCATGTTTGCACGTGAAATCTAAAGAATGAGGAATTTCCAGGGTAACTTGTCCTTTATATTGATTTGCAAATTCAATTATTTTCAACCTTCTCACCGGTATGGACTGATTACTTCCACTGGCAGGACCACCTATACATCCACCTACACAGGAAAAAGCCTCTATGAAATGAGGCGCAATTTCTTTCTTGGTCAAACTATCGAAAACTTCCATACATTTTTCTATACCATCAACAGCAATAATTTCGGTATCTAAAGTGTCATGGTCCATAAATGATTTTAAAACTCCGCCTGCAACCGGAAAATACCTAGCGTTACCGAGCGGTTTTGGTACATATGGGACAAATTTCGGGGTTATTTTGGCGTGTTTAAGCCACTGGCGCAATTGGCTAAAAGTTATGACGGCATCAACAGCATGCTTATCACTTTTTTCATTTTGTTCAGCAAATTTAGCCATACATGATCCTGCAAATACAACAAAAGCATCTTCTCCATATTTCTGCTTAAGTAAAAGACCGTTAGCCATCATAGGCGAAACAATCGGCGCTAAATTATCAACTAACTGCGGGTAATATTTCTTTACCATATTAACGATTACTGGACAGTTTGATGAGATTACCGTCCCTTGACAGTCTTTTAAAAGGGAACGGTATAAAAGAGAAAGTATTTGGGCTCCTACAGCTGATTCCTCAACTGCAGCAAAGCCAAGCGCCTTTATTGATGCCATTAGCTGGGTGGGTGTATAATCAGCAAAAATACCTACAAAAGAAGTTGCCAGACTCATAACGACCTTGCGCCCACTGGAAATCGCCTCTTTAATAGCTGGCAAATGAGTAGTCAGCCGCTTTGCATGCTGCGGGCATTCCGCAACGCATTTACCGCACAGAATACATTTATCCTCTAAGACCCTTGCTCGACCCTGCCTAATGCCGATAGCTTTTACAGGACATGAACGTAAACAACGATGGCAGTCTTTACAATTAACATTACGCGTATTAATTATTTGCATACAAATCGCTCCAAAATTTTTTCTCTAAAAATTTCGCTTACATTGCTCTCAGAGACATGAGTAACAATCTCATCATTAATCTTAATTACAACGCCCTCATTGCAGCGCCCCTGACAAAATTCACCAGCTAAATCAATTACTCCTTCAACATCATGTTTATCCAGTAAGAATTTAAATGCAGTTAATACGCCATAAGCACCACGAAGGTGACATGCACTACCGAAACATATTGAAATCTTAATCATAATTTACCTCATGCCAAGTGAATGTTTTCACGTTTTTTGTATACAACATGATACTATCACGAATACATTTTATATACAATACCAAAAATAATCCAAAAATAAAAAGAAAAAGCTATTCATTAACATGAATAGCTTAAAAATGGCTCCTCGAGTAGGACTCGAACCTACGACCGATCGGTTAACAGCCGATTGCTCTACCAACTGAGCTATCGAGGAATATAACCGGCAACTTCCTATCCTC
>JGI24707J26582_10000151_pt1 | contig 48171 bp, 41 predicted proteins | sample BioPla1DNA1_FD_26582 | JGI IMG/M metagenome (IMG submission 26582)
AGGAAAAAAATAAGAGTAAACATGGTTTCTACTTCATTCTATCAAAGGTTAGAAAGGAATATGATTTTATGTATGACAAGGTACATAATTATCATACAAGGGAAGTAAATGAAGAAATTAATTAAATTATTATTAAGTATTACAATCGCATTTACTGCTCTTGTAATAACAAATAAAGATGAAATAAAAGTAAATGCGGCTGTCGAATATAATTTATATCCAATGCATTGTTCAGCATTTGAAATTTCTGTTGTTAATGATAGTGGTGGATTTGATGTAAAAGAATGCGTTGGCGATTTTTATACTGCAAAGAGTAAAATGTATTCTTATGGTAATGATGCAGTTGTTAGACATTATGCTAGTTTAAGTCCTACAAAAATTATTGCGATGGTTTCTGGTGTTGCAGTATCTTATCCTTTTAGAAGTGGTAAAAATACTACTAATATTTATCAATATATAAATAATTCTGGAAAAAGGACATATCTTACAATGCATAGAGAAATGGCTTATTTCTCTACAGAATCTTATGATAATGGAAATGGAAAAGCATATATAAATATAACTGGATTTGAAGGTTATATTGAATTAAAAGAAGTTGATTTAGTTCCTACTAAATTTATAAATAATCAAATACCTTTATATTTAGGTGGAAATGATACAACAGGTAAAAATGAATACCCATTTTATACAAGAATTTATCAATCGTTTTTTACAGTTGTACAAAATGGAAATTATAGAGATTTAGTTTATATAGCCCATAGTGGTTGGTCTAAAGATACATGGCCTGCAAAATATCAATTTGTGGTTGGACCTGCGGCAGATTGGATGCAGACAGGAGCTATTTATTATAGTTACAATGGCTATGATTTTTATAGTGATCAATCTTATAAAAACAAAGTAAATACATATTATAGTTATTATATGTTTTTACCTTTAAGAACTAAGAGTAGTATACCAGCTGATGCTTATAATAATTTCTTAAGTAGAAAAGGTATTGATGGTTATTCAAAGCTTTATAATCAAGGCCATACCTTTGTAAATAATCAAAATACTTATGGTGTAAATGCAGCATTAGTATTTGCGATGGCTTGTCTAGAATCTAATTATGGTAGAAGTAGATTTGCGATGGATAGAAATAACTTATTTGGTTGGTCAGCTTTTGACTCAGATCCTAATCAAGCAGCTACATTTAGGTCTATTGAACAAGCAATTGCAGAACATATGTCTATAAATCTTAGGGGTTTTATGGATATTAAAGATGTTAGATTTTTTGGTATGCATTTAGGTAATAAGGGCTCTGGTGTAAACGTATTGTATGCAGCGGATCCTTATTGGGGATATAAAATAGCCGCAATAGCTTATGAATTAGATAAATCATCAAATAATTACAATGGAAATCTAACAGATTTTAATAAATATAATCTTGGTAAGGTTAATACATATAATACTTCTGTATACAGAGGTAATAGCTTTGGTAGTGGAGAGCTATTTAAAACTGCTTATGGAGCTACTTATCAAGAAAATTATATTGTACCAATACTTTCTCAAGAGGGATCTTTTGTAAAGGTACAAAGTCATAATGGAATTAGAAATGATAATAGTATTATTTATCATAAAGTATCAAATAAAATTGTTTCTGGTGAACAATATTTATGGGATAAGAGTATTGGGTATATTGAAGCTAAATTTATTGATGGAATTAATACAAAGATAAATTTAAATATTGGTAATGAAGCTACAGGTGAATTTGAATTTAATATAAGTGAATTTACTTTTAAAGATGAAAAACTCACTGTTTCTGGAAATGCTTATATGCCAGGAATATATGTAACAGGTGAAAATACTGTTTCACAAAACTTAATTATTTATGATGATTTTTATAGAGAAACTGTAGTTAAGTTAATAAGCAATGTAACTGATAATGATAAGGTTAACTATAGTGGAGTAGATATAGATTTATCAAGTTTAGAAAGTGGAGATTACTTCTTTAGTGTAAGTACTGAATATAGTAAACATTTGGATAATAATAGGAATTATTATATAAAAAATATTACTAATCTTCCTGAGGAGGTAAAAATAGGTTCTAAAACATATAGCTTTAGCTTAGTTAATGATTATGTGTTTATGAATATAAAAGAAGAAGAGGTTGAGGTAGAACCTACACCAACACCAGATGTTAAAACTACTATTACTCAAGTAATAGAAAAATTTGAATATGCGGACGAAGCTAAAACAATTGTGAATATTAAAGGTTTAGCATTTATTTCTGAAATTAATGCAGGGAATAATGATAATATTAAGCATCAATTAATACTTACAAATATGGAAACAAATGAAAGAATTGAAATTGATGCAACAACTTCTTCATTAAATAAACCTTTGAATTTAAATGATGGATATGAATATTCAAAAATTGTTTATGAAGCAAACATAGATTTAAAAGAAATTCCATTAGGAGAATACACCATTAGAATTAATGTAAAAAATGGTGAAACTATCAAAGAGATATTTTTAACTAATATTTCTGAAGAAAATATACCTGCTGTTACTACTATTAATAATAAAACATACAGATTTACTCAAAAACAAAGCTATAGTTATAGATACGAATTGTCTGTTTATGAAAATGGAATAAACTATGATTCTATTAAAAAACCTACTAGAAGAGATTCAATGATCGCTTATGAAAAATTAAATATTGAAAAAGGCGTGTTAAATTTTAAAGGTGTTTCTTGGATATATAACATTAATTATAAAGAAAGCGATAATCCATCATATAACTTGATATTATTGTCTAATGATGGGACAACAGTTACTTATCCACTTAAGATTAATAAATGTAGCTTTGATTATACAAAATTACTGAATTCTAAATATGATTATAGTAAGACTTGTTTTGATTCAAGTATTGATTTAAGTGAACTTAGCCCAAATACTTACTTAATTTATATAGAGAACAGTAATGGCGAATATAAAGATATTTTTGAAATAAGCGATATTAATAGTCCAGAAATTAAAGAAACATTATTCGATAATAAGACATATAGATTAAAGTTTAACAACACAAGATCTAGACTATCACTTACAATATCAGTAAAATAATAAAATCGATTAGATAATTCTAATCGATTTTTATTTTATCCACCATATATTTGTATTGTAAATGAAGTTGAGCAATCTATTTCATTACCGCTTTGATCTCCTGGAGATATGTCTTTAATAATTCCATTATATTTATTTGGATTATTAACTTCACCTTCAAGTTTAATGAAATTTAAATTAGTGAAATCCTTAAATGCACTTTGAACTTTTCCTTTGGCTTCATCATAATCAGCACCCTTATATATATCGTACATTGATGGTTGTGTTGGAGGAACAGTGCATTTTTTAATCTCAGGTGTTGGCGTTGGAGTAGGTTCTGGTCCCATAGAAACTACTAAATTTATAGTTGTATTTGGCTCAACTTTACTTCCTGCCGCAATGTCTTGAGAAATAACTTGATTAGCTGGAGTACTACTATGGTATGTTGCTGTTTGATTAATTCTAAGATTATCTGTAGTACAAGAATTAACTGTACATGGTTTTGTTGAACCTACATAGTTTTTAACTGTAATAGGTTGACCTTTTGACACATTACAACTAATTGCTTTACCACTTAGTGAACAACTAACTATATTTCCACTAACTATATTATCATCTAGAACATCAGCTCTAGTTATGCTATATCCAGCACCCTGTGAATTTGCAGTATTGATTTGACTAAGTATTGAACTATAAGGCTTATTTTTAAATGAATTTACATCAACAGTATATTTACCTTTAGATACAACATAATTTATTGATGACCCTTCTGGATAAGAGCCTGTATCATTTGAAATTAATGTTCCACTAGCTCTATTATCATCATATCTTTCCGATTTACTACCAACTTTTAAACCTAAACCAGTAATATATGTTTTAAAATCATTTTCACTAGTTCCAGCTTTATTAGTAACGTTTATTGTTTTACCTCTGGCTACTTTTATATATACCTTAGTACCAGGAGCTACTAAAGTTTGAGAAGTAACTACTTTTCCATTAATTGTTTGAGATAGTATTGTACCTATGACACTTGATGATTCTTCAGTACTTACTTCATATTGGATTTTTGCAGAAGAATTAAATGTTTTATTTAAACTATTTATATAACTTTCAAAATCTGATTGTTTTTTATTTGTATAGTTATCGATTGGTACAAGTCCTTTTGATACATTAAATTTTACAACAGTACCAGTAGCTATTGTTCCTGTACTAGGAGAATTACTAACTATTAAACCTTCAGAAATCTTACCATCATACACTTCAGTAAATGATGATTTTAGGTTATTGTCTTTTATCCATGTTTCAGCTTCTTTTTTACTTTTTCCAGTAAAGTCCATTGCGGTTACACCTTTACCTGAAGAAATAGTTACAGTAACTTTGCTTCCAGTTTTTATCTTTGTGCCAGCTTTTGGTGTTTGAGAAATTACTTTTCCACTAGCTATTGTATTTGAAGCTTGTTCTATAAAAGAAACAGTAATTTTATTAGTTTTTGCCCAAGCTTGAATATTTGTTTTTGTATAATCTTTTAAATCTGGCATATCTATTTCAGTGCCTTCAATATCATCACCTAAGGATATTGTAATAAGTATAAGTGCACTTCTAGGTTGATTATTATCTGTAACATTTAATCCAACAAATTTACCTTTTTCAGTATTATCTGATTGTATATATTCAAATTCAAAATTTGTAAATAAATTTTCTTCGAACCACTTTTCTATTTCATCTTCTGTTTTATTAGTGAAATCAGGAATTGTAACAATATAATCAGGATCTTTACCATCAGATATTGTAATAATTAAGATTTCATCTTTTTTTATTACATTTTCTGGTTCTATAGATTGTCTTATGACATAATCTTTTTCTATTTCTTCACTAAATTCGTGACTTATTTCATATTTTTCTTCATCTATTTTACTTTCAATAATCCATGATTCAACTTCAGATAAGGTCATATTAGTAAAATCAGGAACTTTTATATTAGGAGTTAACAAAAATATTACACTTAGCAAAACTATGGTTGCTAATAAAGTAATAGCAGTAATACTTAATATAAGAGTTTTTTTGTTTTTCATAAAATTACCTCTAAAAAAGTATAGCATTATTTAACTTAAAAATATAGTTTACTTAAGTATTATTTGAAGTGTTTATGATATTATTAATGTTAGGAGATTTTATTATGGAACAATTAATATTACCAATAGCAAGTGAATTAAAAATAAAAAAAGAACAAGTAGAAAGTACTTTGAAATTATTAGAAGAAGGAAATACTGTTCCTTTTATAGCAAGATATAGGAAAGAAATAACAAAAGGTTTAGATGAAGAACAAATATTATTTATTCAAAAACAGTATGAATATCAAGTTAATTTATATAAAAGAAAAGAAGATGTTATAAGATTAATAGAAACTCAAGGTAAATTAACTGAAAAGTTAAAAAAGGAAATACTTGAATGTGATCAACTATCTAAGGTTGAAGATATTTATAGACCTTATAAACAAAAAAGAAAAACAAGAGCAAGTGACGCTATTGCAAAAGGATTGGAGCCTTTATCTAACTATTTATTAAATTTAAAAGGTAAGGCTAATATTGAAGAAGAAGCTAAAAAATATATTAATGAAAAAGTTGAAACTGTAGATGAAGCTATACAAGGCGCTAAAGATATTATTGCTGAAATTGTTAGTGATAATGCAAAATTAAGATGGAGAGTAAAAGAATCTATTGTTAAGTATGGATTTATAAATACTAAGAAAAGAAAAAATGCAGAAGATGAAAACTTAACATATAAGATGTATTATGATCGATCTGAGAAAGTTGCTTTTATTGCTAATCATAGAGTTATGGCTATAGATAGAGCAGAAAAAGAAAAGATAATTAGTGTAAGTTTTACTTATGATGTTGAATATTTAGAAAATTATGCAATAAGAGGATTTGCTAGAAATAAAGATTCTAGTTCTTTTGATTTAGTTGTTGAAGCTATTAAAGATGGATTAACAAGACTTTTATTTCCTAGTGTTGAAAGAGAAATAAGAGGTGATTTAACAAAGAAGGCTCAAGAACAATCAATTGATATATTCTCATTAAATTTGGAAAAATTATTACTTCAACCTCCTGTAAGAAGTAGCTGTGTTTTAGGATTTGATCCAGCTTATAGAACAGGATGTAAACTTGCAGTTGTAGATGGTACAGGCGCATTAAAAAAGATAGATGTCATATATCCTCATCCTCCTATAAATAAGGTTCTAGAATCTAAAAATAAATTACTTAAATTAATAAAAGATTATGATATAAGAATAATTGCAATTGGAAATGGTACTGCAAGTAGAGAATCAGAAAAATTTGTATCTGAATTAATAAAAGAGAATGATTTAAATATAAGCTTTACTATAGTATCTGAAGCAGGAGCATCTGTATATAGTGCAAGTGATATTGCAAGAGATGAATTTCCAGATTTAGAAGTGGAACAAAGATCAGCAATATCAATTGCAAGAAGATTGTTAGACCCATTATCAGAATTAATTAAAATAGATCCTAAAAGTATAGGTGTAGGTCAATATCAACATGATTTGCCTCAAAAACAACTTAATGAGCGCTTAGATTTTGCGATTTTAAAGTCAGTGAATCTTGTGGGTGTAGATTTAAATACTGCAAGCAAAGAGCTTTTAACCCATGTTTCTGGACTTAATAAAGGTATAGCATCATCTATAGTTTTACATAGAGGAGAAATAGGTAAGTTTAAAGATAGACAAGAATTAAAAAATGTAAAAAATCTTGGTGAAAAAACATTTGAACAATGTGCAGGTTTTTTAAGAATTAGTGATGGTAATGAACCGTTAGATAAAACATCAATACATCCTGAAAGCTATGACATTGCAAAAAAAATAATGAAAAAGTATGATGTTAAAAAATTAGGTGAAAGTATAGATGTTAATGTAGAAAAATTAAGTGATGAATTAAAAGTTGATAAATATACTATTAAAGATATTGTAGATAGTATTAATCAACCTTTAAGAGATTATAGAGATAAGTATGATTCACCACTATTAAGACAAGATGTACTTGAATTAAGTGATTTAAAAGTTGGTGATAAATTAAGTGGAACAATTAGAAATGTTGTTGATTTTGGGGCATTTGTAGATATTGGATTAAGTGAGGATGGCTTAGTTCATGTTTCTAAGATGAACAAAGCAAGAAATGTTCACCCTAGTGAAATAGTTTCAGTAGGGGATATTGTAGAAGTTTGGGTTAGTGCAATTGATTTAGAAAGGGGTAAAGTTCAACTTAGTTTGATAAAAGTGTAAACATGAAAAATATTAAATTAATAGTTGGAGATTTAGATGGAACTTTAGTTATAAAGCACAATGATGCTTCTAGAAGGACTAGAGATGTAATATTAGAGTGTAAAAAAAGAGGTATATATTTTGGAATAGCTTCTGGTAGACAAACCGATGAATTAAATCTTTATAAAAGATGGGGGTTAGATGAAGACTTTGATCTTATTGTTGGTTTAAATGGATGTCAATTAAAAGATAATCTTTTAGATGTAGAAAAAGAATATTTTGTGATGGAAGGTAAATATATTAAAGAAGCAATTGATGTAATGAGACCCTTTAAACATAATCCAATAATGTATGTTGGTAATATATTTTTAACAGGAGAAGTAAATGAACTTGTAGAAAAATCATTAGCTCATAGTGATAAAAAACTTGTAGTAGCTAAAGATGAAACTGATTTTTATAAAAATGATAATTATAAAATAATGTTTAGAGTAAAAGAAGAAGAAATGCCATCAATAGAAAAATATATAAAATCATTAAACTTAAAAAATATTAAAGCGTTTAAAACACAACCAGATTTAATTGAATTTTCTAAGATAGATGTTGATAAAGCTATAACCATTTCTAAGTTTTGTGAAATGCATAATATAGATGTAAAAGATGTAATGACATTTGGTGATACAACTAATGATAATGGAATGCTTAAATGGGCAGGTGTTGGAGTTTGTATGGCCAATGGAAGTGATGATACAAAAGCAATAGCTGATTATATATGTGATGATGTACGTAATGATGGTTTAGCTAAATTTATTGAAGAAAATGTATTTTAAAAGCCTTAGAGAAAAATCTAAGGCTTTATTTTTGTAAATGCTATAAAATTCATTATTCCCATATATAAGGCAGCAATAGCTATTATTATATTTCCTGCCATTATTAATGGTGATACTTTAAGTTGTATTCCGTTTAATACAATCAATACAGCAAATAATATATACAGTATTGCAAGTGTTAAAGTTCTTGTTTTATCTTTTTCTTGAATAAGTGCATCTAAAGTAGATATATTTTCAGTTGGAATAAAATTAGTCAATTGAACAAGTGTAGGTAAAAAACTTGTTCTAAATCTTATTTCAAGAAATACTGCTATAGCAATAGTAGCTATTATGCAATATATTATTGAAATATCAAAATTTGCGGCTAATATTCCAGCTATTCCAGCAATTAAATATCTATTTGAATAAAGAGTGTATCCTTTTTGATCTTTTTCTTGAATTACGTACCCAATTTTTTTTGATTTTATATAAAGAACATCTCTTCCTTTATCATCTTTGTATATATTTCTTCCAGATATTATCTTTTGGTTTTTGCTCATAGTTGTGCAACACCATTGCAGTAGGTCTGAATTACAGAATAATCATCATCTAATACTACAATGTCTGCATCATAACCTTCGTAAAGTCTTCCTTTTCTATCATCTACTCCAATTAATGTAGCAGGGTTAATAGTACATGAGTTAAGTGCTTTAGCAAATGGAACCTCAGCTATTTCAACTACATTTCTTAAACCTTCATTCATCTTCATTGTAGAACCAGCTAAACTTTTAGAAGAAGTTAGATGAGCACTTCCATCAGGATAAATTTCTATTTCATTTCCTCCAAACATAAATTTATCTCCAACTTTAAATCCTTTAGCCATTAATCCATCTGAAATCATAACTGCTTTTTCATCATTTTTAGATTTATAGAAAATATTAACAGCATTAGGAGTAGAGTGATTTAAGTCACATATAATTTCTCCATATACATCTTTAAATCTTAAAGCAGCTCCAACTAGACCATTTTCTCTATGGTTAAATGGTGTCATTCCATTGTATACGTGAGTCATAGATTGTGCACCATTTGCTATTGCCATTAAAGCTTCTTCTATTGTTGCGCTACTATGTCCAATACTTGCAACTACATTTGTGCTTGCAAGATATTTTGTAAGTTCAAAATTTTCATCATGTTCAGTAGCAAGTGTAACTATTTTAATTAAGCCTTCAGCAGCTTCTTGATATTCTTTAAACTGTTCAACATCTGGTTTTAAAATATGTTGTTCTGGTTGAGCTCCTTTGTATTTCATGTCTAGATAAGGACCTTCAAAGTGAATTCCTAAAATCTCTGCACCTTCATATCCTTCATTGTACACATTTACAACATTTTTAATTGCGTTAGTTAATACTTCTTTGCTTTGTGTGATTGTAGTTGGAAGTAATCCTGTAACTCCTTCTGAAGTAACATTTTTTAGCCATTTTCTTAAACCTTCAGGATGAGCATCATTTGTATCAAATCCATATGCACCATGACAATGTACATCAATAAAACCTGGAACTATTCTTTTATCACCATAATCTTTGTCTGCTTCTTTTGTTCCATAGTTTAATACAGCAATAATTTTATTGCCTTCTACTTCTAATTGTGCAGGATGAAATTGACCTGCTAACCAAACTTTTTTACTTTGTATAATCATAATTCGCCTCCATAATCACCTTTATTATAATCTATCATATTTAATCCAACTAGTTGTTTGCAATTTTTAGTTTAATATTTATGAAATTTAGTTAATTTGTTGAAAAACTGTAATGGATTGCTATAATTTGATTATAAATGGAGGTATTTTATGACAATTTTTGGTATGGATTCAAATGAGTTAACAAATTTAAAAGCTACATATACGGCAAAAGAAATTAATCAACAACCAGACACATGGGTAAAGACAATAAACCAAGTCAAAGAAATGAAAGATGAATTAAAGGCATTTGTTGATCAAGTGTTAAAAAGCGATGATTATGATGTTGTTTTTACAGGTGCAGGTACAAGTGAGTTTGTAGGTAATGCATTATTTTCTGCAATTAATTTGAAAACTAATTTTAAGGCTCGCTCATATGCAAGCACTGATATTACTTCAAATCCAGAAAATTATATATCAAAAGATAAACCAACTTTATTAGTTAGTTTTGGAAGAAGTGGAAATAGCCCTGAATCTATTGGTGCAGTAGATAATGCTGAAGCTGTAAGTGATAAGATATATAACTTATTTATTACTTGTAATAAGGATGGTGCTTTAAGTAAAAGAGCAGAAGTTGAAGAAAATTGTCTTGCAATTAACTTAACTCCTGAAACACACGATTTATCATTTGCAATGACTTCTAGTTTTTCAAATATGTATTTAGCAGCTTATTTAGTATTTAATTTAGATGATTTAGATACAATAGAAAAAAGCTATGAAGATGTTATTAAGTATGCACAAGATATTAATGATGAAGGCTATAAATATTTCAAGAAAGTTACTGATGAATATAAATACAATAGAATAGTTTATTTAGGCAGTAATGTACTAAAAGGAATTGCACAAGAATCAGCTTTAAAAATGTTGGAATTAACAGCTGGAGAAGTTGTTACTTTATTTGATACTCCATTAGGTTTTAGACATGGACCAAAGTCAATTTTAGATGATAATACACTTACTGTTGTATATTTAAGTGATGATGAATATACAAGAAAATATGAAATTGATTTGGTAAATGAAATGAGTATTCAAAGAAAAGATAATAAAATTTTAGTTATATGCAATACTCCTAGTGAAGAAGCAAAAGAACTTGTTGATTACTATTATTGTTTTAATGGAAGTGCTAAAGAAAATGTTGAATTAGGATTACCTTATACAATGTGTGCTCAATTACTTGCTTTATATAAGTCTTTATCGCTAGATATTACTCCAGATAACCCTTGTCCAAGTGGAGAGGTTAACAGAGTTGTAAAGGGTGTTGTTTTATATCCATACAAATAATGAAAGGGAGAATAAATAATGATAGGGATAATTGTAACAGGACATGGTAATTTTGCGACAGGATTAACTAGTTCAGTAAAATTAATAGCTGGAATGCCAGAACATTATGAAACAGTTGATTTTGTACAAGAAAATTCTGTGGATGATTTAGAAACAAACTTAAATGCAGCAATCGATAAACTAAAAGGTTGTGAAGATGGAATATTAATTTTTACAGATTTAGTTGGTGGGTCACCATTTAAATCTTCTGTAGAAATTTCACTTAAGAGAAAAGAAAAAATTGTTGTATTAAGTGGTACAAATTTAGGAATGTTAATTGAAACATCGATGGGAAGGTCTTTTATTCAAGATATTGATACATTAGCTGATATGGCAGTAAATACTGGTAAAGATCAAGCTATGAGATTTGTATTAAAAGCTAGAGTTGAAGAAGAAGTAGAAGATGGAATTTAAAAAGATGCAATAAAACGCATCTTTTTTATAATTAATAATTATTAGTTATTCATAAATCTTTTTAGAATATTCACTTGGAGTGACCTCAAATCTTGAAGTAAATATTCTAGAAAAGTAATGAATTGAAGAGTAGCCTAGCTTATCAGCTATTTCACTTAATGAATGATTACCATTTTTAATTAATATTTTACTTTTTGAAAGTTTTGCTTCATTTATATATTTTTTAGGTGTAGTATATAAATTTTCATTAAATAGTCTTTGAAGATATGTTCTGCTAATTGAAAATTCTTGACAAATATCTTCAACAGTTAAAGGACCATATAAATTATTGTGTATATAAGTTACAACTTCTTCTAAAAAATTATTTTGAAAATGTTGAGTTATAGGAATTGTAATTTCTTTTTGTGATTTTTCAAATGTTTCTAATTGAAGAAGCTTTAATAATATTGTATTAAGAGTAACAATTTGTAAATCTTCAGAATAAGCTAGAGTTTCATTAGAGTTTCTTACAAAATCATCTATAATAGTTTTAATTTCTTTTATAACATTAAATACTTTATTCAAAAGTTTACTATTATTTATTCCAGAAGCTTCAAAAATTATTGTTAAATAAGAACAAGATTCGTTTCCAACTACAGTTTGACTATGAGTTTGTCCTGGTCCATAAAATATACATTGATTTGAATTAATTATATATTTTTTATCTTGAATTGTTGTTTCTAAGGTTCCATTATCTACATATGTAAATTCATACAGATAATGAGTTTCCCCTGGAAAGACATAATTTGGTCCTTTTACTACATAATAATAAGCAACTATATTTTCAATTTTAGTTTTTAAGGCTATGTTTTCATATATCCTCATTTTAGGAAGTTTATAAGTATCTAATTTTGAATCAGAATGATAATATATTTCATAAGATATTACTGTTGTCATAGGAATTATTGTAAAAAACATTCCAGGGTATATTTCAATGTCTCTATGAATTGCAAAAAATTCAATGTCATCAAAATCAGGATGTTCAGTAATTACAAGCATAGCCATACCATCACGTATACTTATATATACTTCTTTATCATAAGATTTTAGTAAATCAATTTTTTTATTGTCGTTAATAACGCGCTCAAAATTAAGTAAAGTTTTACTAAATTTCTCGTTTACTTTACCAAACTTATAAAAATTTGCACTTGAAGTCTTATTAAACATAGATTATTAATTACCTCTTTTCAAATAGATATTAACATATTTTTTCACAAAATTAACACAAATCAGTCTAAATTTAAAATTTAGTTTTAAAAAGTGCAAAATTCAGCCTAAAAAATCTAAATAAAAAATTAGTAAAATTATCTATTATTTAAATAGGTTAACAATTATTGTTGTCCTTAAGTTGAAGGGGAGGAGAGACAAATGCCTAATATTGTATTGACTAGAATCGACAATCGTCTCATTCATGGACAAGTAGCTACACAATGGTGTTCATCAATTGGTGCAAACCTTATATTAGTAGCTAATGATGATGTGGCGGCTAACTCACTACGTCAAGGTCTTATGGATATGGCAGCTCCAGCTGGGGTTGCGACAAGATATTGGACAATTGAAAAAACAATTGGAAATATCCATAGAGCTTCTGATGCACAAAAAATATTTATTGTGTGTGAAACTCCAACAGATGTTTTAAAACTTGTTGAGGGTGGAGTACCAATAAAAAAAGTAAATATCGGAAACATGCATATGTCAGAAGGCAAACGTCAAGTTGCTACTGTAGTTGCTGTGGATGATAACGACGTTGCTGCTTTTGCAAAACTAAAAGAATTAGGTGTAGAACTAGAAATTAGAAAAGTTCCTACAGAAGGCAGTGAAGACATTTCAAAACTTTTCAGATAAAAGGAGGAGAAGGGTATTATGATAGGTCCACTTCAGTTAGTGTTGATCTTAGTTGTTACTTTTATTGCAGCAATAGATCAATTCAACTTTCTTGAATCACTTTATCAACCAATCGTAATGGGACCAGTTGTTGGTGCTATTCTTGGAGATATTACAACGGGCTTAGCTGTTGGTGGTGCTTACCAATTAATGCAAATTGGAAGTATGCCAGTAGGTGGAGCTCAACCACCAAACGCAGTTGTTGGTGGTATCATGGCTACAGTGTTTGCTGTAGTTAGCGGATTAGATGTAAATGCTGCACTTGGTGCTTCAGTTCCATTTGCATTATTAGGTCAATATGGAGTTACATTAACATTTACATTAATGTCTGGTTTAATGGCTAAAGCAGATGAAGAGGCTGCTAATGCTAATCCTGCGGGGATTGTTAAGTTAAATTACTTTGCAATGGCACTTCTAGGTTTATTATTTGCTGGTGCAACATTAGTTGGTGTAATAAGCATTACAAACCCAACAGTTTCTGATTTTATTAGTAGTTTAGATGGTAACTGGATTATGGGTGGCTTAAGTGCTGCTGGTGGAATGATGCGTTACGTAGGGTTTGCAGTATTAATGCGTATCATGTTAGCTGATGACATGTGGGGAATTTACTTCGCTGGATTTGCACTTGCTGCAATTCTAGGTGCTGCTGGATTAGGCGGACCTGCTCTAGTGTTAGTTGCATTTGTTGGTATAGCTATTGCTCTATATGATTACAACATAAACGTTAGCATTAAAAATGCTGGTGGCGGATCAGGAGGTGTAAGTGATGGTATCTAATGTAAATACATATAAAGATTTAACACCTGCACGTCCATTAGATCGTGCAACATTAAACAAAATGGTTTGGAGATCATTATTCTTACAAGCTTCATTCAACTATGAAAGAATGCAAGCTGCAGGATGGTTATATGGAATCCTTCCAGGTTTAGAAAAAATTCATACAAACAAAGAAGACTTAAGTGCTTCTATGGGTCATAACCTAGAGTTCTTTAATACTCACCCATTCTTAGTAACATTTGTTATGGGTATAGTATTATCTCTAGAACAACAAAAAGCTGATATTCCTACAATTCGTGCGGTACGTGTTGCTGCAATGGGACCTTTAGGTGGTATTGGAGATGCAATTTTCTGGTTTACATTACTTCCTATTACTGCAGGTATTACTGCAAACATGGCTCTTGAAGGAAATATCATTGCTCCATTCTTATTCTTAGTAGTATTTAACGTTGTACAATTTGCAGTTCGTTATTGGTTAATGTACTGGTCATATGATTTAGGTACAACTGCAATTGAAGTACTTACAAGAAATGCAAAAGAATTTACACATGCTGCTAGTATGCTAGGGGTATTTGTAGTAGGTGCATTAACTTGTAACTATGGTGCTACAACAATTAGAATTGCTCTTCAAAACGGAGAGAGCGTTATTGATGTTCAAGGTATTTTAGATGGTGTTTTACCTCAACTAGTTCCTTTATCATTAACTCTAATGGTATATTTCTTAATTAAGAAAAAAGGTTGGTCAACAATTAAATGTATCGGTTTACTATTAGTAATCGGTATTATTGGAGCAGCATTTGGAATTTGGGGAGGAAATTATACTCCACTTGTTGAGTGGTATACTTTACCAGCTTAATAACATAAATATTAACTCTCAACCTTCATAGAAGAGGCGAAAGCCTCTTTTACTTATGATTAAATAAAACACCTTCTGTAATTATATTTACAAAAGGTGTTTTTTAATAAATTATTTTTCTTTTCGCTTTAAATGGATTAGTTCACTTGAAATGTTTAAATCCAAAGTTTGTCTTGATTTGTTGCTTGTAGATATTCATCAATAGTATTAACTATTCTATCAATAATCAAATCTTCTGGATTGTTTTTTATAATGCCATCTCTTACTTTAGTATATTGGATAGGCATAAATTGACTTAATAGATTTAATGGTACTCCATCTTTGAAGTTATTTAACAAGATATTTGTAGCTTCAGTTACACTTTCTGTAGGTATGTAATATCTTGATCTATCAGAGAATGAATATTTACGTTTTAAAGCTATCTCTTGAGGGGTACCAGTGTAGTGTTTTTGCCAATTTGAAGGATTTTTTAACATTTCTTCATCTAATACTTCAATAAAATTGCTTTGTTTTACATCAGTATCTTTATATTGTTCTTTTTCTGCAAATGCTAATGCATATAATGCTTCTCTAGCCGCAAATGTTAAACCAGGTCCTACTTTTAGTACTCCAACACCATCTTCAACAAGTTCTCTTAACGCTTGTTTTGTTTGATAGTCTGTTGAGTGACCTTCATATACTACATTGTCATATTCTTTGATAGCTGCCATTAAGTCTTTAGCTTTTTCTCTATCATATTCTGTACATCCAGCATCTTTTTCTTCAACTCCAGGTTGTACAACTATTGCGATTACATTTTCCCAAGCATCTTGTAGATTTCTATCTTCAAATGCTTTTTTAAATGTGTCATATGTAGCTTTAAAATCTTCTACTTTTGTAACTTCTACTCCACCATCGCCACTTTCTGCAGTAGCTCCTCCAGGAATTGGTACTTCACTTCCTACGATGTATACTGGAGCAGTTGCATTTGGATTTTTTTCTAAAAGTTTTTTGTATGCTTTTTGACCTACTTCAGCTAAAATAGCTCCTCTTTTTGCGATAACTTCAGTAGAAAGAGCTTCATTTACATCATCGTCTTTCAATCTCATTGAAGTATCTATATGTATTTTTGTAAAACCTGCAAGTACATAAAGTTCAATAAGTTTACTTGCTTTTTCCATTGCTTCATCTTCATTTAATGAAGCCCAAGTTAATGGTCCTAAATGGTCTCCACCTAATATGATGTTTTCAAAAGGAAAGTTTTCTTCTTTTGCGACTTCAAATACAAAGTTTCTGAAATCTTCTGGCACCATACCAGTATATCCACCATATTGATTAACTTGATTGCTTGTTGATTCAATTAATACTGGTGTTTTTGTTTGTAAGCCTCTTCTTAGTGCAGCTTTTAATACAAATGGATTTGCACTACACACCGAGTAGATTCCAACTGGATCATTATTTTTTTGATGTTTAACTATTCTTTTTAATGGATGATTATTCATATTACACCTCCAAGTCTATCTTATCATAAAAGACATTTATAAATTGGTTTATAATTTGTACTTTTTAAAACGTTGTTAGGATTTTTAAACTATTTTGTTATATGTTATTGGAGGTAATGTAAATGATAGTAAAAGAAATGCCTAAAAGTGAAAGACCACGTGAAAAAGCATTAAAGTTTGGAATTAAAACACTAAGTAATAGAGAACTATTAGCACTAATAATTAGAAACGGATATCAAGGCAAGTCTAGTTTATCTATTGCGGAAGAATTACTTTATAAATGTAATGGAATTGGCAATCTTGCTAATTTAGAACTAAATGATTTTTTAAGTATTAAAGGAATAAAGGAAGTTAAAGCATTAGAAATTTTAGCATGTATTGAAATTGCTAGAAGAATTGCTTTTAAAGAGAGTTTAGATACAGATGTTATAGAAAATCCTGATAAGATGATTAGTTGGTTAAATAAAGAAATTGGTTTTGATAAACAAGAAAATTTTATGGTTGTATATTTGGATGTAAAAAATAAAATAATAACTTATAAAACGTTGTTTATAGGGACAATTGATAAAAGTATTGTTCATCCTAGAGAAATATTTAAGGAGGCTTTGTTAGTTTCTTCTAGTAGGATTATGTTAGTTCATAACCATCCTAGTGGTGATGTTACACCTAGTGATGCTGATATTTCAGTAACAAAAAAGATAGTTGAAGCCGGAAAGCTTATGGGAATAAATGTGTTAGATCATATAATTGTAAGTAACAACAGATATTTTAGTTTTGCAAAGGCAAATTACATCTAAAAAATGATTGAAATAATGAAAAGAAAAAGTAAAGTAGATGTGATATACTTTATAAGTATTAAGGAAGGTTTTGCCATGAGAAAGAAATTATTATCTTTTTTGGTTGTTATATTAATGATATTTTCTTTAAGTGCTTGTGCTGTTGTAAATAATCAAGTTGCTTATACTATTTATCCTATTAAATATATACTCCAAAGACTTGGAGGAAATACAATAAATCCTGTATCAATTCAAGATCAATCAATTGTTCAAAGAGCTCAAATTGTTGATAATTATGATGAAATATTGATTAATTCATCTGTTTTAATTAATATTGGTCAATTAGAACCATATATGGGTGTTTATAGTGCTGAAATAAAAGAGTTAATGGAAAAAAGATTAGATTTATCTTCTTTAAATGCAATCTATACATTTCAAAGATATACTCCAATTATTACAGATGGAGAAGTTACTTATATAGAAGGACCTTATTATAGAGGCGAAGAATTTGAGAACATTGATATAAATAGTAAAGATTTGTTTTTATGGTTAGATCCTATTGCAATGTTATCGATGTCTAAAGATATTAGGGATTATTTAATTAGCACTTATCCTGATAATAAGACCCTTTATGAAGAAAATTACAGATTGTTGGAAGCAGATTTAGTTAGACTTGATGCTGCATATCAATCTTTAGCTACTAAAGTTACTGCAAGTAATAAAGAAATTAAATTTGTATCAATGACTGCAAGTTTTGGTAATTGGCAAAAAACTTATGGTTTTCAAGTGTATCCAGTAATATTATCAAAATATGGAGCTTTACCAACAAGAGAGCAACTTGAAATTATTAAAACTAAGATTATTAATGATAAAGTAAAATATATAGTTTATGAACCTAATATGAGTTTAGACATGATTGAGCTATTTAATGAATTTGTAGAAGAATTAGGTTTAACTAGAGTTGAGTTAAGTAACTTGAGTAGTTTAACTTCTTCACAAGAAAATGATGGAAAAGATTATTTGTCAATAATGTATGAAAACTTAAGTGTTTTAGAAACTATGGCAAATGATGTTGGCGATAAAGTAGAAGAAGTTGAAGAGGTTGAAGAAGATTTAGAAACTGACATAGACTTAGATGATAATAAAGATTTAGATACAAAAAATGATTCAGATACTAAAAAAAGTAGTTAAATGATTTAAGAATATAGAAATTCATATATAAATTTAAAGCATTGGTGTTTAAACCAGTGCTTTTTTTAGACTTTAGTCCATTATAAACAAAAGAAATAAAAGTTATTATATAAGTAGGTGGAGGAAAGAGTTATGAAAATAATAATTATTTGTCTCATGTTGATGTTATTTGGTTGTAATGCTCAACCTAATACTTCAAATCAACCAAATACACAAAATAATTCAACTATAGAAACAATAAATGAAACTGTAAATCAAACAATTGAAGAAGATGAAGAAAAAGTTTTTCTGTTAATTGAAGAACAATATTATGTAAATGGAATACTTAATGATAACTTATATTTTCATTATGATGATTTAGGCCGCTTGATTGCGGAAGATAGTTATGCTGGTAATCTAGAATACACTTATATCGGCGACACTGATAAAGTTAGGTTAATGATGTCCGATTGGATAATATACAGTTATGAATATGATAATTTGGGAAGACTTAAATCAATGATTGGTACTTATGAAGAAGGAGAAGTTTATTCAGAGACAAAATATAAGTACCATGGAGATTTAATAATTGAGGAATATTCTTATTATCCTTTTTCAAACTCAACTGAAATAGTATCTTATAAATATGAAGATGGCTTATTAATAAGTAAAAACTATGAATCAATAATGAATGATACATACGATGTATACAGTAGTTTAGAAGTATATTCTTATGGTGGAGAAATTGAAAAACCTGCAACTATAGAGGTATATTATTTAGGCTACTTATTATCTAATATATATAGACATCATTACAAAAATGGTTTGCTTATAAAAAAAGAAATAATTGATTTTGATTATGACACTGGAAATCTTTCTTATTATAGTTATTTAGAATATGAATATGATGAATATGGAAATTTAATAAGTGAAAAGTATTGTTATGAGGGTGAATGTTTTTCAGAAATCAAATATATTTATGAAGAGTTTAAATAATAATGATACATATAAGTGGAGGGAAGTAGTATGAAAATAATAATCATTTGTATTATGTTGATGTTATTTGGTTGTGGTAGTCAACCTAGCACTTCAATAAAGTCAAATACATTACCAAATCCAAATAATGAAATCACAGAAGAAACCACGGTTGAAACTACAGAAAATAAGGAAGAAGAAAAAAAGTTTTTAAAAATCGAGGAACAATATGTTTCAGGTGATGTTGTACATGGAATGATATATTTTTACTATGATGATTTAGGTCGTTTAATTGGTGAAGAAAGTTACGGTAGTTATACAGAATATGAGTATATTGGTGATACAGATAAAATTAAAAGAAAGATAATGGACTGGGCAACATATGATTATGCGTATAACAATTTAGGTAAACTTGCATCAGAAGTAAGTAGTCATGAAGGAGAAGTTTATTCTGATAAAAAATATAAATATCACGGTGACTTATTGGTTGAAGAATATATTGTTTATCCTGTTTCAAATATAACTGAAATTATTTATTATACATATGAAGATGGTGTATTAATTTCTAAATATACTGAATCTTTCAATAATGATACTTATGAATCATATAGTTATCTAGAAATATATACTTATGGAGTTGATAACGATAAACCAGCAACAGAAGAATATTATTATAATGGCACTCAAATTTATAACATTTGTAGAAATAAATATAAAAATGGTTTAATTGTAAAAAGAGAAATTGTTGACTTCTTGTATGGAACAGGAGAAATGATATTATCCAATTATATAGAATATGAATATGATGAATATAACAATTTAATTAGTGAAAAGTATTATTATGAAGATGAATTTGTATCAGAAACAAGATATGTATATGAAGAATTTAAATAAAAAGAGATTAAACTATAAATTTAAAATAATATAAGGGATATAGTTTATCTCTTTTTTATTGTATAATAACATTTACAACTTATGTTTTATAAAGGAGGTACATATGAAAAATCCATTAAGTTATCAAATGAGTGAATATGATTGTGGTCCTACAGCAGTCCTTAATGCTTTGATGTATCTTTTTGACAGAGAGGTCATAATGCCTGATTTAATAAAGAATGTTTATAAATATACTTTAGATAGGCATGATAAAACAGGTATCCAAGGAAAACATGGAACATCAAATGCATCAATGTGTTTTTTGACAGATTATTTAAATCATTATTCTAAACAAACTGGTTTTACTATGTCCTGTGAATGTATATTAGGTAAAGAAGTATACATAAAAGATAATGAAAAAATAAACAGTTGTATTAATAATAATGGTGTTGTTGTATTTAAATGTATTTCTGATGTGCCACACTATGTATTAATGACAGATATAAAAGGTGAAGATGTATATTTATTTGACTCTTACTTTAGAAAAAGACCTTTTAATTTAGATGGAATTGAAATGATAAATAATCCTTTTAAAGCTAATAGAATTGTAAAACAATACGTATTAGATAATGAAGGTAAATCAGACTATAATTTAGGCGATATTGAAGATAGAATAGCAGTTTTAATACACAATACTTCTTGTACAAAAAAAATAAGGAGGAAGCCTAAATGGGCAATGTAATTCTTCAATTAAAAGATATAAGAAAGAGCTTTGATGATGTAGAAATCTTAAAAGGAATTTCTTTAGATATAAAAAAAGGTGAGTTTATTACTCTGCTTGGTTCTAGTGGTTGTGGAAAAACTACAACTATTAGAATAATTGCGGGATTAGAAACTGCAGATAGTGGAAAGGTTATTTTAGAAGGAAAAGATATTACAGACTTAGAACCAAATAAAAGAGATGTAAATACTGTTTTTCAAAACTATGCTTTATTTCCAAACATGAATGTTGAACAAAACATTGGATATGGTTTAAAGATTAAAAAGTATTCAAAAGAAGAAATAAAAAAAGAAGTTGAAGAGGCTTTGAGATTAGTTCAACTTGAAGGGTTTGAAAAAAGAATGCCTAACCAATTAAGTGGAGGTCAAAGACAAAGAGTTGCAATAGCTAGAGCTATTGTAAATAAACCTTCAGTGCTTTTGTTAGATGAACCTTTAGGAGCTTTAGATTTAGTTTTAAGAAGGCAAATGCAGGAAGAACTAAAAAGAATACAAAAAACATTAGGAATTACTTTTATATATATTACTCACGATCAAGAAGAAGCATTGAATATGTCTAGTAGGGTTGTAGTTATGAATAAAGGTGTTTTTGAACAAATAGGGACACCAAATGAAATATACTATAATCCTAGAACTACTTATGTAGCTAACTTTGTAGGTAGTGCAAATATTTACAAAAAAGACAATAAAATTTATGCGATTAGAAGTGAATACGTAAAAATGAATTATGGAAATTTAAAAGGAGTTGTCTTAGAAAAATCTTTTATTGGAGGATTATCAAAAGTTAAATATAGACTTGAAGATGGCCAAACAATTACATCTAGCCATAGTGGTATGGATGTTGATGTAAAAGTAAATGATATAATTAACGTTGGATGGGATGAAATTCATCAAGTTGAGGTAATAGAAAATGAAGTTTAAAAGACTATATGCATTTTTATTAAGAGTACCTGTATATTCATATACTATTTCATTCATAATAATTCCACTTATATACATGCTTGTGCTTAGCTTTCTTACAAAAGCACAAACATGGGGATATACATTTGATTTTACTTTGGCAAATTATGAAAGAGTATTTAGTAGCTTTTATATGGGTATTTTTATTGAGTCTTTAAAACTTGCTTTAATTACGACAACTATTGTTTTATTTGTAGGTTATGCATATGGCTACTTTATGGCTAGAACAAGTGACGCTTGGAAAAGAAGGTTAATGATTTTATTGATGATTCCTTTTTGGACAAGTGGGTTAATAAGACTAAATGGATGGATTATTATTTTTAGAAGTAATGGTGTTTTAGATAAAATATTGATGTTTTTCAATATTATAGATAAACCATTAAAATTACTTTATTCATATCCTGCAGTAGTAATAGGAATGATTTATTTTTTATTGCCATTTATGATTTTATCTGTATTTTCAAGTGTAGAAAAAATGGATTGGTCATTAGTAGAAGCTGCTAGAGATTTAGGTGCAACATCTTTTGAAGCATTTAAATCAATTACATTAGTTCAAACAATGCCTGGAATTTTAAGCGGTATTGTATTGACATTTGTACCTAGTATGGGAATGTTTTATGTAGCTGAAATTTTAGGTGGAAATAAAATTGTTTTAATTAGTAATGTTATATCAGAACAAATGACTAAAGGTAGGAATACACCTTTTGCGGCCGCATTAAGTGTTATTTTAATGATATTAACTTCAATTATTCTTAGTTTATATAAGAAGTTTACAAAAACTAGTGAATTGGAGGGTATACTATGAAAAAGTTATCTAGAGGTCCTATAATTTTTTTAATAATACTTACATTATTAAATTATTTACCAATAATACTTACAGTTGTATATTCTTTTAATGCATCAAAAATTACTTCTGTATGGGGTGGATTATCCTTAACTTGGTATAGACAACTTTTAAATGATAATGATTTAAAAAAATCACTTATAAATAGTTTGATAGTCGCATTTTTCACTTGTAATTTTGCGGTTATAATTGGAACTTCTGCTGCAATTGCGATGCGTAATACTAAACTTTGGATTGATAATGTTATATCTTATTTTTCAACACTTCCTATTATGATTCCTGAAATTATATTAGGTATGTTGTTTATGGCTATATTTTCATTTATTAATTTGCCATTTGGATTTGTAACATTAATTATTGCACATACTTCGTTTTGTATACCTTATGTATTTTTACTGGTTAGAGCTAGGCTTGTAGGTATGGATCCATCATATGAAGAAGCCGCAAAAGATTTAGGTGCATCAACATTTCAAACTTTTAGAGATATTATATTTCCATATATATTACCAGGGATATTATCTGGAGTATTACTTTCATTTGCGATGTCATTTGATGATGTAGTTATTTCTATATTTACTACTGGACCTACAGTTAATACTCTTGCGATTAAAATTTATACAAAAATGAAAACTGGAGTTACTCCGGAAATTAATGCTTTAGCAACAATTATATTGATTATTACTATGATTTCTGTAATACTATATGAATTAGTTAATAGAAAAAATATTACTAAAATATAAAGAGAGGAAGGGAAAGAAAATGAAAATTATTAAAAAAATTGGTTTAATGGCTGTTGTTTTAACTCTTTTACTTACAGGATGTTCATCTAAAGAACAAGAACCTGTAGATAGTTCAAATCCTTTACAGGGCACTACATTAAATCTGTTTACTTGGGATGGTATGTTTCCTCAAGAAGTATTAGATGGATTTAAGGAAGAATATGGTGTAGAAATTAATTATTCTAATTTTGATTATGATGAAACAATGCTTGCAAAATTAGAAGAATCTCAAGGTAAAGATTATGATTTAGTAATAGCTGATGATTATATTATTGAATTAGCTATAGAACAAGGATTAGTTCAAAAATTGGATAAAAGCAAAATTTCAACTATAGGAAATGTTAATCCATTATTTGAAAGTCAATTCTATGACCCTACAAATGAATATACAGTTCCTTATGGAGCAGGTATTCCAATGATTGTTTATAATCCAGATGAAATTTCTTTTGAAATTACTAGTTATAACGATTTATGGAATAGTGAATTAGTAGATAATGTTGGTATTATTGGAAATTCTAGAGTTATTAATGGTATTACATTAAAAAGTTTAGGATATTCATTTAATACAAACAATTTAGATGAAATTAATGAAGCAGGAGAAAAATTAATTGAACTTGCGCCTAATATCAGATTAATCAATGATAATAACTTACAAGATTTCTTGTTAAGTGGTGAGGTTGCAGTTGCATTTATGTATACTTCTCAAGTTACAATGGCTTTATTAAACAATCCAGAGCTTAAAGCTGTTTATCCTAAAGAAGGTGTTGGATTTGGTATAATGGCAGCATTTATTCCAAGTCAAGCTCCTAATAGTGATGCTGCTCATGCATTTTTAGAATATATTAATGAGCCAGAAGTTGCGGCTAAGTGCTATGAATGGTTAGGATACTTTGTAACAAATAAAGCTGCTGAAGAACTTATTAGTGATGAAATGAGACCTGCAATTGTTGTATCTGATGTATCATCAATTGAAGCAGGAGAAATGATTGAAAATGTAAGTGATGAAGCACTAGAGTTACATAACGAAATATTTGCAAAATTCCAACAAGCAACAAATTAAGTCAAGCTAGTCTTGGCTTTTTTTATGTGATTATATGTTAGAATTATCTTGGAGGTTTTTTATGAAAAAGATGTTATTAGTGGATGGATATTCTATGTTATTTAGAGCTTTTTATGCAACTATGTATGGAAGGCTTATGACTACAAAAAAGGGTATCCCTACAAATGCTATATATGGTTTTGCAAATATGTTACAAAAGGCTATTGATTTAGTTGAGCCTGATTCAATCGTTGTTGCTTTTGATGCAGGAAAGTCTACTTTTAGAAATGAAATATATCCTGAATATAAAGCCACAAGAAAACCAGCTCCAGAAGAACTAGTTCCTCAATTTCAGTTAGTAAGAGATTATTTAGATGCTTTTGGTATTGAATACATTGATAAAGAAGGGTTAGAAGCTGATGATATTATTGGTACTTTATCTAAAAGATATCCTGAGTATGAAGTTAATATTCTTACTAGTGATAGGGATATGCTTCAATTAATTGATAAAACAACTTCTGTTTGGTTTATGAAAAAAGGTATTAGTGATATTGAAGAGTATGATGAAAAAAGACTTTTTGATGAATATGGTTTAACACCTTCTCAAGTTATTGATTTAAAGGGTTTAATGGGTGACACAGCTGATAATATACCTGGAATACCAGGAGTAGGTGAAAAAACAGCATTAAAGCTTTTAAATGAGTTTGATAATGTTGAAAACTTATTAAAAAACACTGATAAATTAAAAGGTAAATTAAAAGAAAGAGTTATTGAAAATAAAGAACTTGCGATATTAAGTAAGAAACTTGCGACTATAAAATGTGATGTTGAAATTGAAGAAGACGATGATGATTATAAATTTAAGCCAGATTATAAACGTTTAATTGATTTTTTAGAACTAGTTGAAATGAATAGTATAAAAAACAGGTATTTAGAAATGCTAGAAGATACAAAAGACATTGTAGTTTCTAAATATGAAGTTGTTAAATCTATACCTGATAGTTTTAAAAATGAAATTGTAAGTATTGCATTTGATGAAAATAATGATGAATTTTATAAGGCTAAGTTATATGGAATTAGTTTATATAATGGTAAAGAGTGTGTATATATTTCTTTAAAAGATTTATTAAATGATAAAAAGTCTTTAGATTACTTAAATTCTGATAGTTATAAAATTGGATATGATTTTAAAAGAAACATGCATTTAGCTAAAGATAATGGATTTAGTGTTAAATATGATTTTGATTCAATGATTTCTTCATTTTTATGTAATAGTACACTTACTAGTTTAGATAAAATAATGGATGAATTTGGATTAATGGATGTTGATAAAAAAGCAGATGGAATTGAATATAGTACCAATTTTTCTAAAAACATTTATAAGATGTATAAAAACACAGTAAATAAATTAAAAGAATTTGGGTTAGATGAATTATATTATGATTTGGAAATACCTTTAACTTATATTTTGTATGAAATGGAAGAAGAAGGAGTTAATGTAGATGAAACAGTTTTAGATGATATTGCCTCTAAAACATTTGAACAAATGGAAAACTTAACTAAATCAATTCATAATTATGCTGGAAAAGAGTTTAATTTAAATTCACCTAAACAATTAGGAGAAGTATTATTTGATGATTTAAATCTTCCTACAAATAAAAAAAGAAGTACTGCAATTGATGTTTTAGAAAAGCTTGAAGGATTTCATCCTATAATTTCAGAAATAATTGAATATAGAAGATTATCTAAAATATATAGTACTTATGCGGAAGGATTGAAAAAGTATGTTCAAGATGATGGAAAGGTTCATACTGTATTTAATCAATCCATTTCTCAAACTGGTAGATTATCAAGCGCTGATCCTAACTTACAAAACATTTCTGTAAAAGATGAAGAAGGAAGTAAGGTTAGAAAGGCTTTCTTACCATCAAAAGGTAATGTTTTAATGGCATGTGATTATTCTCAAATTGAATTAAGAGTACTAGCGGATCTAGCTGATGAAAAAGGACTTGCGGATGCTTTTAATACAAACTTAGATGTACATACAAAAACTGCAATGGAAGTATTTTCTGTTAGTGAAGATGAAGTTGATTCTAATTTAAGAAGAAAAGCTAAAGCTGTTAATTTTGGGATAGTTTATGGTATTAGTGATTTTGGTTTAGCTAAACAGCTTCATATTTCTAGAAAAGAAGCTAGAGAGTTTATGGATATATATAATGAAAGATTTCCAAGGATACAAGAGTATATGAATGAAGTAATTGATTTTTGTAAAGAAAATGGATTTGTAACAACAATATTTAACAGAAGAAGAGTAATACCTCAAATAAATGATAAAAATTATATGGTAAGAGAATTTGGTAAAAGAGCCGCAATGAATGCACCAATACAGGGAAGTGCTGCGGATATAATTAAACAAGCAATGATTAATATTGATAAAAAAATGAAAGAAGAAAACCTTAAATCAAAAATGATATTGCAAGTACATGACGAATTAATTTTTGATGTAACCTTAGATGAAGTAGAAATAATGAAGGAATTAGTTAGTGAAGGTATGGCTAATGTAGTTAAACTTAATGTTCCTTTAGTTGTAGATTGCAAGGTTGGAAACAACTGGTTAGAGGCTAAATAATGCCTGAATTACCTGAAGTTGAAACAGTTGTAAGAAGTTTAGAAAAACTTATAAAAAATAAAAGAATAATTCATGTAATTGTTAATTATAATAAAATGATTAAAACCGATATTAATGATTTTAAAAACAATTTAATAAATCAAAGATTTATTGGTTTTAAAAGAAGAGGTAAGTATTTAATATTAGAGTTGGATGATTATATATTGTTATCACATCTAAGGATGGAGGGTAAATTTTATTATGGTAAAGATATAAATCTTAAACATATTCATGTGATATTTAATTTAGATGATGGAAATAATCTTTATTATCAAGATTTTAGAAAATTTGGAACTATGTCATTATTTAGTAAGGATATTGATATTGAAAAGATAATAAATATAGGGGTAGATGCAAATAGTGATGAGGTTGATTATTTATATTTAACAAACAATTTATCTAAATCTAATAGAAGTATTAAGGAAATGTTGTTAAATCAAAAGGTGATAGCTGGTATTGGAAATATATATGCTGATGAGATTTGTCATAGATGTAAAATACATCCAGCTAGTACTTGTAGTAAATTAAGTAAAGATGATTATAAAAACTTAGAGAAAAATATTAAGCTTGTATTAAATGAAGCAATAGAAACAGGTTTAAAAGATATTAGTTTAGATGGGAGATTTGATTTATCATCTATAAATTATTTAAGAGAAAAAAATATATGTAAATATTGTAATAATGAAATTATTAAAATAAAACATAAGGGAAGAGGAACTTATCTTTGTGATAAGTGTCAAAAATTAAAAAAATGAAAATAGCAATAACAGGAAGTATGGCATCAGGAAAATCAACTTGTAGTAATATTATTAGGGATTATGGTTACTATGTTTTTGATAGTGATTTATATGCAAAAACCTGTTATGAAAAAGAACATTTAGCATATAAAGAAATCATTAATTTATTAGGTGAAGATATTTTAGATAGTAATGGTGAAGTTGTCTTAAAAAAAGTCTCTGATTTAATTTTTAATAATAATAAATTTAAGAAAGAATTAGAAGGAATTATACATCCTTATGTAAAAGAAGAAATAATAAAAGAATCTAAAAATCATAAAATATTCTTTGCGGAAGTTCCTTTGCTTTTTGAAGCAAAATTAGAAGAGATATTTGACTATGTTTTATTGATTGTTTCTAATGAAGAAAATATTGTTGAAAGAAGTATAAAATATAGGAACTACACAAAAGAAGAAGCAATTAACAGGTTGAAATCACAAATGGATATTGCCTATAAAATTGAAAGGTCTAATTATGTGTTATATAATGATAAGACTTTAAAAGAGTTTAAGGATAGTGTTTATAGTTGGATGAAAGAGATGAATTTGATAAATGGTTAAGCTAAATAGTAAAGATACATATCAAGTAATTAAAGATGATTATAGGGATGATGATTATTCATTATTTTCATTGTATCTTCCTATTGTTGGGTATAGATCAATTGCTTTATATAAACTATTAATTTCAGAAAGTTATAAAAGAGTTATTGTAGAAAATCATGATAGACTATGCATATTATTAAATATTAGTATTGATGATTTATATGAAGCTAGATTAAGACTTGAAGAAGTAATGCTTTTAAAGACATTTAATAAAGAGAATAAATATTTATATCAAATTATCTCTCCTTTATCTGCAAATGTATTCTTAACTAATGAATTTTTAACTAACGAATTATTAAAGGCAATAGGAGTAGAACAATATGAGATAACTGCTACAAAATTTTTAAGTGATAAAATTTCAACAATCGATTATAAAGATATTACTTCTAAGTTTGTGGATGGCATTAGCAATAAATTTGATAATGAAGTTGTTTTTTCTCAAATTAAACCTATATTTGATTTTAAAGATATTAATAATGAAGATATTGATTTTAATTATGAATATTTTATTAGAAATACTTCTGATTTAGTATTTCCAATAGAAGCAAGAAATGAAACAAATTTAAGATTAATTGGAAAGCTTGCAACATTATATGGAATAAGTGAAGATACCATGAGTATATTAGTAGGAAGATGTAGTAGTTATGAAAATGGAACTTTAGACATTAGTAAATTAAAGGTTCTTGCAAGAAGACAAAAACCTGAAAAGACTGAACATGAAGATCCTTATATGTTATCACCAGTTGCATTTTTACAAAATAAACAAAATGGTATACCTGTAACATCTGTTGATGCAAAACTACTAAATTATTTAAGTTTACAACTTAATTTAAAACATGAAGTTATCAATGTTTTAATTGAGTATGTATTAGATATCAATCAAAATAAATTACCTAAAAACTATGTTGAAAAAATAGCTGGTGAATGGGTAAGAGAAAATATTGATTCTAAAGAAAAAGCAATTAAGAAAACTAAACAAACATCTTTTTCACAGCCAAAAACTTTAGTATTACCAGAATACTATTCTAATGAAATTGTTGAAGATAGTGATTTAGATATAGATGATGAAAAAGTTCAAGAACTAAAAGATCGTTTAAAGAGGATATGATATGAAAAAGGTTGAATTTGATACAAACATGTCTTTTGAAATAGATAATAAATTGATTGAATCTTTAAAAGAAGATGAAAGAGTAATTAAATTTATTAAAGATAATAAATTAGATATATCAATCATTGATAAATTTCCTTATAAATTTAAAAATTGGATTAATGATTTAGATATATGTAATCTTTGTGATGGCTTAAACTATTGTAAACAAGGTCATGTTGGAAGATATTTTGATTTAAAATATGATGGTGTATTTTCTAGAGTACTTGTTTCTTGTGATTATAAAATAAAAGATGATAAAAATAGAGAGCATTTATCTAATTATTATGTTAATGATTTAAGTGAATCAATGAAATTTATCGATTTTGAAAATATAAAGATTGATAATGAAGATTCAAGATATTTACAGGTTTTAAGTAAGGTTTTAGATTGTTTGGAATCTAAAACTTATGGTTTATTTATTTTTGGAAGTATAGGCTCTGGTAAAACATATTTAGCTGCTTGTGCTTGTAATAAACTAGCAAAAGAAGGGTATAAAGTTTCTTTTGTAAATCTTCCATTATTTTCTTCAAGAATTAAAACAATGTTAGAAAATAATGAGTATCAAAAAGAAGTTGATAAATTAATAGAATCTGATTTTTTAGTAATAGATGATATAGGTGCTGAAAGTGTTACTTCTTGGTTTAGAGATGAAATATTATTTACTATTATTAATGAGAGAATGGAAAATAAAAAATGGACTTGGTTTACTTCTAATGAAGATTTTACTAGTTTAAAAAGTCATTTTGAGATTAATAATAGAAATGTTAAAGAAAAGGTTAAAGCTGAAAGAATTATGTCTAGAATAAAAACTTTAAGTAAACCTTTAAAGTTGTTAGGTAAAGATAGAAGAATTATTTGATTCATACAATAAAAATGGTAATATATTATAATGTCTGTGAGGTGAAAGTGTGGTTAGAAAGATAGGCGTACTTACTTCTGGTGGAGATGCTCCTGGAATGAATGCAGCTATTAGAGCTGTAACAAGAGTAGCTTTAGCTAATGGAGTAGATGTAGTTGGCATTAGAGATGGTTTCAAAGGATTAATAGAAAAAAAGTTTGAAACATTTAATAAAAAGAGTGTTTCAGAAATCATCGGTAGAGGTGGAACTAAGTTAGGTTCAGCAAGATTTCCTGAATTTAAAGAAGAAGAAATTCAAGATAAAGCAATCGAAAATTTAAGAGAAGAAAATATCGATGCATTAGTTGTTATAGGTGGAGATGGGACTTATAGAGGTGCGTTATCATTAACCAATAAAGGAATTAATTGTGTTGGGATACCTGCTACTATAGACAATGATGTTGCTGGAACAGATTTTACGATTGGGTTTAATACTGCTTTAGAAACATGTGTTGAAAATGTCGATAAATTACGTGATACATCTAGTTCACACAATAGATGTTCAGTAGTAGAGGTTATGGGAAACAGATGTGGAGATCTTGCAGTTTATACTGCAATTAATTGTGGTGCTGAAATTGTTGTGTCTCCTGAAACTGGATATGATGAACTAGACATCTTAGAAAGAATAAGATATTTAGGTAAAGCAGTGAAAAAAAATCATGCTATTGTAATTATTTCTGAAAAGATTACTGATGTAGATGCACTTGCAAGAAAAATCTCACAGCACACAAATTTTAGTGGTAGGGCAACTGTTTTAGGTCATATACAAAGAGGAGGAAGTCCTTCTCCATATGATCGTATGTTAGCTTCACAAATGGGTGAGTTTGCGGTTGATTTACTTATGGCTGGTAAAGGTGGTCAATGTGTTTGCATTAAACAAAATGAAATTATTGGTATTCCAATAGAAGAAGCACTAAAATTACCAAAGCCTTCAAGAAAACATTTATATAGATTATTTGATAGATTGATATAAGGAGAAAAAAATTGGATAATTATAGTTTATTTGGAAAGAAGACAAAAATTGTTTGTACAATTGGTCCTAAAAGTGAAAGCTATGAAGTAATGCTTGAACTTGCAAAAGCGGGCATGAACATTATTAGATTAAACTTCAGCCACGGATCTTATGAAGAACATTTAAAACGTATGCAAAATGCTTATAAGATTAGTGATGAAACAGGAATTAATTTAGCTATTATGATTGATACAAAAGGTCCAGAAATTAGATGTGGAGAATTTTTAAATGATGAGGAACATTATAAAATTGGTGACATCGTTTATGTAGTTAAAGAAGAAATACTTGGAACAAAAGAAAGATTCCATATAAGATCACCAGAGTTATTTGATGATGTGGTACCTGGAAATTATATATTAATTAATGATGGTAAAATGAAACTTACTATATTAGAAAATGATGGCTCAGAATTGAAATGTAGAGTTGATGTAAATGGCCCTATTAGTTCTAATAAAGGATGTAACATTCCTGGAGTTAGTTTATCAATGCCATTTATTTCTGAAAAAGATGAAGCAGATATTAGATTTGCTTGTAGACAAAATGTTGATTTTATTGCGGCATCATTTGTTAGAAAAGCTAGTGATGTTCTTCAAATGAGAAAAATCGTTGAAGAAGAAGGTAGACCTAGAATGCAAATTATTGCCAAAATAGAAAATCAAGAAGGTTTTGACAATATTGATGAAATATTAAGAGTTTCAGATGGTGTTATGGTAGCAAGAGGAGATTTAGGTGTAGAAATTTCTACAGAACTTGTACCGATATATCAAAAACAAATTATAAAAGCAGCTAATAAAGCAGGAAAACCTGCAATTACGGCTACACATATGCTTGATTCAATGACAACAAATCCTAGATGTACAAGAGCTGAAGCAAGTGATGTTTGTAATGCTGTTTTAGATGGATCTGATTGTGTTATGTTATCTGCAGAGACTGCAGCTGGAGATTATCCTGTTGAAGCATGTGCTACAATGGCAAGAATTGCAAAGACTACGGAAAAAATTATTCCATATGCAGAAAAACTTACTTTATCTAAGTTATCTTCTCAAGAAACAATTCAAGATGCTATTGGAATGTCTATAGCTGATGCATGTTTAAACTTAGATAATATTGCCGCTATTGTTGTATTTACTCAAGGTGGTACTACTGCTAGAAGAATTTCTAAATATAGACCAAATGTTCCTATTATTGCAATTACGTTTACTAAGGGAACACAAAGAAGACTTGAAAGTTATTGGGGAGTTTATCCAATTGTTTCTGATGTTCAAAATGACCTACAAAATGATGACATGTTGGCATCTACTTTTGCAAAAGGGTTTGGAATTAAACCAGGGCAATTGATAATCCTTTCTGCTGGATATCCAACAGGAGAAGGTTCAGCAAACATGATGAAAATTATAGAAGTAAAATAGGGAGAATTCCCTATTTTTTGGAGGAATTATGATTAATATTATTAATGAATGGGAATTTAAATTATCTGCTTATTTATATGCACTTACAGTTATTGGTTTTGATAATCATACTATTGCAAGTAAAGATGGAGCGGATTATAGAAATGAACGAATTAGTTTTTTAAGTGGAGAATATTATAATGTTCTTACTGATGAAAATATTTATAAAACCTTAGTTGAGTTAAATAAAGATAATAGTTTAAACAAAAAAGATAAAAGAAAAGTTAAGTTATATTTAAAAATCTTTAAAGATGCTAAAGCTTTAACTAAAGAAGAATATGTTGAGTATGATAAGTTAACATTAAAAGCTAATGATGTATGGGAAAATGCTAGAGAAACATCAGATTATAAAGCTTTTGAACCTTATTTAATAAAGTTATTTGAATTTAGCAAATATATTGCTAAAAAAAGAAACTCTAATGTAAGTGCGTATGATTTGTTTTTAGATGACTATGAAGAAGGTATGAATATTGATAAATACGATGAATTTTTTAATCTTATAAAAGAAAGAATAAGTCCATTAGTAAAAGAAGTTAATAATAAACAGGATTTAGTTAATACTAATGTTTTAAATGGTATTTATAATCTTGATAAGCAAATAAAATTTAATAAGCACATTATGAAATATCTTGGATTTGAAGATTCTTGGAGCTATTCATCTGTTAGTGTTCATCCTTTTACTACTAGTATAAGTAAAAATGATATAAGAATTACAACTAGATATAAAGAAGATGATATTTTATATAGTTTATTTAGCACAATACATGAAGTAGGTCATGGTATGTTTGAACATCAATTATCCGATGAAATTGAAGGAACAATTTTTTCAAGAGTTGTTACTAGTGGAATTCATGAATCACAATCAAGACTTTTTGAAAATTATTTAGGAAGAAATATATCCTTTTGGAAATATAATTATCCTATTTTACAAAAAGAGTTTGATTTTTTAAAAAATGTTACTTTAGACGATTTTGTAAGAAGTATAAATGCCTCAAAACCTTCTTTTATTAGAACTGAAGCTGATGAACTTACTTATCCATTACACATACTTGTTAGATATGAAATAGAAAAAGGTGTATTTGATGGAAGTATTCCATTAGATAATTTAAATGAAGTTTGGAATAGTAAGATGAAAGAGTATCTTGGAGTTGATGTGCCAAATGATAGCTATGGTATATTGCAAGATGTGCATTGGTCGGGAGGATCATTTGGATATTTTCCTGCTTATGCACTTGGTTCAGCATATGCAGCACAAATATTTAATGCTATGGAAAAAGAATTAGATGTTGATAATTTGTTAGAAACAAATAATTTTAATGAAATTAATAAGTGGTTAAAGGACAAAGTTCATAATGATGGTGCTTTATTAACACCTAAAGAAATATTGATAAAAGCTACAAATGAAGAGTTTAATCCAATGTACTATATAGAATATTTAGAAGATAAATATAAAAAACTTTATGAAATAAAATAAAAAAAGCCAAACGGCTTTTTTTATGCTTTAGCTCTTATTTGTTTTGGCTTACTATAATCAGCCATTGCTGATTTAGAGTTTAAGATAACAGGAATGACAATTGGATTTCTATTAGTCTTTTTATATAAGAATGGTTCTAAAGAACCCCTTATACAGTTTTTAAGTTCTCCAAATGTAGTTTTTTGTTTCATTTTTTCTTTTAATGCATCATATACTACAAGTTCAGCTTCTTTTAGTAATGTTTGAGATTCTTTGATAAACACAAAACCTCTAGATACTATTGAAGGTCTACATAGTATTTTATTTTCTTTAGAATTAATTGAAATTATTACTGCAACTAAACCATTATCTGCAAGAAGTTGTCTATCCTTTAATACAGAAGTTGATAATCCTGATGTATCATTACCATCAACATATATATCATCTGTTTGTATTCTTTCATCTGCTTGGAAACATTCTCCATCTCTAAGTACTACTATGTCTCCATTGGCACATATATAACAATTATCTCTTTCAACACCTGTTTCTATAGCGGTTTCAGTATGTTGTTTTAACATCTTATATTCACCGTGCATTGGCATGAAATGTTTTGGTTTAATTAGTTGTAACATTAATTTTTGTTCTTCTTGAGTAGCATGTCCTGTAGTGTGTAATGAAGTTAGTGGTGAGTTAACAACAACATTAGCACCAACTCTTGTTAATTGATTTACTACAGCACTTACACTTAAGTCATTTCCTGGAATAGGGCTTGATGAGAATAATACAGTATCTCCAGGAATTATTTTAATAAATCTATGTGTTCCATTTGCGATTCTACTTAATGCAGCCATAGGCTCTCCTTGAGAACCGGTACAAATAATACAAACTTTATTTGCTGGAAGATTGTTAAGTTCATTTGGTCCAATAAAATTACTTTCAGGACTATTTATAACTCCTTGTTTTTTACCGATTTCTACAACATTTTCCATTGACCTTCCAAATACTGCAACTTTTCTTCCACATGCTACAGCAGCTTCTATGATTTGAGCTACTCTTAATACGTTAGATGCAAAAGTAGATATTAATATTCTTCCAGGAGTTTTTCTCATAAAATCTTTAATACTTCTAGCAACTTTCTTTTCTGAAATTGAAAATCCTGTTACTCCTGAGTTTGTTGAATCACTTAATAATAGGGTTACACCTACTTGACCTATATAAGCCATTTTTTGATAATCTGAATTATTTCCAATAGGAGTTAAATCAAATTTAAAATCTCCTGTATGTACAATTCTTCCATTTGGTGTATTTATTAATACTCCATAGCTTCCAGGAATAGAGTGGGTAGTGTTAAAGAAACCAATAGTGAAATATTTTGTTTTAATTGCACTATCTCCATCTATTTCTTTTAGTTTCACTGCTTTAGAAAGTCTTCTTTCATCTAATTTCTTCTTAATTAAAGCAGATGCAAACTTAGAAGCATATATCTCGTTTATTTTAATTTTTTGAATTAAAAATGGAATAGCTCCAATATGGTCTTCATGACCATGGGTTATTACAAGTGCTTTTATCTTTTGTTGGTTTTTAATCAAATATGAAAAGTCAGGAATAACATAATCTACTCCTAGTAAACTTTCTTCTGGGAATAAAACTCCACAGTCTATTATTATAATTTCATCATCATGTTCAACACAATATAAATTTTTACCAACTTCACCTAGACCACCTAATGCAAATACAAGCGTATCGGACGATCTATTAATTGATTTAGCACTATCAAGGCTTGCACGTTTTTTTGGCGTACCTCTTTTTGTACTTCCTTTCATTTTTTACCTCTTTCTTGATTAAATTATTAATGCGTTTTTTATTTCTTCAAAAGGATTTTCTTTATTTATGCGATCATAAAATAATTTTCCTTCAAAATGATCTAATTCATGCTGTAAAACAATAGCTAAATAACCTCTAGCTCTTATTTTTATAAATTTATCTTGTAATGCATCATAACTTTCAACAGTAATTCTTGCATTTCTTACTACATAACCTTCATGTTCATCTAAAACAGATAAACAGCCTTCACCACTCTTTAAATATGCTTTTTGAACTGATGAAGATATAATTTTTGGATTTACCAAACAATATTCATGAATGATTTCATTATCATTTTTATCTATGTCAACTAATCTAACAGCAGCCATTCTTTTAGGAACACCAACTTGTATTGCACTAATTCCAACTGCTGGTCTTAAATTTTTTTCTTCTGCAATTTCTGGATTTATAGAATCTTTTACATAATTAAACATATCCATTAATAAATCTCTATCTTCCTTGCTTAAAGGAAGTTTTACAGATTTTGACTTTTCACGCATTAAAGGATTGTCATCTTTGATTATTGTATCATTATTTATTAACATTCATAATACCTCTAACAAATAATAACAAATAACTTTAAAAAGTACAAAAGAAATACATAAATATGCTAGAATTACATCGAGGTTTAAATTTAATGAGAAGAAAAAGAATGTTTAATCCAATTAGAATGCCTTATAGCTCTGATAAAGTAATAAATTTTTGTATTACTGTATTAGTGTTTTTTGGACTTATTATGATTACTAGTGCTAGTATGGGTATTGCAGTAGGTGACAATCCTTATTTAATAAAAACAGTAATTAAACAAATTATTTTTTCTATTGGTGGATATATAGCAATGGTATTTATGGCTAAACAATTTAAATTTCATATATTAAAAAGAGATGTAATGTTATTAATAATTGTTACCGGAATTCTTTTATTGGTTCCTTTAGCATTTGATGCAGTATCAGGTGCTAAAGCATGGATTAGATTACCTTTTCCTGGGATTGAAGTAACAATACAGCCTTCAGAATTTGCGAAAATTTCAATTATTTGTATTATTGCGGCATATATGGGCGATCTAACAAGTTATTTTGATAGACCAACAGATATAGTTAAAGTTCCTATAACTGCATCACTTTTTTATGTATTTTTAGTTATTGTTTTACAAGGTGACTTTGGATCAGGAGCTGTAATGTTTGCAATAGCAGCTATTTGTTTTTTAATACCTAAACATCCTCAAATAAAAAAATATCAAGTAATTTTATTTGGTTTTATATTATTGGGAATCGTTTCTGTATTATTTGTTTTATCTCCAGTTGGAGAAGGATTAGTAGAATTATTACCTTTACAAAGATTCCAAAAAAATAGAATATTATCATCTATTAATCCATTTGTGGATAGGTATGATACAGGATATCAGTTGATAAATGGTCTTATATCTTTTGCTAGTGGTGGTTTTTGGGGAGTAGGATTTGGAAATTCAGTAAGAAAATATACAAACTTTCCTGCAGCAAACACTGACTTTATTTTAGCTATTGTTGTTGAGGAACTTGGTTTTTTTGGATTTCTAATTATATTTGGTTGTTATTTTTTTATAATAATAAGATTATTTAAGTATGCATTTTTAATAAAAAGTGAAAAAGGACAAATTGTTTTAGTTGGAACTGCAATGTATATATTAATTCATTTTGTTTTAAATGTTGGTGGAGTTACAGGTTTAATCCCACTTACTGGAGTTCCTTTACTAATGATATCTGCAGGAGGTTCTTCTACAATGTCAATGATGATGGCAATTGGATTATCTCAAGCTGTAATTTCTCAATACAATACAGGATTACTAAAATGATTAAAATTATTGCAGGAAAATATGGTTCTAGAAATATCAAAACATTAAAAGGGAATAATACTAGACCTACATCTAATAAAGTTAGAGGTGCTATATTTTCTAGGGTAGGGCCTTATTATGATGGTGGAGATTCTTTGGATTTATTTGCAGGTTCAGGTGCTTTTAGTTTTGAAGCCTTATCTAGAGGTATAAAAAATGCATATTTAGTAGATAATAATAGAGACAGTATTAATATAATAAAAGAAAATGCAAAATTATTAGATGTTGATGTTAATATTATTAATAAGGATTATAAAATTGCATTGAATTTATTAAAAGATAAAAAATTTAAATTAATATTTTTAGATCCACCTTATAAATTAAGAGTAATTGATGAAATTATTAAGTTTGTTGATGTAAATAATATGTTAATAGAAGATGGTGTAATTATAGTTGAAACAGAAAAAAACTATCAATTAAATAAAAATATAGGTAATATTAGTATAGATAAAGAAGCAATATATGGTGATAGCAAAATAAGTTACTATATTAGAAAGGTTTAATATGAAAATAGCATTATATCCAGGAACATTTGATCCAATTACATTTGGACATCTAGACATAATACAAAGGTCATCTAAAAATTTTGATGTAGTGATTATTGCAATTATGGAGAATATTAGAAAGAAACCTTCTTTTACAGCAAAAGAAAGAAAAGAATTAATTGAATTATGTGTAAAAGATATTCCTAATGTTAAAGTTGTAATTGGAAGTGGCTTAACTATAGATTTTGCAAAGGAAAATAAGGCTTCAGTAATTATTAGAGGAATAAGAGCTGTTGCAGATTATGAATATGAACTACAACATGCTACAACAAATATGTTGCTTGATGACAGTGTTGAAACTATTTTCTATGTATCAAGACCTGAGTTTTCTTTTCTAAGTAGCTCGGTAGCAAAAGAAGTTGCACTAAATGGTGGAGATATATCTAAAATGATACCTAAAGAAATAATAGAAAAGGTTAATAAGAAGTTAAAGGTTTGAAAAATTCAAACCTTTTTTAATTTTAGCACTTAATAGTTGACAGTGCTAAAAAATAATAGTATATTATTAGCAGATGATTGCTCAGAGTGCTAAGAAAGGAGATGTTATGTTTGAAAAACAGGAAAATTACAATACTTAAAGCTATTGTAGATGAATTTATTGAGACTGCTGAACCAATAGGATCAAAAACACTTATGACTAAATATAACTTACCTTATTCTAGTGCAACGATTCGTAATGATATGCAATCGCTTGAAGAAATGGGTTATTTAGAAAAAACACATGTTTCTAGTGGAAGAATACCTAGTACAAAAGGTTATAAGTTTTATTGTGAAAACTTAATGGAAGATAAACTTGATAATCAAATTGTCGTTGCATTAAAATCTGCAATTAGTAACGGTAGATATGATTTGAATGATGCAATCCAACAAAGCTGTGATATCGTTTCTGAAATGACAAATTTAGCAACTGGAGCATTAGGTCCAGACTCACGATATCAAAAACTAGAACATATTAAATTATTTCCTATTGATGAAAGAAATGCTGTAGTAATATTTATTACTAATACAGGTCATACTGAAACAAAAAATTTTAGATTTAGTGAAGATGTATCTGTAAAGGATATTGAAACATGTTGTGATATTATCAATTCTAGACTTAAAGGAACACTGGTTGATGAATTACCTGAAAAGTTTGAGGCGATGAAACCTATATTAGAACAAAAGATATATAGTCATGAAATGTTATATAAGGCGTTTCTAAATGCATTTACTAAGTTTGCAAGTGAAAACTTATATTATTCAAAAACAAGTAATATTTTACATCAACCAGAATATTCTGACATTGAAAAAATTAAACAATTAATGACAATGTTAGATAATAACACTGTTTGGAGAAGGCTTGAGTCTAATGAAAATACAAATAGTATAACTACAGCTACAGGATCAAAGCTTCAATGGATTGATGATGTGGCTATAGTTAAAAGTTCATTTAGAGTTAATGAGTTAGAAGAAGGTCAATTAATGGTTGTAGGACCAAGTAGAATGGATTATAGTAAAATAGTTGCCGTTTTAGAATATGTAGCAGATATGCTAGAAAGAATATATGGTCAAGGGAGGAAATAATGGAAGAGATTAAAAATACTGAAGAAATTATTGAGACTAAAGAAGAGAAACCAAAAAAGAAAACAAAACATAAAAAAGATAAATTAGTTGATGAATTAAATTTAAGAATTTGTGAATTAGAAGGAGAAGTAGCATCACTTAAAAATGAATATGCAAGAGCATATGCTGATACAGAAAATATGAAAAGAAGGCTGAATGCTGAATTTGAAACTAATAAAAAATATAGAATACAAAGTTTTGCGTTAGAAATTCTTCCTGTATTAGATAATTGTGAAAGAGCATTAGAACATGAGACAAGTGATGAAGAATATAAAAAAGGTGTTGAAATGATCTATCAACAACTTATGCAAGCCTTAGAAAATGAAGGTGTTAAAAAATTAGAACCACTTAATGAATTGTTTGATGCTAATTATCATCAAGCGATAATGAGTGAAAAGGTTGAAGATGTAGAACCTGGAATTGTAATTGAAGTATTTCAAAACGGATATGTTTTGAAAGATAGAATATTAAGAGCCGCTATGGTAAAAGTTAGCGAATAGGAGGAAAAAAATTATGAGTAAAATTATTGGTATAGACTTAGGTACAACAAATAGTGCTGTTGCAGTAATGGAAGGAAATGATGCAAAGATTATTCCAAATCCAGAAGGTAACAACACTACACCATCAGTAGTTTCATTTAAAAATGGAGAACGTATTGTTGGTGATGCTGCAAAACGACAAGTAATTACAAACAAAGACACAGCTACTTCAGTTAAAAGAATTATGGGTAGCAACAAAAAGATTAATTTAGAAGGTAAAGATTATACACCTCAAGAAATTAGCGCAATGATCCTTCAATATATGAAGACTTATGCTGAAGAGTATTTAGGTGAACCTGTTACTAAGGCAGTTATTACTGTTCCTGCATACTTTAGTGATGCACAAAGACAAGCAACTAAAGATGCTGGTACAATTGCTGGTTTAGAAGTAGAAAGAATTATTAATGAGCCAACTGCAGCAGCACTATCATTTGGTATTGATAAAACAGATAAAGAACAAAAAGTATTAGTTTATGACTTGGGAGGAGGAACATTTGATGTTTCTATCCTAGAATTAGCTGATGGAACATTTGAAGTGTTATCTACAGCTGGAGATAATAAACTAGGTGGAGATGATTTTGACGATATTATCGTTGATTGGATTGCAGAACAATTTAAGAAAGATCATAATATTGATTTAAAAGCTGATAGGATGGCTTCTCAAAGATTAAAAGAAGCTGCTGAAAAAGCTAAAAAAGATTTATCAGGTGTATTACAAACACAAATAAGCTTACCGTTTATTAGCGCTGGACCAAGTGGGCCATTACATTTTGAAGCAACTTTAACAAGAGCTCAATTTGATAAAATGACTAAGAAATTAGTTGATAGAACAATTGGACCAGTTAAACAAGCTTTAAAGGATGCTGGATTAAATGCATCTGATATTGATCAAGTATTATTAGTTGGAGGTTCAACAAGAATTCCAGCTGTTCAAGAAGCTGTTAAAAAAGAATTAGGAAAAGAACCTAATAAATCAGTTAACCCTGATGAAGTTGTAGCAATGGGTGCTGCGATTCAAGGTGGTGTATTATCAGGTGATGTTAAAGAAGTATTGTTACTAGATGTTACTCCATTATCATTAGGTATTGAAACATTAGGTGGAGTTATGACTGTATTAATTCAAAGAAATACAACGATTCCAACTAGTAAATCACAAATTTTCTCTACAGCAGCTGATAATCAGCCTGCAGTGGATATTCACGTATTACAAGGTGAAAGACCAATGGCAAATGATAACAAGACATTAGGTAATTTCCAATTAAGTGGAATTGCACCGGCAAGAAGAGGTGTTCCTCAAATTGAAGTTACATTTGATATTGACGTTAATGGTATTGTTCATGTTTCAGCTTTAGATAAAGGAACTAATAAGAAACAATCAATTACTATTTCTAACTCTTCTGGATTAAGTGAAGAAGAAATTGAAAGAATGGTAAGAGATGCTGAAGAACATAAAGCTGAAGATGAAAAGAGAAGAGAAGAAATTGAAATAAGAAATAAAGCAGAAGCATTTATTGCTCAAATAGATGAAACATTAGAAACAGAAAATGCTAATGTTACAGAAGATCAAAAAGCTGAAGTTAAAAAATTAAGAGATGAACTTCAAAAGGCTATTGATGATAACGATATTGATACATTAAGAACTAAGATGGATGAATTAGAAAAAGCCGCAAATGAAATGGCTCAAGCAATGTATTCTCAACAACAAGATACAGCTAGTTCAACACAAGATGCTTCTGATGATAATGTCGTTGATGCAGATTTCACAGAAAAAAATTAAAAGAAGGTTCCTAGGTTTAATTCTAGGACTTTCTTGCCTAATAGGCTTATATGGATGTAGCAAAAAAACCGTTGTTGAAGAAGTTGTTGAAGAAGTTGTAATAGAAGAAACAATTGTAGAAGATATAGAAATAAATGAAGATTTATTTAATGTAAAAAATATCACTTTAAATGATACAGCCTTATATAGAGTTATTAATGATGAACTTATTGAGGTTGGTAATGTTAATGCAAATGTCAATCTTGATATGAGTGATATTACTCATTTAAATTACTTAAATATTAAAGATACTGATTTATATGTAAATACAAAAGATTTACAAGTAAGTGAAAGATGGTATGAAAAAAGAAACCATTTAGTTCCTTATAATATGAATATAAAAACTAAAAGTTCTTATACACTATATGATGTTAAAGGAAATCCTTTAATGACTATTAATAGTGAAGATGAGTATCCATTATATGTTATTGAGGACGATAAATATGGAATATTATTTCAAAATGAGATTGTGTATATGGATAAAGATAATGTAAATAGTATGTATGAAAATTTAAATAGTGATATAGAAATGGGTAATGAATTAGCGGTACTTATGTATCATTTCTTTTATGATGAATCTCAAGGTGAAAGTAGAAAAGATGGTAACTTTGTGGAAGTTAATGAATTAAGAGAACAACTTCAAACATTACAAGATAATGGTTATTCTACATTAACAATGCAAGAAGTATTGTTGTTTATGGAAAATAAAGCAAATATTCCAAGTCGTAGTGTTGTTATAACTATTGATGATGGAGATCCTTCTGTATTTAAATATGCTTATCCAGTGATAAAGGAATTTAAAATGAATGCTACATTATTCCTTATTGCAGGACATGAAGACCCAATCTTAAATTATGATTACATAATGATGAGAGAAGATGGATTAGAACTTCAATCACATGGATTTTTAATGCATCAAGGAGGATGTTCGCAAGGGCATGGTGGTAGATTACTTTGTGTTGATTATGAAACAGGAGTAGAAGATACTAGAATGTCATTAGATTATGTTGATGGAGGATTTGTTTATTGTTATCCTTTTGGAGATGTTAATGAAAATGCAAAAAAGATTGTTGGTGATGCAGGTGTTAAAATGGCATTCACTACTGTATTTGGAAAAATAAAACCAGGTATGGATTTACTTGAATTACCACGTATAAGGGTAACAGGAGGCAATGGTATTAAAGCCTTCATGAATAATATAAATTGAGGTGTAATATGGCAGAAAAAAGAGATTATTATGATGTTCTTGGCATTAGTAAAAATGCCAGTGAACAAGAGATAAAAAAAGCATATAGAACTTTAGCTAAAAAATATCATCCGGATGTTAGCGAAGAAAAAGATGCTGAAGAAAAATTTAAAGAAATTAATGAAGCTTATGAAGTTTTAAGTGATCCAAATAAAAAGGCTACATATGATCAATTTGGTCATGCTGGAATGGATGGAGCCGGATTTGGAGGATTCTCACAAGGTGGCTTTGATGATTTAAATGATATATTTTCATCATTTTTTGGTGGAGGATTTTCATCAGGAGGTTTTGGATCATCTGGAGGCTTTGGCGGTTTTGGCCAATCTGGCAGAACTAGAACTGGTCCTATGAAAGGACAAGATAGATATATGAGTATGAACATCAGTTTTATGGATGCTATTTTTGGAAAAACTGAAACTATTACTTTAAATGTTGATGAACAATGTTCTCATTGTAAAGGTAGTGGTGCTCATAGTCCAAGTGATATTGAAACATGTTCTACATGTAATGGGACTGGAACTGTAATAAGCCAACAAAGGACTGCATTTGGAGTTTTCCAAAGTCAAGGAATTTGTCCGGATTGTAATGGAAGTGGAAAAATAATTAAAAACAAATGTAAGGTTTGTAATGGAAAAGGATATAAGAATGAAAGAGTAAGTGTTGATGTTAAGGTTCCTGCTGGTATTTCAACCGGTCAACAACTTAGAGTTGCTGGCAAGGGTGAAAGAGGATTAAATGGAGGACCTAATGGAGACTTATATATTGAAGTAATTGTTGGTAGACACGACAAATTTATTAGAGATGGTAAAAATATACATATAAAAGTACCTATATCTGCAGTTGAAGCAACTTTAGGTACTACAATTGATGTACCTACTGTTTATGGTGATGTTGAATTAAAAATTCCTGCAGGTACTCAACCTAATACTCAATTACGTATGAGAGAAAAAGGAGTTCCTGACATAAGAGGAGGAGCTACTGGAGATCAAATAGTAGAAATACAAGTAAATATTAGTAAGAAACTTAGTAGAGAAGAAAGAGAATTATTCCAAAAGTTAGCTAATATTGAAGATAAAGGAAAATCTAAAAATCCTTTTGAAAGATTAAAAAAAGCTTTTGAATAGTTTTTGGAGGTATGGATGATGAATTTTGAAAAAATGACACAACGTCTACAAGCTATCATCCTTGAAGCTATACAATTATGCCAACAACTTGGAAATAGTGAAGTTGCTAGTGAGCATTTATATAAAGTAATGTTACAAGATGATGGCTTAGAAGGACTATGGAATAGATTAAAAGTTAATCTTAATAGTCTAAATAATATTGTTGATAAACACTTAGATCGACTTGTAAAAACTAGTGGTACAGGTCAGCCTGCATTAAATAGAGATGTTGTAGATGCATACAACAAGGCTTTAGAGTGGGCAAATAAACAAGAAGATGAATATTTAAGTTCAGGTGCTATGCTTATTGGTTTATTAAGTAATAAATCAACAGTTACAAATGAATTAAATATAGATGTAAATGATGTTATAGAAGCTGAATTAGATAGGAGGGGTAATATTAAAATGACAGATCAAACACAAGAAAACCAACTTGATGCTTTAGAAAAATATGGTAGAGATTTGGTTAAAGATGTAAAAGATGGAAAAATTGACCCTGTAATTGGTAGAGATGAAGAAATAAGAAGAGTAATAGAAATATTATCTCGTAAAACAAAAAACAATCCAGTATTAATAGGTGAACCTGGTGTAGGAAAAACTGCGATTGTTGAAGGTTTGGCTTGGAGAATAATGAGAAATGATGTTCCTTTAAATTTAAAAGACAAAAGACTAATTGAATTAGATATGGGATCTTTAATTGCAGGAGCTAAATATAGAGGAGAATTTGAAGAAAGATTAAAAGCTGTTTTAAGAGAAGTTAAAGAAGCAGATGGAGAAATAATCTTATTTATTGATGAATTACATAATTTAGTTGGTGCTGGTAAAACTGAAGGTTCAATGGATGCGGCTAATTTATTGAAACCAATGTTAGCTAGAGGAGAATTAAAATGTATAGGAGCTACTACTTTTAAGGAATATAGAAATCATATTGAAAAAGATGCTGCTTTAGAAAGAAGATTTCAAAGAGTATTAGTTGATGAACCTAGTGTTGAAGATACAATTTCAATATTAAGAGGTTTAAAAGATAGATTTGAATCTCATCATGGTGTATTAATACTTGATGAAGCTATTATTGCGGCAGCTACATTATCTAATAGATATATTACAGATAGATTTTTACCTGATAAAGCTATTGATTTAATTGATGAGGCTTGCGCTTCTATTAGAGTTGAAATGAATTCTATGCCGGCAGAATTAGATGAATTATCTAGAAAAATAATGCAATTAGAAATTGAAGAAGTTTCATTAAAAAATGAAACTGATTCTAAAACTCTAGAAAGATTAGATAATTTAAGAAAAGAATTAGCTGAATTAAAAGAAGAAAAAGAAATTAAGTTTTCTAAATGGGAAAAAGAAAAGAAAATACTTGATGATTCAAAGATGTATAGAGAACAGCTTGAAAAAGCTAAACTTGACTTTGAACAAGCTCAAAATGAAGCTAGATATGAAGATGCGGCTAAACTTCAGTATGATACAATTCCTAACTTAGAAAAAAAGATTAATGAAGCTAAAAATCTTGAAGGAGAAAGAATGATTCAAGAAATTGTAAATGAAGAATTAATCGCTAAAATAGTTTCTAGATGGACTCATATAGATGTTAATAAATTAGTAGAATCTGAAAGAGTTAAATTATTGAACTTAGAAAAGATATTATCTACAAGAGTTATGGGTCAAGAAAAAGCTTTAAAACTTGTTACAGAAGCAATTATTAGAAGTAAGGCTCAAATTAAGGATGAAAATAGGCCTGTGGGATCATTTCTATTCTTAGGACCTACTGGTGTAGGTAAAACAGAAGTAGCTAAGAGTCTTGCGGAACAATTATTTGGTGATGAAACTAAAATAGTTAGAATTGATATGAGTGAATATATGGAAAAATTCAGTGTTTCTAGATTAATTGGAGCTCCTCCTGGATATGTTGGATATGAAGAAGGTGGTCAATTAACAGAAGCAATTAGAAGAAAACCATATTCAATAGTTCTACTTGATGAAATAGAAAAAGCTCATCCAGATGTATTAAATGTTTTATTACAAATAATGGATGATGGAAGAATTACAGATTCAAAAGGTGTTACTGTTGATTTTAAAAATACTATAATTATTATGACTAGTAACTTAGGATCTCAATATGCATTTGAAACTGATGAAATTGCTAGAGAAAATCATTATATTGATGAAATTGAAAAATTCTTTAGACCAGAATTTGTAAATAGAATTGATGAAATAATTATATTTAATACTCTAACAAAGGATGTATTAGTTAAGATTGCTGATAAGTTCTTAAATCAATTAAAGGATAGATTAAGCGAAAGAAATATTAGTATTGAGTTTACAAAAGAATGCAAGAATCATGTTGTTGAAGCAGGCTTTGATCCAGTATTTGGAGCTAGACCAATGAAGAGACATATTCAAAGAACAATAGAAACAAAGGTTGCAAAAAAGATTATTGAAGAAGCTGATATTGAAGGAAAATCACTTATAGTTGATTATAAAGATAATGATTATATTGTAGAACTTAAAAAATTAAGTTAGAAATGAAAAGGCGTCAGTCGACGCCTTTCAGACTGTTGACAAAGTATAGTATTCAATAACAAATAAATTTGATATACTATCGAAGTAGATAAGACATCCTGTTTTCGCGAACTATATATGGTCTTA